>Ga0194129_10006344_pt1 | contig 14554 bp, 15 predicted proteins | sample TA2KigCa35mmetaG_FD_150862 | JGI IMG/M metagenome (GOLD analysis project Ga0194129, IMG submission 150862) | Freshwater microbial communities from Lake Tanganyika, Tanzania - TA2015038 Kigoma Deep Cast 35m | ecosystem: Environmental > Aquatic > Freshwater > Lake | place: Tanzania: Lake... | reverse complement strand
TTTGGTTTTCGTCTTTTTGTAGAAAAAATATAAACAAAATTTTATTAGAAGGAGCACAAGGATTTGAACTTGATATTAATTGGACGAATAATTATCCTTATTGTACTTCTTCAACATGTACTCTGGGTGGGGCAATTAATACAGGAATTCAAATAAAAAATATTAGAAATATTTATGGTGTTTCAAAAATATATGATACTTATGTAGGAACAATGATTTTTCAACCTGAAGAACATAACGACGAATTAAATAAAATAGCAGAACTTGGAAAAGAATTTGGATCAACAACAGGACGTAGAAGACAATGTAATTTTTTGAATTTAGATAATTTAATTGAATCATTAATATTAAATAATTGTAATAATTGTATTATAAACAAAACTGACATTATTAATGAAGTCAAAATATTTAAGTTATACTACAATAAAAATCTTATAACATTTGAAAATTTTGATTTAATGAAAGATTTTATTCTTGATAAATTATCATTTTTGGAAGATAAAATTATTTTTTCTGGAAATCCCAATTTTATATAAAAATACTATAAATCTTTTTCGAAATTTACTGGACAACCTTATTCAATACCACCTGTATATTATAAAACGGTTAAAAATAAAACTGTTAAAAATAAAAAACAAGCTAAAGAAAATGTCGAAAAAAAGGTTAATATGACTAGAAAAAATATGTAGTTATAATATTTATAATATTTATAATATATATTTATATATTATATAAATATATATGTCAGACGGAGAAAATGTATTAAGACTACCTGAACCATTGAAAGTCAAACCTTCTATATCACGTTATTTAGACAAATTAGAAACAGAAGGTACAACCATTTGGGCATTTGAAGGAGCATTTTTTATAGAAACATTATTTTATTTACATTTAATCAATAAATATAAATCAAAATGTATTGCGTCAGGAACAACTAAAGGAAATTACCGACCTATTGGTATAACTATACCATTTGGAAAAGCAATGAATGCTAATTCAGCTCTTGCACTAGTTACTGAATATAATGAAGTATCAAAAACAATTGTTGACTGTGTAAAAAGAAATGAAAAAATGATTTTAATTCCTTTAAATTATCTAACCACAAAAATAGGACATGCAAATATGTTAATCTATAAAGTAAACAATAATATAATTGAACACTTTGAACCTCATGGTGATCAATTTAAAGGTATGAAAACGATCCAAAATACCGCAGAAAAAATGATATTAAGATTTATAAATACTCTTAACGATTACCTTAGAAAGAATGGTCTTCATGAGGCGAGATATTTAGAAGCATCACAAGTTTGTCCATATATAAAAGGTTTTCAATCTATGGAGGAAGCAAGTACTTTAAAACGCTATAAAGATTTAGAATCCGCTGGTTATTGTTCTGCTTGGAGTTATTTTTTTGCTGAGTTAAACTTAAAAAACCCTAGTTTAAGTAGTGATGAATTATTGGAAAACGTATATAATTATTTAACAACAAAGGATTCTGCTGGCAATTATTTAAGAAGTGTAATTAGAGGATATACTGGATATATATATCATGTAATAGATAGATATCTTGAAATATTTTTTAAACCTAGAATAAGAATTGAAAATTTAATAGGTAAATCAGCACATACGGCAAATTACAGTAAAATGATAAAAATAGCTGATGTGTTATCTGTATTAGTTAGTTTAGAATTAGCTAATGTAACTGATCCTACATTCAATTATAAAAAAGAGCTAAAAAAAGTTATGAAAGAATATAAGGAGCAAACACACGGAAAAAGTAAAGATGAACAAAGACAAATGCGTTCTGTAGATGCGAATTTAAGAGAACTTTATTATAAAAAAAGAATACTACAAAATTATGAAGAATATAAAAATGACGAACCAATATCAGAACCTGTTTTCGTATCAGAAGATGAAATGGAGATTACAGATATAAAAAACTTAGCTGTTATTCAAAAAAGAAATAATCCAGTAGCACATGGAAAGACGCTTTCATCGAAATCAAAATCTAACAGAAAAAGGAAAACTAGAAAAACGAAGAAAATACATATGTAATATGTAATATATATTATTAACTAACTTAAAGACCTTTAAGTCCCTAAAATAATATATATTTAATCGCATATTTACTAAAAATATCTACTTAAAAAAATATTCGCATGTTTCATCTTGAATTATTGTCTCATATTTAAAGTTATTAACATCTAAATATGTCTTCACTTCTGTATCATATTTTTTGTAAAAATTATTAACGTCTCTCGTTATAACCCAGAGAGAAATTCCAGAAGGAACTGATATAATACTGTACTGATATTCTTCATTAATTACTTCACCTAATTTAACAATCCAGTAAGGTGAGTCTACGGGAACACCATCTAGGTGAACCGTTAATTTACCGACTTCACTAACGTTTGTATAGTAAGCGTATCCCGATATCTGTTCCAATTTGCTGTCTTTATTTATTTGTGAATTAACTACACTTACATAACCATTATCTAATAATCCATATTGAGCAGTTAAACATTCGCCGTAGCCTTGAAATAAAACATTTGTTGGTGACCCATAAACTTGATACCAATTACCTAAATATTTATTAACATCTAGCTGTTGAATAGTCTCAGGTTGTTTTATCCCTCTTAGATTATTAAAAGTTTGTGAGTTTGAAAGTTGAGCGAAAAGAAATAGCAAAAATATATTGATATAATACATTATACTTTATATTATATTGATTTATTTAATATAATATAGTTAATTTAATTTAATTTAATTTAATTTAATTTAATTTAATTTAATATCTATTTCCCAGTATAAAATCTCTCAAAATCAAACTTCGAATAAGCTTCTTTTTGAGCCTTTCGTTGTTTTTCTCTTTTAGCCTTCTCTAAAACTGCTATTGCTGCCGCTAATTCAGGTTCACTAACAACACCATCATCATTTGTATCTATTAATTTGTGTAAAACCCTATAACGATGAGGAACTATACATAAGGAACTTTCTTCATTGAATAAAAACTCCGAGAGAATAGTAAAAACAGCTGTTAATCCTAAAGCTGTGTAAATATCACGAGTACCCATCCATGCCATAGAAAATACTAAGAGTTGCTTACTAACAGAATATTTCATATATTCTTCTGTTGACCTACTAAACTGTATTTGTATGAATTTTGAACCTACGTTTAAAAGAATCATTATAACTCCCGCAAAAAACTTGCTGTTATTTAAATACATTATGTGACTATTTACGTAAGATATACCATTAAATAAAGGTGTAAATATAGTTGTTTTTCCACCAATTTGAGTTTGACTAATATTATTGGTGTTTATTTGTAGTTGTTGAGGTTGCTGTGGCTGTGCCATTATACTAAAATAACATATTATTATATTTTTCACATAATTTTACAATATACCGAATTTTCTGAAAAGATTAGAAATGTGACTTGAAGACTTATTATAAAACCCTTCATAATTCATTCTTATATTTCTATGAAATGGTCTGTAAATCTCTTTTAGTCTTCTTGGAACGAATGGCTCTTGATATTCATTTTCATACAAAAAATTATATAGGCATATAAATGCTACTATTATTATATAAAAAATAATTAAATTATATATAAATTTATTCATATATAATTTTATGATATTATAAATTTATAAATTATTAAAAAGACGCAAATGAACTGGAAAATATTGATTTATCTGTAGGGCTTACGTCATCTAATTGTGTTCTAGCATCATTTAAAACAGGCACAGAATTAGATTGTTTACCTCTTAATATATTGGTCTCTCTATCAGACATACAAAATCCTTCACGGCCTTCTTGAGATGTTTTTTTTTCATTTTCCTTTTTATGTTGCTTAAGTTTTTTACGATGTTCCTCTATTTTTTTACGATGTTCTTCTATTTTTTTACGATGTTCTTTAATCTTTTTATGCTCATCTTTTTTATCATTATTCGCAGCGTTGGGTGTTGAATTTTCAAATCCCTCAAAATAATTATAGCTCTGAACTACATTCATTTCATTATAATTAAACGCAACAATAATGGCTAACACAGCAAATAACCCTAATATTTTGTTAGTATAAGCAACAAAAATTATAAACGCTAAAAGAATCATTCTACCTAGATATGTATCCATGTAAAAATCAAAAAATCTTGATTGTGACAACAATATAACTAAAATTAGAGTAATAGCAATGCCCATATTATTTTTACTGAGAAGCTTAAAATCCATTATATAAATTACAAGATAAAATTAATTTTAACAACGAATTATAATTAAATATTTCAGTCCATTTGTTAAATTATTATCTAAATTTTTAATAAGAAGATGTCTTTAGCAATGTTCGCTGCCTCAATTGATGATAATTCAAATATAACATTACCTAATAATTCTGATAATTCAGATAATATTTTAAATCAAAAACGTCATAAAAGAACACAACGAAAGTATCCTAAAATAGAAAATTTTGATACAAATAAAGTTAATTCAGTTCTTCAGAAAATTCATAATAGTGATGACGATGATGAAGATGATCAAACATTATTTAACCCACCCCCTAAACCTGAATCCGCTGGTGTCCAAAAAACAATTCCACAGAGAAATAATAAAGTAAGTGAAAATTTTACTAATTCTTTAGGGGTTACTGTAGGAAAATCTCCATATCCTAATTATGAAGGAAGTGATAATTTAGATTTAAATGACTACAACAATTATGGTGCTGAAGAATATTATAAAAATATTATTCCCGGTTATAAAAATTCTGTTAATAGACCTTATTATCCTTATAGGGATCCTACAAGTAACGGTAACGGTAACAGCAACAGCAATAATGATTATTCAAAACCAACAGGATATTATTCACAAGACGTATTGTTACAAAAACTAAATTATATGATATCGCTTCTCGAAGAACAACAAGATGAAAAAACCAATAATGTCACTGAAGAAGTTATACTTTATTCATTTTTAGGAATATTTATTATATTTGTAGCAGATACCTTTGTTAGAGCTGGCAAATACACCCGCTAAATATTATGTGATATTAAATTTAGACCTTAAATAGATTATTAAATTATTTAAATAAACTATTTAAACCAATCACAATATAATAAAATAATACAATGGTAAATTATTTAGTTATACACAATACTCATAATGGATGTTATGAATTTCAATGCTATCAAGATGAAGCAGCAAGAATTAGACTAACATCTATTACTATTAATCCACCGAAAATTTATATGTTTAATACGAGGGATGAAGCACAAGATTTTTTTGAGGAATATATTAATGATGTAGATTGTATTGATATTAAGTGTAGAAGGGGTGAAGAAGTTGAGCATGTTGACTATTGTACTTGTGGTGTAATTGAATTAGATGATGTAGGAGAACCTATTTTGTTTTACAATAAGAGAAATCAAATTTTTTTGATGGAACATGGACCACAACTTTTCTTACCTAATCCTGAATTAAAAAATGACATTAAAAATTTAAATTTAACAAACCGTCTTATCAGAAAGTGTAAAAGTTTAGGGTATGAACAAAGATCCCGTTACATTGAGCTCGGTAAGTATTGTGAAGAATGTAATCTGGAGAGCGTTAGTAATGATGAGACAAATAAGAAAAATGATAAAGACGAAAATGTCGTTATTGAACAAAAAGTAGAACCCAAAAAGGAACCGGTAGACGAACCTGTTGTTGCTCCCGCTGCCGCTGAGCCAAAGAAACGTACTTACAAAAAGAAAACTGACAAGGAAAATAAGACAAATGATAAAGGTGTTACAGAAGAACCCGAAAAAAAGAAGAAAGCAGCACCAAAAAAGTCAAAGTCTTCAAGTGATAATTAGTGATTTATTCGGATTAAAAGTCGGGTAAGCAAAATTATAAAAATAATAAGCAGTTGGACTTGTTATATACGGTTTAGTCTTTAGCATAATATTATTTAAAATAATATTATTATGTGATAAATTTTCAATAGCAGCGAATCCAAAGAAATTTTCAGCCGCTATTTTCCAAAAACTTATTTTAAAACCCTGAATAAATATGTTTTCTTCACAATCACAAATAGAAGCAAAACAACTTAAAACTTCTAGCCCTTTTTCAATTTGAACACAAGTTTTTCTAAAAAAATAACAACATTGAATTTTTTCATCACACAAAATAGTATACACATAAATATTTTTTGTTTTTATTAATTCCAATAAATTAGTGGGTTCAACATTAATAATAATATCGAAATTGTTACTATTTATTCTTATGAAATCATATAAAAAACGGAAATTATGTTGATTTATCTCAAGTAACTTATATTCAGCTGATAGTTCAGTTGGTTTTGTCCATTTATCTACGTGAAACCCATATGTAGAATAAACACATAATGGAACAATTCCAGTTAATTCATCTTCTCTCTTAAAGAGTGAAACTAAAATATTTTTATTTAAATGTCTTTGGTTATAGTGGTGTGTTTGAATCATTTGTGGAGCTATTCCTTTTTTCCTATGAAGTTTGTCAACACATAAGTAATCTACATAATAAGCCTTTAGTGAAGAAGCTATATTTTTTGGATTATTATTAATTATAATGCTAATTGGTCTAGACGTAATTGCTCCCACTATTTTTTTGTCTGTTATTAGAGACCCTTTATTCACATCAACCATATTATAATTTTCATAATAAAATGAAACAAATGATTTGTCGCCATTTCCAATAAAATACGGTAAAATATTATCTGATTTCGGAGAGAAAATATTATCTTTATTTTGTAAGTAATTAGTCTTAATTAAGTTAATAAATCTTGATTTTTGAACAGAAGTTAAATTAGAAATAATGATAGTGTCTATTTCCTTAAAATTCGTATATTTGTTTCTCTCGGGAAGAAACTCATTAATTATTCCTGGTGGATTTATCATATAGTTGAAGTCATATATATGAAATACTGGCTGTAAAACCCAAAACCCATATTTTAAACGAATATAAATATAAATTAAAAAAATAATTAGTATTCCAAAACATAAGATGTAAGATAAGTATTCAATCATAATTAATTATATCTAACTAAATATAATTAATAACTAGTGAAAACGAAAAATAAAAATTAATAATAACTATAAAATTAACTAATTATCATAAAAAGAAAAGTTATTTTTATGATATTTTTATATGATATTAAGATACAATGGAAACCAATTATCAGTTTTTTGGTAAACATTATTTAGCTAGCTATATAGATTGCGACTCAAAAGCGTTGTTTGATATAGATGGGTTAAAGTGTGTAATGATTAAAGGAATAAATAAAAGCGGAGCTACTATATTGAGCTATACTGAAAAAATATTTGATAACGGTGGTTATACAGTTTTATTCTTATTGTCCGAAAGTCACTGTAGCATTCACACATACCCAGAAAACAATGCTATGTTTACTGATTTATTTACTTGTGGAGAAGTATGTGATTATAAAGGATATGAAATAGAAATGATAAATTATTTGAGACCTAAAAAAGTGACATCTGATTTAGTAATACGTGATGATAAACATAGATTTTCTTGACATAATATTTATTTAATTGTATAAATATTATGATTACCGTAATATTACTTATAATATTGCTAATTATTGATTTTAATTTAATTAGGTTTTGCAAATACATATAAATATTGATGTTCATATGCGCATTTAACCATATCTATTTTTGCGTGAACTAAAAATCCTGCGTCTTGTGCCATATTTACAATAGTAGGTAAGTCTTCCATATATAATCGCTGTTCTTGCTTACGAACTGATCCGTTATTAAACTTAAATTTTTCGTCAAATATAGCTACATCATTCGATTTATCCAACTTAAAATCAGCATTATAAATAAAATCATTAAACGTCACTTTTGTTTTAGTTATTCTCTCTTTGGCATATTTTTGAGGAGATACAATGTATAATGGGTTTCCAGGTGGAAGTATAGGGTCAAATTTATATCTATCTACTAAATGGACAACTAAATATCCCCCAGGCATTAACCAGTTCATACAGTTATAGAAGAAGCGCATCTTATCCTCCATATAATAAATTGTAAAATATAAGCATAAAATATGGGTTAATGTGCTATCTCTAAATAAATGCGCGTCCAAACCATTACCAACCCTAAAATTATCTGCTATTGAAGGATTTAATGACTGGGCTTTTTTAATCATTGATGGAGATATATCGACACCAACTACATCGAATTTTTGAGCACTTAATTGAGCTACTTGATGTCCTGTTCCGCAACCAATATCAGCTATTACACTTCTTTCTGATGGTGAAGAGGAATTTATAATTGATCCTACTTCATATTCATTACGGAGTTCATTAAATACTAAATAATCATAAATATCAGCATAAAAACTGTCATAAACATCATTTCCTTGTTTAAAAACAAATTTTTCTTGAGTTTCATAACCTTCCTTCATAGGTGTAAATGTCTTAAAAAATATTACTATTACCAATAAAATGGCTATAAATACTAATATTTTTCCAAAATTAGACATTTTATTATAACAATTAGTAATTGATTTAATTATTTTCATCTATATGTATTGTTGTTATTTTTTTTGTATAAAATTTAATTATATGGAAGTTTCAGAAATAAATGATTTAAGAGGCGAAAGTGAATTTAGAGGCATTTCCTTTTCAAAGTTTAAAAAATCTGAAGTTAAAAAGGAATTGCTAAATAGTCTAATTAATTCAAAAATAGAGCCTGCTTGTTATTGGAGTGCGGAATTAATTTGTGCTGGACATTTTAATGAGTTATGGGAAATTATACTATTATTCTTTAGCAAATTTGTACATCTAGGAAATTCTAACATTGGAATTTATTTAGAAATGAGAGTTAATGATTTTAAGGGAATAGTTAGCAATGGTTATTCTGATAGTATGATAAGACTTAGAAATAATGAAAAAATTCGCAAATTATTTTGTGAAATAATGTGTATTTTATGTGACGCTAAACGACGACATAGTTTTGATAATGTTAAAATAAAACCAGATGACCTGAATATGCTTACAATTAAAAATAAATTCAAAGCTCCGTCAACAGAATATGGCGAAGAGGTTTTTACAACAGAGGACCCAAAGGAATTATTTCCATTTGTAAATGAATTAGCATATAGTCTTACGGAAACAGGAAATAATCAGATGACTGCTTGTTATTGGATTGAATGGATATTTGAATATGAAAATCGCTGTAAGGCATTAAGAGAAAAGATATTTTGTGAGAGAAGAATATTTGCGAAAGTTGATTCAAAATGCCAAAAAGATATAGTATGGATTATATGGGATATATTTTTAAAAGAAGCGGAACAACGGAGTAAAATTATACAAAAAATAATGAATTCATTACTTACCTTATTTTGTTTAAAATATACTACAGGTTGCCATAAAAAACGTAAAAATATATTGTATTTAGCTATATCTATCTTATGTGAGACATTTGTATTTGAAAAGGAAATAATAAGACATACACAGCTAAATCTAGTGAATACAATAAAACAAAACATAGACTCTGTTTATACTCAGATTAAAAAGAATGAAGAGTCAACTGGCACAGATTATTTATTCTTAGGTATGAAGTCATCTAATTTAGAAAACACCATAAAAAAGTTAGATGCTATGAATTCATTTGGAGAGACATTTGTGCCTCGTGTTTAAGTAGATTTAATATATATTATTTCTAACCTACTTAAAGCCGAAACACTACATAATGAAGGGAAATTCTTTAAATTCTTGAAATTTTGCCAAAAAAAGTTCCCTACACGTGAAGTGAAAAAATTTTATTAAAAAAACGAAAAGTATTTTAACTTTTCAAAAATGGACAAAAAAAATGTCCAAAAACGGAAAGCCAAAACACTTCTTACTGACGAAAAATTTTGTCTCGATAGTGAAAAATTATGGTGTTATTTTAAACGATAAATAAAAAATTTGTCACGATAATTTTTTCATTTTTTTTCATAAAAAACTTAAAGATATTTTCTCTTGTCAATAAAATGGCAAACTTTAGCAATAAAATTCAGCAAAAATCAGCGAAACAATTTAGTTGTTTACTTTGTCACTATAATACGGATAGAAAATGTAATTATGATACACATAATATTAGCTACAAACATATCAGAAATGCTGAATTCGCACTAAATGGCAATAAAAACCAGCAAAATTCAGCAAAATTCAGCAGCACATCTAATATTTGTATTATTTGTAATAAGTCATACCATTCTCCGTCTGGTTTATGGAGACATAAACAAAAATGTCAAAAAAATGAACAACAAATGCTAGAAGAAAAAGCTAAGACAATAACCGATAAAGATGAACTCATTATGTTCTTAATTAAAGAAAATTCCGAGTTCAAAAATATTATCCTAGAACAGCAAAATATGATGATGAAAGTATTAGAAAATGGCACCAATAGCGTAACAAATAATACAAATACTAATTGTATGACTAACTCGAATAATAATAACAAAGCATTTAATCTAAATTTTTTCTTAAATGAGACGTGTAAAGATGCGATGAACATAACTGATTTCGTAGATTCCATTAAACTTCAGTTATCCGACTTGGAAAAATTTGGTGAAGTGGGGTATGTTGAGGGAATTTCAAATATAATCACTACAAACTTGAAAGCACTAGATGTTACTCAACGCCCCGTCCATTGTACAGACAAAAAACGAGAAACAATGTATATAAAAGATGAAAACCATTGGGAAAAAGAAGACGAGAATAAAACAAGACTTAGGAAGGCTATTAAACATATTGCTAATAAAAACATAAGATTGCTTCCTTTATTTCGAGAGAAATATCCTGATTATAAAAATTCATCATCAAGAACATCAGATAAATACGATAAGATGGTAGTTGAAGCAATGGGTGGTGCTGGAAATAATGATATCGAAAAAGAAGATAAAATAATACGCAATATTTCAAATATAACTACAATCGAGAAACTCCAAAATAATAATATTAAATAATATTATAATGAGGTCTTCACATCGTAAATCAAAAAAACAAGGAACAAGAAAGAATAAAGGGTCAAAATCCAATTCTTTAGCTGCGTTTCAAAAAGAAGTAACAGTAGTTTTCTTGGAAATCCTTTTAATGGTTAAATTATTTCACTGGAAAACTACTAGCTATGCTACACACAAAGCAACTGACGAATTATACACTAAATTAAATGGTAATATAGACTCATTTATTGAAGTGTTACTTGGAAAGTCAGGTTCTCGTATAGATTTATTGAGAAATAAACACATAAGACTAGTAGATTTATCAAGCCAAGAATCACTTAAGAGAGAAGTAGAAGCTTTTAAAGGATATTTAGTAAGTTTAAACAATTCTACTGCTCTTCAAACAATGAGTAATTTTGATCTTTTTAATATTCGTGATACAATTTTAGGTGATTTGAACCAATTTTTGTATTTATTAACATTTAAATAAAATTATGTGCGAAATTATAATAAAAAATAATATATTCTTTTTTATTATAATGGATAATACCAACAGTTTTTCACAACCAATATTACAGTCAAGTGAGCCTATGTTTTCGTCTTTTTCTTCTGATGATTCTGGTTTTTTTTCAGGTCTTAAAAATATTAATGTTACAACTTGGATATTAATTATTTTAATTTTAGCTTTTTTTGGGTTTAATATTTTTGTTTATTTAGCAAAGGGAACACAAGATATAACAAATTTTTTTGGTCCATTAATCGGAAAAATATTTGGAACTGGTGCTGCTGTAGCTGGACAAGCAGTTGATGTATCAGCAGAAGGTGCTAAGATTGTAGTTGGTAAAACAGCAGGAGCAATTGAAGGTGGACTAACAGCTATACAAAATATTACACCTAATGGTGCTCCATCGTCTATAAAAGGCCAAAACCTCTCTCAACAACAATCATCACAAAATATAGTAGACCAATCAACATTAAATAAAGCACTACAACAAGGACAACAAAACCAACAAAATGATTATGAAGCCCACCAAGCATCTAGTTCAGTTTATGGAGGTCAATCAGGTTGGTGTTATGTTGGTGAAGATAATGGATTTAGAACGTGTGCTCAAGTGGGTGCTAACGATATGTGTATGTCAGGTGATATATTCCCAACACAAGAAATTTGTATGAACCCTAATTTGAGAGCTTAAATTGTTAAATATCTAAGTTAATAAGTTAATTTTTTCGATTAATTTTAAGTTATTACTATTTAGATTTACAGAATGACACAAATTATTAATAAAAGAATAATTATTTTCTAAATAATCACCGAATTTACATTTCTTAGAATTTAAAGATAATGTATTATTACTTCTATAATTACTTATGTAATTGTTAATATAATGATAATATTGATTATCATTTAATTCAATAGAGTACATCATAAGACCCGTTTGAAATGAATTAATATTATTAATGTTAATTTTATTTAATTTATTTCTTAATTTAGTTTTTAATTTCATTATATTATCAATTGTCATGTCTATTTTTTCTTCTTTTTTATCTATTTTATAACATAGGTTTTTATTGTTAAATTCCTGAAGAATTTGATTTATCATATCATTTACTTCTCCTTCATAATATTCTCTTCCATAATCACTTCTTTGTTTATATTTGATATCAAATATATTAATTAGTTTTTTTTCGAATTCATCACATTCATTTACATACAAAGATAATATAGGAATAGAGCCTTTATCGTAACCATCTAACCGTTTATTAAAGTCGGTTGTCTTTCCTATTTTATATACATTTTCGCCATTGTTAATGGAAGCTCGACAATGAATTAAATATATATATGGCATTTTTGGTTTTAAATTTGTTTTATTAAATTTAATAATTCAATTTTAATTATTAATCATTAAATTATTAATTATATTGCCCACCAAAATATAACGACACCTGCTCCTCCATTTCCACTATTTGCGTTAGGATTACCAAAACCTGATGTTCCACCTCCACCGCCACCAAAACCTCCACCATTAGTAAAAGAATTAGCTCCACTTTGGCCATTTGGACTAGGAGTTCCACCAGTAGTTCCTCCAATTCCATTTCCTGCTGAACCACAAGGACCGGTTGGTGGAGGGGGACCAGGAAAAGGCGATACATTTATAGCACCACCAGCTCCACCAGATAAGTTTAATGTAATAGCCGGTTGAGTTGGAATAACAATACTGGTTAAACCTGAATTTGAACCAGGTGGGAAAGATGGTATGGGAGTAGTTGTAGAATATTGCCCAATAGCACCAGCTCCTCCAGTGTAATATCCTGGACCTACTCCTGGTCCACCAGCAATTCCTCCATATGAAAAAGGACCTTGTGCTGACCCTCCTCCACCAGTAACTGTTATAATAGGTAAACTATTAAAACTAATTTGTGAGCTGCCTCCAGTTTGATACTGAGGAAAATAGGCAGTTCCATTACCTCCATATCCCACAATAATATCATATTGTCCTACAGAAATATTAAATGATGAAGAATAATAAATTCCACCGCCACCACCACCTCCACCACCTGGAAATCCGTCAGCAGATGTCTGACCTCCACCACCTCCTCCCGCAACAGCTAATACATTAACATTATTTAAATTACAATAAAATGTAATTGACTGTGGAACAGTAGAATATTCAAATACTACACCCGTATAATTATTATTAGTAAATATTGTGCTATAACCAGAAGCTGTATATGAATAATTTGGACTATAAACTGTATTGGATGGCACAGATTCAGAACCATTACTTACTGCTGTAACATAAAATGAATCATTAGCACACAAACTTAGACCATAAATAGTAGTAGATGTTATTTGATATGGTTGTGTTTGAATAAGTATTCCATTTTGGTATATATTGAAGCTTGAAATAGGAATACAATTAGTTGTATTATAATTATATATCCAGCTTAATGTAACTGATGTGTTTGTGCTTGACTCTAATGTTAAAACTGGTGGAGCTGGTGTAACAGCTGGCACTAATCCTTTGTAATTATATGGCCATTTAGTTCCGCTATTATTCATAGAATATCGATATCTTGGAAACCAAGATTGAATATTCTTATTCCAACATAAAATAGCGGGACCAGGAACATTAGATGCTGATGCTGAATTACATATTGTAGCATTCGTAGATGCTGCTTGGTAAATTTCGCCTGTGCATGGATTTGCGTATGTTCCACAAACGAGTGTTCCTCCGACTTGAATAGAATTATTTGAACAATCATTTGGATTTTGAATGCCGTAAGCAAATGGTCCAGAAATATTATTTGGTGCGCCGACAATTTGGTTTGGAGGATAACTGCTATATCCAACTCTTAAAAGTCCAGTTGTATTTGGATTCGAATATGTTTGACTTTGAGTAGCAAATACCTTTGTTCTATTTGGACCAGCACACCTAGCTAGTTGTGAGTATTTTTGTGTTTTTGTTAGCCTAGCACTGTTTCCCTTATATTGAAGTATGTTACCTTTATACAACATTTGAGTTTCATAATTTGCTTGTGCTAGAGGTAAAGTTTGACCAGTTAAGGGCACATAGGCTTCTTGATAAGT
>Ga0194129_10006343_pt1 | contig 14555 bp, 10 predicted proteins | sample TA2KigCa35mmetaG_FD_150862 | JGI IMG/M metagenome (GOLD analysis project Ga0194129, IMG submission 150862) | Freshwater microbial communities from Lake Tanganyika, Tanzania - TA2015038 Kigoma Deep Cast 35m | ecosystem: Environmental > Aquatic > Freshwater > Lake | place: Tanzania: Lake... | reverse complement strand
CCATAAAAAATTAATTTTAATAAAACTACAAAAATAATTATTACATCTTATCAATTTATTGATAAAATTACAATATTATATAAATATCAAAAAATAAATTTTTATCCAATCATAAATTATATATCTTTTATAAAGATTCATTAAATAATTTATTCTATATTTATGTATAAATATATTAATATAAAATAATAATAATATCGATATTTATTGTAAATAAAATATTAAAAATAATTTTGATAATATTTAATAAAAAAATGTGAATAATATATGAAAAAAAATAAATATTTATTTTTATAAAATTATGGTAATAAAACTATTTTTTAAATGGTAATATGATGGTAATAAAAAAACTTATTTTATTATTATTACAATATTTTCTTGTAAAAATATTTTATTAAAATTATCATTTACAATAAAAATATATTTTTTAGAAAAAATATTTGAGATAATATTATTTTAATAAAATTATGATAATAAAACTATTTTTTAAATGGTAATATGATGGTAATAAAAAAACTTATTTTATTATTTTTACAATTAATATTGTAAAAATATTTTATTAAATAATCATTTACAATAAAAATATTATTTTTAGAAAATATTTGAAATGTTATTATTTTTATGATAATAATACTTAGTTAATATCATAGTAATAAAATATTATCTTATATTTTTACAATAATATATTGTAAAATAAAAATATTTTTAAACAAATATATCATATATTTTTAATAAAAAAAATGGTATTATGGTAAAAAATGTTGGAATAATTGGAATATTTTGATATGGTAATTTTTTATTATCTTAACGCCCAAGATGGAGTAAAAATGAGTAGTTTATGGTATAAAAAAATATTCCATAAAATATTAATAATACCATAAAATATTTAAATATTCTTGAACCGTGTGTTTAACGTAAGAGTATTATGAGGATATACAAAAAAAAATTAAACGTTTTGGGTGGTAATGGCTTACCTTAAAATGCGGCGAAAACTCGTTATGGTATAGGTCTCATAAGTTTTTAAAATTATAACTTTTTTTTTATTTTATGGTAATTATTCCATTTTTTGAGTAATTGAGCATTACCATAAAAATCCCAAAATAAAATTTTTTAAACGTTTTGCTCATTTTCATACGAAGCGAAAAAAAGTCGTAAGGTCTGAAAAACGTTCTGGTAAGAGGCAATAAAAAATCTTGAAAAACCTTTTAAAAATGAAAATACTTCCTTGACATGAAACATTTTGAGTTTTATTTTTAGGAATTGAGAATCAAATTTTTACTCATTTTTTGGAATAATTGGAATAATTTTGATAATATTAAGTAAAACATAAAACTTACTCATTACTCAGAATTTTATTCCAATTATTCCAATATTTTTTAAAGAATTTCATTATCAAAAACCCATTACACAACCTAATTAAAAAAATGAGCAACGTCATATCTCACTAAGATTGAGCCAGCTTCGTTGGAATACTGTTTTTTTAAATATATTGTAAAAAGTCGTAGTTATTATCATAATTGGATAAAATGTCAAAAAATATTTTAATTATGGTAATAAAAAATTAAAAAATTAAATTGGATAAATTTAAAAAAATATGGTAATAAATGTTTAAAGTCAAAGTTCAGTCTTACCATAATAATAATCGAGTAATATATTTTCATAATAATATACCATAAATATTAAAAAATGGAATAATTATATGGTAATAATACCATAATAAATGAGTAAATTAATTTAGGTAATTGATATATCATGATATAAATAAAAATTAATTTATGATATAAATAAATATTACATGTCTTGGTTCAAAAAATCCATAAAAATATTGTGGTAATATAATACCTTCGATATTAAAAAAATATTTTAAATGGTAAGAGGCTTACCATTTTTAAAAATGGGGCAAAAGTAATTACCATAAAAAAAGTTTTTTGGTAATTTTTGTTTAATTACTCACATTTTTTATGAATTATGGTAATAGAATGTAAAATTAGATTATGGTATTATATTTTCAAAAAATGGTAAAAAACAATGGTATCTCATATTACCATTGAAGGATATTTTTTTTAATTATCGATTACCATATTGCTAAAAAATAAAAAGTATGATTACCATATGATATTCAAAATACGGCGCTTTACAAAATAAAATACCATTTTATTACCACAATATAAAAATAAATATTTATGGTATTTAAATATTATTTTTATTAAAAAACAAATATTTATTGTTGATTATTGATAAAATTGTTATTCTGGTAATAAAAATATTATTATTGATAAGAGTAAAAAGTATGGTATTGTATTAAGTGAACCGTGGGTATGGTAATCATTTTATGGTAATAAAAATAATATTTATTTTATGGTAATAAAATATGAATAAATTTTTGTGGTTGGTAATTTGGAAAAGCGGCGCATTTTATTTATGATGGTTATTTTATTACGGTTGATAGTCATGGTAATAAAAAAATAAAAATATGGTAATAAAAATATGAATATGTTATTTATTATCGAGAAAAGTAGATATAAAATAATATTTTATATCTAAAAAATACCTACCACCACGCACCAGCGAAACCATCAGCTACTGCTTCAGCACCGTGAATTCCTGCTTCTACTGCATGGAAAGCACCACCTACATCATTACCGCTTCTGAAGTCTTCATAGGCTTCGTAGCCATTTACTCCAGTTTCGATTGAATTACCGACAACACCGCCGAGTAATCCACCAGCGATATCAAGACCAGTTTCAGCAACATTTTTCCAGGTCATTTTATATTATAGATATATAAATTATTTTTAGATTATAAAAATAAATGGAGCCAATAATTATTGGAAATAGTTTAGTTGAGGTTAAATTAGAAGATATGAGTTTAGTTTTGGTAGATAAATTGGATAAATTGGAGGATAGGTATTATATGGTAAGGAAGGGAGATAATGTAGGTATTTATCATAAGGATTTTGGTTTAATGATGTGATTTAGGAATAATATTCCATAACTATTTTAGTTAATTCACTTCTTTTTACGTCGTTATTATTCATAATAACTAATCCAATTTTATCATCTATTCCTTTGGATTGGATGAGTTTAATAAAATGTTCTAATCCAGAGAATTCATTTATATCTTTTTGGTTGATATCACCATTTATAACAATTCTTGAATTATCTCCCAATCTTGTTAGAAGCATTTTCATTTGATTTATATTAGAATTCTGCAATTCATCTCCAATCACAAAAGAATTCTTAAAAGTTCTTCCACGCATATAAGCAAGAGGAGATATCTCAATAATATCATTATCAATCATATGTTGTATTTTAGATTTAGTATAATGTTCAGAAAATACATCTAATATAGGACGAGTCCATGGAGACATTTTTTCCTCTAATTTTCCAGGTAAATATCCAATATCCTTATCAGCGCAAACAAGAGGTCTTGTTATAATAATTTTTTTGATAATGTTGTTTTTGAGAGAACTAATAGCAGATTCGCAAGCTAATTTAGTTTTGCCGGTTCCTGCTGGTCCTATTGCGATAATAAGTTTTTTATTTTGGTCATTTAGTAAATTTTGGTAGATGTTGTGATTGGATGAAAATAGTCTTTTATGAATATTTTTGAGCATAATATTATAGTTTTGATTTTTTTAAGTATCCGCTCTTTTTTTTGCATGATTAATAGTAATTATTTTAAAATGTTTTGATGCAATTGGAGTACTTCCAATAGTATCTCCAACATGACCTTTTTCTCTTGGTTCAGCATTCTTAGGAAAATCTTGAGACCAATCTTCCATTTTAGTGCATGAAGTATGTATAACAGAGTTGTCTTCGTTAAGAAGTGGATAAATATAAAAGTAAAGAAATCTTTCGTCTAATGTCCAATAGTCATTTTTAAGATGAGAGAAGAAGTCAGCGAATTTAGGTTGTATATTAAATTCTTGAAAAAATCCTTTTTTTACTCCCCACATACCAGCACACATTTTATAATTTAATCCATTCATTGGATGGTCTCTAATAATATGAACATCTTTTCCTGATTCAATCCATTCATTAACGCAAGCATAATCTCTTTGATTAAGGCGTGCGTCACAGTCCCTAAATATAACGTAGTCATAATTAGGGTTAAATCCAGCTATAAATCTGAGCATTGTATTTCTGTAATGATTGGGGAAATCACATTCTACGCATTCAATGTAAGGTATTTTTTTTAGTTCATTAATTACATTATAATCGGTATTTTTGGTATGATATACTACCATTTCCCAATCTGGAAATATTTGTGGGATCAGAAGAGCGTTTTCGAATAGGCTGTATGTATATATTTTGCAGAATCCCCATATGCAGAAGCTAATAACTTTTTTCATAATTATATAAATTTATAATATAATAAATATTATGAGAGGTGATGATATCGGTCAATTTAATAAATATGTAAAGGAATTGTCTAAAAATGCTAATAATATGAAGAATAACAAAAATTATCAGTACACATATAATACTAAGAAAGGTTATATTGATTCAATAAAGGATGAATTGAAGGGTTTTGAGAAAAAATTAACGCCAAAGATAAAGAAGGATATTGATGTAATAATTTATAATAAAAATAATTCAGATGGTTTAATAGCCGCGACTATAGTTAGTCATTATCTTCTTACCGAAGGCAAGAAAGGATTGGATGATATTAGTTTTATTAGGACTGGAGAGGGGGATGTGAGTAAGATAATTGGTTTATTGAAGGGGATATATAAGGGGGAGAAGTTGAATGTAATAATTTTAGATTTGGATATAAAGGATTATTTTTATAATGAGATAAAAACGATAACGAATAATGTAATTGTAATTGATGAGCATGGATTTAAAGAATTAAATAATCCGTTAGCATTTACAACTAAAGGTGCTCATGCGACTTGTGCTTTAACATGGTATGCTTTTTATCCTTCAAAGGAGATACCTAAGATAGTAGCATCGATAGATGTGAGTGATTCTAAGAAGTATGCGAGTTTTTTATCATTTTCTAATTTTGTTGCAGTTTTTATAGGTTTTCGTTTTACGAGTAGTCCTTATGCGCAGAAGAAGTTTAATGATAAGAGTATTTATTTAGAGTTATGGGATATAATATCAGATGATAGTTTTAGATCACTTTTAATTATAGCTGGAGCGTATATGGATGAAGTTCAGGAAAATATAAAAGAGCAGATAGCTCAGAATGCGGTAAGAAAGAAGTTTCAGGGTTATAATGTTGCGGTTTTAAATTATTCTGATCCGGTATTGACGAAGCGGGTGGGGCGGCAGATGGTTGATAATATGAGGAATCAGGGTAATCCGGTAGATTTTGCGGTATTATGGGCTTATGAGCATAATAAGAATTTGTATAGGATACAGATGATAGATGACCATCATCAGACGAAGATAAATTTGGGTGATTTGGCGAGGAAATTGGGTGGAATGGGGGGAAGTAATAAGGGTGGTGGTGGTCATTTTCATGTTGGAAATTTTTATTGGAAGAAGGATGTATTTTCTTTATTTAATTAGCTGGATTGATTACAATAAATTACTACAATTTTATTTATATAATTGTTGGAAGCAATATTTTGTATGGTTTTATATGTTGGGCCTTGAGGGCATTCAGAGCATTCGTCGCAGTAGAGAATTCTTTGTGAGCAGTTTAGGTTGAGCACGTCTATTCCGTTGCATATAGATTTAACGTTGCACCAGTCGGAGTTTTGGTAGTAGAATTGGTCGAATCCAACTTGACAGTTTTTAGCGGTGCAGTATTTTGTCATAGTATTTACTGCAGGGTATATAAATTCATCTCTTATGTCAGCAGCCCATCCAAATCCGGTTCCTAATCCGATAGTGATATCTTCAATCATATTTTCGTTATAAACTTTAACATTTTCGGCTTTGCATCGTATAAATTGGATGTTATTTCCGGCGGCACTAAATCCAGCGCATTGTTTATCGCCTGGATTTATTGCTGATATATTTCTTGCTATGCAGTCGTATATGATAATATTGGAGTCTTGGTCTTTAATTCCGTAGACTTCAATTCCAGTAGATTTAGCACCTTTACCGCCGATACCATCTTTTATATTTTCAATAAGACAATTGGATACTTCTGCATTTTTTGCGATGAATATGCTAATACCGTGAGCGTCATCGCATGAGCCGTTCATATTTCTAATGTGGCATTTATTAATATTAATATTATCTACTGCGGTTGGGACGATACCTATGCATGTGTGACCTGGTGATTCTGGATTTGGTAGAGTTCCGGTTTTGAAGTTTTCAATTTTGGTGTTGGATATTTCAGCGTTATTGGATAGAATATGCACGATACCTGAGCAACCACCTGAATTATTTTTAAAGTTTTTTATGTATGAGTTGGAGATAATGGTATTATTTGTTTCGAAGAATACGATTCCAGATATTCCAGTTCCGAGAGCATTTATATCTTTAATTGTAGTTTTGCATATTTTTACTGTATCGCATTCGATAAAAAGGGATGAAATAGGATTATTTAATATATCTTTATTTGTAAGACCGCAGAGAGTTAGGTTGGAAATGTTAATATTTTTGGATAGATATCCTCCGATGGAGTATATGTTAAAATTGGATATTGTTCCGTTTTTTATGGTATTATTTTCGGAGAGTATTGATAGAATTCCCATTGTAAGAAGTTTATTTCCTAAACAATTTAATTTTTTTCCGTTTAAGTCAAGTGTTATATTATTTCCGTTAATTGTGATTGCGGTAGATTCATCTGAATTGGGGTTCCAATCGATATTATTTGTGAATGTGTATATACCTGGAGAATTAATAATGATACCTTCTGGGGGAATATTTGAGATATTATTGGAGGTAATATTTTGGGCGGATAGAGGAATTTGGAAAGATTTTTTAAATTTTGGGTTTATTTTTTTAATGATAGCTTGTCTATAATTTTTTGATTCTAATCCAATCATATATATATGTGAGATAATTATTAGACGCGTAAATTTGTAGTTAAAAAAATATATAAGTGTTTATGGAAGACGTTTGTCGTGATTTTATGAATCATAGGTGTAATAAGAGGCATTGTAATTATATTCATGATAAAAATTTGTGTAAGGATTTTTATAAGGGTTGTAATTGCAGATGGGAGCCCAATTGTAAGAAAAATCATTTTGTAACAGATACAAGACATTTAAGAAAAGATGATGAGTATAGTAGTGGAAAGCATGTGAAGAATACAGAGACGTTTGAGCCTAATTATAATCCACCCAATATGAGAATTTTGGTTGAGTATGGTAAGAAGAAATGTGAGGCGAAGTTGCAGACTCAGGATGTATTATTAGTTCCAGATTTTTTTGCGAATTCTGGAGATGTTTATGAAAAATTGGTAGATGAAGTATTAAAATGTGGTGATGTATTAGTTCCATGGCATGGTGATTCACATTTAATTGCGAATGATAAATTAAATTTTAAAGAAAAGTGTCCAACTTATTTGAAGGTAATAGAAAAAATAAAAAATTATTTTAATATGCGAATTGAAGCAACAAGATTTAATTTCTACAGCACTGATGACGAATGGAAACCGTACCATTTTGATTCCGCTGGCGTTCGGCCGGAAAAAGCGAAAACGCAAAATTTTACTGTAGCAGTAAGTTTTGGAAAGAATAGATTGGTTGGTTTTGAGGAGGTGGAGGGGAAGAAGGTGACGGCTTTTCCTTGTCCTGATGGAAGTTGTTATTGTTTTACGAGGGATTTGAATACAACGTATAGACATGGTATTTTACCTATTTTACCAGAGAAGAGGACAGGGGAGGGTAGGGTATCTGTTATAGCGTGGGGTTGGGTGGATCAGGATGAGGTGAGGTGATTTGGTTGTGTGTAAAAATTTAATTGTAATAGATATTATGACGAGATATTTAAAGTTTAAGAGGTTGAATAAGAATTATAAGGAGTTACGAGAATTGGATGAAAATTATGATATAAATTTTAAGATTATTTTTGATAGAGATAGATTAAGTAGTATGGAGATGAGTTATTTTAATGAATTGGTAAGGGAATATAGATTGGTGGTGAAGCATATTGGTGTTGGATATGTGGACATGAGGGGTAAGTGTTTATATGTAAAAAATTTATTTGGAACTGAGGTAAGTTTATTCGAGAGTGAAGGAAAGTTATATTATTCGAATGTTATGGATATATTTATACCAGTAGAGTGGTATTTTGTTAAGGATGTAATTGGGTTAAATAATGTTGCGCGTTTTGATCAGCATTATGTTATACCTGATCCTGATAAGCCGATAAAGAGGGTATATAATTCATTGGAGGTAGCAGGGTATTATGATTTTCCGGAGAGATATACAGGGGCGAATAGGGTGATAGCTTTGATAGAGTTGGGTGGAGGTTATTTGGAGGAGGATTTAGATTTTTATTTTAAGGAGGTATTAAAGTTACCTTTTCGTCCTGTGGTAATTCCGATGAGTGTTCAGGGTGCTAAAAATAATCCAGCAGATAAAAAAGCATCAGTTGGTGTGACAATGGATATAGAGATAATTGGGGCGATTTCTTATTGTTCGACTATATTGGTATATTTTGCTCCTAATTCTGAGTTAGGTTTTTATGAGGCTTTTTATGCTGCGATTAATAATTTGAATTTTAGGCCGAGTGTAATAGTGACATCATGGGGCTGTCCTGAGACGAAGAATACTCCTTTGTATATGGAATCATTTAATAGTATGTTGGGATATGCAGCAAAGTATAATATGAATATATTTGTTTCGAGTGGTGATAAGGGTTCGTCAGATGGAACTAATATGTTGGTGGTAGATTTTCCGGCAAGTTCGCCGAACGTGATAGCTTGTGGGGGGACGACTTTGGATGTTGAGGATGGTGAGATATTAAGTGAGGTGGCATGGTCAGGTTCGGGTGGAGGATTTAGTAATTATTTTGCTAAGCCAGATTATCAGAAATTTGTTGGAACAAAGAGAGGTGTGCCGGATATTGCTGCTAATTCCGATCCACTTACAGGTTATTTGATATATGTGCAAGGTAGTTTGACTGTATTAGGGGGTACTGGGGCTGCGGCGTGTATATATGGAGCGATGGGAGCGTTATTTGCGCAGCCTATGATTACAGTTAAATATATAAATCCTTATATATATGATAATGCTGAGTTGGTTTGTTATGATATAGTTGAGGGAAGTAATGGGCCGGATGGTAAGTATGATGCGGGTGTTGGATGGGATGCTTGTACTGGTAATGGGAGGGTTTATGGTAAACGTTTGTTGGAGAGTTTAGTGAAGAAATAATTTTGTGGGTAAGAATTAGATGAGTTTGGTTGAGAAGGATTTAGGAATATTTTTGGTGGTGATGACAGTTATTATAATATGTTTATTAATAACATTTTTAGTATTATTGGTAAAGTTTATGTCTAAAAAAAGGGTAAAAGAAAGTTTTGCGATAGCAATGAACGAGAGAGAGCATTGTGAGAAGACTTGTATTGAGAAATTGGGGGCAGATAAGGAAGAATGTGTTTATGATTGTTTGCAATTTTTGTTTAAAAGGGGAGGTCAGACAGCGCAGCTTAAGTAGTTATATAGGTAACTGTTGCATTTATTTTTGCATATTTGTGATTTAGCTTGGTCATATATAAGTTCGCAGTTTTCAAGGCATTTATCCCATTTTGAGGTAGGAGGGCATACAGGTATTGGAAAGCTTTCTTTTGTATTGTAAAATTTTTGTTTAATGAAGAGGAGGGAGCCTATAATGATGATTAAAAAGATTGTTGCGAAGATAAAGGATGAGTTATGTTTTAGATCTAAATATTTCATAATATTTAGGTATATTTTAAATTTTTACGCTTTCAATTCATCAAGTAATAAAATTGTTTTTATAACTGATTCAGGAATTAAACCCAATGAATCAATACCCTGTTCAACTAACCATTTAGCTAATTCAGGTCTATCACTTGGTGCTTGACCACATATTCCTATTTTTTTGTTATGTTTCTTGCATGCTTTTATTGCTATTTTAATTACTTCTTTTACAGAATCATCTCTTTCGTCGTAGATATGTTGAAGTAGTTCGGAGTCTCTGTCGACGCCGAGCATAAGTTGGGTGATATCGTTTGATCCGATTGAGAAGCCGTCGCAGTGTTGAAGGAATTGTTCGGCAAGAATAAAGTTTGAGGGTATTTCTGCCATAAGGTAAAGTTGGAAGTTATTTTCTCCGCGTTTTAGGCCGTTTTCAGCCATAACTTCTTGAACTTTTAGGCATTCTTTTATTGTTCTGCAGAATGGGAGCATAAGGATGAGGTTTTTGAGTCCTAATTCTTCTCTTACTTTTTTGACGACTTTGCATTCGAGGCTGAATCCTTCTTTGTAGCGTTGGTCGTAGTATCTTGAGCATCCGCGGAATCCAATCATTGGGTTTCTATCATTTTCGAGTTCGAAGTATTCGCCGCAGAAGAGTTGTGCGTATTCGTTGGATTTTAGGTCAGATGCGCGGAGGATAACATCTTTAGGGTAGAATGCGGCGGCAATTCTTGCGACACCGTGTGTAAGTTTTTCGACGAAATATTCTTCTCCTGATTTGTATCCTTGTGTAATTTTGTTGAGTTCGTTTCTTTTTTCGGGGTCGGTAACTTTTTCGGGGTGAAGAAGAGCCATTGGATGAACCTTTATATAGTTTGCTAATATAAATTCCATTCGGGTAAGTGATACTCCATCGTTAGGTATTTTTGCGGCGGTAAATGCTTCCATTGGGTTGCCGACATTCATCATAATTTTGACTGGTGGAGTTGGGAGGGAGTCAAGAATTATTTCTTTTTTATTGAATGGTATAAGTCCGTTATATACGAATCCTGTTTCGCCTTGAGAGCAGCTTGCGGTTATTTCTTGGCCGTCTTGGAGAAGTGTTGTAGCATTTTCAACGCCGACGATTGCTGGTATTCCTAATTCGCGGGCGATAATTGATGCGTGGCAAGTTCTGCCACCTTTTTCGCAGATGATTGCGGAAGCTAATCGCATGAAGCATTCCCAGTCTGGGTCGGTTAGAGGGGCGACGAGAATGTCTCCTTTTTTGAATTCTTTACCTTCAATGCGGTTGTCGAGGCTGAGCATTACGTTAACTTTTCCGCTGCCTATTCTTTCTCCGACGGCGATTCCTTGAGCAATTGGTTTTGGTGGTTGTTCAGAGAATGAATATTGTGTTAGAATATTTTTTTTGGAGTTTGAGTGAACAGTTTCAGGTCGGCATTGAACTAAGAATAGTTCGTTGGATATGCCATCGATAGCCCATTCTGTATCAACTGGGCACCAGTGTCCTTTTTGGTTTGAGTAGTAATCTTCTAATTTCATTACCCAGCTTGCGAGTTCAAGAGCTTTTTCGTTGGAAATGCAGAATTTATGGAATTTTTCGGGTTTTACAGGAATAATACGGCATCTTTTATCCTGGTCGTCGGAATAGACCATCATTTCGTGTTTGTTTCCTAATTTTTTATCAATAATTGAGGAATATCCTTGTTTAAGAGATGGTTTAAAGACGACTACTTCATCTGGAGCGACCATACCTGATACGACCATTTCACCTAATCCGAATGAACCGTTGATGACGACAACGTCGGTATTTCCGCTTTCTGTATCTAATGAGAAGGCTACGCCGGCGGAGCCGAGGTCACTTCTTGCCATTTTTTGTATTCCGACAGATATTTTTACTGCGGTGTTGTCTAATTTGAAGTGGTGTCTGTAGTCGATTGCGCGTTCGTTGTAGAGGGATGCGAAGCAGCTTTTAATTTTTTCGATTATATTTTTTTTGCCGCGGACGTTGAGGTAGGTGGATTGGTTTCCGGCTCCGCTTGCTTCAGCGATATCTTCGACGATTGAGCTGGAGCGGACGGCCATATCTAATTCTTCTTGGTTATATATTCCGTCGAATTTATACATAAGTGAGAGTTCTTTATATTTATCTAAAATTTCATTTTCAAGGTCTTTGGGGAATTCACTGTTTTGTATGTTACGGCGGATTTTTTGGGCGATACGACATAGTTTTATGTGGTCGTTGTAGTCAATTTCTGAGATATCTTTTTCGATTGATTCGTTTAGGTTATTATAGTCGAGAAAGTATTGGTATGCGTTGGTGGTGACGGCGAATCCGTATGGTACGCGGATGTTAAGATTTTTAAGATTTTTAATCATTTCGCCGAGGCTTGCGTTTTTACCGCCAACTAATTTTACGTCGTTGAGCCCAATTTCGTTAAACCACAAAGTGTTTTTTGTCATAGTTATATAAATAAATTTTTTTTGATTAATTAAACAAATGCTAAATTATAAATTTTTTATAAATCTATAATTTTAAATTTTAATTATTTATGCAGGTCTTACTAACACTCCATTAAACCACGTAAATTCTTCACCTGCATCTGTATTTCCATTAACATCAGAATAAACATATATCTCAACATAATCAGTTGAACCATTAAGATATAATGATGAGCTAACTGTTCCGGAATAAGCTACCATTGGAGTTCCGCCTGTATTTAGGCTTATTCTTGTTCCGCGTTTGAATACTGCTCCGTTTTTGAATATTTCGACCCTTCCTATAAACGCATCTGCAGTAAAGCTTACAGCTGCATCAATTTGGTAGTATCCTGCTACTGTTGGAGTAAATCTACTACTTGCATAATTATTGTTTGTATCATAATCTTCGGTTGTAAATGTAACTTTTGTATTTACTCCACCAGTTAATGCTTGACTTACACTTTGATAAGCGCTAAATGCTGGACCTGAATTTGCTGGACCAGTATGACCAACCGGTCCTGTATAACCAGTAAAACCAGTAAATCCAGTTAAACCTGTATTACCAGTTGGACCTTGAGCACCAGTATGTCCAGTGTAGCCAGTTGGTCCGGTAGGACCAGTTTCACCATGAGTACCAGTATGTCCAGTGTAGCCAGTTGGTCCTGTAGCACCAGTTGATCCTTGAGTTCCGGTATATCCAGTAGTTCCTTCTCGACCAGTATATCCAGTTGTTCCTTGAGCTCCTGTATAGCCGGTGTAGCCGGTAGGACCAGTTTCACCTTGAGAACCGGTATAGCCGGTGTAGCCTGTTGGTCCAGTAGGACCAGTTTCACCTTTAGAACCGGTATAGCCAGTATAGCCGGTTGGTCCGGTTGGTCCAGTTTCACCTTTAGAGCCGGTATAGCCGGTGTAGCCGGTTGGTCCGGTAGAACCAGTAGTTCCTTGAGCTCCGGTATAACCAGTAGTTCCTTCTGGGCCAGTATAACCTGTTGTTCCTTGAGAACCAGTATGACCAGTATAACCAGTAGGGCCAGTATGACCAGTAGTTCCTTGAGCTCCGGTATAGCCAGTGTAGCCGGTTGGTCCAGTAGGACCAGTTTCACCTTTAGAGCCGGTATAGCCGGTGTAGCCGGTTGGTCCGGTAGGACCAGTTTCACCTTGAGTTCCGGTATAGCCGGTGTAGCCGGTTGGTCCTGTAGCACCAGTTGTTCCTTGAGTTCCGGTATAACCTGTAGTGCCTTCTGGACCGGTATAACCGGTAGTTCCTTGAGAACCGGTATGACCAGTATAGCCAGTTGGGCCAGTTTCACCAGTAGTTCCTTGAGCTCCGGTATAGCCGGTATGTCCGATAGGACCGGTATAGCCGGTAAAACCTTGAGCACCAGTATTTCCGGTTGTTCCTTCAGGTCCTGTGTAGCCGGTGTTTCCTTGAGTTCCAGTATAACCAGTATGTCCTATAGGACCTGTATAGCCGGTAATACCTTGAGGTCCAGTATAACCGGTCGTTCCTTCTGGGCCGGTATATCCGGTATTTCCTTGAGGTCCGGTGTGTCCGGTGTATCCAGTGGGACCAGTTTCACCAGTGGTTCCTTTAGGTCCAGTATAGCCAGTGAATCCAGTTGGACCAGTAGGTCCTGTTTCGCCTGGAGTTCCAGTATAACCGGTGCAGCCTGTGGGTCCGGTTCTTCCAGTATTTCCTTGTGTTCCGGTATAACCGGTAGTTCCTTCTGGACCGGTATATCCGGTAGTTCCCTGTGCTCCGGTATAGCCAGTATAGCCAGTTGGACCAGTTTCACCGGTAGTTCCTTGAGCTCCAGTGTATCCGGTATATCCATTGGGACCAGTATTACCGCTGGCACCTTGAGTTCCAGTAATGCCGGTAATTCCTTGAGGTCCTGTGTAACCGGTAAAGCCGGTAGGACCAGTTTCACCAGGAATACCTTGTTGTCCGGTAAGACCAGTGGTGCCTTGTGGTCCGGTGGGGCCGGTGTATCCGGTAGGGCCAGTTTCACCAGTAATACCTTGAGCTCCTGTGTAACCGGTAAAGCCGGTAGGACCAGTTTCACCAGGAATACCTTGTTGTCCGGTAAGACCAGTGGTTCCTCGAGGTCCTGTGTGGCCTGTGTAGCCGGTAGGGCCAGTTTCACCAGTAATACCTTGAGCTCCTGTGTAACCGGTAAAGCCGGTAGGACCAGTTTCACCAGGAATACCTTGTTGTCCGGTAAGACCAGTGGTTCCTTGTGGTCCGGTGTGTCCGGTGAATCCCGTAGGGCCAGTT
>Ga0194129_10006340_pt1 | contig 14561 bp, 9 predicted proteins | sample TA2KigCa35mmetaG_FD_150862 | JGI IMG/M metagenome (GOLD analysis project Ga0194129, IMG submission 150862) | Freshwater microbial communities from Lake Tanganyika, Tanzania - TA2015038 Kigoma Deep Cast 35m | ecosystem: Environmental > Aquatic > Freshwater > Lake | place: Tanzania: Lake... | reverse complement strand
GGAGATAAGATATGCCGTTCAATGTCTCAGAGTTTTCATCGGCCGGGCTTCCACTGGGTGGGGCCCGCCCATCACTCTTTAGCGTAATTATTGACACGCCTGCTGGTGTGCCTAATGTTGGTGAAAGAGTATCATTTACTTGTCGGGCCGCTCAGATTCCTCAGAGCAGCCTTGGAGTAATTGAGCAAGCTTATTTCGGAAGACGTATTAAGATTGCTGGTACTCGCACATTTGCAAGCTGGCGAGCTGATATTCTTAATGATGAAGATTTCCAGGTAAGACATGCCATGGAAGTATGGAGCAATGCAATTAATGCTCACCAGGTCAACCTGCGTGCTGCTAATCTTGCAACTTCTGCATCATATAGAACCACAGCTACAGTGACACAATATGCAAAGACGGGTGAGGCACTACGCACATACCGCTTTGTAAACATCTTCCCGACTGAGGTTGGTGCTATCGACCTTGCTTGGGACAATGGTGAGCAGATTGAGACTTTCCCCGTTGAATTTGCGTACGACTACTGGGATCTAACTACACCTGGCAATACTGGGACGCTTGCGATATAACGGTATCCCGCAACGCGGAACTAACCGATAGGTCCGCTAAATATGGCGGACCTATTTTTTTGAGGACCTTTAATGGCTATAGAGTTATTTGGATTCCGCATTGGACGGGCTGAGGATGATGCCAAAAAGGCCGTCCAGATTCCCTCATTCGTCCCAGAGCAGAAAGATGATGGTGCAGTTGAAATTGCACCAGGTGGTGCATATGGCACATTTGTCGATCTAGAAGGTACCGCAAAGAGCGAAGCTGAACTTATCACACGCTATCGCGAAATGTCAATGAATGCTGAGGTTGAGGCCGCAGTTGATGACATTGTAAATGAAGCTCTTGTTACAGATGCTGATGCCAGTGTTGTTCGAATTGTTATGGATGACCTTAAGCAACCCGATAGAATTAAGAAGCGCATTGAAGAAGAATTTGATTATATTCTTGAGCTATTAGACTTCTCAAATATTTGCTATGAAATTTTCCGTCGTTGGTATGTTGACGGTCGTCTTTACTATCACATCATGATCGATGTCAAGAGACCTGCTGATGGTATCAAAGAACTTAGATATGTTGATCCTCGCAGAATTCGTAAGGTGCGAGTACCGCAGAAAAAAGAAAATGATGCAGCAAAGAATAAGAATCCAACAGTTCCCGCATATTCAGAATATTATCTTTATAATCCTGCAGGTCTTGCCGGTTCAGCATATTCGCAAGGTATAAAGATTTCACCGGATTCTATCTGCTATGTAAATTCTGGTCTGCTTGATAATAGAAACCGTATGGTGCTTTCTTATCTTCACAAGGCCATCAAGCCTCTCAATCAGGTAAGAATGCTTGAAGATGCGGTTGTAATTTATCGTCTTAGCCGCGCACCAGAACGTCGAATTTTCTATATTGATGTTGGTAACCTACCCAAGCCAAAAGCAGAACAATATCTGCGCGACATTATGATCAAGCATAAGAACCGTCTAGTATATGATGCCACAACAGGTGAAGTTCGTGATGACCGCAAATTCATGACAATGCTTGAAGATTTTTGGCTTCCGCGTCGTGAAGGTGCTCGTGGTACAGAAATTACAACTCTACCTGGCGGACAAAATCTTGGTGAAATGACCGACGTAGATTATTTCCGTAAGAAGCTTTATGAAGCTCTATCAGTACCTATTTCACGTCTTGATCGAAATGGTGGATTTACTCTTGGTAGATCAAATGAAATTACTCGCGATGAAATAAAATTTGCAAGATTTATCAGTCGGTTACGTCATCGCTTTACAATGCTATTTGATCATCTCATGGGTATTCAGCTAGCCCTCAAGGGTGTGATGAATCGTGAAGAATGGCTTGAGATGAGATCATATATTCGATATGATTTCCAAAAAGATAATTATTTTACAGAGCTAAAAGACCAAGAAGTCCTTTCTTCAAGATTACAGCTGCTGAATACTATTAGCCCATATGTTGGAATGTATTATACAAAAGAATGGGTGCAGAAGAATGTTCTTCGCATGTCGGATGATCAAATTAAAGAACTTGAATCTAATATGCAAATAGATAGTGCTAATCAAATGGATCAAGCAATTGCAGCTAATAAAGCTCAACCTGAAATGACACCAGATGATGAGCCACCTCAAAAGAAAAATCAAGAAAATAAAAGACCTGCACCATTTTCAGAATCATTTGATGACGGTGTAGTTTCTCTTACAGAAGATGAAAAAAATTTAGTTGAAGATATGACACAGGTATTAGAATCTGTAAATTCAAGAGAATTTATTGACACATTAACAATACTTGATCTATCAGATCCTGAACTCGATGATATGATCAATCAGGCAAAAGGGTTAAAGGGATGACTCTATCTCTAGAAGCAGCAAAGATACTTGCTGCAGCCATTAAGGCTGCACAGAATGAGGCAGATCGCGTAGAAAGCAAGCTGCTTGGAGAGATTCGTCAGATTCCACAGGGACCAGAAGGACCTCCGGGTCCATCTGGTGGTCCGCAAGGTGCTAAGGGTGATCGTGGTCCTCCTGGTATTCCTGGTTCACAGGGGCCACAAGGACCAAAGGGAGAAAGGGGTGAAAAGGGTGATCGCGGATTACCTGGACCTAAGGGTGATCGCGGCGGGCCCGGTCCTCGTGGTGAAGCTGGTCCTCCAGGGCCAGTTGGTGATGTAAGCACAGTTTCAAAGCAGCTTAATGATAGGTTTGAACAGCTTTCACAAAAGATTAGTTCTCAGACAACCCGTCTAGCCATGGTTGGTGGTGGTGGTGGTTCTGGTGAAGTCTTGCTAGAAAAGCTAGATGATGTAGATTTTAATACAGTATCAAATGCAACAAATGGACAGGCGCTTGTTTATAATTCTACTTTAAATAAATGGCAAGCTAATACAGTAGGTGGTGGCGGATCCATCACCATCAAAGAAGAAGGTTCCGTTGTAGGCAGCAGTGTAACCAGCATTGATTTTGTTGGTGCTACCGTTACTGCTTCAGGTAATTCTACTGTTGTTCAAGTTCAAAGTGTTGCTATTGGTAATAATATATCCACAACACTTCAAACCCACTCAATAATTCCAGCATCAAATAATACATTTAATATTGGTTCGGCCGGTCGTAGATTTGCTAATTTATTTCTTAGCGGTAGCACAATATTTCTTGGTAATACGACACTTAAATCAAGTGAAACTGGTCAGTTAAAGATTATTACTAAATCAGGTCAAGTAGAAAATTTAGTATCTAATGCATATCTAACTGCAACATTCCAGACAAAAGCAATCGAGCGTGCTGCTCTTGCTAATACCAATGCATCAATTTTAAATGCTAAGACCAATCTGACATCAACCAATACTGCGCTTCGCTTATTGATTGCAGATAGATTGCAGGTTGCTAATGCCGCTGCAATATATACCACTAAAGCATATGCAGCATCCAATGCATATGTAAAGCAAATTTTGGCTAATACAAACCAGTCTATTACAAATATTCGCAGTAATATTCAAGGTACCAATACAGCTCTTCGGACTTTAATTTCCGATAGACTGCAAGTTGCTAATGCTGATACAAAATATGCGGCAAATTCATTTTCTCGCATAACAATTGGTGCGAATAATATATTTGCGGATAGCAAGAATGATACTTTAACATTTATTGCCGGTGCAAATATCACACTGGCGGCAAATCCTGCTACAGATACTATTACCATCTCATCAACTGGCGGCGGCGGCGGCGGCGGCGGAGTATCAGAAGCTACATTTAATTCTGCTCTGGCTAATACAAATGTATCTATTGCAAATGCTAAGACCAATTTGACATCAACCAATACTGCGCTTCGCTTATTGATTGCAGATAGATTACAAGTAGCTAATGCCGCTGCAATATATCAGACTAAATCAATTGAACGTGCGGCTCTTGCTAATACAAATGCATCCATTGCAAATGTTAAAACTGGTTTAACAACAACCAATACTGCACTTCGGGTTCTTATCTCAGATAGATTGCAGGTTGCAAATGCTGCCGCAATCTATCAAACAAAAAATGTAGAACGTGCAGCCCTTGCAAATACCAATGCTTTCATCAAGAGTCAGCTAGCCAATACTAATGCATCAATATTGAATGTTAAAACTGGTTTAACATCAACCAATACTGCACTTCGGGTTCTTATCTCAGATAGATTGCAAGTTGCCAACGCCGCCGCAATTTATCAAACAAAAGATATAGAACGTGCAGCATTGGCTAATACAAATGCATCCATTGCGAATGTTAAAACTGGTTTAACATCTACAAATACCGCGCTTCGAACTCTTGTATCTGATAGACTACAGGTTGCTAATGCATCTGCACTTTATCAAACTAAAGCAATTGAACGAGCCGCATTGGCCAATACAAATGCATCTATTGCAAATGCTAAAACTAATCTGACATCAACTAATACTGCACTTCGCACACTGATTGCAGATAGACTACAGGTCGCTAATGCATCTGCGCTTTATCAAACTAAAGCAATCGAACGTGCAGCATTGGCTAATACAAATGCATCCATTGCGAATGTTAAAACTGGTTTAACATCTACAAATACCGCACTTCGTACACTAATCGCAGATCGCATTCAAGTTGCTAACGCTGAGGCTAGATATTCTACAAATACATTCTCAAGAATAACGATTGGTGCAAATAGCATTTTTGCTGATAGCAAGGGTGATACATTAACATTTGTTGCTGGCACAAATATTACTCTTGCAGCCAATCCAACAACTGATACAATCACTATCGCTTCTTCAAGTGGTGTCAACTTCGCTTCAGTTGCTAGCCATATTGTACCTGCTGCAAATGTGACCTATGATTTAGGCAGCCAGTCATATAGATTCCGCGATCTTTATCTCAGCGGCAATTCAATCAAATTAGGCGATGCCACTATCAGTTCAACCGGCACCAGTGTTCAAATAAACGACATCATCGCAGAAAGAACCTATGGCAGCAACAACAACGGCGATCCCATCATTATTATCAAAAATGCTGCCGCCGCAAATGGGTTGACCATTAATCCCAATGAATCGGGAAAGAACTTTCATTTTTTACCCAATGGTAATTTACAGTTGCCTGCAGGTGGCGGCATCGTTACTGACGCAGCATATGGCAGTAACAACAACGGCGATCCCATCATTATTATCAAAAATGCTGCCGCCGCAAATGGGTTGACCATTAATCCCAATGAATCAGGAAAGAACTTTCATTTTTTACCCAGCGGTAATTTACAGTTGCCTGTGGGCGGCGGCATTGTTAACAGTGCTGGCGATAGTGTTTTAGGTGTTAGTGGTGGCGTAGCTAATGTGTATAATGTAGCTGCTAATACCACTGGTTATTTTGGATTACCGTCTGGGACAACTGCTGAACGACCTAGCACACCGATTAACGGTGCTTTAAGATTTAATACTAGCACTGGTTATGGTGAACTTTATAGCATTGCTGCGGGACAATGGCTACAGTTTGGCGCCTCACCTCTAGTTAATGTTGAATACTTAGTAGTGGCTGGGGGTGGGGGTGGATCCGGTGGTTTATCCAATACCCATGAAGGTGGTGGTGGCGGTGCTGGAGGATTTAGAACAGGCACTCTTGGAGTTTCCGTTGGCACTTCGTATACAGTAATAGTAGGAGCAGGCGGCGCCGGCGGTGGCGGTGGATCATACTCAGGTTCTACCGGGAGCAATTCAACAATGGCATCTATTACCTCAGCTGGTGGCGGATATGGTGCTGGCAAAAATACAGTAGGTGGTTCTGGTGGATCTGGTGGCGGTGCTTGGAACTCAGGTGGAGGGGCAGGGAATACTCCTGCAGTTACACCAAGTCAAGGCAATAATGGTGGCAACGGCAATAATCACAGTGCTGGTGGCGCTGGTGGCGGCGCTGGCGCCTCGGGAGGTAATGGAGTTAGTGGCCCAGGTGTAGGGGGTATTGGCGTGCAAAGTTCAATCACTGGAACTGCAACATACTACGCCGGTGGAGGTGGCGCAAGCGCCGGAAGTGCAGGTGGACTCGGCGGTGGTGGTGCTGGAGGATCAGGAACAACTGGATCTACGGGAACCACAAACACTGGGGGTGGAGGCGGTGGCGGTTCAAGTAACAATTCGGCAGGTGGTTCCGGTGGTTCCGGTATTGTTATTATTAAGTATCCCATCTTATATTATGAAACTGTGTCAGCAGGCTTAACCGCGTCAACAGTCTCCATTGGTGGGTATAAAATCACCACATTCACCTCTGGCACAGGAACAGTGACATTTACCATTGGGTAAATACTAAATCATGCCAATTCAATTTCCGTCAAATCCCACAAATGGTCAAACATACACGTCAGGCGGACGTACTTGGACCTACAACGGAAAAATCTGGTACCCTGGTGTAGCAGTAGGATCAACGGGAGCCACAAGTATTCAAGGCAATATCGTTCCATTGGTGCCCATTGAGTTGCCTTAAAGATTGCTTAAATATAGCTCGGTATGCTAATAAGTGGATAATTTAGTTTAATGACATTGAAACAATGATCTGCAATTTAATAAATATCAATTATGCCAGCTAATTTTCCATCTAATCCTACTGCAAATCAAACATATCTTTACAACAATATTCGTTGGAAATACAACGGATACAGTTGGCAAATAGATCTTGAAACTGGATTAATTGGTGCAACTGGAGCAACAGGTGCTCCGGGCACAGGCGGTGGCGGCGGTACAGGAAATGTTGCCATAAATTTTGATGGGGGTACACCGTCGAGTATATATACAGCAGGTCCTGTTTTTGATTGCGGTGGAGTAAATTAATGCCAAATATACAATTTCAATTTAGACGCGGAACATCATCAGAATGGACATCAGCTAACCCTGTGTTAGCCGACGGGGAAATGGGCATAGAAACAGACACAGATAAATTCAAAATTGGTAATGGAAGTACGTCTTGGAACAGTTTACCTTATGGTGGGTTAATAGGGGCCACAGGCGTCACAGGAGCTACAGGCGTCACAGGAGCTACAGGGGCCGGTGCCACTGGTGCTACTGGAGTCCAAGGTGCCACTGGCCCAGCTGGAGCTGGTGGTGTAGCAAATGTTTATAATGTTTCTGCCAACACCACTGGGTATTTTGGTTTACCAGTGGGAACTACAGTAGATCGACCCGGAACTCCGGTAAACGGTGCCATGAGAGTTAATTCTACCACTAATTTTTTAGAAGTTTACTATAGTGGTGGGTGGAATAATATCACACAAATTGGCGTATATCCTATAGACTATCTCATAGTAGCAGGTGGTGGCGGAGGTGGTGGCGGAGGTGGTGGCGGAGGTGCCTATGCCGGTGGTGGCGGAGGTGGAGGATATGTCACTAATTCAGTTAACTTAGGGGTAGGCGTAACCTATGCTATTACAGTTGGTGCCGGTGGAGCAGCAGGGGCAGGAAGTCCATTTGTAGCGGCTACCAGTGGCGGTAGTAGTAGTATTATCGGTGGGGCAATAAGTTCGATCGCTTCAGGCGGCGGATACGGTGGTTCCACAGCAGGCCCGGCGCCTAGCAGTTATGCAGGCGGCTCGGGCGGCTCGGGCGGCGGAGGATATCAAACTGGTGGTTCTGGTATAGCAGGACAAGGTAATAATGGATATGGTGGCCCTAATCCTGCAGGAGGAGGTGGCGGTGCCGCAGCGGCAGCCACAGACAAAAATGGTGGAGCAGGATTAAATTGGCAATCAATTGGTACATTTAGATCAGGTGGTGGCGGTGCCGGTGGCGTAAATGGTCAAGGTGGCGGAGTTGGCGGAAACGGTGGTGGCGGTAATGCTCCAGCAGCTGGTTCCACCGGTAATGGATCAGCGGGCGGAGCCAACACTGGGGGCGGTGGAGGCGGGGCAGGTAGCTCAGGTGGAAATACAAGTTGGGTAGTAGGTGGTGCAGGTGGGTCGGGTATTGTAATAATTCGTTATTTAGGAAGCCAACGAGGAACAGGTGGAACCATAACTAGTGCCGGTGGCTACACCTATCATACCTTTACTAGCACTGATTCTTATGTTGCCTAATTTGTAAAAGTACACAATAAATATCTAAATGCCAATTCAATTTCCGTCAAATCCCACGCAAGGTCAAACCTATACATACAACGGTAATACTTGGCGTTGGGATGGTGCTGGCTGGCTTTTTTCCCGCAATATACATAATTTTAATCTAATAAATACATAATGGCCTTAGATTTTTCATCAAACCCAGTAAACAATCAATTTATACAGCAATATTATTAATTAAATTTTCTTTACGATTTTTATCAATAAATACCAGTATTAAAGACATTCAATAATGCTTTGTGCTGGAAAAAGTCTACACATTGCTGCTTTGAGGGTATGGGGTCAACCTCGAGAATATTATGCAACTTAATCAAATATTTCCTATACCAGTGGCTTTTTTTGATTTGCCTAGAGAGTTTACACAACATGAACTCAATTTTATCAAAAATCAAACACAAAGACCCAACATGGGCAATACCAGCAGCGAAGATAACTATGTACTAGGTAAACCTGAACTAGTTGATCTCAAAGAGTTTTGTCTGGACAGCGTAAACCAGTATTTTCAGGCAGTATATTGTCCTGATACAGCTATGAAACTGCGTATTACACAAAGTTGGAGTAATTATACCAATGGTGGACAATTTCATCACAGACACGCACATCCTAACAGCATGGTCAGTGGCGTTTTGTACATACAGTCGGATCCCACCAAAGATCGTATATATTTTTACAAAACTGGTTATCAACAACTCAAAGTCCAAGCACGTGATTGGAATACATTTAACAGTGAAAGCTGGTGGTTTGAAAGCAAACCAGCCCAACTGATTTTATTTCCTAGTTCATTGGAACACATGGTACAAAATACTCAAGCAGAAGCAATGACTAGGATTAGTTTGAGCTTTAATACATTTCCTGTTGGTGTTATAGGAAATAACTTGGAGCTTACAGAACTTCTGCTTTAGGATCGATAAATAATTAAAGAAAACTAAACTAGGAGATTTTGAATGGCACATTATGCTTTTTTAGATGAAAATTATATTGTGACTGAAGTAATCGTAGGCAAAGACGAATCAAACTATGACTGGGAAGCTCATTACGGGCAATTCCGTGGTCAGCTTTGCAAGCGTACCAGTTATAATACACACGGCGGAGTACACAATTCTGGTAGTAGCACACCATTTCGTAAAAACTATGCTGGTATTGGCTACAGCTATGATCCTGAGCGTGATGCCTTTATTCCACCTAAGCCTTTCGCAAGTTGGGTATTGAATGAAACATCTTGCCTATGGGATCCACCAACTCCTATGCCCACAGATGGCAAAATGTACAGCTGGGATGAAACCACAACCAGTTGGGTAGAAATTCCTGCACCACAGTGATTAGGAATCAATGCCCGCAAATTTTCCTGCGAACCCGCAGTTAAATGAGACCTACACCCACGCCAATATAACTTGGCGTTGGACGGGTTCGTACTGGAAGATCTTTTATGCACCTGCTGGTGCAACTGGTGCAACTGGAGTACAAGGTAGTCCTGGAGGAGCCACTGGTAGCACAGGACCAGCTGGTGCAACCGGTGTTAGCAGTAATTTATTAGCGGTTAGTACCAGTATAATTCCAAATGCCAGTAATGTCTACGACATAGGTACTAGTGCATTAAGTTGGCGTGATGCTTATTTTGGTAATGTACTTAACCTTGGATCTGCACAGATTTCGGCCAATGGATCTGTTATTGTGCTGCCCCAAGGCAGTCGCATTGGCAGTAATGTCATTGGAGTAGGATCAGGTAGTGCCACAATCACAGTGAGTGATACAGCACCATCGACCCCGGCAGTAGGTGCATTATGGTTTAACACCAATACTGGTAGATTATTAATCTATTATAACGATGGTGATGATTTTTATTGGGTACAACCCAGTGGAGCAGTAGGACCTAGTGGGGCTACTGGTGCAACGGGACCGTCGGCTAATTTATTAGCAGTATCGTCTGCCATACTGCCTAGTGCTAACATAAGCTATGACCTGGGGTCGACTTCACAGCGTTGGCGTGATCTGTATCTGTCAGGTAATAGCATTGATCTAGGTGGTGCATTAATCACTAGTTCTAATAACGCAGTAATCCTGCCAACGGGTAGTCGAATCGGTAATGTCACTATTGGATCAGGTGGAGCTACAGTCACAGTTAGTAATACTGCACCAGTGACCGGTACCGAGGGCAGTTTGTGGTTAGACAACGAAACTGGTAAACTAAGAATATATTATGGTGGTGCCTGGGCTGGTGTTGCAGTTGGGCCTGTTGGCGCCACTGGTTTAACTGGTGCCACTGGGGCACAAGGCCTACTAGGAAATGTTGGATTAACTGGTGCCACTGGTGCAGCCGGAACACAGGGTGCTACAGGCTTAACCGGAGCCACTGGGCCAGCAGGATCAGGAGGTGGAGGTGGAGCCAGTGTCACAGTAAGCGGAACACGACCAGCTGGATCAGGGGAAGGCAACTTATGGTTGAATTCAGAAACTGGTGACCTTAATGTGTACTTTGGCAATGCTTGGGCAGTGGTCAGTGGTGGAGGAGGCTCGGCCAATATTGCGGCTGTCAGCGGACAACCGAATTCAGCTACAGATTTTATCAGCATACCAGCTGGTACTACCGCACAGAGACCAGTCTCGCCACAGTCGGGTTATATAAGATACAGTACCACTACCTTACAGATAGAATATTATAACGGTACTCTCGCTTCATGGATGGCACTACAACAAACTGCTGGCGCCGGTGTCGCTACTACTTTTGATGTAGAATATTTGGTAGTTGCTGGCGGGGGTGGGGGTGCAGGAGATCGTGGGGGTGGTGGGGGTGCAGGAGGTTTCAGAACCGAAACAGGGTTATCAGTTACCGCTGGAACTGACTATACTGTAACTGTTGGTAGTGGTGGAACGGCTGGAGCGGCAGGAGGAAGTGGTGGATCTGGCAGCAATTCTGTATTTAGCACTATTACATCTGCCGGCGGTGGCGGTGGGAGAGTAGGTGTAAACGGTCTGAGCGGAGGTTCTGGTGGTGGGACAAATCAAGGATTTACTGGTGGTTCGGGAAACACGCCTTCTACTTCACCATCCCAAGGAAATAATGGAGCAGTGGGGGTAAATAAACCATATGGAACTGGTGGGGGTGGTGGCGGTGCCGGAGGTTCAGGTTCAGCACCACCAGCAAGCCCTAATATGAATGGTGGTAATGGTGGTTCTGCTACAACTTCATCCATTACAGGAACATCTGTGTCTTATGCAGGTGGCGGCGGCGGCGGTGTAGATGACCGAAATACGCCAAACAATGGTATTGGTGGTTTAGGCGGAAATACAAGTGTTACAGCAGATAAAGGCGGTGGGGGAAACGGTGGGAACGCTGGTGCAAATCCGGGTATAGCTGGAACTGCAAATACTGGTGGTGGCGGTGGTTCCGGTGGAAACAACGGAGGAACAGGCTATAGCGGCGGAGCTGGCGGCTCCGGTATCGTCATTATCAAATATCCCATCTTATATTATGAAACCGTGTCAGCTGGCTTAACCGCGTCAACTATCACTATTGGTGGGTATAAAATCACCACATTCACAGCTGGCACTGGTACGATTAGTTTCTCAACAACACCGCCAATATCAGTACAATATCTTGTAGTAGCAGGTGGTGGCGGTGGTGGAAGACACAGCGGGGGTGGCGGAGGAGCAGGCGGATTATTGTCAGGGACTCAAAGCAATATACAACTTAACTCAACCTATACTGTAAGTATAGGTGGTGGTGGCGCATCACCAACTGGAGCGTATCCAGGACAAGGTGGTAACACAGGTACTAACGGATCCAATTCACAATTTAATATCTTTACATCAATTGGTGGCGGTGGTGGTGGATGGGTCAATGCCACTGGATTAACAGGTGGTAGTGGTGGCGGAAGTGCGCGAGCGTTGGGGGCAGGTGGATCTGGAACCACTGGACAAGGAAACGCAGGTGGTCCCAGTAATTTCGCTGCACCAAATTATCCAGCTGGAGGTGGTGGTGGCGCCGGAGCACAAGGCGGAGCATCAACTAACACTGCTGGCGGGGATGGTGGAATTGGCGCAAATAGTAGTATCACTGGTACTAATGTTACATATGCAGGAGGGGGTGGTGGAAATGCTCAATACAATTCGTATCCTGGTGGCGCTGGTGGATTAGGTGGCGGCGGTGCTGGTGCACCTGGAAGTTCGGGTACAAGTAATAATCCAGGCGCATATGGATTCAATGGATCTACCAATACAGGTGGTGGAGGAGGAGGAAGTCACTTTAACGCACCGGCTACAGGAACATCTACACAATTTGGTTTAGGTGGTTCTGGCGTAGTTATCTTACGCTATTCAACCAACTACTATATCAATCTAGGTACCGGCTTAACAGCAGAAACAGTCACAATAAATGCCGCAGAGAAATATACGAGATTTACTGCGGGAACAGGATCAATTTCATTTACTACTACGCCACCACTCACAGTAGATTACTTGGTTGTGGCTGGCGGTGGGTCAGGCGCTGAATTATTTGGCGGCGGTGGGGGCGGCGGATTTTTAACAGGATCCACTGGAGTTTCAACAGGAGTCCCGTACTCTATTACAGTGGGCGGCGGTGGAGCAAGTACTAGTACATATGATACACCTGGATCTAAAGGGTCTGATTCAACTTTCTTAAACATCACAGTCACTGGTGGAGGATATGGTGGAGGTCGCATAGCTGGTGGACCTGGGGGTTCAGGTGGCGGTGGTGGAGGTTGGGGCGGTGTTGGATATGCAGGAGGTCCGGGAAATACTCCCTCGACTACAATAAGCCAAGGCAATGCTGGTGGTTCAGGAACTTCGTCATATGATGGTGCAGGTGGTGGCGGAGGTGGAGCAGGCGGTGTTGGTAGTAATGCTACCACAACTGCAAAAACAGCAGGTAATGGGGGCATTGGTGCCAATAGTTCTATAACTGGAACAAATATTACCTATGCAGGTGGTGGGGGCGGTACAGTTTGGGGCGGTGCACCAGCCGGGTCTGTTTACATAAATGGTTTAGGTGGACTAGGAGGCGGTGGCAACGGAGGAGGGTCGGCTAGTGGTATGAATGCACCAGGTGGCGCAGGCATAGTTAACACCGGTGGCGGTGGCGGTGCTGCGGTTAGAAACACGCCTTCGGCTTATGCCAGTGGTGCAGGTGGTTCTGGCATTGTGATCCTACGCATACCAAGCATATACACAGCCACATTTTCAGCCGGTATTACTGCCAATGTCTCCACATCAACTACACAAATTGGTTATAAAACCTACACTGTAACTGGTGGAACCGGTACTGTAACATTTACGTAAATACTAGATTATGCCAATAAGTTTTCCCTCAAACCCCACCACTAACCAAACTTATACCTATAATAATGCTGTGTGGCGTTATGACGGTAATTCATGGGTGCGATCGGGTACTAGCATAACCGGACCTGCTGATGTGTCGGATCGAGACAATACCAGCACAGGATTCTTCAGCCTACCTCGCGGTACCACAGCCCAACGCCCGACTTCAGTCAATGATGGTTATGTTCGATTCAACACCGACCTAGATCGTGTTGAATACTATGATGCCACATTAGCAGCTTGGATCACAGTGTCTGGTGTGACCAGCTCATTGACCACAATGAGTCTAGATTACTTGGTAGTGGCCGGTGGCGGAGGTGGGGGTGGATATCTTGCAGGAGGTGGAGGTGGAGGTGGATTTAGAACAGGAACTAGTACAGTAAATTTTACTACAACTTATACAGTTACAGTGGGGGCCGGTGGAACAGGACCAGGAGCGGTTTTTGATAATGGTAGTGCGGGTAGTAATAGTATATTTGGTAGTATTACCTCAACAGGTGGCGGCGGCGGTGGCGGTAGTTCTGCTAACGGCTATAGCAATACCGGTGGATCAGGTGGATCAGGTGGCGGTGGGCAAGCCGGTGGATCTACAGGAAATGCAGGTGGGCCGGGTAATACCCCTTCTACCACGCCTAGTCAAGGTAATGCAGGTGGTGCCGGATATAGAAGTCCTCCAAATTATGCAGGTGGTGCTGGTGGCGGTGCTGGTGGCATTGGTGCAAGTGGATTACTAACTACTGCGGCAAATGGTGGTGTTGGCGGAACAAGTTTAATTACGGGTACTCTTACTTATTACAGTGGTGGAGGTGGTGGTGGAGCTCTTTACCCCGGATCACAACCTGCGTCAAAGCAAGGTTTAGGTGGACAAGGTGGTGGTGGAAACGGTAGCCTAAGTTCAGAAACACCTAATTCTTTAGTAGCATCATCAACTGCGGGAACTACAAACACTGGTGGGGGCGGTGGGGGCGGTGGTTGGATAACTCCGGGCGACTCTGTAGGCGGAAGGACAGGTGGTTCTGGCATTGTGATCCTACGCTATCCTTCAATCTACTACATGATCCCAGATGCAGGCCTGACCACATCAACTA
>Ga0194129_10006339_pt1 | contig 14563 bp, 11 predicted proteins | sample TA2KigCa35mmetaG_FD_150862 | JGI IMG/M metagenome (GOLD analysis project Ga0194129, IMG submission 150862) | Freshwater microbial communities from Lake Tanganyika, Tanzania - TA2015038 Kigoma Deep Cast 35m | ecosystem: Environmental > Aquatic > Freshwater > Lake | place: Tanzania: Lake... | reverse complement strand
GGGACATGCCTGGCTCTTGTTTAATACTGATTGCAAAGTCTGTACTTGTATCGGAATGCGGAGTCAAGTCAAGTCTTTGCTAATGTCTTTATATAAGGATGGTTTATTTATGTATTCTCAACGTCATGCAGGTACATATAAAAATTCTGAAGATGCAATTATTGAGTTTACAAATTATAGGAATGATCTTTTAAATGAACACCAAGATCTTTTGGGTGAAGAGTCGAATATGAAAGATTTATTATTGCACGAAAGATGGAAAGTCCAGGAACTAAACCATTCAAAAAACCTGCAAAACAAGTTTTCAGAATTGCAGTTTGAAAATGAACAATTAAAGATAAAATACAATGAATTATTGAAAGAAAGAAATGATGTAGAAATGAAATTGAATTATAAGCGATTTGAAAATTTTGAGTTCAAAACTTATCTGGTAGCAGATTATAGTCAACAAATTCGAAAATTGAAACAAGAAACCACAAATATTCGAAATATTAACGAAATTTTTAAAAACCAAATTAATAATTACAAAATTGAAATTCAAAAATTACAAGATCCGAAGAATAAACTAACATTAGAACAATTATATGAAGTAATACAGCAAATAAGACAACAAAATAAAAAACTGCAGGTAGAGAATGAAGTACTTGAAAAAAGAAATATTTGGTTTCGAAATCAAATTAATATTCTAGCAAAAGAAATTGATTCATTTAATAAAAAAATTACAGAAATAAATGAACAACAATCGAAAAGGTATAGATTCAGTGATTCACAGCCGAAAGAAAAAGAGAAAAGTAGACGTGAAGATGAAAGAAAAAGAAAGGATGAGCGGAAAAAATTTAATGAAATAAGAAGGGCTAGAGGTGAACCCCTTTTACCAAAAAGTGACGATGACAGCGATGATGACGAAGAAGAACACCAAGTAAAAGACCATGATCAGATCATACGAGAGGCATTAAAGATTTTGAACATTGAAGCAGGACAACAAGACAAACCCTACATAGTATTGGGATTGAATGAAAATCCAACTCAACAAAAAATAAGAAAAGCCTACCTAACATTAGCTCTAAAGATTCATCCAGATAAACATAAAGGAGATGCTTCTTATAAACAAGCATTTCTATGGGTTAACGAAGCTTATGAAACTTTAATGGACCAATTCCCTGTCAACTCCTGGTACAACGTCTCTTTAGATTCACTTTTTGATTCACATTTAGTGTTTGCTGATTTCAATTCCAGCAATTTCCAGAAATCGAGAGACGTGTACAAGTACTGTGTTTAAGTTCATCTGAACATGAGATAGAAATTAACAGTTTTATTCCTGTTCTATAAAAATATAGTGACAATAAACGGCAATCCATTTTCTCACTTGCTCTCATCTGCGTTCTCTCGCGTCTGTAAGCGCGCCCACACCTTCTCGTATGCAGAGCTCTTCTCAGCCCGGTGCTGCGCAGCGGTATGCAGGGTTCTCCTTTTCACTTCGCGCAAAGTGTGCTTCCTGGCCGCTTTCAAAGCGCGGTGGCGCTCGGTGAGCGACCTGAGGCGCGTTTCCTCGCGATTTTTCGCTTTTTCAATAAGGCTCGGGCCGCACGGCGGGAGGTGTTTGCACTGGGGCTTGTAGGCACTCACAAGCTTCGCGTAGCCCTCCGGGTGCTCGCAGAAGCAGGGTGGCCAGCACGGCGACAACTTCGCGAAGTTTTCGCAGGTGTCGCTGGCGGTGACAGCGGCGATGACGTCGCTCGCGCACTTTTCGGCCGTGTCCATCTCAGCGGGGGCGCAGCCGGAGCGCAGCATGAAAGGCGCGACGGCGTCCTCGAGCTCGGCGGCGGCCCCGGGGGCGCGCGCGCAGAGGGCGAGGGCGGCGAGGACGGCGAGGACGTGCGTGCGGACAGCGCGCATGGCCGGCGGCTGTTATATAGGGGGCGGGCGCGCGCGGGCTTTTGCGCTCGGCTACGCAGCCGAGCCACAGGCGGGGAGCTGCGTGCATTCCCCGTGGAGTGGTTGCACTATCTTTGCGTACCCATCGGGGTGGTCGCAGAAGCACTCTGGCCAGCACTTGGAGAAGGCGGCGAAGTTGCTGCACTTGTCGTCGACGACGAGCGCGGAGGCGACCTGCCGCAAGCAATGCTCCGTGGCGGCAATGACGGCGGAGCTGCAGCTGGTCCTCGTCAAAGCAAGGAAGGGATTCGTGGCTTCGTCGTAGGCCCGGGGCTCGGCGGCAGCGGGCTCGGCGGAGGCCACGGGGGCGAGCGCGCAGAGTACGAGGACCGCGAGCACGGCTGGGTTGGTGCGCATGGCTGCGCGCCGTTAAATAGGAGGCGGCGAGCGGCATAAACACTGCGCGCGCCTGGCGCTTCTCGCGGCGCGCATAGCGCTTCTCGAGGCGCCGTCGCGCGGCTGCGGCGGAGTTTAAACAGCCGAGCCACAGGCGGGCAGGCTCGTACATTGCTTCAGTAAGGGACGCTCGAACTCTGCGTAGCCTTCTGGGTGTTTGCAGAAGCACTCTGGCCAGCACTTGGACAAGGCGGCAAAGTCTGTGCACTGCTCGGAGGGGACGAACGCGGAGGCGACCTTCTGTAAGCACTTATCCGTGTTGGAGATGGCGGCGGGGCTGCAATTCAGTCTCCTGAGTAAATCAAATAGTTTCGCGGCTCCGCCCGCGGCTGTGGGCTCGGCGGCGGTCGGCGCGACGGCGAGGACGGCGAGGACGGCGAGGACGGCGAGGCGCGAGGGCATATGCACTTTATTCTTAAATAGCGGGCGGCGCGCCCAGCGCTTTTCGAGGCCGAGGCGCGCCTAGCGCTTCTCGAGGCCGAGGCCGATGCGCGCGTCGCACATGCACGCGGCGGGGGACGTCGCGGCGCTCGGGGGGTCGGTGACGGTGCCGAAGCCGCAGTGCACGCAGGACTTATTTTGGCCGCCGAGGGCGAAGTAGCCGTCGGCGCAGGGCGCGCAGGGCTCGCCGGGCGCGTCCGCGGGGGCGATGCCGTACCCGGGGACGCAGGCGCACTGCTCGAGGGCGCTGGCGGCGGGGGCGCTGGTGTTCTTGAAGGCGGGGCAGGGCTGGCAGGGCGCGTTGGTGCGCCCCGGCGAGAAGAAGGCGTGCGCGCAGTCTTCGCACGGCGCGCCCGGGGCGGGGCGGCCGCGCCCCGTGCTGCACTGGCAGTCGATGGGGGCGACGGAGCCCGCGAGCGAGACCTCGAGCGGCGCGCACGGCTGCGGGACGACGGAGCCCTCGGGGCAGAAGTGGTCGGCGGGGCAGAGGATGCACGCGGTGGGGGCGCCGTCCTCGAAGTTGGCGGCGCGCTCGGAGCGGTACTTGCCGGCGGGACAGAGGGGGCAGGAGGCGGAGCCGTCCTCGGCGACGAGGAGGGGCTCGCGGCCGGGGCCGCAGACGCAGCGCTGGAGCGCGGGCGCGCCCGAGGCGTTGAGTGTGCTTGTGTGCGGGGGGCACGCGACGCACGCGAGCGCGGCCTCGGCGGGCTGGTAGGAGTCCGGGGCGCACGCGGAGCAGAGGTGGTCGAGGGCGTCGGCGTGGAAGCTGCCCGCGCGGCACTTGGTGCAGGTGTTGCTCTCGGCGAGGCGCTCGTAGCCGCGGCGGCAGAGGCAGTCGCGCTCGGCGACGCCCCACGCGAGACTGAGGTTGAGCGAGTTCGCGAGGCGGCCCTGGTGGCGCTCGTGGTTGTCCTCGTCGACGAGGTCGCAGAGCACGCACGGGTACTGGCGCGCGACGTAGTAGTGCCCGGCGGGGCAGAAGGCGCAGTCGGCGTCGGAGTAGAGGGGCTGGACCATGTGCGCGGGGCAGATGCTGCAGCTGAGCTCGGTGCGCTTCTCGAAGCCCGGGAAGCACTTGCAGTCCTCGAAGGCGTCCATGGGGAAGTCCGGGCCGATGAGCGCGGACTGCTGGCCGCTGTGCGCGGGGCAGGGCACGCAGTGCTGGAAGTCGTCGCCGGGGAGCGCGGGGTCGCCGTAGTGGTTGAGGGCGCTGCCGCCGACGCCGGGGATGTCGCCGCGGCCGCAGTAGAAGCAGGCGGCGAGGCCGACGCCGGGCTTGAAGGAGCCGCGGCGGCACGCGGCGCAGCGCTGGGGCGCGCGCCCGGCGGAGGCGGCGAGGGCGGCGGCGTGAGAAGCGTCTTCGCCGTCCGCGAGCGCGGCGAGCGCGGCCGCGAGCGCGGCCTCCGGGCGCGGCTCGTGCCCGACGGCGCACACGCAGTCGAGGACGCTCGTGCTCGTCTCGGCGTGCGTGGCGTTGGCCTCGAGCGCGGGGTGCACGGGGTGCGAGGCGTTGCCGCCCTCGGCGAAGAGCGCGGCGGCGAAGGCGGAGAGCGAGGCGGTCGCGGCCGCGCAGCTGGCGCACGCGGTGGCGTTGGACGCGGGCTGGAAGCGCCCCTCGCCGCAGACGAGGCAGGGCTCGTCGCCGATGCCGGGCTTGTAGTGGCCCGGCGCGCAGGGCACGCAGGGGCCGAAGGCGGGGGCCGGGTCAGCCCCGGGCGCGGGCGCGGCGCGCTCGTAGCCGGCCACGCAGCGGCAGTCCGCTTGCGCAGTGCGCCCGGTGAGCAGCGTGGTCTCGTGCGCGGGGCAGGCCTCGCACGCGGGCGAGCCCTGCGCGGGCTGGAAGAAGCCGATGGCGCAGAGCGCGCACGTGTCGGTGTTGCCCGTCGCGGAGAACTCGGGCTTGCTGAGGCCGGCGTCGCACGCTGTGCAGTTCTCGAGGACCTCGGCGCAGGTTCCGAAGCAGGAGCCCTCGACGCGCTGGGTGCGGCAGCGGTCGGCGGGCGCCGCGACGTCGCACACGCAGGCGGCGAAGCCGGTCTCGCCGGGCGTGGTCGTGGCGTTCTCGGCGCAGCGGCGGCAGACGCCGTCGTCCTCGAAGCGCCCGGCCTCGCAGACGGCGCACGCGAGGAGGGGGTGCAGCGTGGTGACGTTCTCGCCGAGCAGCGAGATGTTGCGCGGGAGCTCCGGCACGGCGGCGCGCCCCGCGGCGCAGCGGCAGGCGGGGATGCCCGCGGGCATGGCCGCGGAGGCGTTGCTGCGGCTCTCGGGCGGGCACGGGAGGCAGAGGCCCGGGGGCGCGCCGGCGCCGAGCGGGAGCGCGCGGGTGGGCGGCGTCGCGGCGCTCGCCCAGAAGAAGTCGTCGGCGCAGAGCGCGCAGACGGGGGGCGTGCCCGGCACCCACACGAACGGCGCGGCGCACGTGCACGCGGAGGACCCCGGGCGGCTCGAGGAGTGCGCGGGGCACGCGAGGCACGGCCCGGTGGGGTCGACGATGTACTCGTCGATCAGGCAGAAGGCGCACGGGGCGTCGCCGATGAAGGGCTTGGAGGTGCCCGGCGGACACACGGTGCACGCGAGCTGGTACTCGCCGTGCCCGACGGCGCAGACGCACTTAGAGTGGTCGGCGTTGGGCACGCGATTCATAGCGTGGCACTGCGCCTCGACGACCTCTCCGGCCTGGCAGCGCTCGCCCTCCTTGCACGCCTCGCAGCGCGTGACGCCGTCCTGCGGCGCCATCTTGAAGCCCGCGGCGCAGAAGCACTCGTCGGCCGCGGAGGCGCCCGGGGCCTCAGTGACCTCGTTCTCGAGGCACGCGACGACGTTGGGGAGCACGCTGTCGGCGTCCTCTGGGGGGCACCAGAAGTTCTTGGGACAGAGCTTGCACGTGTCCTGGCGCGAGGTGCGGAAGTAGCCCTCCTGGCAGACGGCGTGCGAGATGTCGAGGGTTCGCGGTCCGAGTGTCGTGAGGAAGGGGTCGAAGAGCGTGACCGCGGCGCGCGACTCGTTGGCGTGCAGCTGCAGCGCGAGCCACGTCGCCCCCGCGTGGAGGCGGTCGGCGACGCCGCCCGGGCACGCGAAGCCGACGTCGCACGGCGCGCACGGCGCGCCGGCGCCGTCGGTGCGGTAGAAGCCGGGCTCGCAGCGACAGCTCGCGCGGCTCGTGCTCCGCGGCGGGGCGTCCTCGCCGGGCGCGCACGCGTGCGCGGAGATGCCGTCGCAGAACTCGGCGCGCGCGCACGGCGCGCAGCGCGTGCGGTTGTCGCACGAGGGCCCGAAGCCGAAGGAGGCGTTGGGCGCGAGGCAGTGCATGCCCGCGGAGCAGCGGCAGGCGAAGTTGACGTTGCTCGCGTTGGCGGCGCAGACCTCGATCGCCCCGCCCGCGTGGCACACCGACGTCGGGGGGCAGTCCGAGCACTCGAAGGGGGCCTCGCCGGCGGCCGCGGCGGCCGCGGCGGCCGCGCCCACGAGCGGGGTGCGGAACGTGCCGGCCTGACACTCGCACGCGTCGGCGCTGGGCGCGCCGCGCGGCGCGGCGCTCGCGGCGGGGCACTCGACGCGCTGCTCGTCGGCGCAGAAGCTGTCGGCGGGACAGACGACGCAGATGAAGCCGTCCGGCGCGCCCTGCGCCTCCGGCGCGTCCTGCGGGCCTGCGCGGTAGAAGCCCGCGCCGCACTCGCACGCGGCCGGGGCTGCCGAGCCGACGCGCCCGAGGGTGCTCGAGTTCGCGGCGCACGGGCGCGCGAGGGCGCCGCCGGGGCAGAAGCTGTCGACGGGGCAGAGCGTGCAGGCGCCGGCGGGCGCGCCCGCGGCGAAGCCGCCGAAGAAGCCCGGCACGCAGGCGCAGTCGGTGGCGCTCGAGCTCCCCTCGGGTGAAGAGCTGTTTGGGGGACACGCGACGACGAGCTCCTGCGAAGGACAGTACGAGTCTGCAGGGCACTGGCCGAAGGAGGCCTCGGTCGTGAGGAGCGTCGGCCCGGAGATGATGTGGGAGATCGGCGGCACGTCCTCTGTGGCGAGGCCCGCGTTGATGCTCGCGACGCTGAGCGCCGCGACGAGCTGGCCCCCGGCCTGGAGGTCCGGGACGGAGATCTCGAGCGCGATGGCCGCGCCCTCTGTCAGCAGCCGGCGGCTGCGGCGCCGCGCGGTCGCGGCCGCGGTTGCGCGCGTGACTTGCGCCGTCGCCGCGCAGCCGCTGCAGCCGAGGATGCTGGCGGCCGTCACGCCGCGCGCGAAGGCGGCCTCGTCAAGGCCGGCGGCTGCGTGCGGCCAGAAGACCTCGAGCGCGACGCGCGCGCCGGCGCCAGCGAGGCGCACGAAGCCGCCGAGCGCGACGCAGCCCTGCACGCCGAGCGCGCGCGGGACGGCGCTCGAGTTCGGAGGGCACGGCACGCAGAGGCGCTCGCCGACGGCGGCGTACGGCGCGAGGAAGTGCGCCGGGCCGCAGTCCTCGCATGCGGCGGCGCCGAGCGTGGTCGTGAAGCTGCCGGGGGGGCACAGCGCGCACGCCGCGCCCTCGCCAAAGTATCCCCGCGCGCACACGCAGGCCGCGCCGCTCGCGGCGCCGTCGCCGTCGGTGGTGGAGTTGGCGGGACACGCGGTGCACGCCGACGCCGCGCCGAGGGCGTACGCCCCGGGCGCGCAGCGCGTGCACGCGGCGTCGCCCGCGGGCTTGAAGGTGCCCGCGGCGCACGGCTCGCAGGGGAGCCCCACGCCGGCGAAGGCGTGCCCGGAGTCGCAGGAGCAGTTTCCGGGCGCGGTGCTCCCCGGCGCGCTCCCCGCGTTCGCCGGGCACGCGACGCACTCGAAGACCTGCCCGCCGTCCTCGGCGGGCCCGAGGCGCGAGAACGTGCGCGCCGGACACTGCACGCAGGCGTCCTCGGGGCGCGCGCGCACGCCGCCGGGCAGCAGAAGTATCGCGGCAGCGGGCGCGGGCCCGGTGCCGGCGGGGCACGCGGCGCAGGGCGCGTTCCCGGGGGCCGGCTTGAACTTGCCGGCGACGCACGGGGCGCAGCTGAGGTTGCCCTCGAGCGCCTGCGCGCCGGCGAGCGAGAAGCCTGTGAACCCGGCGTCGAGGGCGGCGAGCGCGGCCGCGGCGCCCGCGCTGGCGCGGCGCTCGAAGCCCGCGGCGCAGCGGCAGAGGCCGATGGTCTCGCGGAAGAGCGGGCTGTCGGGGTGGTCGGCGGCGTCGGCGGCGTGCTCGTCGAAGGCGCCCAGGAACTCGCTGGAGGTGTTCGCGTACTGCATGCACGGGCGGCAAAAGCGGCCCTCCCCGGTGCTCACGACGTAGGAGCCGACGTCGCACAGCACGCACTCGGTTGCGCTCGCGCTCGCGGCGAGGGGTGTCACGAAGCCTTGCGGGCATGCCTGGCAGTGCGCGGCGGCGGGAGTCGCCAACTCCGCGGCGGTGCTCTCGTCGAAGTCGCGGTAGTATCCCGGGAGGCACGCGACACAGTCGGCGTCGCCGTCGGCGTCGCCGTCGGCGTTCGGCAGGTGGAGCAGCTGGGGGAGCCCGCCCGCGCTCCCGAGCTGCCAGGCTTGGCGCGCGAAGCCGCCGCGGCAGCGGCACGCGCCCGGGGCGGAGCGCGCGGGCGCGACCTCGTGGGCGCCGCACGGCGTGCAGGCGGGGGCGCCCGGGCCCGCATACGTGTCGGGCGGGCAGCCGAGGCAGGCGCTCTGTGCGCTCGCGGGCTGATGCTCGCCAGGCGCGCACGCGGCGCAGGCGCTTGCGCCCGCGAGCGCGGCGAAGGTGCCCGGCGCGCACGCGCCGCAGCGGAAGGCGGGGCAGCCGGCGCACTCGGGATCGGCGTCCTCGCGCGCGTGCCCGGCGAGGCAGACGCAGGCATCTGCCGCAGCCGCGCCTCCGGGGCTCAGGCTGGCCGCGGGACAAGAGCGACAGGCGGTTGCGGCGGCCTGCGGCTGGTACTCGCCGGCGGGGCACGGCAGGCAGGCGGACTGCGCGGGCAGCGCGCTGAAGGAGCCCGCCGCGCACGGTGCTGCGGCGCTGCCCGGCGCCCCGAAGAATCCGGGCGCAGCGACGCAGGCGGCGAGCGCTGCGGCGCCCGCTGGAGCCTGGGTGTTCGCGGGACACGCGCGACAGGAGGTCGCGCCGTGCTCGTCCTGGTAGTGGTCCGCCGGGCACTGGATGCAGGCTTCCTGTCCGCGCAGAGGCTGGTACGACCCGGGTGTGCAGAGCTGCGCCGCGGCGCCGGCAGGACCGAAGGCGCCGGGGGCGGCGACGCATTGGGCGAGCGCGCCCGCGCCGGCGTCGGAGACGGTGAGCGGCGGACACTGCGAGCACGTGGCCGAGGCGCTCTCCGCGTAGGTGTCGGCGAGACACCCGGCGCACGGGGCGGGGCCCGCGTCGGCCTTGGCAGAGCCGGCGGCGCAGGCGGTGCACGCGGCGCCCTGCGCGCCGAGCGCGCCCGCCGTGAAGCCCGGGAGGCACGCGCAGCCCGCCTCGGAGGCGGCGCCCGCCGGCGAGCGCGAGCCCGGGGGACACGCGACGCTCGCGGTGCCGCCGGCGCAGTAGGAGCCGGGCGCGCACGTGGCGCAAGCGCCGCCGGCCGTCCACGACGCGTTCTGCACGAAGCCCGGGCGACAGACGCAGTCCTCGATGCTGTCGGAGCGGTTCTGGGAGTCCGCGTGCTCGGGGCAGCGCGCGAGCGCGTCGCGGAAGCAGTAGGTGCCGGCTTCGCATTCGCGGCACTGGAAGGGGTCCGCGGCCTCGAGCAGGAAGCGCGCGGCGGAGCCGGCGGCGGGGCTCTGCGGGGGGCGCGCGGAGACGCGGAGCGACGGCGCGGGCGCGGCCCCCGGCCCGCGCACGCCGGGGCGCCCCGTCCCGTTGTCGCGGCGCTGCACGTGCAGACGCACGCCCGCGTGCGCGCCGGTGCTTCGCGCGCTTTCGGCGCGCCAGAAGCGGTCGACAAGCCCCCCCGAGCACCGGCCCGCCAAAGCGTGGAGCGCCAGTACAGCGAGCACCCACCGACGAAAGGCTGCGAGCCGCATGCACCGAGAGTCTCTTATACTAAAAGCGTGTCTGGCACAGTCTTTTCAGGCACGACAGCGAGGCGGTAGAAATTACAATAGCTTTATGAAACAGAACTGCGATCGCGCGCGACTTCAGCCAAGAGGCCCCTGCAGCGCGCGCTGAGTCGCTCTGATCTCCTGCAGCGTCTGGTTAGCCTCGCGCAGCATGCTGTCCAGCGCGCGCGCCTGCGCCTGCACCTCTGCGAGCGTCGCGTTGGCTCGGACGGTGGTGTCGAGGATCGTAGCGAGCACAAGCGTCGCGCTGTCCACGAGCGCGCTGGTCCTGTTCGCAATCGCCCGCACAGTGCGCACTTCGGCGTCGATGCCGTCGACGGTGTTGTCGAGCCGCGGCATGAACGCGTCGACGTTGCTGTCAATGTTGCGCGCGGTTGAGTCTATGGTATCGACGGTGGTTTGTATCGAAGGCATGAGTTTGTCGATGTCATTGACCTGCTCCTCAATCAGATCGACAAGAGAAAACTTGTCGTTCGCCTTCCCGATTAAGGTGTACGCATCGTCGGCGACCGTGTGTGCCTTTTCCACCAACGGCATCAAATACAGGCTGCTCGCCCAGGCTGATATTCCGAGAATGAAAATCAGGATCAACCAAGTGATTCCATGGCCGAATATCGAAGGACACGTTTCCCGGTCACGGGGGTTGGTCTTCGCGATTGGATCCATGTCCACCACGGCTTTTATACCCTTTATAACCGTCTTCCACAAATAACATTCCACGTTTTGAGAGCGGAAATCGCTTCTTGCCTGCGACAGAATTTTGTTTATTTAAGAAGCCGAGGGCATGAAATTGTATTGGAATGAATTGAGCGACACTACGCAGGTTTCAGTGTTGGTGTCCGAGTACGTGCACATGAAGAAGATTGAAGAGATTGAGAAATGGGTGGCGCTCTGTGAGACGCACTTAATAGAAGAAGAGCTTTTCCAGCGCGGCTTGTTGTGGGATCGTAATCACGAGTTTCTTGGATCCGAGCATCTTTACCTGGAGTCTGCTGTCTATCACATCGAGACGTACGCTAGGGCGCGGAAGCTGACTTTTGAGGTAATAAATATGCTGAGGAAGAAGTCTAGTGCCTACAGGGATCTTGTAGCCCCTACTGCAAACCTCTCAAAATCGCATGAAGAAGGGCCTATGATTCCACTGACGTTATTCTTGCTGGCACTTCTGGCGATGGCTTCAGTTGTAGTGATCATGTCCAGTGAATAGACAGTCTGAATCCTGTTCGACTGAAAGTTACTTTATCTGTATATAACATATTATTGACAGAAAAGAATGAAATTTACATCTTTAAATGACACTTCTGGGTATAATGACTCCAAAAAGTGTCCTTCTGATGACGGAAGTACTTTCACAGACGAACTTCAGGACATGGAAGCCCTAATTCAGATGCGTCAAGGAGCAGACTTGTTGACAAACAAGTCATTTTGCTGCCTTCTGATGCAGATGTACCTCAGTCTCCACTGGTTTTTCAATAAAGACAAGTTCAACGACATTTATCACACATGTCAAGCGGCTAAGAGAAACGAGAAGAAAAAATTGCTTGAAATTCAAAGGGATCTCAAGAAATGCAATTCTCGTACCCGTTGCAAAACCATCGATTTTTCTGAATTCAGAAGTACCAAGGAAGCAAATAATGCCCTGCTTGGTTATCAACTCGATGCTTCTCGTCATGGTATCAAAAACGTTCAAGGTCTGTTTCAACACTGTCTCGGAAACAATTCCAAGACTGCATCAACGTGCGCGTCGGAAGTTCCAAGTGTTGAAGAGCTTGCAGAGTTGAGCAATGACGGTCTTTCGTTCATGATCGTCTATTTGCTTGAAATGATATTGGAGCTGCATATAATCAAAGAAAAGCTGTCTTTATCGACCAGGAGAAAAAGGGCTTTTGTGTGGTTGAAAACCAAACCCTGTGCTCTGACGACCTGCATGATGTGTGGGCTTAAGGGTGACATGTGCTGGGATCACATATTCTCGAGCCACTGCTCTCGCAACTTTGCACAAATGGTGCAGGAATGTCTGTCGGAGTGGCCAGACACAACCAATAATGTCATACTGAACTGGGTCTATGCCAAAATGTACCAAGACGTACCACAGTTGGACATGCTCATGCATTTGAAGAACAAGGCGAGAGAGCTTGAGCGCGCTGTTGCCAGTGTTTGATTAAATTTAGTGCCGTGTTTTTGAACGTTTTATTATAAATTTGTCTTGCGTTGTGTTCTCATAACCAAAAGTCTCTTTGGTGCGCGAGTGTGACGTTACCCGCAGAGCGGGGCGCTAGGCCGAGTGCAACTGCCAGCATGAGCATGTTAAAAATAAGGACAGCGAGCGCGATGAGCATGCCACGTCAGCGCTAAATATGCACGCGCATTCTTATCCCCGAGCCGCGCTGACCACTCTAAGCTTGCTCCAGTGGCATGCGGTTACATCAGTTCCGATGCCCGCTGCGATGCCAGTGATGATGCCCGGGCAGCACACCCGCACCGTTCAACGTTGTCGAGGCAAACGCTCGGCAGATCCTCATGTGCGGTACGCGGTGGGTCCTCGTCGCCAGCGCCGTAGAAGTCGCTGAAGCCGGCGCCGTCAAAGTCGTCGAAGTCGGCGGCGTCGAGGCCGTCGAAGCAGGCGGCGTCCAGGTCTTCCATGCATGTGTCTTCGGTTCCTCGGAGACATATGCACGCGTCGAGGATTTTGCGCGCGTCCTCAGCGATTACCATCGCGTCACACCCTTGCTTCCAATTATTCAGAAATGACTCGAGCGCATGATCGTGGTCAATAGAGTGCAGTCGGGTCATCTCTGACGCCATGCTTTCGAGGGTGAGCACCTCTTTGCACTCAAGATCCGCGTACTCCATGTTTATGAGCGTGACAGAGCAATTGTGTGTGGAATACAGGTATAAGGTACTTGTGTTGTAAAATATAAAAACAAAATCCGTAAAATAAAAAGAAAATAAAAATGTTGGTAATTTTTGCAGAAACAAAAAAGATTTTTTTCTAGATAGAATCAAATCATTCGCGCCAGTGTCCTCCAAACAACTTCAAATGTCCTTGTCAACGAGGCTCCTGAAAATGGACACGATTGTATGGGCGCTCGTGCACGCGAACACGCCCGGGAGCGTGAATGAGAGCATTAACGAGATCCGGGACCGCATCATGCGCATGCGCTGCAGTGCTGGCAAAGCCGACGCGATGGAATACTGGGGCGGACAGCTGCTGCGCCTTCATGAGAACCCGGCGCCCGTGCTCGCTCTGGACGAGTGCGCGCTCGCGCTGGCGATGTCGATGCATCCGGATCTCGGTGCACAGAGCAGCGCAGCAGCACTGGGCCCGGACCTGCTCGAGAGCATCTTCGGGCTTGTGCGCGCAGAGGCGGCGGCAGTCGCGGCGGCGTACGCGGCGCAGGCGCGCGAGGCGTGCGGTGCGCTCTGGACGTGCTGTATTTACACTTCGAGTAGCTCGATGGCGCGCGCGCGCGCGGAGATGCGAGTAATGCACTTCCTGCATGCGCACGCGAAGGACCCGGCTCACTTTGTGCGGGCGTGCGACGCGCTCGGGTTTGTAGACTACAAGACCCTGTGTCCCCAGTACAGCCCCGCTGCAACGCGCAACTGCTACACGCCAAACGATTTCTACTACAAATGGCCATTGTACACAAGCGTTGGCGGCATTGATCGTTGTACAGACGCGTTAGAGGCATTGATCGCTGGCGAGAGCGGTCGTTGGGAGGACCAGCGCCTATGAGAGGCATAAGATGATAGTCTGTGTTGAGAGCATGGACGGGACTCAAGGATTTTGGAGGCATCATATTTATGGGTAATCATTAAACATCACACTGCGTTGTGCTTCTTCTTTCCCCTACTGTTCTCGTGAGGCTCTTAAAGCTTTCCTTACTTCTTCTATTTGAGATAAATATGCTGAGGAACTTGATATATACATTGTTAGTTTTTTGACAAGAGTGTTTGTGTTTTCAAGTTCTTTCTTATCAACGTCTCCTGATAAATATCTATCAACATCGTCGCTCAGGACTGCAATATGTGCTGCTAAATTATCACTTGCTTTATGTAAAAAAACAATATAAGTGTCAACAGCATCTTTCTGTGACTGTGGCAATGACATATAAAATCGCGTGTTATATAAATCAATTTATTTATATGGCGCGGGAATATGTCCATATTCGGAATTTATTCGACATTACTATAGATTTTTATTGACTTGGCTTTGATACATCGGCATATGCGAAAGCTCTACAGTGGCAACCCTCAAAAGCTCCATGCAGATACCCAAAGTGTCTTGACGGACGCGCGCGATATATAGCGCCCTAGCGGCATGTCTGTGGCGCTGGTGACGAACGTGCTTGACACGGTGTCGACCTACATCATCGTCTTCCTGTTGCTCGTGGTGCTGTACCCCCTCTTCAACGCCGAGCTGCTGGGGACGCTGTAGCGCGGCCGTGCGGCGGCGCTAGTAGTCCATGCAGAGCAAAAGGTACTCTGCTTTCTGCGGCCGCGGGAGGACCATGAAGCCCATTTTGCGATACATGGCGAGGAGGCACTCGTGGCTGCGGTCGCGCTTCTCGTCGACGTGGAGCTCGACCCATGCGGCGTTGTCGCGCGCGGCGTCGCGCTTGACGCGCGCAAGCAGGCGCGCGGCGAGGCCTTGGCGGCGGTGCTGCGGGAGCACAGAGAGCGCGCGCACGTTGCAGATGTGGCGGCCCGCGTTTTCCGAGTTCCAGTCGATGCTGCTCGTGAAGAC
>Ga0194129_10006336_pt1 | contig 14568 bp, 8 predicted proteins | sample TA2KigCa35mmetaG_FD_150862 | JGI IMG/M metagenome (GOLD analysis project Ga0194129, IMG submission 150862) | Freshwater microbial communities from Lake Tanganyika, Tanzania - TA2015038 Kigoma Deep Cast 35m | ecosystem: Environmental > Aquatic > Freshwater > Lake | place: Tanzania: Lake... | reverse complement strand
CTTGTCCACGACCTTGACCTTGTCCTTGTCCTTGTCCTTGTCCTTGTCCTTGTCCTTGACCACGACCTTGACCTTGACCTTGTCCTTGACCTTGTCCACGACCTTGACCTTGACCACGACCTTGACTCTGACCTTGTCCTTGACTTTGACCTTGACTCATATCATTATCATCACCATCACCATCAATATGGTAATAGGATTGCCTACTATAAAGGCTTTGACTTTGAATAGGCTTTTGACTTTCATTTGGATTCTTTTTTAACATTTTTTGTTCCTTTGACTTAAATCATTCAAAATGTTGCTTGTGAATATCAAACATATAATGCAATCTTGTTAACAAAACAAAGAAATTTTTCTTGCAAAAAATCTTTCTTTAATAAACATTTTTGTTGATATATCTTTTGCTATTCAATTTGGATGTTGAAGTGGGTGTTGCTGAGGGGTTTTTTCTATCCTTTTTCTCAACTTTTGTAATCAATATGTCATAAGCATCTATAGCAGTGATTTCACTTGCTTTTTTTCCTTGTATTGCATCATCATCAAACATAATAGATGTATCTTTGACATATTCTTGGTCTGGGTCACCACGCAACAATGAATATTTAATGAATGTATTCACTTCATGGTCCATTGCAATGTTCATTATTTGGTGATTGTATAATGTGAGAAGTGGTGCTAGAGCCTTGGGGTTTTTCTTTTTTTCCTCTTCATACTCTTTAGCTTTTTTAGTAGCCTCTTGTTCAATTTTGATTTGCTTTTCCTTACCTTGATCCATATGCACAAAAACACAATGGAAGCATTCATGCAATATCACAAATTGGATTTCTTTGTCAGTCATAATTTCAAAATAAATGGGGGATACACCAATACTTTTTCCATCAGTCCATGCAGTACCACATCTTTTTTTGTTGTATATATAAAGCCAAGGGTATTTCAAAAGCATACTATCTAAAACAGGGCGATAATTAGCTGCTAGTGTACTATTAGCCTCTCTAATACGTTGTTCTGTTTGTGCACCATATGATCTTTCAAAAAGAGCTCTTACAGCATTGAATTTTTTGAAATCGAAATTAGGGAACTTTTGTTTTTGATTTTCATCTAGTGCAGACAATTCTTTTAGCACATAAGTGTTCTCTTCAAGACGAATGCTTGTATCCACCACAGTTTTTTGGGTTTTGAATGTATCGCCAACAGTCAATTTAGCTTTAAGTGCTGGGATATCACCATAAGGTATGGGTTTCATTGGATCAAGATCAAATTCAATCATAACCTCTTCATAATATCTTGTATTTTCAGCATCCTTTGCAATATCTTTAGCTGACTTTTTCACATCCTTTTTGAATTTTTGACGAAGTTTAGCCACCTCATCTTGTATGTTTGGCATATATTCATCCTTGACGAATATTTCTCTTTCCAAAAAATCACAAAAAGCATCATTGAATCGTCTAAAGGCTAATTGATATGTTACTCTCAAATGCTCATATCGATAGGTTGTCCAACCTCTAGGCTCAAAAAAATCTTCAACTGAAATCTTAGGTCGCTTGTCATAAACAAGCATTTCCTTGCCAACTTCATCATCACCATCATCATTTGGTGATGATGAACTACTACTAGATGGAGATGATGCTAGCACTCTACCACTAAAACTTGTATCATTTTGCCCATATACATCATCTTCATCAATATTGAAACGATAGGTTCTCATATCTTTTTCCCTTCTTGTTTTTGATGTTAACTTTTTTTGAAAAAAACTTTTTGTCTATTTAAACAATTCTTGATATTTTTATTGTTTGTAGATAGAATAATTTTGTGAAAACAAAAATGCAAGTATTATTTTGATACTACCTATTTTATTGATCAAGAGAGGCTCAAACATCATGGCGAAAATAATTCCAAAAGCGAAATTGTTTACTTTTGATTCTCAAAAATCTTTTAATGAAAATATCAAGCCACACAAAATCAAAGAGGTTTTGAATGACTTTTTAGACACCATTCAAAAGGATTGTAGAGAGAATAATAGAACAACAAACCCTAAAGACCCTATTAACAAAAGCAAAAAGCCTATTACTAATCAGCTCGCTCCCATTATTTTGTGGGGACCACCAGGTATTGGTAAAAGTTCTATCGTTGCTGAGGTTTGTAAGGATAGAAACATTGGCTTTGTAGATGTTCGTTTAGCACAAAAAGACCCTGTAGATATGAGGGGTATCCCTTTTCCTGATGAAAATAATAGATCAGTTGATTGGTATTTGTCATCTGAGTGGCCTAGAGGTCAAAGAGAAAATCAAGTAATCAGTATGATAGATACAAAGGGCATCCTTCGTCATATTAGAAAAGAGCAAAATGATGGATTCTCTAGCTTGAGTGCAAAAATAAAAGACTACGAAAGTAAAGGATGGCAAAAAGCTGATAGACCATCTCAAAGAACATTCAATGTTTTGGAATCTAATCAAATTGATGCTAAACAACAAATGACCATTGAGGTTGTAGAAGCATTTCGCCCAACTCACGAGTACTTACAATATAGTCAAGCTGAAGATTGGAAAGACCCTGAAAATCGAATCAAATATGGCATCATTTTCTTTGATGAAATCACAGCAGCCAATGAGGCATTGCAAGTTGCTGCCTATGAAATGATTTTGGATCGTAAGCTAGGTAATGACTACAAAATACCACCTGGTTGGTATGTTTGTGCTGCAGGTAATCGTGCAGAAGATAAATCTGTGTCCAAGCCTATGTCTGCTGCTCTTGCTAATCGTTTCTTACATATGGCAGTAGTCAAGGATATTCCTAGCTGGATGGAGTGGGCAGCTATTAATCAAATCAATCCTATCGTTACTACTTACATTTGCTACAATACAAAATACCTACATTATATGTTTGATGATCCATTTGATGAAATCAAGACTGATTTGGGTGGTGTACTCTTACAAAAAGGTTGGGCATCACCTCGTGCTTGGAGTAAGGTTTCAGCTTGCTTAGATACCTTTTTACCTAAAGTGCAACAAGAAACAACAAAAGGATCACTTGCTACTCCCTTGTATTTCAATTTGCTCAAAAAAACAATTGCAGGCTTAATTGGTGATCAAGCACAAGGAAGTTTTTTGAATGATCAACCACCAGGATTCTATGATGTTAACTTTACAAAAGGGTTTATAGGCAACAAGGAATATAATACTTTTGAGAAAATCATTGATAGCTTGTTGACTACAAAATCAAAGTCAGGTGGTTCTACAAAAAAAGCTAATCAAGCAGATTTAGGAGATATTTGGAATGCAGCTACAACTATGAAAGCAATTCAAGCCAAACAAGGATTAGATGAATTTTATAATTCAAATATTACTGCACAAGTTCGTGATTTGGCTAATTCGATCAAAGATGCAATCAATAGTGAGAAGGATGTAGAAAGAAATACAAATATTCTAAACAATTATCTAGCATTTTCTGAATATGCCCAATTGACCAAACCAATCGTAAACGATGTTGATTTAGTGCCTTTGTTCTATATGTACAAAATCGCTTTAGTAAATCATCTAGTTCACAAAATATTCCAAGATGCTGATTATGCTGACTTTGATAGTATTTCGAAAGGCTTAGATTGTCTTATTGAAATAGCTATTTTTGAACATGAACAATACAAGATTGCAAAGGGGCGAATGAGAGAATACTATCAAACATTCACTTGTATTTATGAAATCATAGAAAAGTCTATATTTAGTGTTGTGTCTAGTGTTGGTAAATTTATTGTTCAATACAAAGATGACTCAAAGAGTTTGTACAATCAAGATGACTATCAAGCCATTTTGACAATTATGAGAGGTGGTTCACAAGCTAGAGTTAGAAGAAATCCTAAAGCTATCGCACAAGAATTCAACTTCAATTCTTTCCAAAAAATGAGACATTGTAGTTTGATTGCTGAATCACATCCTTTACTTTATATCAAAGTAGATGATGATCTCATGTCGAATTCAAATGAAATTAGAAATCATATTGGAAAAAGATATAATGTTGAAAACGATCGAACATCGAAGTCTGAATTAGATGAGTATGCTTGGCATAGAGATGAGCATGATGATGATGATGGTCGCAATGAGCAATCAAAGCGAAAACCAAAGTCTAAATTAGATGAGTATGCTTGGCATAGAGATGAGCATGATGATGATGTTGATGATGGTCGCTTTGAGCAACCAATTCGTGGTGTTGGTCGCTATGAGCAATCAAAGCGAAATGTTGAAAATCAATCCCCACTAATAAAGCGACCAAAAGCACAAGAAGAAGATTTCTAAAAAAAACTAATTCAAAAAACAAAAAAGAAAGGATTTGAATATGTCTCGCACCATAGAAACAAGTGCTGATGAGATTACAAGCATCATTGAAGAATTTTTAGACCAAATCGAAAGAGATTGTCAAGATAATGAACGCTCTAGTGATCCCAAAGAAGGCAATAATAACCCTAAAAATAGACATAATGCTGATCAAAAAGAACGATATATACCACCAATTGCTGATGATTTACCACCAGTGATTTTGTGGGGACCACCAGGTGTTGGTAAAAGTTCTATCGTTGCTAGTATTTGTGCTAGAAGAAATATTGGCTTTGTAGATGTTCGTTTGGCACAAAAAGACCCAGTGGACATGAGAGGTATCCCTTTTCCAAATCAATATAATAGAACAGTGGATTGGTACATCGCATCTGAATGGCCTACTGGTCTTATAATGAATGAAAACAATGCCAAGGTTTCATTGAAGCACTCTAAACAAGAAAACAATCTAATAGAAGTGTCTATTGATGGTGGAACTCTCAAGGTTAAAAAAAAGCTAGAAGATCCTCAAAATCAAATCAAATATGGCATCATCTTTTTTGATGAATTGACTGCTGCTGATGAGAATCTTCAAGTTGCAGCCTATGAAATGATTTTAGATCGTAAGCTAGGCAATGAATACAAAGTGCCACCAGGTTGGTATATTTGTGCTGCAGGTAATCGTGCAGAAGATAAATCTGTGTCTAAGCCTATGTCTGCTGCTCTTGCTAATCGTTTTTTACATGCTGTTGTATTGCCTGATCTAAATTCTTGGTTGAATTGGGCAGATACACATGGTGTACATTTGTTCGTAACTTCATTTCTTAGAGCATATAAAGACAAAGATTACTTACATAATATGTACTCCAAACCTCCTCTTATTGGTAACTTAGGACAACCAGAGATAGATAAGAAACTCCAAAAGGGTTGGCCATCTCCTCGTTCTTGGGAAAGAGTAAGTGATTGCTGTAAAATATATTCTGATCTAATCAATGATGTTTCTAATGCACAAATAGATTCAATAGAGAAGAAAGAAAGAATTGATATTTTATGGGGCACATTTGGGGCTATTGTCAAAGGTTTAGTAGGTCCTGAAACTGGTGAAACATTTGTATCAACTATCAAAGGTAGTATTAGTATTGAAAAAATATTACCACTCATTGAAGCATACCCAATTCGTTTGTATTATCAAGACACCCAAGTAAGAGATGTTGATAATGAAGGGTCAGGTAAGAGAGATGTAGGTACACCCATAAGCTATAGCTTGAAACAAAGAGAAACAGATTACAAAAATTTTGCGAGTGATAGAATAGATTGTAATTTGGATGTTTATGACACCTTGAATTATGACAAGTTAAATAGTAAACAAGGCTTTATATTGAATCCTCAATATGTTGATCGTTCAAGCAATCTCATTGATTTTAGTTCAAAATTTGATTTTCAAAAATATGGTGTAAATGGTGCTAAAGAAGTTGTGACTGTGAAAGTACAACAATGGGATGAGCAAGCTATGAGAATAGTTGAAAAAGATGTGGTAATGTCTTTAGAGGGTAATGATATTCTATCAAGATTCAACAACTTCATACAAGAATCTATAAAACAATCAAAAAATGCATTTGTTGTTGAAGAATTGATGTTTGTTGGTTTTTCATATTATTTGAAAAGTGTTGTTGATAGTGGTAGAACACCAACTGGGATGCGAATGAACGATGAAGAGGTAGAGATTTATGCAAAAAGAGCAATGGAAAATCTTTATTTCTTGTTGTCATTCACACTTTCAGGGCAAGCTAGAGCCAAACATATAGAAATACGAAAATCTTTTTACAAAATAGGTAGTAAATTGAAAACATGGTTTATACCAGAGTATATTTGTAATCTAAAAACAGTATTATACAAAAAAATTGGTAAAGAGGAAACTCAATTCATAGATGACCAATACACTAGATTGCTAGAAGAAAGAAATGCTGCAAAACAAAACCAAAACCTTCAACAAACCCAAAGCACTCAAACAAAAATTGCAATAGTAAAACATGATACAGAACAGGATTTTTGATTTTTCATATATCACTAAGCATTGCTTTTAAGTAAATGCACTAAAAATGCTCGCTGTTGCTTTTCGTATTGTATATTGAGTTTTATTTTTTTTTGTTTTGGAAAAACTTTTAAAGAATTATTTTTATAAACTATTATTTTTTTATGTTCATTATTGTTGCTTTTTTTTGCATTTTTTCATATTGTAAGTAAAAAGATTTTTTTATTTTTTTCTTTCGAGAGGAACGAAAATATGTCTACAATTAGAAGAACTACTCGTGGCACTAGCCAAATACAAGATTTAGAAACAAGAATGGGTGATGTTGACAATTTAAGTGGTCCACCAACCAATGATTCACATGAAACCTCAGAACTAAATCTACCAATCTCACAAGCTGAAGTGACTGCTCGTTGTAATCCAGCTATCCCTAAGATCACAGCTCAAGATGCTTTCGCAGCTATATCTGCAAAGGATTATACATCTACTACTGCAACTGCTAAATCTGATAAAGCAGATATTTATCAAGTAAGTGGTACTGGTAAAGTTTTTGTTGCAAATTCATTCCCAATCAAAGATGCTAATGGAAGTGTGATTTCAAATAAAATTGAAATTGATTGCTCAAAGATTACTCATTTGTGTTTCAATGATGTTGCACAAATTGATGATACTATGGAAATTGAATTGCTCAATTGTGAAAACTTGCAATGGGTATTCTTACCAGGTAATACCAAACAAAATTGTGTATTTCTAAAAAATGAAGGTAAAATTCAAAATTTGCTCATTATGGGTGAAATGAAGGAATTTGCTTGTGCATGGGATACAAAAATTAAAAAAAACAACAAGCTTGAAGTAAACGAGAATTACAATTTCGTTTTTGAAAAATGTGGCGAAACAACAAATGCCAATGGTGTTATTGAATTACTTGATGTTGAATATAGAAATGCCTACATAGGTACTCAAATTGGCTTTGATGGTTCAACAATTTATGCTGATATTGTTATTGTGGATCAATCAGGTTCATCGTCTGCATCAACTGAATCAACTACATCAGATGCAGATGCTATAGCTGATGCTCCAGTCAAAAAGACAAGAGCTAAAAAAGCAACTGAAACCACATCATCAAGTCTTAGATCTCGTTATGTAGCTGATGATGATGATGATTATTATGATGATGAGCCATCATATCATAGCTACCATAGAAGGAATCCTGCGATTGTTGATGCAATCGACACCATCGTATTCCATGCACAAAGTGTATATTTGGATAGTTTCCCATCCTTAGAATTGTTAGTGATAACAGGTCGTACAAAAAATGTTGAAACAAAAAATTGTGCAAAACTTTTTGCAATTATGAATCAATACCACTTCTCTCGATTAAATGCTGACAAGAAAACAAGCACAAAACAAAAAATTGATACTTTGAAAAATGAATACAAAGCACAAATAGAAAAAAAGGCAACTACATTTGATGCAATAAACCCTACCACTACTTCGTCTATGAGACTAAGAAACAACCCACAACCAAGAAGTACTTATGAAGGTCAACAAGAGAAATTTCAAAGTAGGTACAAAGGTCCTGATTATGTAAATTCTAAGGAAGCATCAAGTGGGTATCAAGCAGGTGCTAGAGCATCTAGATCAAGTTCAAGAATAAACAAGCTAGAATCTCAAAAGATTTCTGAGCAAATGGATGTAGAAGGTGTTTTTGTTCAAACTTGTCCTGAATTCCAAATGCTTTTAGTCAATTCTAATTTTGTTTGTTTCTCTAATATGGTTGGTTCAAAAAATATCATCCTAGACATTGCTGAAAGAATTTGTTTAGATGATTGTCAATTAAGTGTATTGGTTTTGAATCAATGTAAGACACTATATATCCTTGATGCTGATTTGACCAAAATTTCTAAAGGTTGTCCAGTTAAAGAATTGGATTTCCCAAGTGCTGTATCTGAGTCAGATGGTTTTGCAATTTGGGTTGCAGATGAAAAGCATTTGGTTTTACCTGTAATGACTGGTGCTGGTATGGTAGATGCGAGTGGACAAGTTGTTCCAAGAATCGTAGAAATTCAACCAGCTATTGGTGATACTCAAATTGACTTTGAGCAAATACTTATTGGAATGTATGATAGAGGTAGATTAGACCCAATCGTTAAGAAGGGTTTGAGTGATTGGGCATTTAGACAAACATTCCCAATCAAAACTGCGATTGCGATCAATTCTCTAGCATCAAAGCCACTTGTTGATGCCAATATACATGGAACTGATGCTGCAAGCATAAAAACAAATGCACTAGCATTTCGTAAGAAAGTTTGGATCAATTTGTTGTATAAGTTATCTTGTATGAATGGTGAAAAAGAAGTAGAAGATGTGTCCAAATTGGTAGCACTACATGATGATGCTACTAATGACTTCAACAAGAGACCTTTTGATTTTGTTTTGAAATTCCCACAAATTACAAAGGACGCAAAAGATGTTGATCAAATAAGACTTAGGTCTTTGTATTCTTCTACTTGGGAAAAATCCTTAGAAATATGGAGATATGCTATCCAAACAAGTTTCTCTCTCACTGAGATAGAACCTATTAGTTGGGGCGAAGTTTATTTACGTAAAGCCTTCGCACCAGTTCAATTACGAGCAATGGTTGAAGCGATTGCAACAATAGCATCTAGTTCTCAAGTCTTATTCCAATCAAAGGGTATTTCCAATATATTAGATGTAGATAGGAAAAGTGCAGAATTTGATGCTTTGGCTGTGAACATGAAAGCAATTGTCACATTTGCACAAGAATTACAAATAGCAATTAGAGAAAGTTTACACTGCTTTGTTTATGATATTGCCTTGAACAAGCCAATCTTACAAGAGTATTCTATTGACAAAAAAGTATTGACAATTAGCAAACTAGCACCACGAGAAAGCAATGGCACAAATCAATTGGCTGACAAAAATAGAAATCAATCATTGAATGTTATGTACAAATATGCCAATGCATTCAATGTTGACTCATCTAATTTTGCACATGATTTCAATATTGAGTGTTTGATTGAAATGTTAGATATTTTCATGAATGGTATTGCAGTAAGTACAAGCAATAAAAAAAATGATCCAATTTCTTTGTTATCTATGTACAGTGCTGAGGAATTAGCACTCTTCATCGAATTATTTGGCAAGTATACATCTATGTACCCATACTCTGAAAAGGTGTACAATCTAATAGCTACTTGTACAAAATATAGATTGCCAATTAATTCAGATTTCGACAAAGACCATGAACTCCAACAAAGAATTGGACCTACATACTTTAGCGATCAACGTGGGGTTCTAGAAGCAGCACTAAGTGAACCTAATGTTAGATTGGATAGAAATCTAGAAGCAAAATTGGAGAAAGCAATTCAAACTAAAGCTAGATATCCTAGAAGAAGATAATACCCAAAAAACTTTTTATTTATTTTTTTTGATTACATTTACATTAAATTTTGTACAAATATAGATATCAAAAAACTCAATAATGTGTTCTTGCTATACGAAAGCCAACACCTTGCTTTTTATTGTTAAGATATTTACCAAATAAATCATCATCTTTATATTTGTTGGTAGAGTCTACCATATTCAGACCAAGATTCCATTGTTTGCTATGATTTTCAGTGTAATATGATCCCCCAAAAACACAAAATGAATCAGCTTGCTGCACTATGATATTTTTTCCATCTAAACAATTTTCATCTAAACATACCTCCCACACATTGCCAGTCATATCATAAAACCCCCACTCGTTTGGTAGTTTTGTTGCAACATCCAAAGTATTTTGATTTGATAATACTGCATATTCATACAAATTTGATGCATCGTTTGTGCCTGACCATCTATTTGTAGTACTAGCTTTGGCAGCATATTCCCACTCAAATGCAAAAGGTAATCTATACCCATTTTGCTTGGGGTCAAAATACCATGATACTTGATCCTCTGCCATCCAATAACAAGCATTTAATCCTTGAGATCTACTTAGTTTATTACAAAATCTAAAAATCGCATTCATAATCATACCATGTATTGGTTTGTTTGTGTCTGTTTTGCTACAGCAATCCACAAATTCATTTGGTAAAACATCAAAAAACAAGCCTATTGTGACCTCAACCTCGCCTAACCAAAACCCTTGTTTGATTTCCATATTTTTTTTAGGGTTTTTGTGCTCTTTGTTATCTGACCCCATGACAAAATTACCTACATCACAATAAATCATGTTGAAGGATATAGGATGTTCACTAATAGTATTTGTATCAATAGATTTTTTAGAGATATAAATATGTTGACTGCTTTTTTTTGTTGCTACTCGTTTGATGACTACATCTTCTTTTCGTTTAAAGCCAGAACACAAATAATCCTTTGGGGTTACTTTGGTGTGTATGCCCTTTGAAATGACATTTTGCAAGGTTATTTGTGGGTAAACTAGGTGTTTTTTCTTTTTATCCAAAAAAAGATGATTATCAAATGTAGGCTTGGTAGCATCGCTTTTGTTTTCTTTTTCAAAAAACTTTTTCAAAATATCATTTCTCATTTTGTTAGTTATATCCTTAATCGCTTATTTAATTGTTTATCTCATTATCTCAAATCCATTGTATTAGATTCTAATTTATATGTTTCACTTTGCCAAATCAAAAATTGAAGCCTATTGTATTTGGTATTTTCTATTTCTATGTTTGAGTTCTAGCTAATCTAAACCCTATGTCGAATCGTTGGCTATTTCCATCTGTGAGTGCTACTATTTCTTTTTGTTCCAAATAATTATTTATTAGCTGTGATGTAAATAATGATCGCCAAGAACCTCCAACATTGTAATGGTAAGAGCCATTTTCGATTGGTGTATATTCATTCCAACACCACTCGGACACATTGCCAATTAAATCATAAAAGCACCTTGTACTTGGTTTTTTAGTTGCCACAGCTTGTATTGCCACATCTTGTATTTGTATTTGACCAATAAAATTATGATTGTACCAAGCATAGTCCTCTAATTTATATGAATTATGATTGGTGTCTTTTTTTATCCCATCAATCATTTCATGGTAAACATAATTCCACTCAAGATAAGATGGTAATCGATAGCCATTTTTGTTGAAATCACATAAAATGCTTGGGTTTGTTGTTTTGTTTGCTTCTTTTTGTGCAAAATACTTAATTTTGTAGCAAGCATCTAAGCCTTCTAAATTACTAAGTAGATTACAAAATTCTATGGCATCATAAAAGGATACATTGTGTATTGGTTTTTTAGGGTGTATTTCATATTGGGATTTGATATTAAAGGTTTTATTCCCCAAGTGATTAATCATCTCATACAATTCTTGTGTAACCTCTGTTTGTGCCAACCAAAAGCTATGCTTTATTTTTCGATTGGTTTGGTAAAGATTTTTATTTTGCATTGTGTTTTGTATATACCTACAAGCACCACAATATATCATGTTGAAATGCACACTATTGTTGATAGCTACTATATCTTCATCACCATCAATGAAAAAGTTTTTTTTGTTTTTTGGCTTTGATTCAATGTTGGCTGTAAATGTGTTAGCCATTTCAAATCGCATGGGGGGTTGTAATATATGAGTATCTCTAAACAATGATGTATTATGTTCATTTTTTATTGTTAGCTTTTTGCTGATATCATTTACCATTTTGTTGAGCCTACATCACTTAGTTCTATGTTATCAATATACAATACACAAACTAAAAAAAACAAAAAACTTTTTGCATATTTTTAGTTATTCCAATGATTTTGCAATACGAAATCCTGCACTAGAATCGTATGTGTGCCTTGTTGCTAAATCTTTAGATACATCTAATTGAATATCTAATTTCCTTGGATTTTCTATTTTCAAATGTTTAAAACTATCAGATGCACATCCACCAAATGCAAAACTAGCTAGAAGATGTTTATAAATTGCCCGACCAGAACTCCATTGTATTTTTGTGTTAGATGGAGTCAAAGCATCACACCATTCATACACATTTCCACTCATGTCATAAAAGCCCCATTCATTTGGCTTTTTTGTTGCCACAGGTTGTATATTCCAATCAGAATTCATTTTATACCAAGCATAATCTTGTAGTTGATCTTGTTTACATCCTGCATATGTGTTATCAGTACCAGCCTTAGCAGCATACTTCCATTCATTTGCGAATGGTAATCTATAGCCATTCCCACTCCTTTTTACTTCTATTTCAAAAATCTTATTAACTCGATTATCTTTATAAGGTTTTATATGCATTATAGTATAGTAGGGTTCGAATCCTTGTAATTCACTCAACTTGTTACAAAACTCAATAGCTTCAAGCCATGTAGCATCACCTATTGGGTGCTTTGATTGATCTAAATTTTTACCACCTTCATTGATTTCACCATCTTCGTTGTCATTACTATCATCATAATAAATTGTATTGTAGCCCATTACTAATTGGAAAAATTCTTGAGTTACCTCTGTTTGACCTAACAAAAATTCTTGGTCTATTTTTGTTTTACTTTTTTTTTCATACCCTTTCCTACAATGAATCATGTTGAATTCTATTTTTTTACCATCATTCTGCACTATGTTTTTCAAACAAGTGATTGTGTTTTTCTTGTCTAAGCTAGTTGCTTTTGTTTCGAATATGTTTTGAATCGCTATTATATCATGGTCTATCATTTGTCTATAATACCTATCATTTCTTATCAAAAGTTTTTTTGTTGAGTCTTTTCTCATTTTTCAATCCTTTTTAGTATTTTGTTTTGTTCAATATCTTTAATATACAATATTTGGTATCATCACAAAAAATTAAATCAAAAAACCTAGAAATGCCTAGCCTTCAAATTTTTTCGCCAAACGAAATCCCACATCCCAATTTTTGTGTGTTATACCACAATGTTCAGCGAACTCATATGTGATTTTTAATTGAGCCTTTTGAGAGTAATAACTGGATTTACTTGATACCTTTTGAAATTCACTACCATCATTGTTCAACTCACTTACATTACCATTCATATCATAAAGTCCCCACTCATTTGGCTTTTTTGTTGCAACAGGATGTGTATGGTTGTTCGAATTGTCTCTATACCAAGCATATTCTCCTAGCTTGCCTTCATCATTAGTGCCAGCATACTTGTTATTTGTTCCTGCCAAAGCAGCATATCGCCACTCTTCATTTGTGGGCAATCTATACCCATTTTTTTTGGTATCACAATCAACTTTAGCACTACATATACGATCGGTCATTGCACCACTTATACTAAGATTACTTGTAGAAACAATTTTGTAGCAAGGATCAAGTCCTTGTAATTCACTTAGCTTATTACAAAAAGTGATGGCATCAAGCCAAGATACACACTCTACTGGATGCTTTGATGTATCACCTAGCTTTTTGTTGTATTGACCTTCAGGATTATAGCTATTCTTATCATTGAAATGGCTTGGGTTGTTCCCCATTACTAACTCATACAACTCTTGTGTTACCTCTATTTCTCCTATCAAAAAGTTATGTAAGTCCTTCGTACCTAAACAAAGCACCATATTGAAATCTATTATCTTGTTGCTAGTATTCAAACTTGTTTTTGTATTCAATGAAAAAATATTACTAAATTCTATCAAATCACAACCATATTGAGTATCATTTTTTCGTGTCTTGAGTTTGTTGCTTTTCTTACCTATGAATATATTTACAGCTTGAGATATCATTCTTTGTTCAAATCTATCTTCTCTCATCAAAAACTTCTTTGTTGTGTCTTTTCTCATTTTGATATCCATTATACTATTTTGTTTTGTTCAATATCTTTAATATACAATATTTGGTATCATCACAAAAAATTAAATCAACAAACCTATAAATGCCTAGCCTTCAAATTTTTTCGCCAAACGAAATCCCACACTCCAATTTTTGTATGCTATAGAACGATTTCCATTGAACTCAGATGTGATTTTTAATTCAGCTATGTGAGAGTTCCAACTAGACATACTTGTTACCTTGTGCGTTTCTGTCCCATCATTGTTCCACTCACTTACATTACCATTCATATCATAAAGTCCCCACTCATTTGGTTTTTTTGTTGCAACAGGGTGTGTATGATCGTTCGAATTAGCACCAAACCAAGCATATTCATCTACCTTGTATCTAACATTAGTGCCTGCCCAACTATTGTTTGTTCCTGCTAAAGCAGCATATTGCCACTCTTCATTTGTAGGTAATCTATACCCATTTTTTTGGGTATCACAATCAACT
>Ga0194129_10006335_pt1 | contig 14569 bp, 9 predicted proteins | sample TA2KigCa35mmetaG_FD_150862 | JGI IMG/M metagenome (GOLD analysis project Ga0194129, IMG submission 150862) | Freshwater microbial communities from Lake Tanganyika, Tanzania - TA2015038 Kigoma Deep Cast 35m | ecosystem: Environmental > Aquatic > Freshwater > Lake | place: Tanzania: Lake... | reverse complement strand
TGAGCGAAGCGCAAGCCACCGATGCCCTTGATCAGCTCTTGCGCAATGCCATTGGCAAACAAATGCTTGCCGATGTGCCTCTGGGAGCTTTTTTAAGTGGTGGGGTGGATTCTTCAACGGTGGTTGCGCTCATGCAAGCCCAATCGCCTCAACCGATCAAAACCTTTACGATCGGCTTTGATGAGGCAGGCTTTGATGAGTCGCCCTATGCCCAAGCCGTTGCAAAGCACCTTGGCACCGAGCACCGATCCCTGATGGTTCGAAGCGATGATGCACGCGCCGTCATCGCTAAGCTTCCAAGCATGTATGACGAGCCCTTTGCCGATTCCTCGCAAATACCCACCCATTTGGTCTCACAACTTGCCCGAAGTCAAGTGACGGTTTCTTTATCGGGCGATGGGGGCGATGAGCTTTTCGGTGGCTATAACCGCTACTTGTGGACCCAACCCTTGTGGGGCAAGATAGGCTGGGCGCCCTACGCGATGCGCCAAGTGCTCGGTAAGAGCCTTGAAGCGATTCCGATCGCAGCCTGGGATCGCAGCTTTGGCGCAGCAGCCTTGCTGCGAGGCGGAAAGCCCTGGCTTCATCGCCCAGGCGATAAGATCCACAAAATGGCACAACGCCTTCGTTATTGTGAAAACTTTGATCAATTTGCTCAAAGTTTTGAAGCGGTGTGGCCAGCCCATGCCTTACCGCTGCGAGGCCTCACTCATCCAAGCGAAGATCGGCTTGCCAGCGTTTGGCCCATCGCCGAGCACGCGCTTCCTCAAGACCCGATAGCAAGACTCATGGCCAAAGACAGCATGGCTTATCTGCCCGATGATATTTTGTGTAAAGTCGATCGGTCGGCGATGGCTGTAAGCCTTGAAACGCGCGTGCCCTTCTTAGACCACCGGGTGGTTGAATTCGCCTGGCAATTGCCCCAGCACTTTAAAATCCGCAACGGTCAAGGCAAATGGATATTACGCCAAGTGTTATACCGTTATGTTCCTCAGTCACTTATTGAACGCCCCAAAGCTGGCTTTGGTATTCCGGTTGGTGCGTGGTTGCGTGGGCCTTTGCGCGCTTGGGCAGAGGACTTACTTGATCCGACAAGGCTTGGCGATCAAGGCTATTTAGATCCCAAGCCGATTCATGCGGTGTGGCAAGAGCATTTAAGTGGCAGGCAAGACCACACGCCCAAGCTTTGGACGATCTTGATGTTTCAAGCCTGGCTTGAGCACCAGGCCGCTTAGGTCGCTACCCTAAGCGCTGCAGCCTAAGCACAACAAGCCACACGCCATGCGCACGATTTTGATCTCCATCAATACCACCTGGAATGTTGTTAATTTTCGCGCAGGCTTGATTCAACACTTGCTCGCTTTGGGCTTTAAGGTCGTGGTTGCCTCGCCCAACGATGCTTACGTGGCTGCCCTTTACGCGCTCGCCCCTGAAAAGGCCGAGCTTCACTACGAGCCCTTTGAGATGGCTGCACGGGGCACAAACCCGCTTGCCGATACTTGGCTCTTATTGCGTTATCGCGCCTTAATGAGGCGCATTAAGCCTGATGTCTTTTTGGGTTATACGATTAAGCCCAATATTTTTGGCTCACTGGCAGCACACCTTGAATCGGTACCGGTGATTAATAATATTTCTGGGCTTGGTGCGATGTTTATCCATCGCCACTGGATGACTGGCTTAGTCTCACTCATGTATCGGCAAGCGCTTGCACGCTCAAAGATTGTTTTTTTTCAAAATCAAGACGACTGTGATGTTTTTTTAGCCCGAAAGCTCATCACACCCTTGCAATCGGCACTGCTGCCAGGCTCCGGTATTAATCTTTCGCACTTTCAAGCGCAGCCCTGGCCCATTGATGATGGCAGCTTTCGATTCTTATTTGTGGGGCGCATGCTTTGGGAAAAAGGCATTGGAGAGTATGTGCAAGCAGCAAGGCTTGTGCTTGAGAGCATCACTCCAACGCAAAGCGTAGCCACTGCAAGCCCCAAACCCATCTTTCAAGTGCTGGGTGCGCGCGACTCTGACTCGAAGGCCAGCGTCTCGGATAGCCAGTGGGCTCAGTGGCAAGACACAGGGCTTATCGACGATTTAGGCAATACCTCCGATGTGAGGCCCTTTATCGCCAGGGCTAACTGTGTGGTGCTTCCTTCCTATCGCGAAGGCACACCACGCGCCTTGCTTGAGGCAGCGGCAAGCGCACGCCCCATGATTGCAAGCCGGGTGCCTGGCTGCGTGAACGTGGTCAAAGACCCAGATAATGGGTTTTTATGCGAGGCACGCGACCCCGACTCACTGGCGCAGTGCATGCAAAAGGTCTTGGGCTTAAGCCAAGAGCACCTTATCAGCATGGGGCAGGCAGGCCGGTTACTGATGGAGCGTAGCTTTGATGAGCGCCTGGTGATTGATCGCTATGTCGATGCGATCCATCAGGCACTTGGAAGCGTCCGATAAAGGGTTTCACGGGAGAGTTGGGTCTTTTGAGCAAGCGTGGCCATGCCGCCCCGCGCTTTGACCACATGCCTAAAGGCCGTCAGGTAAGTCTGCGGATCATCAAATACGAATCTCCCACACGCCGTTTGGGCATGCGCGGCCCCTTGTATTCATCGCCACTGAAGCAAAGCACTTGTTATGATCAAGCATTCGTTGATTTCGCCCGCGTGCCATGACTTATCCATTCACAGAAGACTCACCGACCACCCAAAAGGGTAAGGTTGCCTTAATCACCGGCATTACCGGGCAAGATGGCTCTTATTTGGCGGAATTCTTGCTTGAAAAAGGCTATCAGGTGCATGGCATTAAGCGCCGCGCATCGCTCTTTAATACCGAACGTGTTGATCATTTATACCAAGATCCGCATATCGATCATCGTCATTTTTTCTTGCACTATGGGGATTTGAGCGATAGCACCAACCTCATTCGGATTGTGCAGCAAACCCAGCCTGATGAAATCTATAATTTAGGTGCCCAATCACATGTAGCGGTGAGCTTTGAATCGCCCGAATACACAGCCGATGTCGATGCACTTGGCACCTTGCGCTTATTAGAGGCGATCCGCATTTTGGGGCTCACCCAAAAGACCCGCTTTTATCAAGCCTCAACCTCTGAGCTTTTTGGGCAGGTGCAAGAAATCCCACAACGCGAAACCACGCCCTTTTATCCGCGCAGCCCCTATGCGGTGGCAAAACTCTACGCGTATTGGATCACGGTCAATTACCGCGAAGCCTATGGTTTATATGCTTGTAACGGTATTCTTTTTAATCATGAATCACCAAGACGCGGGGAAACCTTCGTCACACGCAAAATCACCCGTGGCCTTGCCAACATCGCACTCGGTCTTGAGCCTTGTCTTTACATGGGCAATCTCTCGGCCCTGCGCGATTGGGGCCATGCCAAGGACTTTGTACGCATGCAATGGCTCATGCTCCAACAAGCCCAAGCCGAGGACTTTGTCATTGCCACAGGCCAACAAGTCTCGGTACGCGACTTTATCGGACAAGCTGCCCGCGAGCTTGGCATCGAGCTTGCCTTTGAAGGCGAAGGGCTTCATGAATGCGCCCGCGTGCGCGCCATCCACAGCCCCACGGCTTCAGCGCTCAAGGTGGGTGATGTGATCGTGCGGGTGGATGCTCGCTATTTTCGTCCCACCGAAGTTGAGACCCTTTTAGGCGATCCAGGTAAAGCCAAAGCCAAACTTGGTTGGGTGCCTGAGATTTCGCTCACGGCCATGATTCAAGAAATGGTACGTTCTGATTTAGATCGCGCTCGCCAACACGCCCTGCTTAAACAATTAGGCTATGGGGTGCCTGTTAGTCGCGAAGACTAAGTGACCCTCGCGTCATCAATTCCACCGCATCCATTACGTCCCATCCATTACGTCCCATCCGTTACGCTCCATTAAACCCACCCCATTAATCCCACCCCATCAGCATCACGCCTTCATGCACCCCAATGATCAAGGACCCATCTTTGTGGCTGGCCACCGCGGCATGGTGGGCTCAGCTCTTGTGCGAGCACTGCACCAACGCAAGCTTGGCCCGGTGATTATCAAAGCAAGGAGCGAACTTGATTTATTGGATCGCATGGCTGTGGAGGATTTTTTTGCGCGTGAAAAGCCCAAACAGGTCTATCTGGCTGCAGCCAAAGTCGGTGGGATACTTGCCAACGATCAATACCCTGCTGACTTTATTCGCGAGAATTTACTCATTCAAACCCATGTGCTTGATGCCTCGCATCGCCACGGCGTAGCGCGCGTATTGTTTTTGGGTTCATCGTGTATCTACCCGCGCTTAGCGCCCCAGCCGCTCACCGAGTCAAGTCTTTTAACCGGGCCGCTTGAACCGACCAATCGCGCCTATGCGCTTGCAAAAATCGCAGGCATTGAAATGTGTTGGAGTTATAACCGTCAGCATGCAAGGCAAGTCCAAAGCGCAAGCGACAAGGCGCAACGCAGCGCGCATGCCCCCACGGGCTATCTTGCAGCCATGCCCACCAATTTGTATGGCACGGGCGATAACTATCACCCCACCCAAAGCCATGTGATTCCGGGCCTATTGCGCCGCTTTCACGAGGCCAAACGCGCTAGGCTCGATACGGTCACAGTGTGGGGCAGCGGCAAGCCAAGGCGTGAATTCATGCACGCCGATGATATGGCTGCAGCCTGCGTGCACTTAATGCAATTGCCTGAGGCAAGTTGGGTGTCGCTCTTAGCTGCCGATCGCCATGACGGGGAAGCGCCACTTGTCAATATTGGCGTGGGCGAGGATCTCACCATCGCTGCCCTTGCCCAACTCATTGCCAAGGTCGTGGGCTATGAAGGGCAGATTGCCTGGGATACCTCAAAGCCTGATGGCACACCGCAAAAGCTTTTAGCGATTGACAAACTTCGCAGCTTTTACCCAGGTAAGGCGCGCTCCTTAATCGATGGTTTAACCCAAACCTATGCCGAATTTTTGGCAAACGAAGAAAGCCTTCGCACTTAAGACCCCTTCAAGCCTACGACCCCTTCAAGCTCAGGGCCCTTTCAAGCTTAGGGCCCCTTCAAGCGCCGCCAGCCCTCACCCAAAAGTGCGTGCATGGCCTCAGCGCTTGCCGCAAGCTGACTTGCCGAGGGCAAAAGATCAAGTGCGCTTGCCTGGTAGTGGCCCTGATAGGCGGTGGGTGCAGCAATCACTTCAAAGCCTGCCCCTTGAAACATCGCTGCAGCGCGCAGCATATGAGTGGCCGAAGTCACCAAGATAATGCGCTTTAAAGGCCCCAGCTCACCTTGGGCGGCCATGGCCTGCAAGGCTCGGGGTGCCTCTTCGGTGTTGCGTGAGACCGACTCGGTGTGAATCGATGGTATGCCGGTGTGTGACTGATCGATTAGCTTAGGCTTATCGCTTGCCGTTTGCAGCAAAAAGGCTTTGGCAAATGCTGCCTCATTCACCCCCGCAATCGGCCCTTTGCCTGCGATCACAAGCCTTAAGCCTTGAGCCTGCGCTAAGCGTTCGGCGTAGATCAAGCGTTGCAAAAAGCCTGGCTTGGGAACGAGACCTTCGGGCCACTCAGGCCTTGCCTCATATAGCCCGGCACTGAGCACCACCACCGCATCGGCCTTAAGTCCAGGGTTTTTGGTGGTCAATGCGGCAGGCGAAAGTGCAAGACCTCCAAGGCCTTCGACCCAGCGCACAAGGCTGCCGCCCACCAAGGGCATGGAAAGTGCAAGCGCCAAGATGAGACTCAAGGCCCAAAGGCTGCGGCTTAGTTGCGCATAAAGCGGGGTGATGAGCCCCTGATGCTTAAAGCGTGACCACATGCGCAAGCTAAGCCCAAGCGCAAGAAGGCTAAAAAAAAGCCCAGGAGGCAGCAAAAGACTCGAGACCGCATGGCGCAAAAAGGAGGCCAGATCCCAGTGGGCAATCAGCATCGTGGGTTAAAGGCGCATGAGCCGCCAGCGAAAGCTAACCAATCGCCCATAGGCAAGCCCATAGCCTGCTGCGCTCAGCCCAAAAAGCACGTAAAGCGCAAGACTTTGCTGCGGCCACAGGCAGGCTAGCAGTGCAGGCACACTAACCATACACACCACGCTTAAGGTGGTTTGGGCGTGGTTGCGCATCACGCGGCGATAAATGAGGCTGTGCATATGTAATAAATCAGGCTGCCCGGGGTGTCTTGCGCTGTGGCGCCGCCGCAAGATCGAAAAAAGCACCTCAATCACCGGATAAGCACAGACCGCAATCGAGCACCAGGGAGAGACCTGGGGGTTTCGGGCAGGCAATAAAATGGCGACCGCTGCCAACACAAAGCCCAACAAATAAGCGCCCCCATCGCCCATAAAAAGAGGACCACGGGGATAGTTCACTAGAAAAAAACCAAGCGCAGCACTTGCGCCTGAGACCGCCATCCAGGCGAGCAATACATCGCCCTCATGCCATGCAATCCAGGCAAAAGCGGCAAGCATCACCGTCACCGCTGCAGCTGCTAAGCCATTGATCCCATCGATGATGTTGATGGCATGGGTGAGCCCCGCTGCTGCAAAGGCGCTAAAGGCATACGAGGTAAATAGCCCGACCGTCCCCCACGCCAAAAGTGCATCCACCCCCCAAACATCGACGCGTTGAATCGACACCCCGGTGAGCAGACAAAGTAAAAGCCCCGAGACAAGCGATGCCCAAAGGCGCTGTGCCACCCCCACGCGTTTGGTGAGGTCCTCGGCAAGCCCTGCGGCAAAGGCTGGCAATGCGGCAAGCAAGACTGGGCCCAGTAAATCGGCAAGCGTGCCCTGCGAGGTGCTTTCAAGCCAGTGACTTGGGCCAAACGCCAAAATCCCCCAAGCAAGCAGCATTGCAGCAGCCATAGCGAGGCCACCAATGCGCGGCGTGGGTAGCGCATGGCTTTTTTGCACGCCTTCCACCGCATCCAAACTCCATTGCCCGTGCCAGTGCTGGGTGGCAACGATCAATCGTGATAGCGCAAAACTTACCAAGCACACGAGCGCAAGCAGGCTGTGATAAGGGGTCCAGGCAAAAACGTCACGTTCTAGCATCAAAGACGAAGTTTACGCCACTGCCGCCAAGCATGCTCAAGCGCTTGAAGCCGATCGGGCAAAACCTGCGCCCAGAGGCGATGGTCACGCACATACTGGCGCGCTGCCTGCGCGATGGCAAGCCGCTTGGTGCTATTGCTTGCCAAGGCTTCAAGCGCCTGGGCAAAAGCCTCATCGCTTGAGGCAATCAACCCTGTGACGCCATCTTGAATGCTTTGCGCATACACGGTGGGTGATGCAATGCAGACAACCTCATGGGCTGCGCATTCGATAAACTTAAGATCACTTTTACAGGCATTACCCTCATGAGCTGCCAGAGGCAAAAGCGCAATGTCGCACTCGTGCAGCAATTGATGATATTTATCATAACTTAATGCTTCGATATAACGCTTGCGTTTAAGCGGCGCAGCCTCAAACACTGCTTTATCTTGCAACACCACCAACTCGAGCTGCGGGTGCTTGGCAAATACCAAGGCTAAGGCATGCATGAGTGCAATGCCCTCGCTGGTTCGATTTAGGGCACCGAAAAACACCTGAAGGCCTGGGGCAGCGTGTTGCACTCGCTCAGCTCTCACGCCTCGCTCAGGTGGCAAATCGATGAGCCGATTCTCAAAGATCAACACATGATCATCCCCGCGAGCCTTCTCAATGGCTTGGGCAAGTCGTACCGTTGAGGTGATCACACCGTGCGCAGCCCTCATCGGTGAGGGCTGCGCACGCTCAAAAATCTCACGAATCCTGGGTGCGAAAAGCACCGGATGATCATCCCATTCGGCAAGTACAAGCCAGCCCTTGGCCTCAAGCCTTTGAACCGTTGCGCTCCACGCTTGTTCGCTTGCCGGCAATTGACGCTGCACGATAAAGACTTTCGGCAGATCCTCGGGCAAGTCGGGTAGCTGGGCGCTTCGCTCAAAATAGTGAACCTCCACATCGATCAACGAGCCAAAGGCTGCGATGGGAAACCGTGTGCGCACCTCGGCAAAGGACGGTGCCATCGCAAGCATGGCAATCACAAGCCTGCGCGGTGTAGCACTTGTCTGAACAGGTACGGCTCGCAGTACATATTGCAAACTCAGCCAACGCGATCGCAAGACTTGGGGATCCTCGCCCGATTGGCTCATCCATGCTTTCATCGATTCCGCAAAGCGCTCAAAACCGGCCTGGTTCACAACAATCTCGCGCCCTCGCATCGTTAAGGGCTTAAGCCCTGATCGATTGAAAAGTTCAAGCATCGATTGGGGGGTAAAAAAACGCAAATGGGTACGATCGAGTAGCCCTTGATCGGTATAAGTAAATTTACCTTGAAGAAGCCCTTGAATCACTGTCCAATGGCCCACATTGGGGATGCAGGCAATGACAACGCCCTGCGGCGATAAACAGGTGCTGAGCCTTGCAAGCATGCGCCAGGGGTCGCGCAAATGCTCCAACACATCACCCAAAACAATCGCATCCATCTTCCCCTGCCAGGCGTCCCAGGGCAAGCTTGATTGCTCATCTTCTGCATCAGCAACGATCACCTCATCAAGACGATGCGCAGCAAGGCTTGCCGCTTCGCGCATCAACTCGACCCCAATCCAATGGGCCTTGGGGTTTCTGCGCTTAAACGCTGCACCGAGCGCACCAGCCCCTGCACCAAGTTCAAGGACTTGTGAGGCATGAAGCGGAATCGCAGCAAGCAAATCGGGATTAATATTGTTGTAGTAATTAGACTGCTTGGTCGTCAGGTTGGCCTCAGTCATGAGCGTATCAACAGTTGTAAATATGTTAGTTGGTGGATCTTAAAGCTTTGCGTATGCTTAAAGGCATTCTTGCTCCCTGCATAACGAGTTCTTCGCCCATGACTGCATCGATGCCTCCTGCGCTTGGATCGCCCGCCCTTGCCGGCTGGCTCAATCCAGCTGCGCCAAGCCAGCCCCCTTATTGGGTGCAAGCTCTCATTGGCCCTAATCTTGCCTACTACCTTCGTTTAGCGCCCGCTGATCGCACGCTCTTTTATGCCTTTGCCGAATCAATGCCTGCGTATTTCGATTTAGATAGCAACGATGAGGGATTTGCCCCCATACCCCTGGCTCAGCGCGATGCGGTGCGATCGTTGTTTTCATATTTAGAGCAGCTCATCGATCTACAATTTCAAGAAAGCACAAATCTGATTCAACAGCGTACCCTTGCGCTCATGACTAACCGCCAGCAGCGCAGTGACGGTTATGCATGGAGTCCTGGCTTTTCATTGAAAGCCTACGATGTTTTTCTTGATAACGATCCACCGATTAATTTTGCGATTGGACAGTTCGATGCGCTGACCTTGGTTCATGAAGTAGGCCATGCGCTTGGACTGAGGCATGCCTTTGAGGGCAGTCAGGCCTTTGATAGCGGAGGCAGCGACCCAGCCCTCAGTGGTGCCGAAGAGTCCACGATCTGGACCGTGATGAGCTATACAAGCTATAAGGACCAGTTTCGTGCCGAGCTTCGCCCCTTTGATATTGCAGCCTTGCAGTGGCTTTATGGACCCTCAAAGTCTCAACGCATGGGTGATGATCGCTACGCGCTTTTGAGCACTGAAGCCAATTTCATTTGGGACGGCGGCGGCTTTGATACGCTTGATGCTTCCGGGCTTGATGCGGTTAAGCGCGATTTTTATGGCAGCCCAGTCGGTGCGGCAAGTGATTTACGACTTGTCCTTGACTTGCGGGTTGGCACGAAAAGCCATATCGATATGGCCTTTGATCGGATCAGTCTGCCAGGTCAGATCACCATCAATGCCGGCACCACGATCGAAGCGGTGATTGGGACCTCAAGCCGCGATTGGATCTACGGCAATGAGGTGGGCAATCGCTTGGAAGGGCAAGGAGGCGACGATTTACTTGTGGGCCGTGAAGGCAATGACAGCTTATGGGGTGGTGAGGGTGCCGATTCGATGGTGGGCGGCGCAGGTAGCGATGTCATGGATGGCGGCCCAGGGATCGATTGGGCAATTTATGATGGGCCACGCGCACACTACAGGGTCACGGTTGCAGCAGATGCACTGCAGCTTGCGCCCATGGAGCCCTTTGTGTGGGTTGCGGAGCGTGACCACTTAACGGGCGTTGAACGGGTACATTTTCAAGATGGCACGCTCGTGTTCGCCGCAGACCCCCACGCGCGTTGGTCGCTGCAGGTGCTGGGCCTACTTGCTGGCCCTCAAGCATTTGCCTTTGGTACGGTCATCGGGCAGGCCATGAGCTTGCTTGATGCAGGCCTTGCGCCCAGCGACCTTGCCCAATTAGCACTGGATCGGCTGGTTGGGCCGAGTGCGCCGCTCGAAGTGGTGATCAAGACGATTTGGTCGCATGTGTTTTCAACCCCTTTGCCTGTAGACACGCTTGGGGCACTCACCGCGAGCCTTCAAGCTCAAAAGCTTGACGCCCTTGGATTGCTTGAGGCTGCGGCACGCTTGCCCGAGACGGTCGTCTTGGTCGGGCAAAGCGGCCTCAATGACCAAGGTGCTTGGGTAATCTTTCCAGGCGGCTGAGGCGCCAGCGCCTTTAGCCCAACAAAGCGATGGTCTTGGTGCTGAAATTGGCAAGATTGGGAAACACGGCAGTGAGGCGATCGGCCGGTAAACCAACCCACTGCATCAGCGTTGCAGCCAGTTGATCACTTGAAAAATCAGGCACAAAGCGGCCCTTTTTCCATTGATCACCGTCGTCGACACCCCCCAAGACTAGGGACGGGATACGTCCGTAGACCTGCCCCCCTTTGAGTGGCGTGCCCATGACGAACCAGTGATTGCCCCAAGCGTGATCGGTCCCTTGACCCGTGGGCTGTAGCGTGCGACCAAACTCGGTGATGACCACGGTAAGCACTTCCCTATCGAGATTGCGCAGGCGCATCTCGTTGTCAAAGGCAGCTAGCGCATCGGCCACTTGTTTAACCTGTACATCCATTGCCTGACCCTGTTCGTCGCCACGTTGGGTCACATGGGTATCAAAGCCCCCAAAGTCTGTAAAAAAGAGTTGCCTGCGAACCCCATCGGCTTTAAAGACTGGCATCAGTCTTGCGATATGGCCCAAGTCCATACCCAAGTTAGTGTCTGGAAAACTACTACGGTTTACTTGGGTCTTTTGATCGGCCAGTGACAGGGCCATGGCATCGGTAAACGATGAACCAAGCGAGCGCGCAAACTCATTTTCAACTGGGTTACGCGATTGAAAGTGCCCCAGCGACTCAACAAGCTGCGTCCAGCGGTTTTGCGGATTAGCCAAATCAGCACGCCCCCAATTGCGCACACCTCGCGAGTTGGCAAGGGTCATTCGCGATCGCAAACCGGTGACCAATGTGTTATCGAAAGCATAACTCACAACTGGCAAGGTCTTGGTAAGCTCACTGGCCAGCAACTCCATGCCGCGCCCACCCCAACCGTTCAAAATATCAGCAGGATCCCAACCCTGTACGATATTGACTTGCTCCGAGTGGGACATTAAAAAGGGTGGAACCACCACCTCATTGTTGCGCCATTGTGCAGCCGTAAGCGGCTTGACCAGGGCACCAATATTAGCCACCCAAGCCAGGCGGCCTTGCTCATAGATCGATTGCAGCGGCTTCATTGCAGGGTGCATACCCAGTGCACCGCCTGCATAGCCACGGCCCAGGGGTACGAGCTCATCTTTTTTAAGGGCAAGATCGGGGCGCGCTTTGCTATAATCATTATAGCCAGCATCGATGGGCACGAGCATATCGTTGCCGTCATAACCACCCTTTAAGAACACAACGACCAGTGCCTTGTAGTCTGCAGCACGCGCCAGTTGCGGCAAACTCAAGCCAAGCGCACCTGTAAGCGTTGCACTCAGACCAAGCGGGCTCAATACACCCGAGGCAATGCCTTTGAGTAGGTCTCGTCGATTCATTTGATCACTCCAAATGCGGGGGTGGTGAGCATAAAGGTCATCACAAGCGCAGCGCGCGCACCAGGGCTGTCGTAGCGTGTCTCATCAAGCAAGATTTTTGAGGCTTCGCGAAGCGTTGGAGACATCGAGCCCTTAAAGAGTCGCTGACTCATCAAGTCGATAAACGCATCGGGTGAGCGATTAAGTGTACTCACAAATTCATCGAACTTACAGCCCGCACTAACAAAAGCACTACCGTCGCGATCGTAGACTTGAGAGAGTCCGCCCAAGCGATCCCGAAACTCTTTCGAGTCCAATAGCTTTTGCTCAGGGGCGAGCACGTTGCTGCCTGGTGCACGATGCATCGGGGAGAAAAAGCTAAACACAGACGGTGCGTTGAGCGGCTGCTGGTTATTGATGCCATAGACTTGGTACTTATTCCAAGACATTGTCAGCGGCTTCTCACACGATAAGGCGCGCATGACCGATGTAGCCTGCAGCACAGGCTCTTTCATGCGCCCCACTTGCAACTCGCGATAGGCGGGATCATCTGCACGGCGGGCTTCGGGATCAAGCAAGATCGCCTTCACCACCGCCCCCAAATCGCCGCGAACCCCTTTGCCGTTGTTTTCAAACACACTAACCATGCGGGTCATGTAGGCTGGAGAGGGATCGCTCGTGACAAGCGACTGGATTAAGCGGTACACCACAAAGGGGCCGGTGTTGGGGTGATTGAGCAGGATATCAATCACACTACGCACGTCTTGTTCAGCGGTTTGTTTGGCCGGGATTACCTTATTGAGTACTCGCTTTTCACCATCATCGTGGTTGCCCTGCCAGCGCTGGATCATGGGTCTTTCAAAGGCCGCCCAATTGGGATGATTTTCATTGGGAACCGTCCGAACATGGGCATTGTCCATATCCCAGCCAGTAAGCGCGCGCGTCATGTCTTGAACATCGGCTTGAGCGTAGGTTTCAATCGGGCGACCTGAAGCATCTTTTTTCAAGCTACCGTCTTTGTTGAGCATAAAAACACCCACGGTAAAAAGTTGCATCAACTCTCGACCAAAATTTTCATTCAAAAAACAATTCGAACAAGCACCCTGTTTTCGGTTTTGATTGTTATCAAGGTACTGTCCCATCGCTGGGTTACGAATAACCGCATAGAGCAGATCGCCGAATGTGCCCAAGGATTGGCGCTGCAACATATTGAAATACTCGGTCATCCCATAGGGATTGATCTTATTCTGAGAGACCACGATGAAATTGGAAAGCGCCCATGTCGTTCGCAATCGCAACTGATCAGGCGCAGTGATAAATGCTCGGGAAGTCTCAAGCCCGTTGAAGCCCCAATTCAGATTGCCTTGCTCTTTGGTCAAGGTATTCAGGTTGGTCCAAGCAAGTAAGGGCGTCCCATCAATCTGGGTAGGCGGCAGACTTAACTGTTGATCGATCCATTTTTCATAGCCAATTGCCTGGATCTCAGCGAGCGCTGCTGGGCTTGACCCAAAACTTGCTTGATCCAGGAATCGAGCAGCTGCATACGCGCGAATACTGGTGGGCTTTATGGCCTCAGGCATCACCTGCCCTGTGGCGGGCAAAAGCGTTGCCTTAGGCTGGGGCGATTGCGACTCGGAACAGGCCGCCAAAGCAAAAAGCCCCAAAGCCAAACCTATATACTTGTTAAATCGATTCTTGATCGACATTGTTTTTATAGAATCTAACGGTTTCACTTCCATACCAGATACTCCTTTGTCTTACATGAGCGCGATCACGCCCTCGCCGCATCAAAAGTGCTGATCAAGGCCCATATGCTGATCAAGGCCCATAGGGCAAGCCCAATTGACTCAGGCCCACCAGATCGATTTGATCGGTAAGTAGCCCAAGATTGGAAGCCACCATGGCAATCACACCTTGTCCGTACTCTTGCAGCAAACTCACTACATACGCACGCTCATCGGCATTGGGTGCACGTTGAAAGACATGCTGCACCAGGGCATTAGCCACCGAGTTGTCAGTGCGCTGCCCCCACTGGCTTGAAAACTCATCGTCATTCAACATCCAATCAGCCATACGATCGGCAGACATGGCTGAATCCGCCATGGCTAGGTAGCGATTCACCAAGGCCGGGGCCTGGAGGCTTTTCTGACCCAAGACCGTAGCCATCAGCTTGACCACGCGTCCTGCGGCGCCATCCATGTCAAAGGCCACGCCCCCGTCTGTAAACTTGAGCCTTTCAATGCCTGTGAGTGAATCGGAGCCGCTCACCCCGTCAATGGCCGTAATGATCGTGCGCCCCGAAAAGGGAGAAACCGAAAAACTAAAAGCTGCCCGTGGGCCAGCCATGACCACGGTGTCAAAACCTGCGCTTCCGTCGATCTGATCGTTGCCCTCGCCCGGTACAAACCAGTCATTGCCCTTGCTGCCGATGAGCACATCATCGTAAACCGAGCCATTGACTTGCTCGATGATCGTGCCATAAGCAATGGCCAGATTTTCAAATGCAGCATAGTCATCGGGCGTGCGCCCCACTGAACTCAGACTGCCTGGGTTTAAGTTAACGGTCACACCAATGGAGGACTGGCTGGCATCAATGATGTCCCAGCCTGAGCCATCCACAAGGGTCTTTAGGCCAAAGCCGCTTGCGTTTCCTACCACATAGGTGCTGTTGCCCAAATTAGACTGA
>Ga0194129_10006332_pt1 | contig 14573 bp, 7 predicted proteins | sample TA2KigCa35mmetaG_FD_150862 | JGI IMG/M metagenome (GOLD analysis project Ga0194129, IMG submission 150862) | Freshwater microbial communities from Lake Tanganyika, Tanzania - TA2015038 Kigoma Deep Cast 35m | ecosystem: Environmental > Aquatic > Freshwater > Lake | place: Tanzania: Lake... | reverse complement strand
CGATGGGCGCCGCGTTAAAGACCACGGGGTCGGGCAGCACTAGCAGCGACGGGTCCCCCGCCGCGCGCAGGCCGCCGCCGCCGCTGTCACACCCCTGCGCGAGCCCGATGCCGAGCCCGCACGCGACGGCGAGCAGGAGGGGGAGGGGAGATGGGCCCGCGAGGCGGGTGATGAGGTTCATAGCGTGCGCTCCTGTGTGCGTGTGGACCTGACGCGGTCAGTTGCCGTACTCGTCGTCCTCGTAGACGCGGTCCTGCGGGGTGATCTCGGGGCAGCGCGCCTCGTCGGCGCACCAGGTGACGCTCAGCGCGTGCCAGAGCTGATTGACGGCGCTGAGCTCGCGGTCCACCAGCTCCGCCACCAGCTCGCCGCGCGCGAACACGCGCGTGGTCACGTAGCTCTGGTGCTCAATGCGCGGGTCGCGCCCCGCCTCCCCAAAGGTGCTCTCCGCGCGAAAGTAGAGCGCCCCCACCTCATAGGTCACGCCCACCTCGGGGCGGTTGAGGTTGACGTTCTCGGGGCCCGCGCCGTTGATATCGTCGATGTCGAGGGAGGGGTCATCGAGGAAGTCGCCCACAGCGCCCCAGTCGGGAGCCTTGTTGCGGAAATAGCAGTCCCACACCCCCGCGGCGCCGCCCCACGCCGCCCCAGCGGTCTGGTGCTTCAAGTGGAGGTCGACGTCGGTGCCCTTGTCGTCCGTCTCGTCGGGGTCCGCCGGCGTCGCCCACACCAGCTGGATGTGCAGGTCCTTCTGCGGCACCGCCTCCACCTCCACCAGCGCCGTGGCGCGCGGCGCGCAGCTCTCCTGCCCGAGGTTGTCAAAGACGCGCAGCTCGAGGGTGTAGCGGCCGGCGAGGTCCACAAAGAAGAGCGCGCGCGGCGTGAGCTCGTCGTCCGGCTCCCCGCCCGCCGCGGGCTCCACGGGGCTGGTGAACGACTCCACCACCCGACTCACGCTCCCGCTCGGGCGCTCCACCACCGCCCACACCCAGCGGCGCACCTCGCCCCCGGGGTCGGACGAGGGCGACCCGTCGAGGGTGATCACGTCGAGGGGGGCCACGTCGTAGCGGTCGAGCGTGGCGGCGGGCACGGGGCAGGCGTTGGCCACGCCGAGCCCAAAGAGGTCCACCACCAGCGGCTCGAGGCTGGTGTTGGTGTAGAGCTTGAGGCGCCCGCCGTAGCTCATCTCGGCGCTCGGCCAAAACCCCACCGCCAGCTCCGCCGTCGGGAACGGGCTCTCCGGCGCCGCCCCGGGGAGCTGCACGAGCAGGCCCTCGGGCGACAGCGCGGGCTCCTCCGCCCACCCAAACGCCTCCCCCTCAAACTCCGCGCGCGTCACCTTCAGCTCGCTCCCCCCGCAGCTCTCCACGAGCAGGCGGCGCACGTTGGGCGTCTCCTGCGCCCGCGACTCCAGGAGGAGACCCGCGCCGAACTCCACAAAGTCCGGCGTCACTTGAATGCACGGCGCCGCCCCGCGCGCCGCGATGGGGATGAGCAGGTTGGGCGAGATCGGGTCGTCGCTCACCACCTGCAGCGCCCCCGACGCCACGCGCGCCTGCAGCGGCGCGTAGCGCACCGCCACCACCTGCGCCTCCGATTCCGCCAGCGCCAACGCCAGCGACTCCCCCGGCGCGATCGTCTCGCCGTCGCGCGCCCCGCCCTCGAGGGTGGCGGTGAAGAACTCCCCCGTGAGCGTCAGCGCCGAGATCGACAGCGGCGCGGACCCCACGTTGCGCAGCGTCGTCCGCTCCACCGCCTCCTCCCCCACGTCGAGGGACTCGAACGTGAGGGCGCTCGGCGAGGCGATGAGCTCGGGGCGGGCGTCGCTGGTGCGGAGGGGCACCCGCAGGTCGCCCTGACTCCGCACGTTGGTGCGGAGCACGAGCGCCTCGTCGCCGCGCAGCGGCTGCCCGTCGGCGGCGTACGTGACCATCAAGCGCAGCGGCGCCCCCCCCGCGGGCAGCGTGAGGCCCTCCACGCCGCCCTCCTCCCCCTCGCGACTCACCCGAAAGAGCGCGCGCGGCTGCTCCACCGCCACCGCGCTGATCAGCACGTCGGCGCTGCCGATGTTCTCGAGCGTCAGCGGCCGCGTCTGCTCCTGCCCGGCGCCGAGCACGGGGAAGGTGACGGTCTCGGGGGTGACCAAGAGCAGGCCGCTCTGCGAGGTCTTCACGCCGTCCGCGTCGCAGCCCACGGCGGCGAGGCCCACGGCGGCGAGGCCCACGGCGGCGAGGCCCACGGCGGCGAGGCGCTCAGCGAGCGGCGCGAGAGCGGCGCGCCACGCTCGCGCGCGAGAGCGCAACGGCGCCGAGGGCGCCGAGGGCGCCGAGGGCGCCGCGGCGCCGAGGGAGGGGAGGCCGGCGGCGCGGCGCGGCGCGGGCGTGGCCGCGGGCGGCGAGTGGAGTCCAAACATCAGCAGCTCCTCACAAGCTCAGAGGCAGAGGTCCCCCGCGCCGCAGCGCGAGGGAGGAGGGGGGCGGGGGAGCGGCCTCCCCCGCCGCGCCGCGCGGCGCGCGGCGGGCGGCGGCGCTCAGTTCCCCGGGCGCTCCTCATAGTACAGGTCGCGCGTCGTCACCACCCCCGCCGGCCAAGAGATGCTCGCCGCCTCCCAGAAGTGGCCCTCCCCCTGCATCATCTTGTAGCCCTGCCCCCCGTCCGCCGTGTAGTCCCAGGCGAGGTCGCCGTTGATGAACACGCGCACAAAGGCGCGCGTGGGCCCATAGACGTAGCCGTCCACGCGGTCCGTCTGGCGATAGTAGTCCACCCCCACCACGTACTCCCCGCCGAGCACCTCGGTGTTCTCGGGCACCGCCAGCGTCAGGTTCTCGGGGCCGTCGCTGCTAAAATCGTCGAGGTCGAGGAAGGGGTCGTCCTGCGGGTTGTCGAGCTGACCCCAGTCGGGGGTGGGGTTGTTGAAGTAGCAGTCGTAGGGGCGGCTGAACCAGCCCGAGGCGCTGGGGTGGAGCATGTGCACGTCGAGGTCAGCGGCGCGGGCGCGCGCGATGTCCTCCTCCGTGGTGGACGCCCACGAGAGCTGCACCTGAATCGCCTCGTCGGGGCGCGCCACCACCGTCACCACCGCCGGGTTGCGGCAGGCCACCGAGTCGAGCCCGAACTGGTCGCGCACGCGCAGCTCCGCCGTGTAGTAGCCGGGCAGGTCCACAAAGAACAGCGCCGTCGGCGTGGCGCGGTCGTCGGCGCGCCCGCCCTCGGAGGGCTGCTGCGGGTTGGTGAAGCGCTCCACGGGCTGCGACACGGACCCCTCAGGGCGCGCCGTGATCACCCACTCGTACTCCTCGGGGAGGTTGTTGGGGCCGTCCTGGTCCACCGAGAGCGTGCCGTCGAGCACGATGGTGTCGAGGGGCAGCACGTAGTACTCGTCCTGCGACGCGCGCGCCTGCGGGCAGATGTTCTCGGCGCCGCGCCCGAGCAGACTCACGCGGCGCTCAGGCGCCACCGGGTCGTTGCTCACCAGCACCAGCGTGGCGTTGTAGATCTTCTGCTCGCGCGGCGAGAACGCCACGGGCAGCGCCTGGCTGGGGCGAATCCCCTGCGGCGGCGCCGCCGGCAGCTGCAGGGGCAGGGTCAGCTCGCCCTCAAGCGCAAACACGCCCTCTGCGTCGCCCTCGATGAACATCTCCGTCACCTCGAGCGTGGCGCCGCCGCAGCTCTCGATGAGCACGTCGCGCGAGTCGGTGCGGCTCACGAGGCTGCCGGGGAACTCGAGGGCCTCGGGCAGCACGTTGAGGCAGGGGTTGCGCGAGTTGGCGAGCAGCTCCACGGGGAGCTCCGGCGTGTCCACGGCGTTGCTGCTGATGACCAGGATGGCGCTGTCGGGGCCCGCCACGGGGGGCAGGTAGCGCACCTCGAGCACCACGCCGTCGCTGCCCTCCGCGTCGGGGTCAAACGGCGAGATGCCGGGCAGCCCGTCGCCGTCGGGGTCCACGAGCAGCTCCGGCTGGCGGCGCGGGTCGCGGCCGTTGATGAGGGGCGTAAAGTCCTGAGAGCCGTCCACGCGCACGTCTGTGATCTTGAGCACCCGCGCGCCCACGTTGCGCACGTTCAGCGACAGCACGCGCTCCTCGCCCGCGGGCACCACGTCAAAATCGAGGCGCGAGGGATTCACCAGGAGCTGCGCGTCGCCGCCCGTCACGATGATGGGCAGGTCGATGCGCGCGCGCTCGGGGTTGGCGTTGTCGATCACGTTCGTGTTCAGGTACAGGGCGCCGCTGTCGAGCACCTCATCGAGGGGCGAGTAGGTCACGCGCACGCGCATGATCTCCCCGGGCGGCACCACGAGCGGCGAGGGGACGTCCACGGTGTCGCCCGACGAGCTCTCCACGAACGCCACCTCCTCAAACGCCTCCGCCCCCGGCAGCTGATACGCCACCGCGAACTCCTGCGGCTGCCCCTCGCCCGGCACGCCGCTCATGTTGGTCTGCACGATCATGTTGGAGATCAAGAGCTCCACGGAGCCCGTGTTCTCGATCTCCACCTCCTTCACCGTCGCGCGCCCCACCACCACCGTGGCGAACCGGAACTCCTGCTGAGGGCGCACCACGTAGTCGGGAGAAGACGAGGTCTTGAGCCCGTCGCTGTCGCACCCGAGCGCCGCCCACGAGAGCGAGGCGCATGACAGCAGCGCCCAGAATCCTCCGCCCGCGCCCCCCCCCGCCCGCCGCGCGCTGCCCCAGCGCTGAGATGTCTCTTCTTGAGAGGGTGTCCACATAGGCTTCAAGTGCTCCTTGCCCGAGATCATGAGGAGTGAGTGCGAGTGAGTGCGAGTGATCACGCGACGCGCTCTGCGCGCGCAAGATAGGAGCGCGAGAGTAGACCAAATCTCCCTCACGCTGAAACAGATAGAGGGGCTGAGTGCAAATTTTTTCACTGCGCTTTAGAGCGCCCGCTCAAGTACACGAGCAGGGCATTTATTAAAGATTTGGTCGGGAATCAACGCTCTCGGCGCCCCTGACCTCCCCACGAAAGCCCTAAAATCAAGGCTCGCCGCGAGGTTCGCCGCGAGAGGCGTCGCGCGAGCCCCTCGCGAGAGCCCTCGCGAGAGCCCTCACGAGAGCCCTCGCGAGAGCCCTCGCTGAAGGAATGCGGAAAATGAAGAGAACGGCCATGAACCTTGTCCTGGGCGCCGCGCCGCTCACGGGCATCGCGTGCGATTCGACCGTCGCGCTCGACCCCACGCAGCCCTCGCTCACCACCGTCTACGTCTCTGGGGTCTGCCGCGCGGAGGCCAGCGACCAGCTCGACCTCTCGGTGGTGCTCCTCAACCAAGGCGGCGACAAGGACGCCAGCGCGAGTCTGCTCCCCAAGACGCGCGTCCGGCGCACCTTCAGCGACGTCGAGACGCTCCTGCAGGGCAGCGCCATCCGCTTCAATCTCCCCCAGATCGCCACCACCGACGCCCCCGGCGTCACCACCTCAGCGTTCGCGGCGAAGGACAGCGCGCCCAACGAGACCAGCCCGCTGACCGTGGAGTTCAACCGCGTGGACTTTGAGTACGCGGGCGGCGAGGCGGCGCAGGACCTCGACCCCTATATAGTGCTCCTCATGGACCAGTCGGCGAGCCTGATCGGGCGAGCGAGCGAGAGCGAGGTGGACACCGCCAAGGCCACCGACCGCCAAGACCAGCGCATCGCCTTCTTTAAGCAGGTGATTCTAGGACTGCCCGACAACTACCGCGTGACGGTCATGGGCTTTAAGGAGAGCTTCGCCGACGACTCCGAGCAGAGCAACCAGACGCTGCCCGTGGCCAGCTCCAACCTCCCGCGCCGCCTCGGCGACGCCGTAGACGGGCGCGTCAACCGCGGCGACGCCGTAGACGGGCGCGTCTACCGCGACGTGGTGAACGACTACCTGCAGAGCCTCACCATCAAGAACGATCTCAAGGTGGGCACGCCGCTCACCAAGGCGCTCGAGACCGCCTACGACCTGACGGCGAAGAGCGTGGCGCGCCTGCGCCCCACCGTGGTGCTGTTCACGGATGGCGTGGAGACAGGCGACAGCTCGAGCGAGATCAAGACGCCCCAGGCGCTCTCCGAGCCCTACAAGACCCTCGGCGTGCCCGTCCACGTGGTGCACCTGCAGCCCCCCGTCACCGAGGCGGCGGAGCGCCGCGGCCGCAGCGCCGACCTCGCCGAGCTCGCCTGCGCCACCGGCGGCGACTACCTATTTGTGCAGACGGCCTCGGAGTTCACCGAGAGCAGCCGCCTAGAGCCGATCTTGGTCAACCGCCTCATCGGCCGCTGGGTGCTCAACGTCAAGACCACCCTCGAGGACAACGCCCGCTTCCCCGCCGGGGCGGGCTACCTGATCTCCACGGACATCTCCGTGACGCTCGGCAAGGACACCCGCGTCTTTAGCGCCTCGCGCTCCCTCGACGGCGCCACCGCCAACGACCAACGCCTGTGGGTGTACAAGCCTTGAGGGGCGCCGCCCGCCCCGCCCGCCCCACCCGCCTCGCCCGCTCTCTCTCCCGCACGATCAGCACACTAGAACCTGAAGGGATGACCCCTATGTTGTGTAAGCACTCACTCCCCGCAGCGCTCGCCCTGCTCCTCTCCTGCGCCGCCCTCTCCACCGCCTGGGCGCAGGAGTCCAGTACGGGCGCGGCGCTCAGCCCCCAAGGTCAGCTCGAGGAGGACCTCGCGCTCGTGTGGGGCAAGAATCGCGAGGTGAAGGTCGTGCAGCGCCGTGAGTTCGTCAAGGACGGGCGCGTGGAGGCGGCTGTCTACGGGGGCATGATCCCCAACGACGACTTCTTGATCTACTACACCACCGGCGCCCGCGTGGGCTTCCACTTCACCGAGTCGTTTATGGTGGAGGCGTCGTTCGCCAAGACGTTTGAGCAGAACACGGGCCTCACCGACTTCCTCGTGGACGAGATCGAGATCAAGAGCGCCGAGATTCGCGAGCGCCTGAGCATGTTCTACAACGTCAATATCCTCTGGTCGCCCATCTACGGCAAGATCAGCCTGCTCGGCGCCAAGCTCACGCACTTCGACACCTTTATCGGGCTCGGCGTGGGCGCGATGCACAAGAGCGAGCGCGACAACGACTCCAACCCGGAGCCCACGGACGTCATCAAGCCGATGGCCAACACCGTGGTCGGCTTCCGGTGGCACATCTCCGACATGCTGAACGTGCGCACGGAGTACCGCCACTACTTCTTTCAGAAGGTCGCGCGCATCGGCGGCGTCTCGAAGCCCGCTGAGCTGAGTCTCGGCGTGGGCTTCTCGTTCTAACCTCGACGCGCGGAGAACCAAGCACATGCGTCTCACCCAGCGCCCCACGCTCCGTGGGCTCTCCCTGAGCCTCGCCCTCTCGACCGCCGGCGCCCACCTCGCCGCCGGCGCGCTCACGCAGGGCGCGCTCATGCGCGCCGCCCACGCGCTCACCGTCGACAACATCATCGGCATGCACTCCGCCAAGCTCCCCCCCGAGGCGATCGTCGCCACGATCAAGAGCACGGGCGCCACCTTCAACCTCACCAAGGAAGACCTCAAGCGCCTCAAGGACGCCGGAGTCCCCCAGGCGGTGATCGACGCGATGAGCCCCACGCGCTCCGCCCCCGAGCCCGAGCCCGAGCCCGAGCCCGAGCCCACCCCCGCCGTCACGCAGGTGAACGAGGAGGAGCAGCGCCGCATCCAGGAGGCCGTGGAGAAGGAGAAGGCGCGCATCCGCGAGGAGCGCGTCCGCCAGATCAACGCCGCCCTCGCCGGCTACGACGCAATGATCACCGAGGGGCGCTTTGTGGAGGCGCTCAAGGGCTTTGATCAGTACATGAACTCCGGCGAGCAGAGCCCCGAGGGGCTCGCCAAGGCGCGCTTCGGCCTCGCCGAGGCGCTCTTTGGGCTCGGCCTCTACGCCAACGCCATGGTGGTCTACGAGGAGATTCTCCAGACCTCCCCCGATGAGAATCCCGTCTTTGAGCGCGCCTTCTACCGCTTCCGCGAGTGCGTGCAGATGATCTCCTACGACGGGCTCCCCGGCGCCCTCACGGAGCACTACATCGGCAACTTCTCGCCGGCGTTCCAGGACCAGTACAACTACCTGCTCGGCAAGCTGTTCTTCTCCACGGACGACTCGGAGAACGCGCGCACCTACCTCGAGAAGATCGCCCCCGGCGGCGCCGACTACGTGCGCGGGCAGTACATCCTCGGCCTCATCGCCGTCAAGGACGCCGCCCCCTCCCCCGACTCGGTGGACCCCGCCGGCCTCATCAAGGCCAACCGCTTCTTCCAGGCGGCCATCACCACCGCGGAGGCCTCCGAGAATCTCCAAGACGACCTCACGCGCGTGGTGCACCTCTCCTACCTGAGCCTCGCGCGCATCGCCTACAAGCTCGGCGACGACAACCCCGCCGCCTACGACGCCGCCCTGTTCTACTACCGCAAGGTGCCCACCAGCTCCACCCACTACGTGGAGGCGCTCTACGAGTCCGCCTGGGCGCACTTCCTCAAGGGCAACGTCCGCCGCGGCATGGGCATCTTCCACACGCTCGAGGGCCCCGACTGGGAGCACCACTACCTCCCCGACACCCACCTCCTAGAGGCGCAGGTGTTCTTGAACCTGTGCCGCACGGAGCTCGCCAAGGAGGCCGTGGCGCGCCTCAAGTCCAAGTACCTCGACCTGCGCGCCGCCCTGTCGCTCTACATCGAGACCTACGAGGGCTCCGTCTACTCCGCCTTTGTGCACAAGAAGCTCAAGAACGGCGTGGACCTCCCTCGCCGCCTGTACCTCTCGGTGATCTCGCACCCCGACTTCTTTGAGGCCTACAGCCGCGTGTCCAAGTACTCGCGCGAGGTGGTGCAGATCCAAGAGAACCAGCCGTCCTTTGGCGACGACCTCACGCTCAAGCTGCTCGAGCGCGCCCGCGGCCTCGAGGAGAGCGGGCTGACGCTCCTGAGCAACGAGCTGCTCAAGGTGCTGCGCGACCGCGACGCGGAGCTGCAGCGCCTCGAGGAGCAGATGACCGAGATGCAGATCGGCATCGACCAGCAGGAGGCGGAGCGCATCGAGGACGAGATCGCCAAGGGCTACAAGGGCAACATCACCCAGGCCGCCGCCAGCTCCGCGGCGAGCCAGGAGTCGGCGGGACTGCTCGTGGGTGAGAAGTACCTCACCTGGCCCTTTGAGGGCGAGTTCTGGGCCGACGAGATCAACAACTACCGCAGCTACCTCACCAGCCAATGCAAGGAGGAGGAGTGATCTCTCTCTCTCTCTCTCTCTCTCGTTCTCTCTCTCGTTCTCGCGCTAGCTCTAGCTCTAGCTCTAGCTCTCTTATCCATCTGAGCGCTCCTCGCCCGCTCAGCCCGCTCGGCCGGCGCTGCGCGCAGGCGCCGACGCCGGCCCGGGCCCCTGCCCCGACGCCGGTCATCTTGGCGCTCTCGGCGCTCTCGGCGCTCTCGGCGCTCTCGGCGCCTTTCGCGCTCCTGGGCGTCGCCGCGGCGCAGCCCGCCGCCGGGGACGCCAAGCCCGGGGACGCCAAGCCCGGGGACGCCAAGCCCGAGCCGCTCCGCTATGACGCCGACAAGGAGGCCATCGACTCCTTTGTGGCCGACAAGGAGGAGGCGCTCTCCAAGAACCGCCTCAAGCGCATCGACAACATGCGCAAGATTCTGGAGAAGAACCCCCAGTACCGCGGCAAGGCGGACCTGCTCTTTCAGATCGCGGAGCTGGAGTGGGACGAGGCCAAGTACCGCTACTTCATCAAGCGCAAGGACTACGACAAGCGCTATGAGGAGTACCTCAACGGCTCGCTCACCAAGCGCCCCGATGAGCCCGAGGCGGACTACTCCAAGGCCCTCGACATCTACAAGGACCTCCTCGCGCAGTTCTCCAACTACCCCAAGATCGACCAGGTCATGTTCTATCTCGGGCAGGGCCTCAAGATGGCTGGCAACACCAAAGAGATGGCCAGCTACATGAACCGCCTCGTCAAGGAGTACCCGCAGAGCGCCTACCGCACCCGCGCCTACCTCGCCCTCGCGGAGGTGTTCTTTGAGCGCAACAGCATGGTGGCGGCCAAGGACAACTACCTCAAGGTGGTGGAGGACACCAAGGCGCCGGAGTTCTCCTTTGGCCTCTACAAGCTCGGCTACGCCTACTACAACCTGCAGGAGTACGAGGACTCCATCAAGACCTTCCAGCAGGTGATCGACCTCGGCCTCAAGGGCGGCAAGATCGCCTTCCAGGACCAGGCCTACGGCGCCCTCGCCCTGTCGTTCACCGAGGTCAACGACGGCTGGCAGCGCGCCCGCGACTACTTCCGCGGTATCGAGAAGGAGGCCAACAAGCCCGACCTCGCCGTGGAGCAACTCGAGCGCATGGCGCGCATCTACGACAAGAACGACAAGCTCGTGGAGGAGCTCGCCATCTACGAGTACCTCATCGACGCCGACAAGGCGGGCGTGAAGATCCCCGAGTACGCCGAGTACATGGTCGCCGCCTACAAGAAGCAAGAGAACCTCGACGAGACCGAGAGGCAGATCAACCGCTTCTTTAGCTACTTTGACCAGAAGTCGTCGTGGTTCATCACCAACAACGGCGGCGAGGACGAGTCGCGCAAGAGCGCCATCAAGCGCGCCGAGCAGTTCCGCCAGAGCGAGCTCGATTGGATGATCGAGACGTTCCACAAGAAGGCGCAGGAGGTGGAGAAGGAGAAGGGCGAGGCCGCCGCCGTGGCGCTCTACGACAACGCCGCCAAATACTACGACATGTACCTCACCTCCTTCCCGAGCGACCCGTCGGTCTACGAGAAGGAGTTCTTCCTCGCCGAGATTCTGTCGTACCAGCAGGCCAAGTGGGACGACGCCATCCGCCACTACCAGGGCGTGGTGAGCCGCGACCGCGCCGGCAAGCACTCCAAGGAGGCGGGCTACAAGGTGATTCTCTGCGCCGAGGAGAAGATGGCGGTCGCCAAGCTCATCGACCCGCCCAACCACTTCAAGGAGGTCACCACCAAGACCAAGGCCAAGGAGGCGGACGTCTCCTACACCAAGGCCGAGCAGGACGAGGAGTTCAAGCCCGTCCCCGAGAAGCAGCTCGAGCCCACCGAGGTGGATTTCCTCGCCGCCTGCAAGAGCTACACCGACGCCTACCCCGAGGACGAGGAGGTGCCCGCCATCTCCTTCCGCGCCGCCGAGCTCTTTATCCGCGCCGGTCACTACTCAGAGGGCATCAGCCGCCTGGAGGTCATCATGACCTACCACGCCAAGCACAAGTTCGCCAGCTACGCCGCCGCCACCCTCTTTGACGCCAACTACCGCCTCCGCCGCTGGGACCAGATGGAGCGCTGGGGCCGCTACATGCTCGAGAAGAAGAACTTTGAGGTCCTGAGCAAGAAGCAGCTCGAGGACATCATCGCCGTCTCGATCAACAACTACGCCTCCGAGCTGAGCGAGAAGGGCGCCAAGCTCAAGCTCGAGGGCAAGACGGCGGAGGGCCAGCAGCTCCAGGACCAGAGCGTTGACCAGGTCATGCGCTTCGTCAAGGAGTTCCCCGCGCACCCCAAGGCGAGCATCGCCCTCTTCAACGCCGCCGCGCTCACCGAGCGCGCCGAGCGCACGGAGCAGGCCGTGGCGCTCTACGAGCGCCTGATCCGCGAGTACAAGAAGACGCCGCAGGCCACCGAGGCGCACTTCGTCCTCGGCGCCCTCTACGAGAGCCAGACCAAGTTTGAGCTCGCGGCGGAGTACTTTGAGAAGATGGCGGCCTTCCCCGACCTCGAGGACAAGGACAAGATGAAGGACTCGCTGTACAACGCCGGCGCGATCCGCGTGGCGCTGCAGCAGTACGCGCCCGCCATCAAGATCTTTGAGTCCTACATCAAGAAGTTCCCCGCCGACGACGGCGCCGCTGAGCTCACCCTCAAGATGGCGTTCTCCTATGAGCAGCTCAAGCAGTGGGGCAGCGCGCGCAAGGTCTACGCCGACTACATCAAGCGCTACGAGTCCTCCAAGCCCGCCACGGTCGTGGGGGCGCGCCTCGCCCTCGCCGAGAGCTACCAGCGCGAGGGCGGGCCCACGGCGCGCAAGAAGGCCTCCGAGGAGCTGACGCTCGCCGGCCGCGCCTACGCCAAGCTCTCCGAGAAGGACCGCGACGACAAGGCGGCCAAGTTCGCCGCCGCCCGCGCCCGCTTCCTAGAGGCGGAGTACGTGCGCGAGGACTTCGTGGCCTACGAGATCGTCCCCTTCCCGCAGGCGCGCCTCGTCAAGACGCTTCAGGAGAAGGCGGAGCTGCAGCAGAAGTGCGAGAAGATCTACCTCGAGGTGCTCAACCTCAAGGCCTATCAGGTGAGCGCCGGCGCCTTCTTCCGCATCGCCGAGATCTACAACACGTTCGCCAAGACGCTGACGGGCCTCAAGCCCCCCAAGGAGCTCGAGGACATGCCCGACCTCCTCGACGTGTACCTGGCGTTCATCGAGGAGCGCGTGCTGCCCCTCGAGGAGAAGGCCGTGGAGAGCGCGCGCAAGGCGCTCGACCTCGCCCACGAGAATCGCATCTACAACGAGTGGTCGGAGCAGTCCGCCAAGCTCCTCGCCACCCTGAGTCCCGAGATGTTCCCTGTGCTCAACGACGCCGTGGTCAACTCCGACTGGGAGGTGCCCGCCACCTTCTCGACCACCTACATCGCCGACCCCGCGGGCAAGATGGACCTCATGATTCGCGCCGCTGAGGCGGCGGGCGCCGAGGAGGCGAAGGGGGACGCGCCCAAGGCGGACGCGCCCAAGGCTGAGCAGACCCAGGGCGCCCAGGAGAAGTCAAAGTGATGAGCCCCCACCCCCCCCGCACCACGGCGCGCGCCCCGCGCCTCGCCCTCGCCCTCGCCCTCGCCCTCTCGCTCACGCAGTGGGCCTGCGGCTCCGCCCCCCGCCCCCCGGCGCTCCCCCCCGCGCCCGCCCAGCCGGCGCTCACCAAGGGGATCCCCACCGCCGCCTATAGCCGCTTCCAGGACGGCGTGGCCGCCCTCGAGGCCAAGCCCGCCGACTACACCATGGCGGTCGCGGCCTTCAACGACGCCCTCAGCGTCTACGACAAGGAGCGCCAGGCGCGCCTCGCGCAGGACAAGGCGTACCGCGAGGAGCTGGAGGCGCACGAGCGCGCGATCGGGCAGTACGAGTCCGCCCTCAAGGTCTACGACGCCACCCTCAAGCCCGACGACTCCCTGCGCCCCGCCCTCGAGACGCAGCGCGCCGCCGTGGGGCAGGACCTCGCGGACCCCGACTACATCGTGGCGCGCCTCAACCTCGCCTACACCGAGGAGCGCCTTGGGCGCTACAAGGACGCCGCCGTCACCTACAAGGAGCTGCTCGACCGCGGCGTCAAGGACCTGCGCGCCAAGCTCGCCTACGGGCGCTCGCTGCTGCTGAGCGGCGACCCGGGGGCGGCGATCAAGGAGTTTGAGGAGGTGCTCGCCGCCGAGCCCGCCAGCCTCGACGCCCGCAACAACCTCGCCGCCGCCTACCTCGCCAAGCGCGACTTTGAGACCTGCCTCAAGTACGTCAAGGAGGTCCTCTCGGTGCAGCCCAAGAACGTGCCCGCCATCGTCAACCTCGGCCTGCTGTACCTCAAGGAGGACAAGTTTGACCTCGCGGAGCTGATGTTCAACAAGGCGCTCAAGTACGACGTCAAGAGCGCCCGCGCGCACTCCAACCTCGGGCTCACCTACTACCGCACCAAGCGCCTCCCCCTCGCCGTGGTCAACTTTGAGAAGGCCATCGAGCTCGACCCCACGATGGACGAGGCGCGCCTCAACCTCGCGTCGGTCTATCTCGACTACCTCGACTACCCGCGCGCCCTCGAGCAGTTCAAGGTGGTCCTCGGCCGCTTCCCCGAGCACTATGAGGCGATGGTGGGCGCCGCCAACACCCTCTACGGCACGGCGCAGTACCCCGACGCCGTGGCGATGTACAAGGCGACGCTCAAGCTCAAGGAGGACAACCCCGAGGTCTACCTGCGCCTCGCGAAGCTCTATGAGGAGAAGATGTCGTCTGAGCCCAACCACAAGGGCACGGCGGTGACCTACTATGAGGAGTACATCAAGCGCTTTAACCCCAAGGGCGACGATAAGGTCCGCACGATGCTGGCGGAGCTGAAGGCCCTGATTCAGCTGGAGGCGGAGCAGAAGGCGAATCCTCAGCCCGCGCCGGCGGCGGAGGGGGCGCAGGTGGCACCGGCGGCGGAGGGGGCGCCGGCGGCGCCGGCGCCGGCGGTGGAGGGGGCGCAGGGGGCGCCGGCGGCGCCCGCGGCGCCGGCGGCGGAGGGCGCGCCGGCGGGTCAGTGACGCCTTGAGGGGGCGGTGGGCGCTGAGGAGGCGGTGGGGTGGCAGGGCGGCAGGGCGCTTGAGTTGGCGTCTTGCAGGGGTCTTGCGGGGGTCTTGCAGGGGTCTTGCAGGGGTCTTGCAGGTGCCCCCTTATGGGCGCTAGGTGCCGCCCTATGGGGGTCCCTATGGGGGTCCCTATAGGTGCCAGGCTCTTATGATCATCCTGTAAAATCAGATGATTTTTCAATCAAGCCCCTCGATCATAAAAGCTCAAGCGCTAGAGTCTCAAGCGCCA
>Ga0194129_10006330_pt1 | contig 14575 bp, 15 predicted proteins | sample TA2KigCa35mmetaG_FD_150862 | JGI IMG/M metagenome (GOLD analysis project Ga0194129, IMG submission 150862) | Freshwater microbial communities from Lake Tanganyika, Tanzania - TA2015038 Kigoma Deep Cast 35m | ecosystem: Environmental > Aquatic > Freshwater > Lake | place: Tanzania: Lake... | reverse complement strand
CCGCTGCAGGCCAGCAGCAGCTGCAGCCAAAGGGCCAGTCGCTGGGGGGCGCGGGCCTTGGCGGTGTGCACCAGCACCAGCTGATCGCCGCGCCAGCTCAGCGTTGCCTCGAGCTGCTGCCACTGCGCCAGCGGCGCACGGGCTTCACCGAGCTGGGCGAGGCAGCCGGCCAGCGAGCTCCAGCGCTGCTCCAGCTGACGCACCTCGAGGGCTCCGGCCGCCAGCGGCGGCAACAGGCCGCGGCCGCGCTCCAGCTGCTGCCAATCGGGCGGCTCGGCAGCCTCGAGCTGGCCGCGCAGCAGGCTGGCCCGCTGCCGCTCCGGCAGCTCCAGGGCCTCCAGATCCAACAGCGGCTGGTCGAATTCGCGCGGTCGCAGGCCCAGCCGCTCCAGCCAGCAGCGCTGGGGTGCGGCGATCCACGCGTGCAGCTCGCTCCAGAGCACGGGCTCGGGCTCGGGGGCATCAGACGCCGGCTCGGGCGGGGAGCTGAAGGCCAGGCCGCGCTCGGGGCCGGCAGCAGCGCCCGCCAGGGCCTGCTCCAGCTGCTGGCGGGCCTGCAGCTGGCGCCGGTCACAGCTGGCCGGCGGCCAGGGGCCCTGGGGCTCAAAGTTGCTGCGCTCCAGAGGGTTGGCGGCATGCTCCCGCAGCGGCACCACAGGCAGCTGCTGGTTCAGCAGCTCCAGCCACTGGCGCACGGGCGTGGCGGGCTCCAGCCGCTCGCCGCTGCGCTCATCGCGGCAGCTCCAGGCCAGCAGCAGGTGCTGCCGCGCCGACAGCAGGCTCTCGAGCAGCACGTAGCGGTCCTGGTCGCCGCTGTTGGGATCCCCCAGCCGCCGCTCCTGCTCCAGCAGGTGAAAGCCGGCGCGCTCCCGCCGCCGCGGGAACATGCCGGCATCCAGGCCAAACAGCACCACCACCCTGTGGGGAATGGCGCGCATCGGCTCCAGGGCGCTGATCGTGAGCGCGCCGGAGCGGTGGCCGAAACGGCCGCTGCCTTCGCTGAGGCGTTCGCCCAGCACCTCGGCCACCACGGGGGCGGCCAACTGCAGAGGGCACGAACCAGCCGCTGCCAACCAGTCGGCCAGGGCGGCATGAATCGCCTGCAGCTCCCAGGCCAAGCCGCCGCCATCGCCAAACAGGGCGCCGAGCTGCTCGCGCAGGCCCTCCACCCAGGCGGCCGGCGTGCGAGCCTGCCCCAGCCAGCGCAGGCTCGCCAGCAACTGGCGCAGCAGTTGCAGCCAGCGGCTCTGCTGCTCAAAGCTGCCCGCCATGGCCAGGGGCGCTGTGTCGGCTGGGGCCAGGCCCGGCCGCTCCGGCAGCACCAGGCCCAGCAGCAGGCGATCCAGGGCCCAGCTGAGGCTGTGGCAGGGGTTGCCACCCCGCGCGGCAGCATCGATGCCCCAGCGGAACCCTGCCCGCTGCAGCAAGGCCGTGATCGCACCGGCCTCATCGGCAGCGATGCCGTGGGCCGCCAGCAACGGCGCGCAGGTGAGCAACTGCTCCAGGGCGCTGGCGGTGAGCCGCTCACCACCCAGGCTCAGCAGCTGCAGCAGCGCCTGGGCGATGCCGGCTTCGCTCTGCTGGCTGCGGTCGGTGAGCCGCCAGGGCAGCGGCACACCGGTGGCCTCGCTGTCGCCAAACACCGCACCCACCAAGGGCGCAAACGCTTCGACCTGCGGCGTCATCAGCAGGATGTCGCGGGGCTCAAGGCTCTCGTCGGCGGCCAGCAGCTGCAGCAGCCGATCGCGCACGATCTGCAGCTGGCGCAGCCGCCCTGGGCAGGCATGGAACTCCAGGGAGCTGTCGTTGGGCGCGCGCTGCAGCGGCTCGCTGGCGTCCCCTGGCTGGGGCGCATCGCCGACCAGGCGCTCCTGCAGCTGCTCTAGCAGGGAGGGTGAGCGCCCCTGGCCGCGGGCTGCCTGCGCAGGCGCAAAGAACAGATCACCCTCGCGGCGCAGACCCAGCTGGGTGTCGCCGCTGCCCTCGAGCAGCTGCTGAAACTCGGCCCCCAGGCGCCCGAAGCGTGCCTCCAGCCCTGGCGCCTCAAGCAGCCAGTCACCCGCCAGGGGCTGCCTCAGGGCGATCGCGTCGCTGAGCTGGCGGCGGCGATCGCTGCAGCGCTGCCACAGATCCCGGCAGGGGGTGAGCAGATAGAGATCCACCGGGATGTGGCCGCTCAGGGCCTGCAGCAGCTGCACCTGCACCGGCGCCATGGCGCTGAGGCCAAACAGCCGCAGCCGCGGCGGCAGCACCCCGGCCGCAAGCGGGCCCCGGCGCAGCTGCTCGATCGCCCGCGCCACCCGCAGGCCGAAGGGCTCCTGGCCAAGCTGCTCGCGCAACAGGGCCAGCAGCAGCGGCTGCCAACCCTCACCCTGACCCCGCCACCAGGCTGCCAGCACCTCGGGCCGGTACAGGGCGTAATCGTCGAAGGCATCAGCGATGGCGCGGCCCAGCTGCCAGCGGGCCAGATCGAGCTGGGTTCGCGGCGCCCCACGCGCCTGCAGCCAATGGCGCAGGGGTGCCCCCTCGGGGTGCTCCACCACCGCATCCAACAGCTCCAGCACGGGCCACACCAGGGCACTGGCACGCCAGGGATCGGCAGCGCCCTGATCGCTGTCGGCCAGCACAGCACCCACCAGACGGCGCAGCTGGCTGCCCGGAAAGGGGAACCGCAGGTTGGCGGCGATCCCTCCCAGGCCGATGGCGAGCTGTTCGCCCAGCCAGCGGCTGGTGGGCCAGGTGTTGACCACCACCTCCACCACCTCCAACGGGTCGGGAGGATCGAGCCGCAGCTGGGCAGCCAGCAGATTGGCCAGAAACTCGGCCCGGTTGCCGCGGTAGACCGTCAGCAAGGCCGTGGCTCAGGCCATGGGAGCCGACAGCTCCGGGGGTACGAGACCCAGCCCCGCACTCCAGCCTCGCAGACCTGGAACCGCCACGACCTGGCCGGTTTCCGGGCAGTAGGCGCTCAGCTCGCCGCCATAGCAGGCACCGGTGTCGACCATCACGATCGAACCGAAGCGCCGCACGGCCGGCCCAGGCGTGTGCCCCACGATCACGGTGCCGAAGCGACCGTCGTAGGCCTGCCAGAAGGGAGCGCGAATGTTGAGGTGCGGCTGCCAGCTGAGTGGGTCAAAGCCGGCATGGGTGGCCGCCCAGCCCTGGCCCATGTGCACGCGGGGCAGCTGCTCGAGCCGCTCGAGCCAGGTGCGGCAGAGCCGATCACCGAGCTGCCGGTAGGTGTCACAACCGGCCAGGCCGCTGCGCGCCTGCCAGGTGCCCTGGCGCAGCGCCATGGCCAGATCGGCCTCGTGGTTGCCCTGAAGCCAGATGGCGCGACCGCTTGCCACCAGCTCCCAGGCCAGCTCCATCGCCTCGAGAATGCGCGGGCCGCGGTTGATGACGTCACCGCAGAGCACAAGCCGATCGCCGGTGGGAAGCCGCTCCACCAGATCCCTCAGGGACTGGGCACAGCCATGCACATCCCCGATGACCCAGTGGTGCTGGGTTGGGCTGCTGGGCGTCATCAAACCGATGCGTTGGCGCCAGTCTGCCTGCAGAAGGCGATCCTTGTCAGCCCCCCCTGCCAGGGCAAGCGGCGACTACGGTCGCTCGCAGCAAACGCCGAGCCGATGAGCGACGCCGACCGGTCTGAGCTGCGCGCGCTGCCCGCGGTTCAGCGGATCCGCCTGCTGGTGAAGGCTCTCGATGGTGCCAAACGCACCAATGAGGCCCTGGCGCAGTGCAGCGACGGCGAGGCGATGCTCGATGTGCTGCTCGATGCCTCCGCCAAGCTGGGGCTGGGGCTGAGCCGCAACGAGCTGGCCAACACACCACCGATCCGCGACTGGATCTGGTGGAAGAACAAACAGGCCCTGCTCACCATCGGCGACAACAAACCCCGCTACCAGCAGGACGGTGGCCAGGGCGAGCGCTGAACCCGCGGCAACCCCAGGCCAGGGCTCAGGCCCCAGCGGCCAGGGCGTCGGGAATGCTGCTGCTGGGGGCCTCGAAACTGCCCTTGCAGACGTATTCGAGCCGCAGCTTCAGGAAGGTGATGAACGTCTCATCGCTGGAGACCACCGCCGCCGCAGGCCTGGGCACAGCCGCCACCTGGGCGGCCAGCTCGGGCGCCTCCAGAAAGGCGGGCCGTTTCAACAGCCAGAAATCGATCGCCTTACCCTGATCGCCGTAGTGCCGCACCCGCTCGCGCAGCACTTCCTCCAGGGGCTCCTCCTCGGTGAGGAAGGCCTCGCTGGCGGCAACGAAGTGGTAGGTGCTCATGGGTGCAGGTCGCCGAACATGGGGTCGCGGCGGGGATTCTGAACCAGGGCCTTCATCTCGCGCACGGCCTGCTGCAGACCCACCGCCAGGGCCCGGGCCACGATCGTGTGGCCGATGTTGAGCTCCTCCATGCCCTCAATCGCCGCCACTGGCTCCACGTTCTGGTAGGTGAGGCCATGGCCGGCGTTGACCCGCAGGCCCAGGCTTCGGGCCCGGAAGGCGCCCTCGGTGAGGCGTGCCAGCTCCTGGGGCTGGGCCGGCCAGGGCGCCTCGGCGTAGGTGCCCGTGTGCAGCTCGACCCAGCGGGCACCGCTGGCGGCGCTGGCCTCGAGCTGGGGGCCATCGGCATCGACGAACAGGCTGACGCCGATGCCCGCCTCCTGAAGCCGCCCCACCAGCCCCTGAAGGCTGGAGAGCTGGCCGGCCACATCCAGGCCGCCCTCGGTGGTGACCTCCTGGCGCTTCTCCGGCACCAGGGTCACCATGTGGGGCCGCAGGCGCAGGGCGATGGACTCCATCTCGGGCGTGGCGGCCATCTCCAGGTTCAGACGGCTGCGCACGGTCTGGCGCAGCAGCTCAACGTCGCGGTCCTGGATGTGGCGCCGGTCTTCACGCAGGTGCACGGTGATGCCATCGGCACCTCCCAGCTCGGCCAGCAGGGCATAGGTCACCGGATCGGGCTCCACCGTGCGCCGGGCCTGGCGCACGTTGGCGATGTGATCAATGTTGACCCCCAGGCTGGCCATGGCCTCGCAACCGATGTGGCGATCCTATGGATGGCCCGCTGATGCAGCACAGGCATGGCTCAGACCCCTAGCGTCTGATCCCATGACGCGCGAGCAGCAGCTCTGCAACGGGATCAGCCCCTGGCTGTCGCCGGTGGCCATGGTGATCACCCAGGACCTGGTGCTGCGCCAGTTCTTCCGCGGCGTGACCGTGCTCGACGGCCACCACCTGCCCCACAGCGGTCCGGTGCTGCTGGCGCCGACCCACCGCAGCCGCTGGGATTCGCTGCTGCTGCCCAACGCGGCCGGACGGCGGGTGAGCCGTCGCGACTGCCGCTTCATGGTGACCATCGATGAAATGCGCGGGCTGCAGGGCTGGCTGCTGCGGCGCCTGGGCTGCTTCGCCGTGGATCAGAACCGGCCAACGCTGCAGAGCCTGCGCTACGCCGTCGAGCTGCTGCAGCAGGGCCAGCAGCTGGTGGTGTTTCCCGAGGGGCGGATCAAACGCGACCACGAGACCCCCATCCGGCTGCAGCAGGGGCTGGCTCGCCTGGCTCTGCTGGCCCGCAGCCAGGGGGTTGATGTGCCGGTGCTGCCGGTCGGCCTGGCCTACCAGCACCGGCCGGCCCGCTGGCGCGACCGTGCTGCGGTCTGTTTTGGTGCCCCGCTGATGGCCGGGGGCCGCGGCCGCGATGGAGCCCAGGCGTTCAGCCACGAGCTGGCCCGGGCCATGGAACGCTGCGAGCGGCGAGCCTGTGCGGCGATCGGTGCAAGAGCGGCCCTGGCCGAGGCCGCCAACGACTCCCCGTAGAGTCGGGCCATTGCGTGTCGTTCCAGTGGGTCGTTTTTCTGCACTTCGTGCCACCGCGGTGGCCGGCCTGTTCAGCCTCGCCGGCGCAGCAGCGCTGCTGCAGACCCCGGCGGCCCTGGCCCAGGCCGAACCCACCAAAGCCCTGGAGGCCTCGGGCAGCCCCTTCAACCTCAGCGCAGTCAACGCGCTGCTGACCCGTGGCGATGCCGCCGCCGCCAGCGGCAACCTCAGCGAAGCTCGCCGGCTCTACGACCAGGCTCGCGATGCCTGCCGCCGCCTGCTCGGTTTCTACCGCGACCTGAGCGGCTCCTTCCGCGGCCTCGACGCCCGCATCCCCCGGGAGATGGACGGCAAGGGCCGCGAGGCCCTTGACACCATGGCCTCGGCCAACCTGCGGCTGGCGGCCGTGTTCCGGCGCCAGAACCAGCCCGAGGTGGCCGTGCCCCTGCTGGTCGAGGTGGTGAAGGTGATGACCCCGGCCAATGAGAATGGCCGCAAGGCCTACCAGCAGCTGGTGGAACTGGGCTTTGCCGCCACCCCCTACAACGCCCCCGGCCCCAGCAGCGGCAGCTGAAGGCAACGCCACCGGCGAAGCCGTCAGCTCCCGGCCGTCGCTGCCACAATGACCCGCAATATCCCTCTCTGCATGGTTCAGCCAGATCAGGTGAGGCAGGCGATCCAGACCGCCCTGCCCGACGCCAGTGTTGAAGTCGAAGACCTCACCGGAGGCGGCGATCACCTGCAGGTCAAGGTCGTGTCATCCGCCTTTGCCGGCCAGAGCCGGGTGCAGCAGCACCAGATGGTGTACCGGGCCCTGAAGCAGGAGCTGGCCAGTGAGGCGATCCACGCCCTGGCCCTGCAGACCGCCACGCCGGCCTGAGCCACTCACCCCCGTAGCCACACCCCAGCACCTCTGACCCTGACCATGGACACCCAGATCCAGCAACGCATCGAAGGCCTGATCGCCAGCAGCCCCATCTTCGTGTTCATGAAGGGCAACAAGCTGATGCCCCAATGCGGCTTTTCCAACAACGTGGTGCAGATCCTGCATTCCCTCGGGGTGCCGTTCGAGACCTTCGACGTGCTCTCCGACATGGAAATCCGCCAGGGCATCAAAGACTTTTCCGACTGGCCGACCATTCCCCAGGTTTATCTGAAGGGGGAATTCCTGGGCGGCAGCGACATCCTGATCGAGATGTACAACTCGGGTGAGCTGCGCGAAAAGCTGGAGATCGCCCTGGCCAGCTGAACGGTCTGCGGCTCAGCCAACCAGCTGCTCAGCCAGCGGGCCCATGCTCAGCTGCCCGCAAAGCGTGAGTTGCGGCTCAGTTGCGGCCTGTCTCAAACAGGGTTCTGGGGTCACCACCGGGCCCCACAAAGCTTGACGGATCCATGATCCAGCGGTCGACCAGCTCCTCGAGGCGACGCTGCGAAATCGGATCGAGCACCGCGGTCTTGCGCAGGGCATGCAGGTAGCCGTCGGCGTAGAGCCGCAGCTCAGACGGACCGTGGTAGCGGTCGGCCAAATCCTGGCAGGCATCGCAGAGCGACTGAAAGTGGCGAATCGCGTCGGGATGCTGCAGTGCGGTCATGCCAGGGATCAACCCTGGGGCCATTGTGGTCGATCGCGACGCCGATGGGGAGCCCCCAGCTGAGCAAGCGTCCCACGTGCCAGATCGAAAGGCATCGCCTGATACGCGGAGCAGCCGGATTGGCCCGTTAACTTGGGGTCTCATCTGGAACCCTGCGGTTCATCCCCATGGATCTGCCGCCAGCCAGTTCGGCCCAGACCAGCCAACCCAAACGGGTTCTGGTAGTCGACCCCCACGCCACCCTGCGCAACGTCCTGGCGCAGCGACTGCGCCAGGACGGCCACCTGGCGGCTGCCGTGGGCAGCGCCCGCGAAGCGATCGACATCTGCCAGGAGCAATCCCCCGACCTGCTGGTGGCCTCGGAGCTGCTCGAGGAAACCTCGGCCCTGCGGCTCGCCGCCCAGCTGCGCACGCCGGTGATGGTGCTCACCGCCCGCTCCGGCTCAGAACCGGTGGTCGCCCTGCTCGATGCCGGGGCCGATGACGTGCTGCGCAAACCCTTTGGCCTCGAAGAGCTGGCCGCCCGCTGCCGCACCCTGTTGCGGCGCAGCCGCACCGGCCTGCAGGAGCGGGTGTGTGTGGGACCGCTGGAGGTGCACGTGCTGCTGCGCCAGGTCACCCTGCGCGACCAACCGGTGGAGCTGAGCCCGCGCGAATTCGCCCTGCTCTGCGCCCTGCTGATGCCACCCGGCGTGGTGCGCAGCCGTCAGGAGCTGCTGCGCATGGCCTGGCCGCCGTTCAGTGGCGGCCCCCGCTCGGTCGACACCCAGGTGTTGACGCTGCGGCGCAAGCTTGAGCAGGCCGGCCTTGGCGAAGGCGGCGGCATCGAAACCATGCGCCAGCAGGGCTACCGCTTCAGCCTCGAGACCCTGCCCGCCGAGGCGCCAGTGGCCGAAAGCAGCAGTGGCAATGGCGGCACCAATCCCCTCGCCACCCTGGGCTGAGCGGAGCGGCTGTGATCAAGCCGGGATCCAACCCGCCAGCAGCCAGACCAGTTCAGCGCTCAGCATCAACCCGCTCAACACCGCCAGCAGCTGATAGGTCCACGGGGGGGTGAGCCGGGCCACGCCAGCGAGGTCGAGCGCTGTCGAGGCGCCGAAACGCCGGAGAAACTCTTCGAACCGGTCGATCCGTTGTGGCAGCAAGTAGGCCCCGCCACCGCTCTGACGCACATAGAAGACGCGTCCACCCTGGCTGGTGCCCACGGGGGTGAGCCCAGCGATCTGATCGAAGCGCAGGCTCCAGCCACGCCGCAGCAGCCAGCGGCACCAGGCGGGATGGCCGACGCTGATGGCGTCGGTCTCGAGCCGCACCTGCTCGCTGGTGAGCGCCCACACCAGCACCAGGCCCAGCGGCACCGCCAGCAGCAGGGCGGGCTGAAGCAACGGCGGCGCCAGGGCGGGCAGCGGCAGCACCAGGGCCAGGTACAGGCTCACCAGGGTGAAGCGAATCATCGGGGCCATCGGGTAGACGCCGGCCGTCGCGCTGGCGGGAGCGGGCGCCTGCAGGCTGGTCATCGATCGTCGGCCGAGCCCGGCAGGGGTTCGATCAGCTCGGGCGGGGTGCAGCGGCCCGAAAACACCTCCTGCTCCCGCCCTTTCCAGAACGCGCCCAGGCGCATCAGATCGGCATGGGCCTCGGCCAGCTTGGCCACGTACTCGCTGGGGTCCATTGCGTCTTTGGCCTCCTTGAGTTTGGTGAGGCGCAGCATCTGCAGCATCCAGGGCTTGCTGAGCTCACCGCGCTGCTCGAGGTAGCGGGCCAGCTCCGCCGAACTGGGGCCGGCAGGACCAGGGGAAGCACTCATCAACCTGTACAACGGGTAAGACCAGCCTATGGATGCGGGTCCGGTCGTTGTGAATCACCGATACCATCGGGAGGGGCAGGACACGGATGAATCAGCTGCGCGAACGTCACCAGTTGGTGGAGATCTGGAACGCGGTCAGCGCTGATCCGCCCCCAACCGCCAGAGGCCTGGCCGATCGGATCGCGGCTGCGCTGCAAGCCGCAGGCACCGCGCTTGCCGCCTCGGAAATCGAACCCCTGCTGCACAGCCTGCAGGGCGATGGGCTGCCTTCCGCCGGGCAGGGAAGGTTGCTGCTCACGGTGCTGGCCGGCGATCAGCGGCTGCGCTGTGAAGAGGCCTATGGCGTGCTGAGTGCGGCCTGCCCGCAGGGTGTGAGCGTAGCGGTGCTGCAACAGCTGCTGACGGTCTTTGAGCTGGAGCCCAGGGACGCTGAGGCCATCGCCATCGCCATCGACCGCGACGGTGCCGGGCAGATCTCCCGCGACGACTTTCTGGCCTTTTTGCCGGCAAGTTTCCAGCGGCACCCGCGCAGCTACCACGCCTCCCACCTGGGCCACAAACCTGCGGCCACACCGGCTCCAGCCAGCGCCAAGGCCTCTGGAACAGCAACGGCAACAGCCCCCACCCTGGCGGCCAACGGGCAGGGAGCAACCGGGACGTCGCCGCTGCAGCTGCAGATCGGCCTGTTCCGCCTGGTGCAGGGTGCGGCCTACCGCAGTTTCCGGGCCAACTATTCGGCCAATTCGGAGACCCACCTGCGGGCCTACGACCTGCCCTACACGATCGAACACTTCGCGGCCTTCGTGAATGCCGCCATCGACCTCTACGCCGCGCTCGGGGTTGTGGAGCCGGAGGCCCGTCAGCCGCTCGAGGATCTGCGGGGCTCGGTCAATGGTGCTCTCGAGGCGCTGCATCAACGCATGCAGCACTGGCACGAGCTCCAACCGAACGAGGCCATGCGCGAGGCCGAAACCCAGCTCGAGGAGGAGCTCGCCGAACTCGACCATCAGCACCAGCTGTTTGCGGGCCTGGTCGAGCTGCTGCTGGTCACTGGCCTGCAGGGTCACGATCCACGCCAACTGAGCAGCGACGATCTGCGCCACCACGAGCTCAATCGCCTGCGCCATCGCGACGACCACCGCGAACTCAGCGATCACCGTCACGGCGACGCCAACAGCGTTGGCACCCAGACCCAACGCCCCTTCCTCGACACCTGGCAGCGGGTGATCGTCGATGAGAGCGACACCCGCTATGCGGGGGCGATCATGCCGACCCGCTACTGGTATGAGGAGTTCATGCCCCGGCTGCTGCGGGCCTGCTCGGTGCGCACGGCTGCCGATCTGGCTGCACTGGATGCCGAAACCGAGGCCGATCTCGATGCCTGGTTCCAACAGGTGCGCGATGCCGGCGAGTTCGATCGCTATGCCCCAGCGGTGCGCGCCCACTTTCCGCAGTGTTCGCCGTCGGTCAAACAGGAGCTCAAGCAGGCCTGGCGGCTCACACGCCATTACCTCAACGGGGTGCAGAAACGGCGCGAACGCGAAGAATTCGGCCGCGGCGATGGCTACCTCAGCGAGTATGTGGCCTTCATCGACGTCTACCTGGGGCGCAGCGACATCGCCGACTCGGAGATGCGTCTGAGCTTCCCCTACTACCTGGGCCCGGCCACCTGGCGCTTCCTGCACACCAGCGCTGAGATCATCGCTGCCAAGCCCGACGCTGAACAGACCGTGCTCGTGGACCTGTTCAAACGCTTCTTCGCCACGCTGGCGACGATGTACCCCTGCCCCTATTGCCGCTACCACCTCAACCGCTACGTGGTGCGCAACAAGGAGGTGAACCTCTACCCGATCGAATACCTGCTGCTGGGACCCCGCGACGAGGGGGACCCCCACATCGAGGTGACGCTCGACCAGAAGTTGTCGGTGATCAACAACGGGGCCAGCCTGCGCCTGTTTCTGTGGAAGCTGCACAACACGGTGTCGGCTTCAATCGCCCGCAGCGAACCCTGGTTCCACCGCGATGAGCAGGCCCACTACACCACCCGCTACTGGCCGAGCCTGGATTCCGAGCTGGCCCGGGCCGAAGCCCTGGCCTACCAGGCGATCGAAACCGAGCGGGTGAGTCGCATCTACGGGGTGTTGAAACAGGCCGCCCATCTGGGTGTGCTGCGCGATGAACTGCAGCTGGCCATGAGCCGGCCCGGTTCCGCGGAACTCAGGCAGCTCTGGCAAAGGGCCGAGGCCACCGTGGTCAAGGCCGAAGAGGCCGTGCTGCGCTCCGGCTTTCTGCAGCAGAACTACCACTACAACCCCGAGTTGGAGCTGGCCGATCCCCACTTCAGCCCTGAGGAGGAGGCCCTGGCCCGCAGCGGCTATTACGTGGAGGCCTAGTCGGTCCCTAGGCCGGCAGTGCCCAGGGGTTGATCCCCAGATCGGCACCGATGCGATGGGCGCAGGCGAAGCCGCTGAAGGCCACGGCGTTGAGCCCCTGGCCGGGGAAACAGGAATCGCCGACGCAGTAAAGGTCCTTCAGACCCGTGCGGTTGAAGGGCATCGGCAGCAGCCCCGGCAGCCGCAGGGCTGGGATCGGCCCGTAGCTGCCGCCCATGCGCCCCAGGAAACGGCGATGGCTGCGGGGAGTGCCCACCTCACGGTGACGGATCGCCCCCGCCAACCCCGGCAGGATCGCCTCCAGGCGCGCGATCAGGCGGTCGGCATCGGCCTGTTTCTTGGCCTTGTACTCGGCCGGCGACAGGTGCTGCCAGTGCTCGATCGCACTGGGGGCAAAGGTGTGCAGGATGTGATGGCCCGCCGGCGCCAGGCTGGGATCCAGCAGCGTGGGCATCGACACAAAGATCACCCCCTGCTCGGCCTCCATCTGCTGCCAGTCCTCCAGGATCAGGTGATGGCAGTGGAAGCCATCGGGCACCACGGCGGCATCGATGCCCAGGTGCAGCGACAGGAACGAGGACGAGGGCTTGTAGCGGCGGCGCCAGGTGGTTTCGGCTTGGGGCGAGTGATCGAGGGCAACCAGAGGCTTGGCCACGGTGCCCTCGCCGCCGGGCATCCCGCCGAAGGTGTCCCAGCGGGTGGCGTTGCTGACCACCCGGCGGGCGCGGAGTTGTTCGCCATTGGCCAGCTCCACGCCCACGGCCCGGGCCGCCCCCCCCTCGCCCTCAAGCAGCACCTTGGTGACCCGGGCCTTATAGCGGATGGCGCCGCCATGGCGCTCCAGGCCCGCCACCAGCTTCTCGGCGATCACGCCAACACCGCCTTTGGGGTAGTTGATGCCGCCGGCATGGCGATCGGAGAACACCATCCCCGCATTGATCATCGGGGTGAGATCAGCGGGCATCACCGACCAGCAGAAGCACTCCATGTCGATGAAGCGCAGCAGCTGCTCATCGCGGATGTGGGCCCGCGCCACGTCGCCCACGTTCACCGGCAGCCAGCGGGCCAGGCCCAGGCAGGCCAGGGGCGCTCTGAAAAACACCTTGGCCAGGTAGGCGGGGTCCTCGAGCGAGAGCAGCGGCATCGCATCGAGGCAGCGAAACACCTGCCAACAGGTGTCATAGAAGGCGCGGATGCCCTTGGCCTCATGGGGGAACAGGGCCGTGAGCCGCGCCACGAAGCTGTCGTAGTTGCGATCCACCGCCACGGTTAGGCCGCCGGGCAGGTGGTACTCGAGCTGGGCCGGGTCGGGCACGGTCTCGCAGTGCTCGCCCACATCGGCCAGGGCGCGGGTCAGCAGGTTGGTGTGACCGCTCTCGCCGAACCCGAAGATCATCGAAGCGCCCACATCAAAGGTGTAGCCCGCCCGCTTGAAGCTGCCGCCCGATCCCCCCGGGATCAGGTAGCGCTCGAGCACCAGGGTGCGCGCGCCCTTGGACGCCAGCTGGCTGGCGGTCACCAGGCCGCCGATGCCGCTGCCGATCACGATCACGTCCCAGGGAGCTTCTGCCACCACGCTGCACAGGCCATCCAGCGCTGAACCCTAGGCCGAGGCTCAGTTGCGGCGGCGGTGGTACCGCGCCAGCACCAGGGCGATCAGGATCGCCACATAGAGCTGGCCGGCCACGGTGATCAGGGTGGTGGCGGCCTCGGCCACCAGGCTGCGCGCCTGGATCAGGTTGGTGCCCGCGGTGGTCAGATACCCGAAGGCGCCCAGAAACATGCTGGGACCGGCAGCCAACAGCTGCAGCACATCGCTGCCGCCGCCAGACACCGACTGCAGCAGGCCGAAACTGGCCGGGTTCAGCAACCAGATGCTGAACAGCAGCAGACCGCCGCTGTAGCCGATCAGCAGATACCCGCTGGCGGCCCCCATCACCACCGAGAAGGTCACGTAGGGCTCCTGGATCAGGCTTTTGACCATGCGCAGGATGGTCATGCCGAGGTACACCAGCCAGACCAGCAGGTGCACCAGGGTGAACCAGAAGGGCGACACCAACCCCAGCAACCCCAACAGCAGCCAGACCAGCTCCAGCGCGATCGCGGCGACGCCCACCACCATTGCCCGCCGCCGCGTGGCCCGCAGCATCGAAAAGCGCGTCAGGGTGCTCAGAATCAGCAGCGCCAGGGCCATCGCCAGCAGCGAGTTGAGTGGCGGCCACAGGCGGCACACGGGCTGCAGCGCCAGGATCAGCAGCTCCAGGGCCAGCAGGTAGCGGTAGCCAGCGTGGCGGCGGCGGATGCGGGCAATGTCCCAGCGCGCGGGGCGGATCATCAGACGACGCCTGCAGCCAGGGGCGCTGCAGCCGCCAGATCGGCCAGGGCCCGGTCGCGGTAGGCGCCGTAGCGCTCGCGCTTGGCCTTGATGCGCACGGGCAGCTCGGGCAGCAGCCCGAAGTTGGGCGGCATCGGCTGGAACTGGCCGCGCTTGCCGCCTGCGCCGCAGGGCGCCTCGGCCACAAAGTGCGTGAGCGCGCCGATCATCGTGGTGGACGGCAGGCTGATCGGCTCCTGCCCCAGGGCCAGCCGGGCGGCGTTGGTGCCCGCCAGCCACCCCCCGGCCACTGCCGCCGCATAGCCCTCGGTGCCGGTGATCTGGCCCGCCGCCAGCAGCGTGGGGCGGGCTCTGAACTGCAGGGTGGGATCGAGCAGCTGGGGCGACTCCAAAAAGGTGTTGCGGTGCATCACGCCAAAGCGCACGAAGGTGGCGTTCTCGAGCCCGGGGATCAGCCGCAGCACCCGCTGCTGCTCGCCCCACTTGAGGTTGGTCTGGAAGCCCACCAGGTTCCAGAGGCGGCCGTCTTTGTCTTCCTGGCGCAGCTGCACCACCGCGTAGGCCCGCTTGGCGCGGCGCACCTCGCGATCGTTGAGATCGCCCCAGCGGGGATCCCAGAGGCCGATCG
>Ga0194129_10006328_pt1 | contig 14576 bp, 20 predicted proteins | sample TA2KigCa35mmetaG_FD_150862 | JGI IMG/M metagenome (GOLD analysis project Ga0194129, IMG submission 150862) | Freshwater microbial communities from Lake Tanganyika, Tanzania - TA2015038 Kigoma Deep Cast 35m | ecosystem: Environmental > Aquatic > Freshwater > Lake | place: Tanzania: Lake... | reverse complement strand
GGGCTTGGGTGGGGTGCTGGGGCATGCGGGGTCTCCTGGGGTGGTGGCGGGCTTAAGGGGCGGGTGGCGGGCTGATGGCTTCAGGTACGGGCAGGTGGCGGGCTGATGGCTTCCATCCGCTGGATCAGCTGGCCCACCCGTTGCGCCAGTTCGGCGTTCTCGTGGCGCAGGGCCGAGATTTCCTGGTGCATGGGCTTGTGCAGCTGCTCCAGGCTTTCATGCACCAGGGCGCGCATTTCATGGCGCAGGGCTTGGTGCAGGTGCTCGATGCCTTCGCGCAGCAGGGCGCGCGTTTCACGGTGCTCGTGGTCGGCTTGTTGTTGGCGGGCGTGCAGTTCGTGGGTCATCTTCATGGCTTGCATTTCAAGTTCTTTCACTTGGCTCATCACTTCAGCTTTCATGTGCTCAACCGCGGCCAGCAGGTCGGGCAGGGCCATGGCCGGGCGGGGTTTGTGGGGGTCGGGCGCGGGCGGCGCAGCCAGGCTGTGGGCCGGCGCCAGGGCTTGCTGGGCGATGCGCTCAGCCCCCTTCTTTCGGGTGCTGCCCATGAATTCCTGGACCAGGATTTCAGCGGCGGTGGGCAGCGGCCGCGCCAGGCCCTCTTCCAGGCTTTTGGTGGTGGCCGCCCGGTTGTGGTGGGCCACCGCCGCCAGGGTGATGCCCGCATCGGCCATGCGCCGCGCCGTGAGCAACTGCAGCAGGTGCCGAAAGCCGTAGGCCGCGTCGCGCCCCACCCGTTCGGGCCGGTCCAGCACGCCTTCGGTGACGTAGTAGCGGACCAGGCGTTCGTTGGTTTTGGCGGTGTCAAAAGGCAGGCGCAGGCCACGGCCACACTCCACCGCCAAAGCGGCAAGTTCAGTGGCGTTGCCGCTGAAGAGGCTGTGTTGGGTGAGGCGCATGGTGGGGTAGTTTAAATTTCGACAGTGTCATTTTGACAGTTTCGGTTAGGCTGTCAAGGTGGGGCTGGCCCGGGGCCGTGAATTGGGGGTGAGCACCACCTTAAACAAGGGGTGGCTCATGGGGTGAACTGGATGAATTGCCAGGCCGGGTGTGGCTGGCGTGCGGCGCGGCTGGGCTGCCGGGTTACACCCTTTGGGGGTGATGACGGGCGTGGGGTTGGGGCCTAAGCTCGTGTGAACGCGAAGACGGGACATTCATATCTTCGAACGTTTAACGCTGCTCGATATACAATTACAGTGATCAAATCATTTAGCTGCAAGTCAACCGCTGCACTTTTTGATGGAAAGAGCGTCAAGGCTTGGGCCAACTTCAGGACCGTTGCTGAACGCAAGTTGCAGATGCTCCACAGCGCCACTCGACTTGAAGACTTAAAGGTGCCGCCTAACAACCGATTGGAAGCACTTAAGGGCGATCGAGCAGGGCAATACAGCATTCGTGTCAACGATCAGTGGAGGCTTTGCTTCAAGTTCGAAGATGGGAATGCCTTTGAAGTCGAAATCGTCGACTACCACTGAACGGATGACGACCATGACCCCCCCCAAGAACCGCATGCGCCCCATTCACCCAGGAGAAGTTCTCCGCGAGGAGTTCTTGGTGCCGATGGCCATCACGCCCCATGCGCTGGCAATGGCGCTACACGTACCGGCACCACGCATCAACGACATCGTGCGTGAACGCCGCGCCGTTACCGCAGACACAGCCATGCGCCTGGCGCAGTTCTTTGGAATGAGCGCCGAGTTCTGGATGGGCCTGCAGTCGGATTACGAAATGGCCCTGACGCGTGCGAAGCTGGGCAAGGAATTGAAAGCAATCAAGCCCTACACAGCGCCTGCTGCGGCCTGAGTGTTATTCAAGCATTCACTGCATCGGTGTTAAGGCAGCGCAGCTCGGTGGCGTGTGCGTCTAGTCATACTCGTCACCACATGACCCTACTACACCAAGCGGCACAAGCCATCGCCCAAGCCGACGCCGTCGTGGTGGCCGCGGGTGCCGGCATGGGCGTGGACTCGGGCTTGCCAGACTTTCGCGGCACCGAGGGCTTCTGGCGCGCTTACCCCGCACTGTCGGCTGCGGGCCTGCGCTTTGAGGAAGTGGCCAGCCCACTGACCTTTCAATCTGACCCCACGCTGGCCTGGGGCTTCTACGGCCACCGCCTGATGCTGTACCGGCGCACGCTACCGCACGCAGGCTTTGACATCCTGAAAAAGTGGATGGATCGTGCGCATAGGCCCGGCATCGTGTTCACCTCAAATGTGGATGGCCACTTTCAGGCGGCGGGATTCGACCCGCGTGTGGTGCATGAATGCCATGGGTCGATTCACCGGATGCAGTGCACGGAGTGCGCAACACCACCGTGGTCTGCCCATAGCCTGTTTCCTGAGATTGACGAGGAACAGTGCCGTTGGGTCGGGCCTCTGCCTCAATGCCCAAGCTGCGGCGCTATGGCCCGGCCGAACTTGCTGATGTTCTGGGATGGCGACTGGGTGAGTACCCCATATGACGAGCAAGAAGAGCATGTTCAGCAACTGCTCAGCGAGATGAAGCGGCCTGTATGCATCGAACTGGGCGCCGGTACCGCGATTGCGTCCGTGCGGTCCTTTACTCAAGGGGTGGTGGCGACCCACGGAGGCAAACTGGTTCGCATCAACGTTCGCGAACAGGCAACGGATGCACGCCTCGGGATCGGTATTGCGATGGGGGCACTTCGGGCGCTGAAGGGGATCGATGAGCTACTTTGAATGGGCCTTGGTGCTGGGGTTCTTGTCCCTGCTGATGGGGCCCTTCCTGGTACCCCTGACGGCCCGGTTCGTATTCCGGCACCAGGGGGTTTGGCTGTATCGAATCTCCAGGCTGGGCCACTGCTTGGTGGGCGTGCTCTTCCTGCTGCTTGCCTATATGGACATGCGGTACTTTGCCTCAGGCTATGGCCCAGACCTGGCTTCTCCTTTGCACCCTGGGGCCGGATCTTCAACGCGTCTCGGTTGGCGCGGGTTCAGCCATGACGCTTTGAAGGCTGGGGATCTGAATCCAGTAGCCCGGGGCCTTGAGTTCTTTCCTTGAGGTGTCGAACCGCCAGGCCCAACTGGTGAACCACTTGCCCAGGCGTTTGAAGCTCAGGCCGTCCCACACCCAACGGTCGACGATACAAATCGAACCGGTGGGAAACACCTCGTGGTCTTGGTAGTGGAACAACAGCAGATTCAGCAGGTACTCGCGGGTGACAAATGAGTAGTAGTGCCCACCAAAAAAAGTAGACAGCTTCTGCGGAAGCGCTTTATCCACGATGCGCTTAGCCGCATTGATCACGGCTTCATCGTGTACATCGGCATGGACACAGGCATACCAGACTTCGCCTTGATGCCCGCAGGCCCAAGGCGTTTGCCGCACGTTGTCAATACGAAAGTCAGTCATCGCTATCTCCTGTTTAGCCGCTTTGACGAAACGTCGGGGGCGGCAAGCCGGATCAAATCCCCCTTAAAGGGCGTTTGAAAATCCTATGCGCCGCTTACTGACCCTTCTCGCTTTTCTCCGTACTCTGAGGTTGGCTGAGAAACTTCAGCAGGCTTACCTCCGCCCCCTGAGCGAGCCGCTCCTCTGGCGTCAATCCAACGATCTCTGAGTCGGATTGCTTCTTCCGAAAGGGACTGAATACGGCTGCGCCCTTATCTCCGAACATCTGCCCCCTCGGCACTTCCACGATATTCACCTTCGCCATAGCGAGTCCCTTCAAGGTAGGAAGCCCTTTCATCGGGCCAAATCAGATCACTGCGGAAGCGGACAGGCTTCGACACATCAATCGCACCATCCTTCCTGCAGGTGCGAGACAGTGACTAGTCGCCCTCCTCAGCCTCAACGTCCGCCACCTTCTCGTCCAGCCACTGATCAACCCGCTCAGAGATCAGGTCCCCGAACTGCGCATAGAAGCTTGAGCTTGCGTCCACGATGAACCCGTGCACACTGCTGCGCGGATACCCATGGTCAGCAAAGTTCATCTCGAGCACGTCCATCAGATCCCAACAGGAAAGGAAAAAATCAGCAAGCTGCCCCAGTGTGAGAGGCTGAATAGACGTGCGCCTTAATTTTTGAAGCGTCGTTCCTTCGTACTCATCTACGGCTCGGTAATGGATACGCGACCGGCCCCGTCGCGCATACACGCAGGTCACATCCTGCGTGGTTGAAGCTATGGTGATCCGCGCAATCTCGACCTCTTCGGTCCGGCGGTTCGGCAGGTACTCACCGCCCATGAATGCAGGATGAATACTCCCGATCATCTGCCGCTCAGATGGACCGAGCACAGGCTCGGCGAGGATCGCCTCTGCGGCGTCGTGGCGACCTTCACGAAGAGCAGTCTCGTAAGCGGCGCGCCGCTCGGCACCCGTGATGTCGCTGGCCAGGCGAATATGGTTATCGAGCGCCCAGAAGTAGCCTTGCGGCCGGTACTGTTGGTCGATGCCTGTTGCAACAGATGGCTTGCCCATGGTCATGCCTCCTCAATCGATACCGAGACCGCCAGAAACTGGTCGATGGCGTCGCGCAGTTTGGATACCGCAGACCGCTGCATGATGACCTGATGACGTAACCGCCACCGAGTGAGGCTGCGGCGGTTGATAGGCGACTGTGCACCTGCAGCGGTGGACGGGTATTCCAGCGCTGCGGCTTTAGCAGTAGCCCTCTTGGAGGGAATCAGCGCCAGCAAGGGTTGCTGAATCTGCCCCCGCTTGAGGTGATTCCATAACTGGTGTGCCTCGTCGTTGGAATGTGCACGACCAGGCTGGCGAGGGTGCTTCGTGCTCATACAAGCTCCTCCGATGCCAGTTCATCAATCTGCAGGTCGCCCCAGGTGCACAGCAGGTCATCTCGCCCGTCCAGCGGCTTCATCCACGCATCGCGGTGCGTGACCCGTGAGGTCCAGTCCACCACTTCAAATGTGACTTTGGAATGATCTCCCTCCATCACCGCTAACGGGTCTTGGGTAACTGGGCGAATGCTCCATGAGAAAGCGCCCTCAATCTTTGAGACAGGACCTCGCACCTGCACCAAGCGCCCGATATTGCTGGCGCAGCCCAGATAGTCCCAAGTCACAACGGCAATGTCGCCGTCTTTGCACTGCAAGTTCATCTCAATCTCCTGTTTAGCCATTTCGACGATGCGTCAGGGATGGCAATCTGGATCAACTCCCCCCTCTTCGTACAACACCAGGCCGATGGGCCTGTCTTTTGGTTCAGCCTGTCACGGTCGAGACGCGCCTGCGCAGATGCGCTTCAACGCGGACTGGTCAAGCGCGCAGGCTGACGGTTCAGCGGCTACAGCGCTTGATGTGATGTGGTGTTGCATGTGCGCTCCTGTGGTGACAAACAAAAAAGCCCTTCGATCACATTCGAAGGGCTTTCGCCACCACGCCGCAAAGCGCGACCCCTTAAGGTTGCTGATTAAAATTTATCAGCCACATCGGCCTTGTTGGCCTATCCACCTTGCCGGGGCTGGCAGGTTGGCATGAGCTAAAGCTCACCTCTGAATGTGGCTACAAATATAGATCAATCCAGAATGTTTGTCTACTGGACAACGCCCCGGCCGTGGATGGATGGGCAAGGCCCGCAAGACCTCGGATCAAGCGGCGATGTCTGGTTTACTCCGGGGCCTGTCGGATTGAAAAGGGCGTTTGAATTTCCTATGCACTCGGGCTTCTAACGCTGATACCACTGCCGCAATTCGATGGGGTTTCCGTCGGGATCGCGTATCTCGGCGCGTGCATAGTCTGAGCGCACGAGCGGTCCCCACGTGGCCTCAATGCCCTTTTGGCGCAGCATGGCCAGTGCGCCATCCATATTGGCCACCTCCAGGGCGAGACACTGCCAGCCCAGGCGCATCTCCGTACTGCGCGAAGGGATCGCTTTCGCATCGGGATAGCACATCACCTCCAGCGTGGTGCCGCCGAGCTCGAGATAGACGAGGTCGAGCGGGCCGAGCGGCGTCTCGGGAATGCTTCTACGCTCGCGTTCGTGAAAGCCAAGCGCGTTGCAGTAGAAGTCGATCGTACGGTCCGGTGACGCGGTCAGCAGTTCGATATGGTCGATGCGCTTGAACATTCAGTCTCCTAGCGCGCCTGCCCCTGCCAAGACGATCGCTTCAGAACGCTGCTCATCCCGGACGCCAAGTCGACGCTGATGAGCGCCGGCAGTCTGTAACCTCGATGTCGACCGCAGCTCGGATCCGTCCACTTGATCACCGCAGGATGAATGCCGCTGAAGGACACAGAGACGGGATCGGTGGCTTGCGTGGGCGTCCCCGCAGGGGGGTTGGGCAGCGACCTCACCCACTTCAATAATGTACCGGGCTGTCCATAGCCCTATTAGGCGCTGGAACAAAAGGCGGCAAACGTCTGCAACGACCCCGATGCTGCAACGATACTCAGACCAGGGTGCACTCGGGGCCTGTCGGATTGAAAAGGGCGTTTAAACTTCTTTTGCTTATTCGCAGGACGGGAAAAGTTGACAGCCGGATTCTCCGGTAAGTGTGAATAAGCGCATACTTCTATAACCTTGGAGCTTCAAAGCACGCCCCTTCGCCTTTCCACCGTCTCGCTGGCCGCTGCCAGCCTCCTGGCTTCTTTGACCGGCGCCGTCTTGGCCGGCGGCCACACCGCTGCTCCCGCTACAGCGCCAGTCAACCCCGTTGCACTGGTGGACCAGTTCGAAGCCACCGGCGGCAAGTTCGAGGGTTATCGCCGCTCCGGCGCCAAGGGCGTCTGCGCGATGGGCGAATTCGCAGGCAGCGCTGAGGGCAAGGCCATCTCCAGCGCCTCGGCCTTCAGCGGCGCCAAGATTCCGGTGATCGTGCGCTTCTCGGTAGGCGGCGGTAACCCCAAAGCACCTGACAACGCCAAGAGCCAGCGCAACATGGCCCTGCAGTTCGACCTGCCGAACGGCGAAGTTTGGCAACATGGCAATATCAGTGCGCCGGTATTCGGTGCCGCCACGCCCGCGCAACTGCTCGGCCGCTTGCAATCACTGCAGGCTGACCCCACCACCAAGGCTGCAGACCCAGCCAAGGTGAAGGCCTTTGCCGATGCAAACCCAGAAGTGCTGCTGCAGGGCCGCTGGTTTGCCTCGCAGCCCATTCCGGCCAGCTATGCCAGCGTGAACTACTGGGGCGTGCACGGCTTTGCCTTCACCAATGCCAAGGGCGAAAAGACCGCCGGCAAGTGGGTCTTCGAACCCGTGGGCGGCCTGCAAGGCCTGACCGAGGATGAAGCCAAGGCCAAGGGCGCAAGCTTCCTGTTCGACGACCTGCGCCAGCGCGTGGCTGCTGGCCAAGTGGCCTTCAACTTCAATCTGGAAGTGGCCGAAGCGGGCGACAAACTCGACAACTCCACCATGCCTTTGCCCGCAGGTCGCAAGAAGGTGAGGCTCGGCACCCTAAAAGTGACCTCGGTAGCCCCCGATGCCGGCGGCAGCTGCTTGACCATTAACTTCGACCCCAACCGCATGCCCAAGGGCGTTGAAGGCCTGGGCGATCCGATGCTGACCGCCCGCACCGCCACATACGCCATCGGCATGGGGCGTCGCCTGGGTGAAGGCGCCAAGCAACAATAAAAAAAAGAGGCCAGCCGCTGGGCTGGCCCACTTTTCGGCGCTTCCCTAAATGCGCCGCTGATCAGCGCAACACCGGCGCCAATGCCGGTGCTGAAACCGCACCGCTGTTCGAATCTCGCATGGCCTTCCTGGCCACCTCGTTGTAGCCTCGCCAGAAGTCCCAGCCATAGTCGCCCTTAATGCAGCCCAGTGCCACCGCGCGAAGGCCCACGGCTTGATAGCGCGCAAAGGCCGTGTACTCCACGTCGCCCCAGAGCCCGATCAACAATTCTCCTCGCGAGAGATCAAGTAGGGCCTGAGCCCGCCCGGCTTCCTCGGTGTCGGGCAACCCCATGGGCGGGGCTGACAAGCCGGTGATGCCAAGTTCTGACTCAAGTGGGCGGCGTGAATCCTCTGGCTCGGAGGACGGCAACAGCACCACGAACCCAAGCAGAGCCATGGGCACCAACAGCTTGGCACCCCAGTAAGGGTGATCAGTCACATTTGGTCCTTTCAACACTTCGCCTTTGCGAACCACAGCCCAGAGCGGCGTAAAGCCCCAGTCTCCCCTGACGCAAAATTCCCCAGTTCAGGCCCCTGACGAGCCCGTGATCAAAGTTCGAGACGGAGTAAATCTCCGTGGTGCTTGCTTAACGATAAGCGATCTGACCTCGAAGGTCCCTCTGCACAACCGGCGGGAAAGCGCCCCCAGCAACAAGAGCCCGCCCAGGCGGGGGGCCGTTGGGATGTCGAGCATGGGCGATGGACTGGAGGATGCGAGGGTTAAAGATTTCGCAATGGTGGCACGGCGGTGGCTCAAATCTTGATCCCCAGCGGGGCCCGCCCAATAATCGTCTGCGATGCCCCGCAACCTTTCCAAATCGCGCCTGATCGAGTTTCGGCAGTGCCCCAAGCGGATGTGGCTGCAGATCCACCACCCCGAGCAGCGCCAGGCCGACCCCGACACGCAAGCCCGGATGGACATCGGCAACGAAGTGGGCGCCCTGGCGCGCACCCTGCTGGCCCCGGCTGGCGATGGCATCTTGTTTGATACGCAGCAGGAAGGTTATGCCGCCGTCTTCGAGCGGTCGATGGTGTCACTGCAAGCGCGCCGCCCCCTGTTCGAGGCGGGCTTTCAGCATGGGTCCCTGTTTGCGTTGGTAGACGCCCTGCTGCCCACCGATTCCCCCGCGGGCTGGCGCCTCATCGAAGTGAAGTCCTCTGCCAACGTGAAAGACCACCAACGCGACGACCTGGCCATTCAAGCCTTCATCCTGCGCCAAGCCGGTGTGCAGCTTGAAGCGGCGGCCGTGGCCACCATTGATTCCACCTGGGTGTATCCCGGCGGGGGGCACTACCAGGGGCTGTTGAAGCAAACCGACTTGCTCGACGAGGCCCGGGCGCGTGAGGCTGAGGTGCAGGATTGGCGCGATGCGGCCCTGCAAGTCTGCGAACAGCCCGAGCCCCCCAGCGTGGCCATGGGGGCCCAATGCACGGCGCCCTTCGCCTGCCCCTACACCCAACACTGCCAGGCCGCCGCAGCGCCCGCTGATGCAGGGATTACAGCGCCCATTGAATGGCTGCCTGGCCACCAATCTTCAGGACTAAGGGCGTTTGTGACCACTCACAAACCGCGCTCGATGGCGGAATTGCCCGATTCGCTGTTGTCGCCCATGCAACGCCGCGTGAAGCACGCCACCCTTTCCAACACCCCCTGGGTGGACAGTGCCGCCCTGCAGCCGCTTTTGAAGGGCTTGGCTTGGCCCTTGCACTTCTTGGACTTTGAAGCCGTTCAGTTCGCCATTCCCCGCTGGGCCGGAACCCGACCGTTTGAACAGATTCCCTTTCAGTACTCGCTGCACACCCTTGAATCTGACGGGCCCCAAGGCAGATTGACCCACACCGACTTTCTGGACTTGTCAGGCCAAGACCCGCGAAGGCCATTGGCACAGCAGTTGGCCAGCGACCTCGGCAACAGCCAAGGTTCGGTTCTGGCCTACAACAAGGGCTTTGAAGGCATGGTGCTGCGCGCCTTGGCGGCGCAGTTTGATGACCTGGCGCCGGCACTTAGTGCCATTGAAGCGCGGCTCGTCGATTTGCTGCCGATCACGCGCGCCACCTACTACCACCCGCTGCAACAGGGCAGCTGGAGCATCAAGCGGGTGTTGCCCACCATCCCAGGGCAAACGGGGTATGCAGCGCTGGGCTCGGTGGCGGATGGGCAAGCGGCCGTTCAGGCTTACCTCGAGGGTGTTCGGCTGGCTGAAACAGACCCCCATCAGGTGAACCACCTTGCACAGGCCCTGCGTGCGTACTGCGAGAAGGACACCGCAGCGATGGTGGCGCTGTGGAAATACTTGAAGGGCGTTTCTGCGTCAGCGTGAGCCTCTGCAAGTGAGCCCTCCAACGCTATACCTGGACTTCGACGGTGTCCTGCATCCTGGGCACTTCCGAGAGGGTGAGCAGTTCTGTCAACAAGGCTTGTTGGCAGAGGCGATCGCGGGCCATGCGCTCAACATCATCATTTCATCGAGCTGGCGATTTCAATTCACTCTGGCCAAGCTGAAATCGCTGCTGCACCCTGAGATCGGCCGCCGAGTCACGGGGATCAGCGGAGCGGCTCTTTTTGGATCTCACTCACGCTGGCGCGAGATTGAACGCCACGCCATGTTCAACCGGATCCACAACTTCCGAGCCCTGGACGACAGCGGGTTTCTGTTTCCCGCAGGCTGTGGCGCACTGATCCTGTGTGATGGGGCGAGGGGGATGCAGGCCATGCAAGGGCAGGCGCTGCGGCGATGGCTCGACGGGTCTGGCTGAGGCCTTCATCGATACATGCCTGGAGCCACCGTATGCCTGTACGTACATCCAGCTCACTCGGTGAGCCTGTCGCTGGGCAAGATGGTTTCTGCCCTTTGAGGGCCAAGCGAACAAACCCAAGCGCTTCCTATGACCGCTCAAGCCGCTGAATCACTCTTGCTCGATGGGCAGGAGGTTTACCTGTGTGAAACGCCGCTGAACGCCTACTTCGCGCTCACCGGCCTTGCCCCGCAGTTCCAAGTTGAAACCACCGCGTGTTGGCGCGGCTACATCGGCTCGTGGGAGATCAAGGATTCGCGCCTCTACCTGATTGATATCGGAGGCAGCTACGAAGATGGATCGCCCATCACCCTGGAGAGCCTGTTTCCCGGCTTTCCCCATCGGGTGTTCGCCCATTGGTACAGCGGCACGCTGCGCGTGCCTCAGGGCGAATTGCTGAAGTACCGCCACATGGGCTGGGCGTCCACCTTCGAGCGCGACCTGCTGATCGACGTCGAAGATGGGGTGGTCAAGGGCATGCAGGTTCAACAAAACCAAGAGCCTGGCACCGGAGAGGACGAGTGAGCACCGATTGGGACGTGGCTATCGGAGCCTACTTGGCCATTGGCGCTGTGCTGCTGCTGGTGATTTACGTCCACCACCGCCTGACCCGTGTAGAGCGCTCGGATTGGGTGCAGGCCGCCTTGAGGGCCAGCGACCCCGAACGCCACACGCTTGGCTACCGGGTCATGGCCGACTTCGTGGCCCCTGCCCTGGCCGCTGTTTTCATTTGGGCCCTGTGGCCCGCAGCATTGGCCATGGCAGCCAGGTGGAAGTGGAAAGCGTGGAAAGAGGAGCAGCAATTGAAGGCACGCAAAGACGCACAAGACAACCAAGAACCGGTCGAGATGAGTGAGTTGATCGAGCGCTTGTCCATTGAATCCATCGAAGCCCGAGAAACCATTCACGACCCGCTACAGGCAGCCCCGGCCACGCCGTTCGGCCACTTGGGTGCAGCATGGGTTGCGTTTCGATCGCAGCTGCAGCCGCAAGACGAGCTGTGGTCATTTGTGGCCGTACGCGCGGATGAGTGGGGCTTGCAAGAAGAAACCGGCGGCTACGCAGCCGTGCGCGATGGCGCCATTGCGGCGCACTTCACCAGTCGCCGCAAGAAGGCTGGCATGTGAGCGCCGCGAACCCACCAAACAAGTTTGAGCTGGGCGCCAGCAGCAGGTCCGGGCACTTTGGCATTACCAGCCTCGAGCAAGCCCAGGCGTTTGCGGCGCATCCTGTCTTGGGAGACCGGCTTCAGGCTTATGGGTTAGAACTTAAGCCAAGTTCCGCGTAGCCCTTGCTGCTCGATGCCGGGTTTGCTCCAATCACAGACCCCTTCCTTAAATACCGTATTCAGGCGTGTCCACTCAGCCGCCGTGAACGTCACTTTGTATTCCGAAGTGTTCGGCGCCTTTAGCTGACATTTGATAACGTCGGCCGAAATCGGAGCTCCAGCTACAAAGCGCGGCGAGCCCGGTGCAGGGTAGAGTTCCGCACACTTGCCCGCCGTTTGAGAAAGTTTCTCCACAATCTTCTTCGGTACAGCATCCCGCGTCAGGCACCCTTCTTCCAGGGTTGCGGGCTTATTTCGAATCACCTTTTCTCGTTTGGTGCTAGCGCTGGTATCAGCAGATATATTTGCAAGCCACAGATCCATTTGCTTGAGCGCATCCATCAGCAAGGGACTAAAACTAGAGTAGTAGCCGTAGCGAAAGTCCTCATGCAGCATGACTTGATTGTCGGCATTACCGTTCGCTTTTATCAAACGCTCTCGCATGGAAAACGAGTGATACTTCAGGTGAATATCTCCAACATCGCGATCATCCGAATACCCTCGATGGTCAATGATTGGTATCTCCTTTAACCCGCCACCACCAGAAGTCAAACGCCCAGTCTGGTAGGCCTGAGTCACGGCACTCAGATCTGCTACGGTGCGCGATTTAGAAAACCTTGCATCCTTGTCATACCCTCCAACCTTTTCGTTGAGCGTCAGGAACTGATCTATCGTTATCACGCCCGCGTTTAGCGCCTGAAGACCATATTGAACGCCGACGTTGTCGATCGGTCTTAAGGCAAATCCGGTGACTGCATCTTTACCAAAAACGTTAACGTTGTGATCATAAATGCTACAACGAACACCTGTCGGATTTTTCACAGGATCGTAGCGCTGGTCGGCAGGTAGTGTTGACGGACAGTAGGCGTTCGGTGCAATTCGCATCGCGCCGTCATAGACAGTACCGGTGTAGATTGTTTTCACCGTCTTTACACCAGCAACGGCCTCTTGCTGAGCGTCGGTAAACGTGTTTGGCGCAACGTTTTTGAAGTAGTTACCCAAAAGGCGCATGTCTGTGATCGAGTATGTCGTTGCAAACCCTACCTCGGGAAAGCTACAGCCGGGCAATATTCCGTCAAGCAAGCCCGGGTAGTTGTCCGCTATCTGATGCTGCTGATACGACCCACCAGAACACCCCCAGCCAATTGTGTATTTCGGCGGCCCGTACGCTTCAATAAACCGCTCTTTGACCATTGCCATTGATTCGGCCGCAGTCAAATCCTGGCAATTGTTTCCAAAGACATTTAAAGACGACGAAGCCATCGCGTAGCCTTGGCTCAAGATCGGATTGTCCAGCACACCCCCTGTGGTGTTGCCCTGACGGTACCATCCGCCAGTGCATCCGCCGCCGAAGGTATAGACAAGTTTTCCGTTCCAGCCAGATGGCGATGAAGCAAAAGTCGGTGCAGCCTCAGCGATCGGGTTATGAATCATCGAGATTTGGTAGATAGCTCGATTAATCACACCGGTTTCCACCCGAACAACGTAGGGAACAGACTTACCATTTACCGTTGTCGTTGCAACATCAGTGGGCAACGCTGTCGTTGACTTCAAAGGAACGAACTGCGGCGTCGCCGCTGTATTGCGGTAGACGTAATCTACTCGGGTGTCAGCGGAGCATTTTGCATCCTTTGCCACCCCAAGAAAGCTAACGCCATCGGGCAGTCTGAATGTATCCGTCTGGCAAGTAAACGGTTGCTGCTGTGGTCCCGAAAATATCGGCCCCGAGATTGGGTGGCCTGTAAGGGTAATTGAAGTAATTGCGTTGTTGGCTACCGCAGTCAATTCGTTCGACCCTTGCCTGATCCCTTTAACAAGGCCGACAAATTCGGTGGGCGTGGCGGAACTTCTTTTGAAGGATTCAGATACATCAGTCCCATTTAGGGTTACCTGTATTTGCACATTTTGACTACTGACAGAAATCTTCACAAGTGCATCGTCACCAGATACATACTCAGGCTTTGATGAGAGAAGCGAAACTGCAGGAGCCTCTCCCACGCTTGAGCTGCAAGAAATGATCGTACTTGCCAACAAAGGCAACCCCGCCAAGACTGCGGGGCGCATCGCACTCAATCGGTTATTCATTGACCTCACCTCCACGGTTCGCGCGCGTGTGAATGAAGATCGAGCAAGGGTATGCATCGCGCAATAAAAAGGCTAGACCTCTCGCCTGAGAAGGTCAATGGAAAAACCGGGCTGGCGCGTGGGAATTTCAAAACGCCACTGGAGCCACTGGCGGCCTATGAGAAGCCCGTCCGACGGCCAGTTTGGTCACCAATACCAACACCTGCTTGATCGACGCCAGCACTGCGCACCGGACGGTGGCCGGTTGGACCTTCGGCCTGCCTGTGTTGACGCCCGGACAGCGTGAACTGCTGCGTCAAAGCAAGCGCATTGCCAACCCGGGTTGCCATGCCAGCGCCTTCATCCTGTTGCTGCGTCCCTTGGTCGATGCGGCCTTGTTACCCCGCGAGCTGCCGGTGTCGGCCACGTCCATTACCGGCTACTCGGGCAGTGCAAACAGCATGATTGCGCTGTACGAAGCAGGCGGCGATAACAGGCTGCAATCGCCCCGCCCTTATGGCCTGACTTTGGCGCACAAACACGTGCCCGAAATGAAAGCCCACACGGGTTTGGCGAACGCACCGCTGTTGTCGGCAACTTCAAAAAAGGCTTGGCGGTAACGGTGCCTTTGCATCTGGTGCAACTGCCAGCGGGCACCACGGCCGAGTCCCTTTACGCCGTGCTGTCAGCGCGTTATGCGACCGAGACCTTCGTCAACGTCAAAACCCTGCGCGATCCCGCGGTGCTGGAAAGCGGCTTTTATGACGCACAAGCTTGCAACGACAGCAACCGCG
>Ga0194129_10006324_pt1 | contig 14579 bp, 13 predicted proteins | sample TA2KigCa35mmetaG_FD_150862 | JGI IMG/M metagenome (GOLD analysis project Ga0194129, IMG submission 150862) | Freshwater microbial communities from Lake Tanganyika, Tanzania - TA2015038 Kigoma Deep Cast 35m | ecosystem: Environmental > Aquatic > Freshwater > Lake | place: Tanzania: Lake... | reverse complement strand
TCCGGCCGACTCGCACATGCGTTGGCAGGCCGAACCGCTAGGCGCAGCCGAGCGCGCCGACATCGCAGCACGCGAACAATTTTTGCTGCAGCAGCTTTGCGCCGCTGCCACGGCAACGACCGCTGCGGCGCGCCCCGCGCTGCGCGTACCCCTGCTGTGGATGAGTTACGCCGTCGAGCGCAGCCAGCGCGCGGACAGCCGGCAATCTGTTGGCGCTGCGCTACGTCGTGCCCTCAGCAGTTGGCGGAGCGCCCTCGCCCTGTCCCGTGGCAAGTTGCCGCGGGCGCTCCGCTGCTGATTTTTTTGACTACTCGATTTCGCCCGAGGACCTCTACCGATGCCCGCCGAGACCCACACCGACTTCGACCCGCGACGCATCACGCTTGCTGCTGATGAGTTGCGCGGCAGAGTCATTGCCATCACCGGACCCACCGCAGGCCTCGGTCGCGCACTAGCCCTCGAGTGCGCGCGACGCGGCGCCGAGGTGGTACTCATCGGTCGCAACGTCAAAAAACTCGAGACGGTCCATGCCGAAATCGCCGCCTTGCGTGCGGCCAGCGGCGCGCCAGCGGCCGAAGCCGTGATTGCCCCACTCGATCTCGAAAAAGCAGTCGCCGGCGACTTCGATGCGATCGCTCATGCGCTGCTGCAGCGTTGGGGTCGACTCGACGGGCTCGTGCATAACGCCGCGATCCTCGGCGTTCCGGGACCTCTCGAAGATTACGATGTGCCGACTTGGATGAAGGTCATGCATGTCAACCTGACTGCACCGTTTGCGCTGACCCAGGTGCTGCTGCCGGTGCTGCGCGCCTCGCCAGATGCCAGCGTGCTCTGTCTGTCGAGCGCGGTGGGCCGTCGCGGCCGCGCCTACTGGGGCGCTTACGCCGTCTCGAAGTTCGGTCTCGAGGGCTTGATGCAGGTGCTGGCGGATGAGCTCGAAAAAACCACCGTGCGCATCAATTCTTTGAACCCGGGACGCGCGCGCACCCAAATGCGCCGACAAGCCTATCCTTCGGAAGCCGCAGAAACGCTGCCCCTGCCGGAGTCGCTGACGGCACCGATGATAGCGCTGCTCGGCCCGCAAGCGCGCGGTGTAAGCGGTCGCGCCTTCGACGCCCAGTAATCTCCGCGACGACTGACGCCAACACTCGTCACGCCAACACCCCGCGCGCCGAGGGCTCGGCCCCGAGGGCTGCAGCCTCTTCGCTGGTCAAAGACCGAAAATGCCCGCGATTGAGGTCACGAGTGAGTGCGAGTGGCCCAAGCGCGGTGCGCGTGATGCGGCTCACGAACGCGCCCTGGCGCTCGAACAGTCGACGCACGTCCTTGCCGCTCGCGCCGATGGCCAGCAAGCGATACCAGCGGTTGGCACTTTCGGCCTCCTGCTCCGAGCCCTCGACCTCGACGCCCTCGAGACGACGGCCGTCATCGAGCTCGCCAAGGCGAATATTTTCGAGGTGACTGTCCTCGAGCTCACCGCGTATCCGCACCAAAAATTCGGTGGGCCAACGCCGGACACGACGCTGCAGGCGCTCGGCGAGCGCGCCATCAGTGGTCACCAGCTCAAGACCACCATCCACTCGCGGCATCGGCGAGACCGCCAAAAACCGGCGCCCGGCGCGGCGCGGCAGTCGCGCGATCACGCCCTCGGTCAAAGAATCGCCGGTCGATCGATGGCAAAGAAATACCGAAGCTTCCGTTTTGAGGCGTGAGGGATCGCGGCTGCGCCTGACCACCCGCCCATCGACACGCAACTCGTCGCGTCCCGATACCCGCGCACCGATCTCGGCCACTGCGCCATTGACGGTGACCCGTCCGGCGCGGATCCATTCCTCGGCCTCGCGACGCGAGGCAAGACCGGCCTGTGCCAAAATTTTTTGAATGCGCTCGCCCGCAGGGGCGGACTCACTGGGCGGCCGTCGCGTTCGCTCAGACCTTGGCATCGACCGCTTCAGTGGTGTCGACTGCTGCAGACGCATCGACCGCTGCACAGGCCTCGACGACATCCGCCTGCGCAGCCGCGGGCTCGGCGATCAACGCCGGCTCGTCGGCCACCGGCAGATCAAGTTGCGGGTTCAGGTCAACCATCGCCTTCAGTTCAGCGAGCGGTGGCAACTCGTCGATCGAGCGCAGTCCAAAGTAATCGAGGAACGACTTGGTGGTGCCGAGGAGCTCGGGGTGACCGGGTACATCGCGGTGCCCGACGACGCGCACCCACTCGCGCTCCATCAGCGTCTTGACGATATTGGGATTGACGGCCACCCCGCGCACGGACTCGATCTCGGCACGGGTGATCGGTTGCCGGTACGCGATCAATGCCAAAGTTTCGAGCAACGCCCGCGAGTACTTTTGTGGGCGCTCCGGCCACAACCGGCCGATCTCGCGCGCGTAATTCGCGCGTACCTGAATGCGCCAGCCACTGGCGGTTTCTTTGAGCTCGATCGCCCGGTCTGCGTAGTGCGCTGCCAACTCGCTCAGCGCAGTGCTGATGGCAGTCTTGTCCGGTCGGCCATCCTCGTCGAAGAGCTGCGCGAGCTCGCTCGTCGCCATCGGTTTGCCGGCCGCCAGCATCGCCGCTTCGAGCACGTTGCGGATGTGATGTTCGCTCATCGATTGTCCTCGTCAGATTCAACGCTGCCAGGCTCGACCGGGCCGGTGTCGACGGGCGATGCGCCATCGACCAGACGCAGACGCGGGGCCTGCGCTGCGCGTACATGCAGCGGACCATAAGTTTCGGTTTGCACGAGATCGATCAAACCCTCGCGCACCAATTCGAGCAGGGCAACGAAGGTCACGGTCACGCCCATGCGACCCTCCTCGGGCTTGAAGAGCCTGAGAAATTCGACGAAGCCGCCGTTCTCGACGGCCGCCAGCACATCGGTCATGCGGGCGCGAACTGAAAGGCGTTCGCGCTGCACATGGTGATGACCGAACATGGCAGCGCGTGCCACCACATCGCGGAAGGCAACGATCATCTCCTGCAGCGTCACCGTGGGCAGCGTCGAGGCGGGTCGTCGAACATCCACCTCAGCGCTCGCCGGCCACGTGTCGCGATCGTCGCGCGGCATGCGATCGATGTTCTCGGCGGCCTGCTTGTAGCGCTCGTACTCCTGCAAGCGACGCACGAGATCAGCGCGCGGATCGGCCTCTTCGGCGGTCGGATCGGTCGATCGCGGCAGCAACATGCGCGATTTGATTTCGGCCAGCGTCGCCGCCATCAGCATGTATTCGCCGGCCAACTCGAGCTGCAGATCCTGCATCAGCTCGATGTAATTCATGTACTGCTTGGTGATGTCGGCGAGTGGAATATCGAGGATGTCGAGGTTCTGCCGGCGGATGAGATAAAGCAAAAGATCAAGCGGTCCCTCGAACGCTTCGAGGAATACCTCGAGGGCCTGCGGCGGGATGTACAGATCGCGTGGCAGTTGCGTGATCGGCTCGCCTTGCACGACCGCGAACGGCATCTCGGCTTGCGCCGGTGTCGCCGCATCCGGCGTCTCGGCAGTCTCATTCGGCGCGGGCACGAGCTTCAGTTCGGGCTTGGCCATGACATCAGTCTCCACGCAGGTGCATGGCGTAGCGCACCTCGTCCAAAGTTTCTCGCGCCGCCTCGCGCGCCTTCTCGCTGCCTTCGGTGAGGATGGCGCGCACCAGTTCGGGATTGTTTTCGTATTCGGCCGCGCGCTGGCGCATGGTCGTCGCCTCGGCAACAATGCGATCGATCAACGGCCTCTTGCACTCGAGGCAACCAATGCCTGCGCTGCGACAACCCGCCGCCGCCCAACTGCGCGTCGACTCGTCCGAATACACCTCGTGCAGCGACCAGACAGGGCACTTGTCCGGATCGCCCGGGTCGGTACGCCGGACGCGCGCGGGGTCGGTCTGCATGGTCTTGAGCTTGCGCGTGACCGAGTCCGGATCTTCTCGCAGCCCGATCGTGTTGCCGTACGACTTGGACATCTTGCGACCATCCACACCGGGCAATTTTGGCGTGGGCGTCAGCAACGCCTGGGGCTCGGGCAGGATGCTCACGCTCGAGCCCTCGAGATAGCCGAGCAGCCGCTCGCGATCGGCGACGGTGATGCGCGTGTTCGCCTGCACGATCGCCTGCGCTTTCTCGAGCGAGGCGGTGTCGCCGGTCTCCTGAAACTTGCGGCGCAGCTCACGATAGAGCTTGCTGTTGCGGGCGCCGAGCTCGCCGACGGCCTTTTCGGATTTTTCTTCGAAGCCGGCTTCGCGACCAAATAAATTGTTGAAGCGCCGGGCAACCTCGCGCGTCACTTCGACATGCGCCACCTGATCCTCACCCACCGGCACATAGCGCGGCCGGTAGAGCAGGATGTCCGCCGATTGCAGCAAGGGGTAGCCGAGGAAGCCGTAGGTCGCGAGGTCTTTCTCCTGCAACTCGGCCTGCTGGTCTTTGTACGTCGGAACGCGCTCGAGCCAGGAGAGCGGCGTGATCATCGACAACAACAGATGCAACTCGGCGTGCTCGGGTACGTGTGATTGCACAAAAATCGTCGCCACCCCGGGATTGAGGCCCGCCGCCAGCCAGTCGATCACCATCTCGCGCGTGAACTCGGGCAAGCGGCTCGTGTCCTCGTAGCCGGTCGGCAGCGCGTGCCAGTCGGCGACAAAGAAAAAACACGGGTATTGATACTGCAGGTCGACCCAGTTCTTGAGCGCGCCGTGATAGTTGCCGAGGTGCAGCTGTCCGGTCGGGCGCATGCCCGAAAGCACACGGTTGGCTTGCGGGTTACTGCTCACGAGCTGTGATCTCGCATGAAATTAATATCATATATTATTGATTTAAATGGACTTTATGACCGAAGCCCTTTCGGTGAATTTCGCGGGCTCCTGAACTTGCGAATTATACCGTCTGGCTCACAGCCCGAAAGGCTCGAGACTGCCCCGCCCCTGCCGCGCAATCACCGGCGGACGCGAGGCCAGATCGACCACCGTGGTCGGCTCTAGCCCGCAGGCACCCCCATCGAGAATGGCATCGAGTTGAGGGCCGAGCCGCTGCTCGATGTCATCGGCAACGTTCAAGGCGAGACCATCGCCGGGCAGCAACAGCGTCGAGCTCATGATTGGCTCGCCGAGCTCTGCCAACAACATTCGCGGCACCTCGTGATCCGGAACGCGGATGCCGATAGTGCGACGTTTTTCATGCTGCAGGCGCCGCGGGACTTCGCGGGTCGCCTCCAGCAAGAACGTATAGGGTCCCGGTGTGCAGGACTTCAGCAAACGAAACTGCCAGGTGTCGACCTTGGCGTAGCGCGCGATCTCGGTCAGATCGCGACAGACCAGCGTGAAGTGATGATGCTTGTCGGCGCCGCGGATGCGGCGGATCCGCTCGAGCGCAGCCTTGTCACCGAGGTGGCAGCCGAGCGCGTAGCAGGAATCCGTCGGGTAGGCGATGACCCCACCGGCGCGCAGAATTTCTGCGGCAAGGCGCACCAAACGCAGTTGCGGATTGTCCGGATGCAGTTGAAAACGTTGCACGCGCTTATGATATCGAGCGAATGGAAGCCCTGATCGAATTCCTGCCACTGCTCGCGTTCCTGATCGCGTACAAGTGGCAAGGCATCTACGCCGCGACGGCAAGTTTGATGGGCGCGATGGCGCTGCTGCTGATCTACGATCGTCTGCGCCACCAACGGATTCCGCCGATGCACTTGGCGAGCGCCGCGCTGGTGTTCGTGCTCGGCAGCGCGACGCTCTGGCTGCGCGACGAGCGCTTCATCATCTGGAAACCCACCGCACTCTTCTGGGCGCTCGCGCTCGCTTGCATCGTCAGTGTGGTGATGCGCAAACCGTTGATCGAGCGCCTGATGACCGCCGCCGCGGCCGAAGCCTTCGTTGGCGTGCCCCTTGCCGACTGGTCGCTGGTCACCATGGTGTGGGCGGTTTTTTATGTGGTGATGGGGATGCTGAACCTCTGGGTGGCCTGGAACTACCCGCAGGCGACCTGGGTCGATTTCAAGGTGTATGGCATCACCGCGCTGAGTTTCGTATTCATCATCGGACAAACGATATGGCTCACCCGCCGCAGTCGCCCCGCCTGAGGGAGGCCATCAGAGTTCGCCTGACGAGCGCGCTGGCGCCTGCGCAACTCGAAATCCGCGACGACAGTGCGTTGCACGCCGGTCACGCCGGCGCGCGCGAGGGCGGGCATTTCCACGTGACGATCCACTCGGCGCGGTTTGCCGGGCTCGCGCCGCTGGCGAGGCATCGCCTGGTCTACGCCGCCCTCGACGATTTGCTGGGACAGGGCATTCACGCCCTGTCCATCGATGCCCGCTTGCCCTCATAATCCGCCCTCCTTCCGATCACCGATAGAACTGGGACATGTCCATGAAGCATTCGCGTTTGTTTACCGTTATTGCGCTCGCTGCGCTGGTTGCCGCCTGCCAACCCAAGGGCGAGGACAAGGATCCGGCGGCCGAGGCCGCCAAGAAGCCCGTTGCCACCATCAACGGCAAGTCGATCACGCAGGGTGAGTTCGACGCCTTCGTCAAGCAGGTTGCTGGCCGCGCCGTTGCCGACCTCGATGCCGAGCAGAAAAAGCGCGCACTCGACTCACTGATCGGATTGCACGTGCTCGGCGCTCAGGCCGAGAAAGACGGGCTCGACAAGAAAGCCGATCTCGCCGCCGAGATCGCCCTCACCCGTCTCAACATCCTGCAGCAAGCCATCGCCACCAAGTACCTCGAAGGCAAAACGCCGACCGAGCAGGAACTGAAGGCGGAATACGACGCCCAGGTCGCCCAGATGTCGCGCAACGAGTACAAGGCACGGCACATCCTGGTACCTACGGAAATCGCCGCGACGCAGATCCTCGAGCGCCTGAAGAAAGGCGAGCGCTTCGAAGCCCTCGCCAAAGATTCGCTCGACTCATCGCGTGACAACGGCGGTGACCTCGGCTGGTTCAGTCCAGCCAGCATGGTCAAGCCCTTCGCCGATGCCGTGATGGCTCTGAAGAAAGGCGAGACGATTGCCAAGCCAGTACAGACGCAGTTCGGCTGGCACGTGATCCGTCTCGATGACGTCCGCGAAGTGCAGCCGCCGCCGTTCGAGCAGGTCAAGCAGCAGCTCAATCAAGCGGTGATGGCCAAGAAGTTCCGCGCTTACAGCGACGAACTCACCAAGGCCGCCAAGATCGAAAAGAAGATCTGACGCCAAGCGTTCGCGCTGGCGAAGAAACGCCCGCCCTCAAGGCGGGCGTTTTTCTTTGAGGATGCGCTGCAGCGCCGCCTCATCGAGAACCGCAATCCCGAGCTCCGCGGCTTTGCGCAGTTTCGAGCCGGCGTCACGCCCGGCCACGAGATAGCTCGTTTTCTTTGACACGCTGCCTGCGGCTTTTGCGCCAAGCGCGCGCAAGGCGTCTTCGGCTTCTTCTCGCTGCAAAGTGTCGAGCGTGCCGGTCAGCACGAAGGTGAGCCCCGCCAGCGGATGCTCGCCCGCGGCCGGAATTTCGACCCGCGGCCAATGCAGGCCTGCCGACTGCAAACGTGCGACTACCTCGCGATTCGTCGGCTCGGCAAAGAATTCGACCACATGACGGGCGATCACCGGCCCGACGTCCGGCACTTGCTGCACGCCTTCGAGATCGGCCGTCAGCAACTGCTCGAGAGTGCCGAAATGCGCCGCCAGCGCTGCCGCCGTCGCCTCGCCGACGTCACGGACGCCGAGCGCAAATAAGAAGCGCGCCAGCGTGGTCGACTTGGATTTCTGCAGCGCGCTGACAATGTTTTCCGCAGACTTTGGCCCCATGCGCTCGAGGTTCGCGAGCGTCGCAGCATCCAGGCGGTAAAGATCAGCGGGCGTTTCGACGAGTCCGGCATCGACAAACTGCTCGACGAGTTTCTCACCCACCCCTTCGATATCGAGCGCCCGACGCGAGGCAAAGTGGCGGATTCGCTCCTTGCGCTGCGCGCTGCAACGATAGCCGCCGGTGCACCGTGCGACGGCCGCATCGGCGTCGCGCTCGACGGGCGCCGCACACACCGGGCAGCGTGTCGGCAACTGCACCTCGCGAGTCGTCGTCGGACGTCGCTCGATCAGCACCCGCGCCACTTCCGGAATCACATCGCCGGCGCGGCGCACGATCACGGTATCGCCGATACGGACATCTTTGCGCAGCACCTCGTCCATGTTGTGCAGCGTCGCATTGCTGACCGTCACCCCGCCGACGAATACGGGCTCGAGGCGAGCGACGGGCGTCAACGCCCCCGTACGCCCGACCTGAAATTCGACCTCACGCAACTGGGTCAAGGCCTCTTCGGCCGGAAACTTGTGGGCCACGGCCCAGCGCGGCGCACGCGAGACGAAGCCGAGTGCACGCTGGGCGGCGATGCTGTCGACTTTGTAGACCACACCGTCGATCTGATACGCCAGCGAGGCGCGCCGGCGACCGATCTCGGCGTAATACTCGAGACAACCCGCGGCGCCGCGTACGCGCTTGATCTCGGGCGACACCTTCAGGCCATAGCCGCGTAACAGCTCTAGGGTCTGACTGTGCAAGGCTGGCAGCTCGAGACCCTCGATGGCGCCGACCGTGTAAAAGAAAATATCCAGCGGCCGCTGCGCCGTGATGCGCGGATCGAGTTGGCGCAAGCTTCCGGCTGCCGCGTTCCGCGGATTGGCAAAGATTTTCTCACCGTGCTTGGCGGCTTCGGCATTCAGACGCTCAAAGCCCGACACCGGCATGAACACTTCGCCACGCGCTTCGAACAACGGTGGCGCCTTGCCTTGCAAGAGCAGCGGCAAGGAACGAATCGTGCGCACGTTGGCGGTGACATCCTCACCGCTCGTCCCATCGCCACGCGTTGCCGCCCGGACGAAGACGCCGTTCTCATAGGTCACAGAAATCGCGAGTCCATCGAGTTTCGGCTCGGCGGAATATTCGATCTCGTCGCTCGTGCCGAGGCGCTCACGGACTCGGCGGTCGAAAGCGCGCAAATCCTCGTCGGTGAACGCGTTGTCGAGCGACAACATCGGTACACGGTGCCGCACCTCGGCAAACTCGTCGAGCGGCGCCGCCCCGACGCGCTGCGTCGGCGAATCGGCCGTGACCAGTTCAGGATGCGCAGCCTCGAGGGCGCGCAGCTCTTGCAACAACCGATCCCATTCGGCGTCCGGGATCTGCGGATCGTCGAGAATGTAGTAACGATAATTGTGGTATTCGATATCGCGCCGCAATTGCGCAGCGCGGCGTCGCCAGGCCTCGGTCGATGATCCCGCGCTCACGCGACCGGCTCGCTCATGGGCGCAAAGGACTCACGGTCTCAATTCGCCGCAGCGGCCGCCTCGCGCCGCATTTCCGCGAGGCGCGTCTCGCTCAGCGGCTGCCCCTGCGAATCGAGTAGATCGCCCCGCAAGCGCTGGGCGAGCGTGTGACCGGCCAGTAACAACTTGTCGACCGTTTCGCGACCGGGCATGGGCCCCGGCAACACCGCGAACAAATTGATCCCGAGGAATCGCGTCGAGTCGATGGTCGCAAGATCAAAGTTCCCGGGCTTGGTGAGACTCGCCGCGCTCATCAAGGTGCGGCCATCGGCAAGCTGGCGATGAAAGATCGACATATCGCCATGCACGAAGCCCTCGCCCAGCAAGGCCTGCCGCAGGCTCGCGCCGCTGAAGCGCTCGCCGCCGCGCGCGACCACGCGCAGCGCCACGATGACGCGCTGGTCTTCGTCGAGGACTGCCGCTGCGGACGCTGTTGCTGCGGGCATGGTTACTGAGGGCGCACTTGCTACGGGTGCAGTTGAGGTCGGCGCCACGTCCTCTGCGAACTGCTCACTCCCCGCGGGCGCGCCCTCCATGACCGGGATATCGGTCCCCAGACCCGGTTCGACGCGGGCCGTATCGAGGTCGACCAGCCTGGGCTCGACGAGGCGATCGCGTGTCGCCGACATCTCTGGCAGCGTCAACGTGGGCTCGGTTCGCGTTGCCGCGAACGGTTCGCCTCGATCAGCACGGTCGTTACGGGTTAAAGGATCGGCCCTCGACAAGGCCTCGTCGTCCGCATCCGCGGCCTGCCCGAGCGGCCCGCGAAGACGGTTGGCATCGGCGCGCGCCGCCCGTCCGCGCTGCAGGATTTCCCACAGCAAGATCATGAGCAGCACCACCCCGCCGAGCACCAGCAACGCCACTCGCAAATCGCCGGTCAAAGAATTCAGGACATCTTCCATTGTTTCAGTACGACTCCATCAACACGAGACCGCACGCTTACCGCACCGCGCCACTCAGGTAGCAGCGAGCCGAACCGCCTCATCCACATCGACCGCCACCAGGCGCGAGACGCCGGGTTCGTTCATCGTCACACCGAGCAACTGCGACGCAAGCTCCATCGTCACCTTGTTGTGGGTGATGAAAATGAACTGGATTCGATTGGCCATCTCGCGAACGATGTCGCAGAACCGCCCGACGTTGTTTTCATCGAGCGGCGCGTCGACTTCGTCCAGCAGACAAAACGGCGCCGGGTTCAGATCGAAGATCGAGAACACGAGCGCCACGGCGGTCAGCGCCTTTTCACCGCCTGAGAGCTGCGAGATGGTGACGTTTCGCTTGCCGGGTGGGCGGGCCATGATTGCCACCCCGGCAGTCAGCGGATCCTCACCGGAAAGCTCGAGATACGCGTGACCGCCACCGAAGAGCCGCGGGAATTTCTCCTGCAGTCCGGCGTTAATCTTGTTGAAGGTGTCGTCGAAGCGCGTGCGCGTCTCGCGATCGATCTTGTGCATGGCGTCTTCGAGCGTCGCCAGCGCCGACGTCAGATCGGCGAATTGTCGGTCGAGATATTCCTTGCGCTCACTGTTTTCTTTGAGCTCGTCGATCGCGGCAAGATTGACTTGCCCCAACTTCTCGATATCGGTGCGCGTATCGGCGAGCTGGGTTTCCCAATCAGCCACTTCGGATTCCGGCGCAAGCCCGGCGCGGATTTCTTCGATATCGAATTGGGTCGCGGCGAACTGCTCGGCAATCGACTCGCGACGAACCCGCGTCTCTTGCGCTGCAAGCCGCGCAGCCTCCATGGCCTCGCGCGCATCGTTGACGCGCCGCTCGGCCGTCTGGCGCTGCTCATCGAGCGAGCGCAGTTCGGCATCGGCTTCCTCGAGCACGCGACGCGCCTGCGACAGATCGGTCTCGACTTCGAGACGTCGCGACAACAAGCCCTCGAGCACGCCTTCGAGCTCGAGGATCGGTCCCTCGCCACCCGCGAGTTCGGACTCGAGTTCGCTGACACGAGCAAACAGTTGCACGCGTTGTTCGACGGCACGGGCGATGCCGGTTTCCATGGATCCGGCGGCCGTGCGTCGCCCCTCGGCACGCACCAGCAAGTCACGCGCCGCCAGCTGTGCGCCCTGCGCGGCCGCGCGCGCCTGCACGAGCATATCGCGTGCGAATTCGCGTGAGGCGTCGAGCTCCGGGCGTCGCACGTCCAATTCATTGAGACGAATGAGCCCGCGCTCAAGCTCAGCGCGCGCCCGCGCCAAGGTCTCTTCGGTTGCGCCCATCTCGCGAGTAACCTCGGTGGATTCCTCCTCGAGGCGCTGACGCCGCAAGGTCGACTCCTGCACGCGGGCACGCGAGGCCTTGAGCTGACCGAGCAGATCGGCATGTTCGCGATGCGCCTGCTGGATGCGACCCTGCACGGTATCGAGCGCGACCTCGGCCACGCCAAGCGCCGTACGCGCGGCCTGCAGCGAAGATTCGAGTTCGCGGACGCGATGATCCGCCGCAGCGCCGCCGCCGCGCAAGGCTTTGAGGCGTTGCTCACGCTCGAGCACGCCGGCGTGCGGATCACCGCCGCGGGCGACCCGCAGCCAACCGCGCCCGACCCACTCTCCCGACGGCGTGATGACCGATTCGCCGCGACCGAGTGAACGACGGCTCTGCAGCGCTTCGCCAAGACTACCGACTACGCGCACGGACTCGAGAACTTCGAGCACCGCGGCAGGGCCCTGCACTTTTGACGACAGACGCCCAGCCGCACCCGTTTGCGCAGTGCCCGAGCCCTCAAAGATCGCGAACTGCGCGCCTTCGGCCTGAGCGAGCGCATCGATGAGCCCATCGAGCTCGCCGACGCAAACGGCCTCCAGGTAATCACCGAGCACGGTTTCAACGGCGCGCTCGTAGCCTGAGTCGACCGTCAGCGTCTCGGCAACGCGTTGGCGATCGGCGAGTCCTGCGCCGCGCAACCATTCGTTGGCGCGGGCATCGGCCTGACCGAGTGCCGCTCGCTGCAGCGCCTCGACCGACATGACTTCGGCGCGAACCCGCTCACGATGACTGCGCGCCGCCTCGAGCTGTTCTTCGAAAGACAGTTGCGAGGCCCGCAACCGCTGGACTTCGGCGAGCGCGGTCGCCAGGTTTTGCGACAAACCGTCGGCCGTGGTTCGGGCTTGCGATTCACGCTCGCCGAGCTCGAAGAGCTGTCCTTGCACTTCCTGCTGCAGCAAGGCATCGCGCTCGACATCGAGACGATCGCGCTGCGAACGCAAACGACGCAGCTGATTCTCCAGCTGCTCGATGCGCGCGCGCTCGACCTGCACGGTCTGGTTTGCAGTCCCGAGCTCCTGATTGAAGCTCTCCCACTGGCGCTGCCATTCGGCCTGCGCGTGCTCGGCGGACTCAAGATGACTCGCGGCATCGCTCTCCGCATGACGCGCGCGCTCGATCTCGGGCGCAAGGCGCGCCAGCTCATCGCGAATCGTGACCAGCTCCTGTTCATCACGAGTGATCTGCACCGCCAGCGCTTCGAGCGTGGTGCGTGACTGCGCGAGATCGCGTCGTTTGGTTTCGCGCGTCTCGCGTGCAAACTGGATCTGTTGCTCGGTACGCGAAATATCGGCACCGACACCGTAGTAGCGCGCCTGCACTTGCGATACGGCATCGTTCTGCTCGGCATGAAAAGCACGCTGGGTTTCGATCGCCGCCTCGGCCGAGCGCAAGTCGGCCAGTGCCGCCTGCATGGCGAGTTCTTTCTCGCGCACCGCCGAATCCTGCACCTCTGCGCCACTGTCGAGATCGCGCAAGCGCAACGCCAAGAGCTCCGCAGTCAAGCGACGCTCGCGTTGCTTGAGCTCCTGGTAGCGCCGCGCGGCCGTGGCCTGCCGCTGCAGGTGGCGGATCTGCTTGTCGATTTCATCGCGCAGATCTTGCAAGCGCTCGAGATTTTCGCGCGTATCGGCGATGCGCGACTCGGTTTCTTTGCGCCGCTCTTTGTATTTGGAGATACCGGCAGCTTCTTCGACGAACGCCCGCATGTCATCGGCCTTGGCCTCGATGACCCGCGAGATCATGCCCTGCTCGATGATCGCGTAACTACGCGAACCGAGACCCGTGCCGAGAAAGAGTTGCGTGATGTCCTTGCGGCGGCAGCGCGCACCGTTGATGAAATACGCACTCGTACCATCGCGACTGACTTCGCGGCGCAGCGACACTTCGTTGAAGGCCGCGTACGCGCCGCCGATCTTGCCGTCGGAATTGTCGAACACCAGCTCGACCGAGGCCTTGCCCACAGGCTTGCGCGCACTCGAACCGTTGAACACCACATCGGCCATGGAGTCGCCACGCAGGTGTTTGGCAGACAGTTCGCCCATCACCCAGCGCACTGCGTCGATCATATTGGACTTGCCGCAGCCGTTCGGGCCGACGACGCCAGTGAGGTTACTCGGGAAAGTGACGCTGGTCGGATCCACGAAGGATTTGAATCCCGCCAGCTTGATCTTGGTCAAACGCATCGTGTGAAAAATCTCCTCGGCGAGAGCCCGCCGAATGGGCGCGTAGTGTAAATTAATCCGCCATCAATCGCCTTCCCACTCACACCATCCCTGCCACTCACGCCATGCCATCGCAACCTTCCACGCAACTCGAGACCTTCCCCAACCCGCAGCCGGGGATCGACTACACCATTCGCATGTCGATCCCCGAATTCACCTGCCTCTGTCCGAAGACGGGGCAGCCCGATTTCGCCACGCTGCAACTCGAGTACGTGCCGGACGCGCGCTGCGTCGAACTCAAATCACTCAAGTCCTATATCTGGTCGTTCCGCGATCGGGGCGCATTTCACGAGGCCGTGACCAACGAGATCGCCGATGCGCTCGCCGCAGTGACAACTCCGCGTTACATGAAGCTGACCGCCGTGTTCAACGTGCGCGGTGGCATCTACACAACGATTGTGGCCACTCGCCGGCAGGCCAACTGGACCCCGGAACCGACCATCACCTTGCCCTGAGCGACACGCACTTCCCTGCACGGGTTTTTGCCGGTATTCTCGCCCGTCCCGCGGAGCACCTTGTGAAAAAGGAGCGTCTGATGACGGCCAAAAAAACTGCCACGAAGCCTGTCAAAATCAGCAAGCCTGCAGTCAAGCCTGCTGCCAAGAAGGCGCCGACAACCAAGTCGACAGTCAAGCCTGTCGCCAAGAAAACCGTGACCAAAACAGCCACTTCCGCCAAAAAGCTCGAAACGTCCCAACAACCCGCCGCAGCCGCTAAAAAGCCTGCCGCAAAGAAGGTCGCGGACGTCGCGACGCCAAGCAAAGTTGTCGCGGCCGCCTCCCAGGCCAC
>Ga0194129_10006322_pt1 | contig 14584 bp, 15 predicted proteins | sample TA2KigCa35mmetaG_FD_150862 | JGI IMG/M metagenome (GOLD analysis project Ga0194129, IMG submission 150862) | Freshwater microbial communities from Lake Tanganyika, Tanzania - TA2015038 Kigoma Deep Cast 35m | ecosystem: Environmental > Aquatic > Freshwater > Lake | place: Tanzania: Lake... | reverse complement strand
GAGTGGTGAGCGCGTCGGTTTCCGCTTCAAGCACGCTGATGCGGTGGTGAAGCGCAACCCCCAGGGCCGCTCCCGCCGCGGTTGGGTGATGGAGCCGGTGGAGCAAACCACCAGCCGTGGCACCAAAATGCCCGCCTATCGCATCCGTTGGCGCGATAGCGAACGCCCGGAGATCGTGCTCCAGCACATGCTGATCGCCGACCCCGACCCCACTCCTCCTCCCGAAGGCGTGAGCCTGGTGCCTCCAGCGCCGAAGCAGTGAGCCTGAGGGTCAGGACCAACCCTTGAGCCGGTAGATCGCCAGCCCCAGATGCTCCTTGAGAGCCACGCTGCTCAGATGCAGCGCTTCGGCATCGGGCAACAGACTTTTCACCACAGAACCCGCTGTCGGCTGCCCGTAGGCGTTGCGGTTGGGCAGTTGGTAACCACAGGCCACAGGAATCACCGTCAGTCCGCTGCGCTGGCGAAAGGTGGCGATCGAGCGCGGCATGTGAAAGGCGCTGGTGACCAGCAGGATCGTCTTCCAGCCCCGCTGGCGTGCCAGAGCGCCGATATCGCGCGCTTCCTCCGCGGTGGTGCGGGAGCCTGGATTGATCAGGATCTGGCTGGCAGGGAGACCCAGCTCCACCGCCAGCTCCCGGGCGCTGATCGCCTCCGCTGGAGCTGGATCCGCCGCCGTGAAGCTGATGCTGCCGCCACTGGTGATCAGTAAGGGAGCTTTGCTGTCGCGCATCAAGCGCAGGCCGGCGAGCAGCCTGTCGCCCCCTTCCGACACCTCCACACCCCGCCGCGGTGCCAGGGCCGGCTTGAGACCGCCCCCCAGCACCAGCACCGCATCGGCGTTGGGGATTGCCGCCGGCGTGAGGGCCGATGCGCGCTCCTCCAGTCCCCAGATCAGCTGGCGGCTGGTGAACGGCATGGCAAACAGACAGATCAGCCCGATGCCTGCCCCACTCAGCCCCAGGCCCCAGCCCCGCTGACCGCGGGTAGCTGCGCCCAGCCCGGCCAACTGCAGCAGCAGGCCCAGCCCCAGTGGATACACAAAGAGCGGCAACAGCTTGGAGAGCAGGAAGCCCATGCGCGCACTTGACTCAATCAGTGGTTGTTAGCGGCTCCGCTGCTGTCGCCGGAGGGCTTCGAGCTCTTGTTCCAGTTCAAAGCGGGCCCAGGCTTGATCCAGGGGCTCGTTCGCTGAGCTAGCAGGGCTTGTGTTGGCCGCTGCAGTGGCGCGTGCGGCCGCAGAGGCTGCCGTGTTGTTCTGTACCTCCTGGCCCAGCTGCTCCAGCGCCTGCCAGCGCAGCCGGCCGCGCTCCATCAGTTGGGCCACTTGCCGGTCGGCTTTTGTTGCGAGGTCGGCGGCCCCGGCATTCCGGGCCCGGTCGCTGCGATCACGCCACTGGCGCACCTCCGCAGCGATCTGCAGCAGTTCGCTGCGGAGGGCTCCGGCTTGAAGCAGGAGTTGCTTCTGGCGTTGCTTGCGTTCCAGCCGTTCCTGCTCCTGCAGCAGGGTCTCCTGGGCTGGATTGGCCCGCAGGAAGGCTTCCAGCTGCTGTTCCAGCCGCGCCTCCAGCTGCTCAAGCCAGTCCGCCGCTGGGCTCATGGGGCTTCGCTGGGCGCAGGGTCTGGGGCTTTGGTGATCAGGGGTGCTTCGATTTCTTCCTGCAGCGGCGTGATCGCCGCTTCACGCGAGCGAAGCAGCAGTTGGGTGAGCCGGGCGATGCCGCCCTCGCCGAGGTTCTGGCTCGCCAGCTTTTCGAAGGCGTTGCCGTAGAGCTCCTCCAGCTGGGCGATCAGGCTCTCGCGGAGTTCGCGCACAGCCCGGCGTTGCTCTTCCCTCGACATGCTGAGCCTCTCCGCTGGAGTCAGTCTGCCTGCACCAGCAGGTGCAGCGATAAATCGCCGGCCGGGTCGCTCCAGCGCTCCGCCCCCATCCAGCCGGCGGAGCCCGCCAGCTCCAGAAACGCAGCGGGGCTGTACTTGGCGCTGGTTTCGGTGATCAGTGCTTCGCCGGCTTCGAAGGCCCACACCTGCCCGGCGAGTTCCACCTCGTGGGCTCTTTGGCTCACCAGCGCCATCTCGATGTGGCTGTGCTCCGGCTTCCAAATAGCCCGGTAGGTAAAGGCCCCCAGATCGAAGTTGCCTCCCAGATCGCGGTTGAGCCGGCGCAGCAGATTGAGCGCAAATTCCGCCGACACCCCCGCCGCATCGTTGTACGCCGCCTCCAGCCGCTCCACAGCCTTGGGCTGATCGATGCCGATCAGGAGCTTGCCGCCAGGGCCGAGTAGACGCCGGAACTGCGTCAGTAGCGCACGGGCCGCCGCTGGCTCGAAGTTGCCCAGGGAGCTGCCCGGGAAAAACCCAAGGTGGGCTGTGCCGCTGAGCAATGGATGCTCCGGGAGGGCGTCTAGCTGGCTGTAGTCGCAGCACACGCCCAGGATCGGCACATCGGGGAATTGCCCCTGCAGGCGGGCGCAGGCTGCTTCGAGATGTTCGGCGCTGATGTCGAGCGCCACGTAGGCCGGCTGGGCCAGGGCCTGCAGCAGCGGCGCCACCTTGCGGGCGCTGCCGGCGCCGAATTCCACCAGGGTGCCTGGGCCCAGGGCTGCGGCGATCGCGGGGGCTTCCCGCTCGAGCAGCGCCGTTTCGGTGGCGGTGAGCGTGTATTCCGGCTGCTGGCAGATCAGGTCGAACAGGCGGGAGCCTTCCGCGTCGTAGAGGAACCAGGCCGGCAGTTGCTTGGGGCTGCGGCTGAGCCCTTCGATCACCAGCTGGCGCATGTCCGCCGGGGCGGGATGCAGATCCAAGATCGCTGCTGCCGCAATGCCTGTGGCGCCGCTGCCGTTCATGCCGCCACCTCGCGCACCAGACGCACACCGCTCGCCATCCAGCGGCTCGCCGGTTGGTAGAAGTTGCGGTAGGTGAGCCGCGCGTGGCCTTCGGGTGTGAGGAAGCAGCTGCCGCGCAGCACGAATTGGGAGGTCATGAACTTGCCGTTGTATTCCCCCACGGCGCCCGCCGCCGGCGCGAAGCCGGGGTAGGGGCGATAGGGGCTGCCGGTCCACTGCCAGAGGCAGCCGTAGGCCTGAGGTAGATCGCCGCCGGCCGCCGCCAGCTCCCATTCCGCCTCGCTCGGCAGCCGCGCCCCGGCCCAGCGGGCGTAGGCATCGGCTTCAAACCAGCTGAGATGCCGCACCGGCGCTTCGGGCTGCCGAGGGTGTCGCCCCGCCAGGGTGAACTCCCAGTCGCCCCGCCAGTAGCGCGGTGCCTGCCAGCCCCGCTGCTGCACCACCCCCCAGCCTTCGCTCATCCACAGCTCCGGCCGGCTGTAGCCCCCATCCGCGATGAAGGCGGCGAACTCGGCATTGCTCACCAAACGGTTGGCGATCGCGAAGGGCTCCAGCCAGATGCGGTGACGGGGCGCCTCGTTATCGAAATGGAAACCGCCCGGGGATGGACCGGGGCCGCCGCTGCCCCCGGGGTGACCGATCTCCACCAGCCCTCCCGCAACCTCGATCCAGCTCGGAGTGGCCGGGGCCGCCTCGGCGCGGGCTTCGTAGGCCTTCTCCGGCTCCACGCCACCGGCGCCGGTGGGATACGCCGCCGGCTCCAGCGGGTTACGGCTGAAGCCATCGAGCAGGTCCATCAGCAGCAGCTCCTGGTGCTGCTGCTCGTGTTGCAAGCCCAGCTCCACCAGCGCCGGATCGAGCTGCTCCAACTCCTGCTCGAGGGCCGCCGTCACACGCTGGCGCCACGCCAGCACCTCGGCGATCGGCGGCCGGGTGAGCAATCCGCGTTGCGGCCGCGGATGCCGCTCCCCCACGGCTTCGTAATAGCTGTTGAACAGATAGCCCCAGCGGCTCTCGGCTGGTTCGTAGCCGGGCCGCTGCCGCAGCAGAAACTCCTCGAAAAACCAGCTGGTGTGCCCCAAGTGCCATTTGGCGGGGCTGGCATCGGCCATGCCCTGCAGGCAGAGGTCTTCCGGTTCCAGTCCCGCGATCAGCGCTTCGCTGGCCTGGCGGATCTGGCGCAGCCGGGGGAGCAGGGCTGTGGCCGCGCAAGGCGCCATGAAGCGTGGGCGTCTGCGCCGACCCTAGGTGTGGCGGCAAGACCCCTACGATCGCGCCACTGCAGAACGCGTGGTGGCGAGCGCATGGCGGCCAGCTCTCCGGGAATCACCTCCGGCTTCGTGGGTGCCGTCGGCAACACGCCGCTGATCCGTCTCCACGTCCTGAGCGAGGCCACAGGCTGCGAAATTCTCGGCAAGGCCGAATTCATGAACCCCGGCGGCTCGGTGAAAGACCGCGCCGCCCTTGGAATCCTGCTGGAAGCGGAAGAGCAAGGGCTGCTGAAGCCCGGCGGCACGGTGGTGGAGGGCACCGCTGGCAACACCGGTATTGGTCTCACGCACCTCTGCAATGCCCGGGGCTACAAGGCCCTGATCGTGATTCCGGAAACCCAGTCGGCCGAGAAGATCGGCCTGCTGCGCAGCCTTGGCGCTGAGGTGCGCACGGTGCCGGCGGTGCCCTACCGCGATCCCAACAACTACGTGCGCCTTTCGGGCCGCATCGCCGAGGAAACCCCCGGCGCTGTTTGGGCCAATCAGTTCGACAACCTGGCCAACCGCCGCGCCCACTTCAACAGCACCGGCCCCGAGATCTGGCAGCAGACCGGCGGCCAGGTGGATGCCTGGGTAGCGGCCACCGGCACCGGCGGCACCTACGCCGGCGTGGCCCTCTACCTCAAGCAGCAGAACCCCAACGTGCGCTGCGTGCTGGCCGATCCCCATGGCAGCGCGCTTTACAGCTGGGCCACCAGTGGTGAGTTGGCCAGCGAGGGCAACTCGATCACCGAGGGCATCGGCAACAGCCGCGTGACCGCCAACCTCGAGGGTGCCCCTATCGACGATGCCGTGCGGATCCACGATCAGGACGCCCTCGAGACCATGTATCAGTTGCTCTGGAGAGAGGGGTTGTTCCTGGGCGGATCCGTGGGCATCAATGTGGCTGCGGCGGTGGAAACGGCCCGGCGCCTGGGCCCTGGCCACACGATCGTCACCGTGTTGTGTGACAGCGGCGATCGCTACCGGTCACGGCTTTATGACGGCGAGTGGCTGAGCAGCAAGGGGTTGCAGCAACCTGTGCGCGCAGCCTGACTTGTTTCGGCGTTGGACTTCTCTGCCACCACCGATCCCACCAACACCCAGCCGAACGCCCCGCTGATTGCCGGTCGCTATCGGCTGGAGCTGCAGCTCTCGGCAACGGAGCGCAGCGAGCTCTGGCGGGCGGCTGATCAGCTGGCGGGCGAGGCCCCCGTGGCGTTGCGGCGCATTCCGGCTGAACAGGAGCAGCTGCAACAGGCCTTCCGCAGCCTCTGGCCGCGGCTGCAGGGGGTGTTGCACCCCCAGGTTCCCCGTTTCGGGGAGCTGATCGAACAAGACGGAACCCTGTGGCTGGCGCGCGAATGGCAGGAAGGCAGTAGCTACGCCGAGCTGCTTCAGAGCCGGCGGGAGCGGCAGCTGGTGTTTGGCGCCGGTGAGGTGTTGCTGCTGTTGCGGCAGCTGTTGCCGGCGCTGTCCGTGCTCCACAGCCAGGGGCTCTGCCATGGCGATCTGTGCCCCGCCAACCTGCTGCGCCGCGACCGCGATGGCCTGCCGGTGCTGCTCGATTTCGGCCCTGCTGGCGTTACCCCGGGCTACGCCCCGCCGGAGCGGGGCCGTGGTGAACCGCCGGTGGCCTGGATGGACCTCTACAGCCTGGCGGTGGTGGCCCTCGTGTTGCTCAGCGGCGAAGAGCCGGCCCAGTTGCTGGATCCGGCCACGCTGGCTTGGCGTTGGCCGGCCAGCCTCGATGCCGTGCCGGCGATGCAGGCGGTGTTGGAGCGGTTGCTCAGTGCCGATACCGAAGCCCGTTTTCCCTCCGCTTCGGCGGCCTTGCAGGCTCTGCAGCAGGTGCCGATGCCTGACAGCACCGGCCCGGTAGCCCGCGCGGATCGCACCGTGGTGTTGGTGCCGGCCCCAGCGGCCCCTCGGCCTCTGGGGGTTGTCCAACCTGCCTTGCCGTTGGTGTCTGCGCCGCAGGCGTCTTCTGCAATGGCAGATCTGCCGCGCTCCCGTCAGGAGCTGAAGGAGGAGGCCGCCGAAGGGCGGCTATGGCCTGTGGTGATTGCCCTGGTGGTGTCGGTGGTGCTGGGAACGGGCTTGGGCTGGCTGTTGTTGAGCCGTGGCCGCGTGGCTGGGCCCACGGCCGGGCCGAGCGTGCAGCTGCCCAGCAGCCTGCCGCCGGCGGAGGTGAATCAGCGCCAGCAGCTGCTCAATCGGCTGCGCGCTCTGCAGATCGATCGAGGTTGGTTCCTGAAGCTGGTGGACGCCAGCCTGCTGGCCCAATACCCCGAACGCGGTGGCCGCCTGCCTGGTGACAGCCTCGATGACGCGCCGCTGCGCAAGGTGTGGAACGAGCTGGCGGAAGACTGGCTGAGCCGGGTGGAACAGCTGCCGCTGGAGCTGCGCACCCGGCTCGGACGCTTCACCGCCGGTGATTGGCGCCGCCGTCAGTCGGCCCTGGTGAGCCAGGGGCTCAGTGGCGCGGTGGTGGAACAACTGGTGTCGGGCAGTGCCCAGAACCTGCTGCCGGGGCGTTCGGCTGGTGAAATCCCGCCCGAGCCCTTCCGTCAGCTCTGGTATGCCGCCGCCGAGCAGGGCCTGGCTGATGTGCGGATCGAGGCCATTCAGGCCCAGTTGGGTGAAACGCGCGTGGTTTCGGCTTCGGTGCCGGCGGGTGGCGCCCGCCTGTTCCCGATCCGCCTGCCGCCCCAGAGCCGCTTGGTGCTGGGGGTGAACGGCTCTCCCCTGATGCAGATGAGCGTGTTTGGTGCCGATGGTGCGGTGCTGGAGGCGCGCGGTCCCCTGCGGGTGGTGAACATCGGTGCGGTGCAGCGCAGCCCTGTTCAGCTGCTGGTCACCAACGAGGGCCTGGCCTTGGCGCTGATCACCCTGTCGCTGAGGGCTGATCCGCCGCAGCTGGCCATTCCGACACCGCCGGCTCCATCACCGGTTCAGCCGCAGCCGCGACCTGAGCCTGTTGATCCTTCACCCGGCTCAGGCCCTGGCCAGGCTGCAGCGGAGAGTCCGGCGAACTGATCCAGCGGGCTGGACCTGCCGTGGCCGGGGTCAGTAGCGAGCGATGGCGGCCTTGGCGTCTTTGATGTCTTGCTTGCGGCGCTCTTCCTGGCGCTTGTCGTGCAGCTTGCGGCCCTTGCCCAGGCCAATGGTGGCTTTGATCCAGGAACCCTTGAGGTGCAGGTTGAGCGGGATCAGGGTGAGGCCCTTTTGATCGAGGGCAACGCGCAGCTTGTCGATCTCGCGGCGGTGGGCCAGTAGAGGCCGCATGCGCAGCGGGTCGTGGTTGAAGTAGGCGCCGGCGTGGCTGTGGGGGGAGATGTGCACGTTGTGCAGCTGCAGCTGGCCGTTGCGGATCAGGCAGAAGCCATCGCGCAGGTTCACCTGGCCGGCTCGGATCGATTTCACCTCTGTACCGAGCAGCTCGATGCCGCACTCGAGCGTTTCGAGGATCTCGTATTGATGGCGAGCAAAGCGGTTGTCTGCCAGCAGCTTGTTGGCGGCATCCCGCAGGGCCTTGGCACTCTTCTTGCCCCCGCCCTTCGCCATCAGCCTGCCGTTGCTGCACCGACCCTAGAGATCTCCCGCCCCGCCGCCAGCGCCGGTACCCTCGAGCGATGGCGATCGTGTCCTCCGGATCGGCTTCGGCCGGCGCTGCCGCTCCGCGGGAGCCGCGCCGCCGGCTGGTGGATCCGGCGCCGCACGATGGCGAAGAGTTGAGTCGCTCAGCGGATCGGGGTGCGGCGGAAGGTCCGATCCAGCGCGAGGATTCACTCCGGCCACGCCGCCTTGCTGATTACATCGGCCAGAGCGAGCTCAAGCAGGTGCTGGGCATCGCCGTGGAGGCCACCCGTGCCCGCGAAGAGGCGCTTGATCACGTGTTGCTCTACGGCCCACCGGGCCTGGGCAAAACCACCATGGCCTTGGTGCTGGCCGAAGAGCTCGGGGTGCGTTGCCGCATCACCAGTGCCCCAGCCCTGGAGCGCCCGCGCGACATCGTCGGTCTGCTGGTGAACCTCGAGCCGCGCGAACTGCTGTTCATCGATGAGATCCACCGGCTCAACCGCGTGGCCGAGGAGATCCTCTATCCGGCGATGGAAGACTTCCGCCTCGATCTCACCGTGGGCAAGGGCACCACAGCTCGCACACGCAGCCTGCCGATTGCCCCCTTCACGCTCGTCGGAGCCACCACCCGCGCGGGCTCGCTCAGCTCACCTTTGCGCGATCGCTTTGGCTTGATCCAGCGGCTCGAGTTTTACGGCCTCGGAGATCTGCAGGCGATCGTGCAGCGGGCGGCCGGCTTGCTTCAGATCGAGCTCGATGCCGCGGCGGCCCTCGAAGTGGCGCGCCGTTGCCGCGGCACCCCGCGCATTGCCAACCGTTTGCTGCGGCGCGTGCGCGATGTGGCCGCCGTGGGTGGCCACGGCCAGGTGGGAGCCGATTTGGTGCATGAAGCCCTCAGCTTGCATCGGGTGGATGGCCGCGGCCTCGATGCCAGCGACCGGCGCCTGTTGCATCTCCTTCAGCACGGCTACGGCGGCGGCCCCGTCGGGCTCGACACGCTGGCGGCTGGTCTCGGCGAAGATCCCGCCACCCTTGAAGCCGTGGTGGAGCCATTCCTGCTGCAGCAGGGTTTGCTGCAGCGCACGCCGCGCGGCCGTGTGATCACAGAAGCCGGCCTCGCCCATCTGCAGGCCCATCCGGAGCCCAGCGCCGCATGAGCGTGATTGCTGTGATCCTCAGCCTGCAGCTGGTGCTGGCCACGGCCCTGCCGCAGTTGTTTGATCAGGCGCTCAGCGCCAGCCGTGATGGCGATTTCGCTCGAGCACTGCCCCTGTGGGATCAGGTGCTTGAGCTGGCGCCGAACGACGCCGCCGCCTGGAGCAACCGCGGCAATGTGCAGTTGGCCCTGGGGAACCCCGAGGCGGCCATCGCGGATCAGACCCACGCCATGGAGCTGGATCCCGCCAGCGCCGATCCCCATCTCAACCGCGGCACCGCTGAGGAAGCCCTGCAGCGCTGGGATGCCGCCGAGGCCGACTATCGCTGGATCCTGGAGGCCAACGCGGCAGCCGGTGACTCCCCGGATGCCTCTGCCCTCTACAACCTCGGCAACGTGCAGGGCTCTCGGGGCAACTGGGCGGCGGCCCGAGCCAGTTTTGTGGAAGCAGCCGACGTGCGCCCCGGTTTTGCCATGGCCCGCTCCAGTGCTGCCCTAGCCGCGTTCCAGCTGCAAGATCTCGATCAGGCCGAAGCCGAGCTGCGCCGGTTGATCCGTCGCCATCCCCTCTTTGCCGATGCCCGGGCTGGCCTCACCGCGTTGCTCTGGCGGCGCGGCGCCCGTGGAGAGGCTGAAAGCCACTGGGCCTCTGCCTCCGGGCTCGATCCGCGCTACCGCCAGTCAGAATGGCTGCTGGAGATACGGCGCTGGCCCCCTGAGCCGGTGCAGGCTCTCAGCGATTTCCTCGCCCTCAGCAAATGATGAGCGCGGCTCCTGTGATCTCCACCCAGCTCACCCCTTCGCTTTCTGCCGCGCAGCTCAAGGCGGCCGTGGCGGACCAACTGCCGGAGCTGGTGGCGATCCGCCGCCACCTGCATGCCCATCCCGAGCTGAGTGGCAACGAGCATCAAACCGCTGCTCTGGTGGCCGGGGAGCTGCGCACCCTCGGCTGGCGGGTGCGAGAGGGCGTGGGCCGCACCGGTGTGCTGGCTGAGCTGGGCCCCTCCCAGAGCCGGGATGGGCAAGCCACGCCCCTTGTGGCCCTGCGGGTGGATATGGATGCGCTGCCGGTGGAAGAGCGCAGCGGTGTGCCCTTTGCTTCGGTGCATCAGGGCCTGATGCACGCCTGCGGCCACGACATTCACACAACCGTGGGCTTGGGGGTGGCGCGCATCCTGGCGCCGTTGGCGGATCAGCTCACGGCTCGCGTGCGCTTGCTGTTTCAGCCCGCAGAGGAAACAGCCCAGGGCGCGGCCTGGATGCTGGCCGATGGAGCGATGGATGGGGTGGACGCGCTCTTTGGTGTGCACGTGTTCCCGAGCCTCGCCGCGGGCAGCATTGGCGTGCGCAGCGGCAGCCTCACGGCAGCGGCCGGGGAGCTGGAGGTGGAGGTGCTGGGTGAGGGCGGCCACGGTGCGCGCCCCCACCAGAGCACGGATGCCATTTGGATCGCAGCGCGGGTGGTGAGCGGTTTGCAAGAAGCGATCAGCCGCCGCCTCGATGCCTTGCATCCCGTGGTGGTGAGCTTCGGGCGGATCGAGGGCGGCAAAGCGTTCAATGTGATCGCTGATCACGTGCGCCTGCTGGGCACCGTGCGTTGTCTGGATCTCGAGCTGCATGCGCAGCTGCCCGGCTGGATCGAAGACACCGTGAAGGCGATCTGCGCCGGCTACGGCGGTGAGGCTCGCGTGCGCTACCGCTGCATCTCGCCGCCGGTGCACAACGATCCCGAGCTCACCCAGCTGGTGGCCGATGCCGCCACCGAGCTCCTGGGCCGCCAGCAGGTGCATTGGCTGGAGCAACCCTCCCTGGGCGCCGAAGATTTCGCCGAACTGCAGCGCGATACCCCCGGCACGATGTTCCGCCTGGGGGTCGCTGGCCCCGAGGGCTGCACGCCCCTGCACAGCAGCACTTTCCGGCCTGATGAAGCCTGTCTGGCAGTGGGGGTCGAGGTGCTCAGCGCCAGCCTGTTGCGCTGGATCGAGGCCTGCGGTTGATGCCAGCTCGGTCCCGCTTCAACCGTGATCTCCTGGCATGGGCCACGCCGTTGTTGATCCTGTTGGGCCTGGTGGGGCTGCTGCTGCGGCAGGGTTCGGATCGCTTGCAGGCGGTGCCGGCCCTGGTGATCGGCCTGTTTTTGCTGGTGCAGAGTGGTTGGTGTTGGCGTCAATGGCGAAGGGCAATCCTTGCTGCGCTTAGTGACGGCAACCGCGAGCGGTGAGGCTCACAATCTATAAAGGTCCCACTATTTGGTTCCAATGGTGGCTCCGAAATTCAGAATTCACCACCGATATCGCTGGTGGCGGCGCCGCTATCAATTGGCGGCGGTTGAGCTTTTGGTGCTTGATGTGGATGGGGTGCTCACCGATGGTGGGCTATGGCACGGCCCCAACGGAGTGCTGATGAAGAGGTTTGATGTCCGCGATGGCATGGGTATCAAGTTGCTTCAGGAGGCTGGTCTAGAGGTGGTGTTTCTAAGTGGTGGTCATGGTGGTGCTACCGAGATGCGTGCTGCACAGTTGGGCGTACGTCACTGTCTTGTGGGTGTGAAAGACAAGTGTGTTGCCATCCACCAACTGAATCGTCAACTCGAAAGGTCAGCTCAGCGTACGTTGTTTGTTGGGGATGACCTGAACGATCTGGTAGTGCAGGGCCATGTCGGGCTCTTGGTGGCTACCGCAGACGCCGCTCTGCCCCTTCGCCGCAAAGCAGATTTGGTTTTGTCGAGTCGCGGTGGTGAAGGGGCAGTCCGAGAGCTAGCAGAGCAGCTGTTGAGGGCACGTGGCCTGTGGGCTGAGCTATGTCGTGAGGGGTGGCGTCAAAGAAACGACTAGTACTGTTGTGATGCGATGGCGCGGGCCTGCTCAAGTTGCTCGGCTGTATCCACTGAGAGAGATTCTTCCCCCACTGGGAAGCTGCCGATCTGAATACCAGCTTCTATCAGGCGTAGCTGTTCGAGTTTTTCAATTTTTTCCAGGGGTGATATGGGCAGATTATCCCAACGAGCCAATACATCAGCGCGGTAACCATAAATGCCCACATGACCCCAATAGGGGGCGTGCAAATGCCATTGTTGCGGCTCCACACCCCGCACATGGGGAATAGCAGAGCGGCTAAAATATAAAGCTCTACCATCCACGGCGAGCAATGTCTTGACAACGTTGGGATTGTGAACTTTTTCAGCTCCCATCCGATAAACTGGTGTTAGTACTTCTGGTTTTGGCATTTGAATCGTGAACTGATACGCCATCTCATCAATAACTGCTGGATCGATGAACGGCTGATCCCCCTGTACATTTATAACTACAGTGTTTTCAGCAGTGCTGCCTGCGAGACTCACGAGCTGATCTACAACTGAAGCTAGCCTTTCGCTGCCAGATTCGCAGGAGGGGCTTGTTAGAAGAGCCTTGACTCCCCAAGCTAAGGCGCGCTCGATTAGTTCGGGACTGTCGGTGCATAGGACAACCTCCGCTGGAGCTTTAGCTTTCCCGCATCTTTCCAGTACCCATTGGAGCATTGGTTTACCGGCAATGTTTGCGAGAACTTTGCCAGGAAGTCTGGAGGATTCAAGCCGAGCTGGTACAGCAACTATGGTACGCATTGATTGTTGTGGTGAACGGTGTTGTCGCCGAGGGCAAACCACATGCCAGCCAAGCCTTCGCACACGGTGCGGTACTCCTTTGACCAGTGGTCACCCAGTTCTTACTCTAGTAGCGCTTCCCCGGAAGTCTTGGCAGGCATTGCATATCCATCGGATCCATCCAGCAACGAGCTCTTGTACACACTCTTTGTTGCTGCCAATTCTAACGAAGAAGACACGTATCGTTTGGCTGGGCTTGATCATTTATCTCGGTTCTGGAAAGTTGGGTCGATGGTCCTTATTTTGTGAGTTCATTGCTTTTTTCTTTGGCCAAGTTGCCCGTTCCGTTCAGCAACTTCAAGATTGTAATGCGGAATATGGGTAAAGCAAAGGCCTCATGGTGTGTCTTTGAGTTGGTGCTTTCAAGGCTTATGCGATCCTTGGCAAGGTGGGTTGTTGTTATTTGGTAAGATTGTCCGCGCTTGTCGATTGAGCCTTGAACTACCGAGGCGAAGACATTTTTTTGTTATGATCTTGCTCAATGGTGTGGACCTTGGCCTGGATTTGAGGATATGCGAGAGATCCTGAACCGGAAGATTGATGTTTCGCCAAAGAAGTTGTCAAGTTGACCATTGTTGTTGCGTTGTTGGATTCACCGCATATATCGTATCGTAATATATTGGGCCACGTTGGCTCGAAGCGATGCTCTAGTGAAGACACTTGCTAAAAAGTTTAAGTATTATTGTTGATTCCATGTGCTTTCTTAAGCGTATCAGCTGGTCAACGGCAAATAAGGGCGGATCGGCAACCGCCAAAGTTTTGTAGTTGAAATTAGCCTGGGGCTAAGGATTGTGTATTAGCGATGGTTTGTAGCTCTTTGCTAGAGGTCGATCTGAGATATATACCAGTTTCTGCTGAGCTTTTCAGCGGTTCCAGACGCTGATGTGCATTCGATGCTCAGCGCGAGCCTCGATAGGTATATACATACTAAGCGATGTCTGCTGTTTTCCGTACACCGGATGGTCGCCTGCGGCTCAGGGGCGTGGGTCCGGGATGCTGGAACAAGGCAGGGGGCTGCTAGCTCCTCCTTGTGAGGTGGGTATGCAAGTGAATTAGGATCACTACATGAGTCATTGTTTCCCGGGATCCGGGCTCTCTGCATGGAAGGTCTCACACACACTTCCCTGCAGCCGGCTCATCCGTCAAGATTAGGAGAGTAACCACGTGTCTATGAGTTTTACCCTGATCGCAGGGCCTTGCGTGATTGAAAGCCGTGACCTGGCATTTGAGGTTGCGGAACAGGTCAAGGCGATCACCGATCGCCTTGGTATTCGCTACATCTTTAAATCAAGCTTCGACAAGGCCAATCGCAGTTCTGGCGGCTCCTTCCGTGGGCCCGGTTTCGAGGAGGGCCTGACAGTACTGTCGGATGTGAAACAGCAGCTCGGCTTGGCTGTGCTCACTGATATTCACGAAAGCTACCAGGCTGCTCCTGTCGCGGAAATTGTTGATGTGCTACAGATACCTGCCTTTCTTTGCCGACAGACAGACTTGTTGCTGGCTGCAGCAGCCGCCACGCGAGGAACCGATAAAATCATAAATGTGAAAAAAGGTCAGTTCTTGGCCCCTTGGGATATGGAGCAGGTCGTGAATAAACTGCGTCAAGCAGGTGCCGAGAATCTTTGGCTCACGGAACGTGGGAGTAGTTTTGGATATAATACAATTGTTGTCGATTTTCGGGGCCTTCCGCAACTACAAGCCTTGGGTTGCCCTGTGATATTTGATGCGACCCACTCGGTACAACAGCCGGGGGGGCGCGGTAGCACTAGTGGAGGGCAGCGCGAGTATGTGGCACCTCTTGCTCGGGCAGCTATGGCAGTGGGTGTTGATGGTCTTTTTATGGAGGTCCATCCAGAACCGGATAAAGGTCTAAGTGATGGCCCAAATATGGTCCCCATCCATCGATTGGAAGCAATGCTAGAGCAACTCTTGGCAATCCGAACAGCTGTAGGTCAGCAGCCAGCCCCAAGTTTCTTGTAGTCAGGCTGACAATGTCGAACTCTGAAGTATTGAAAGAGGTAATCTCGCCCAGCAAACTTCGCATTTCGCGTCCTGATTTGGACTCATTTATTGGGGCGACAGCTGAAGAGGCTGAGCCGTTATTGCTTTC
>Ga0194129_10006320_pt1 | contig 14585 bp, 12 predicted proteins | sample TA2KigCa35mmetaG_FD_150862 | JGI IMG/M metagenome (GOLD analysis project Ga0194129, IMG submission 150862) | Freshwater microbial communities from Lake Tanganyika, Tanzania - TA2015038 Kigoma Deep Cast 35m | ecosystem: Environmental > Aquatic > Freshwater > Lake | place: Tanzania: Lake... | reverse complement strand
TCCTGCTTCAATGCCACGGCGGAAACTCTTTTCCACATTGCGTCTCAGCGGTGAGCCCACATCATTTACCTCGCCTGTCAGAACCAGCTGGCTCCGGTAATTCATGTAGTAGAGATTTACGAACAGCGAACCATTTTTGCCGGAATGTTTCCAGCCAAGCTCCCAGTCTGCAAGCTTCTCAGGTTTGGGCACATCATTGGTTTTGTGGTCGGTGAAATCGCTGCGTGAGGGTTCACGGTTGGCTATGCTTATGCTGCCGTAAAAGCCATGGGTATTTTGTTGGTACACAATTCCGGCCTTGGGGTTGAAAAACCCGAAATCACCCAAAAAATGGATGTTTCTGAGATCGTTATCCGTGCCTGTGCCGTTATGGTTTACTTTTCTGTACTGAAGGTCTATCCAGGTTTGCAGGTTTTGGGTCCACCTGCGGGTATTTTTCACAAAAACAGAGGCATCTGTTTTGAATCCTGTGCCATTGTAGTAAGACTGATCGGGGGTTGCCATTGGCGCCTGAGAAGCCCACACAATGAGGCCGTAGTGTTTGCCATTGTATTCATTGTAGCCCAATCCGATTATCCAGGCTGATTTTTCTGTGCTGTGGTTCCAGCTGATGTTGCTTCCCATCAAATGGTTATTAAGCCAGCGACGGCGAATAATGTCGCTGCGCGTAATGGTGTCGGTGCCGATTATGGTAGGCGGTAACAGGTAATTTGATAGTTTGTCCTGATAGCGGAATTGTTCAAAAAAGCCGAGTCCGCGGGTGTAGTAAAGGGTTGCATTCAGGTTGCTGTTTGAACCTGTTTTTGCGGTGAAATACAGATGGTGGTGGTTTTGGGTATAGTCGTCTATTTCCCGGGGATAAGTGTAATAATTGTAGGTTCTGGGATTTGAATTAAACAAATTAACAGAATCATCGGCCGTTTTGTATGTCACCCCAAGGTTGCGGTAATAGTGGTTTAACAGATCGGATTCGGAGCCTTGCAGCTTTTCCTTAGGCACGCCCCACCATGCCTGATAGGTTTGTTCTTTACCGCCAAACGACATCCATTTCACCGACCAGTTTTTTCCCTGATAACCAAGGGCGGTCATGTAGGAGCGGAGTGTGCTTGTTGCCCTGTCCACAAAACCATCGCTGTTGATGGAAGAAAGCCTGAAATCGGCAGTCCAGTGGTTGTTGATGAGACCGGTGCTTACTGACAAAGAGCTGCGAAGCGTACCGAAGCTGCCTGCTGTGTTGGAAAATAGCAGATACGGCTTGTTTGAGCTGAAAGTCTGCATATTTACGGTGGCTCCGAAAGCCCCTGCGCCATGTGTGCTGGTGCCGGCACCCCTTTGAATTTGGACACTGGAGAGGCCTGTTGCCATATCAGGCATGTTTACCCAAAAAGTACCATGGCTCTCCGCGTCGTTGATAGGTACGCCATTAATAGTAACGTTGGTGCGTGTGGCGTCGCTCCCCCGCACACGAACACCGGTGTAGCCAACACCGGCACCGGCATCGGTGGTAACGGTCACTCCGGGCTGAAACTGAAGCAATACGGGCAAATCGCGGCCGGTGTTTTGTATCTGAATTTCCTTGCGAGAAACAGTTGTTTGGGCAACGGGTGTTCCTGATGTGGCGCGTGTTGCCGATACCATTACTTCTTCAATGGTTTTTGCCCGGATAGTGTCAAGGCCTGATTGGCCGAATGCATGAATGGCATACAGGGCCAGCGCGATGGTTATTAAAGTTGATTTCATGGATGCTATGTATTCTGCATCCGGGTCGCCCTGATTAAGGCTACACATTTCCCTGCGCAGGCATTATCCTGATCAGGTGATACGGGTATGGTCTCAGCGTTTCCTTTGGAAAAGCACCCCAAATGCGGTTACAAAGGTAGTAAAATGCAAACTGACTGCCGCTATGGAAAAAATCCTTAGGCGTTGATGAACCCTTTTTGCATGAGCAGTTCAGCAATTTGAACGGCATTGGTGGCGGCACCTTTGCGTAGGTTATCGCTCACCACCCACATGTTCAGGGTGTTGGCACAGCTTTCATCGCGACGCAGACGCCCCACAAAAACATCATCTTTATCGTGGCTCCAAATGGGCATGGGATATATGTTGTTTTGAACATCATCCTGAACCACCACGCCGGGAGCGTTGTTTAGCAGATAGCGCACTTCAGCAAGGTCAAAATCCCGTTCAAATTCCACATTGATACTTTCGCTGTGTCCGCCTGTGGTGGGAACCCTTACTGTGGTGGCCGTTACCGCCATATCTGGCACTTCCATAATCTTGCGGGTTTCCAGTACCATCTTCAATTCCTCTTTGGTGTAGCCGTTATCCAGAAACACATCAATGTGCGGGAGGATGTTGCGGTCTATGGGATGCGGATACACAGGCTTTACCGGCCTGCCTTCGCGTTCAGCATTCATTTGCTCTACTGCTTTTTGGCCTGTACCCGTAACACTCTGATAGGTGCTCACCACAATGCGTTTGATACCATAGCGGTCATGCAAGGGTTTCAGGGCCACCAGCATTTGTATGGTGTTGCAGTTAGGGTTTGCTATGATGTGGCGATTTTCTGTTAGCGCGTGTCCGTTTACTTCGGGTACAAGTAGGGGAATGTCTTTTTCCATGCGCCATGCACTGCTGTTGTCTACCACATAGCTGCCTTTGGCCGTGAAAAGAGGAGCAAATTCTTTGCTTACCGATCCGCCTGCACTGAAAAGTGCCAGATCGGGCGCCGCATCAATAGCGGTTTGCATGGAAACCACTTTCCATATTTTGTTGTTAAAATGAATTTCTTTACCCACGCTGTTTTCGGAGGCGACGGGGATGAGTTCCGACACGGGAAAATTCCGTTCAACCAGTACCTGCAACATTTTAGAGCCTACCAGTCCGGTTACCCCTACTACGGCTACTTTCACGGTTTATTTAACTTCTTCAGCCTCGGTAATAACCTTGGGTTCTGCCACCTGCTGGTTTTTTAGCGGATCCGGAATGGGCGATTTGGCTCCAGTATCGCCGGGTTTGGGCCTGTTTTGATTTTCAAGTTTTTTAAAGTCGGCTTCCTGGCGTGCACTATCTGTGCTGTCCTGTTCCTGTTTTTCTTCATCAGAATAGGCGCCATTGCCGGAGCAGGAGGCTCCAAAGACAAGCATTGTAATGCTCACAAGTATAAATATGTGCTTCATAAGACAAAAATACACAAGCCAACTGAATTCTTAAAGAATTTCGAAGTCTTCAAAAAAATCATTCCAGTCACTGAAGTCTTTGATGCCTGTGGAAACAGATTCGAAACAATCAATGCTTACTCCCCAGGGATCTGTGGTTTTTACAGATTTGGTTATTTCTGCTGTGGGTTTAATTTTCGATAAGTGGTTATTTTGATTTTTTAATGTTTCGCTGTGGGTATAAAAATCACCGGATGGGTCCGTATTTACGACCCAGACCAGTCCCTGCGCATCAAAGTTGCTTTTTAGCTGTTCAACACGAGCGGCTGATGTTTCAATCCCGTTAATTGGTAATGTATTGAGCAGGGCGTTGATTTTTTCAATAGCAACATTGTCAGAAACCTCGAGTATCACAGCCGGTCCTGAGCACCAGCCAATGATTTCCTGAATGACGGAAGCAGGCAACTCATCTTTACCGCCAATACGGAAACCAATATAATCGGCCATTACAGCGGCCGCATACCTTGCGTCTGCGAGGTCGCGGATATTGTTGAATTTGATTTTCATCGGAAAAGCCTGCTACGTGAATACGGTAGCAGGTTACACCAGCATTCTAACCGGTTCTTCCAGGTATTCCTTGAAAGTATTGAGGAAAGCTGCACCGATGGTACCGTCTACCACGCGGTGGTCACAGCTCAGGGTTACCTTCATGGTTTTAACGGGCTTGATTTCGCCATTTACCACACCCACAGTATCTTTCACTGCACCTACAGCCATAATACAGGCATCGGGTGGGTTGATGATGGCGGTGAATTCTTCGATGCCAAACATGCCGAGGTTACTGATGGTGAAGGTATTTCCTGCCCAGTCTTGGGGCTGCAGTTTCTTCTCCTTGGCGCGTTTGCCGTAGTCTTTTACTTCTGCGCTGATCTGGCTGATGCTTTTCTGGTCGGCGAAGCGAACCACAGGTACTAGCAGTCCTTCATCCACTGCCATGGCAACACCAATGTGGATATGGTGGTTATATCGGATTTTGGTACCCAGCCAGCTGCTGTTCACCTTGGGGTTTTTGCGTAATGCAGCAGCAGCGGCCTTAATCACCAAATCGTTCATGCTGATTTTTAACTCGCTAACGGCATTCATTTGTTCGCGGGCAGCCATTGCATTGACCATATTGATTTCCATGGTAAGGTAGAAGTGGGGTGCGCTGAATTTGCTTTCGCTAAGGCGGGCAGCAATGGTTTTACGCATCTGACTCACGGACACTTCTTCAAAGCTTTCGGTGCCGGAAACGTAGAACATGTAGGGGGATCCAGCGGCTGGCGCTGAAGTTGAGGGAACAAAAGTTTCTACATCGCGGCGAACGATGCGGCCATTTTCTCCGCTTCCGTTAACCTCATTCAGATCTATGCCTTTTTCCTGGGCAAGCTTTTTGGCCAGGGGTGAAGCCTTCAGTCGGTCATCGCTGTCGGCAGAGGTCGAGGTTGACACAGGTGCGGGGGTTACGGGGATTGAGACCGTAAATGCGGACGCAGCGGTTTCAGCAACCGTGGTTGCGGGTGTTTCAGGTGCGGGCGCAGGGGCAAACGGAGCTCCGGCAAGCTGGGATTGAAAATCTTCGCCTGCAGCTCCTACGACAGCTATTACACCATCGACAGGCACGGTGCTGCCTTCATCCACCAGATACAGGATGCTTCCTTTTGCGTACACTTCCATATCCATGGTGGCTTTATCGGTTTCCACTTCGGCAAGTACATCACCGCTTTTCACGGAATCACCTACTTTGTAGTTCCACTTTACAATAACACCTTCGGTCATTGTATCGCTCATCTTGGGCAATTTAACTGCTTCGGCCATAAACGGAGCACAAAGATATGAAAATTCAGAATTGTTTAATGTAGTGTATGGTGATGGTGTGTAAGGTTTTTTGCGAGAACAATGGGGTTTGTTTTTATGTATAACCGGCAAAATCGGATGTGACTGAAATGTTAACAGCGTTCGAGATAACTGAATTACATTCGCACCATGCCGGCACAATTCCCCTACGAGGCTTTTCTGTATCATGTTATGAAAAACGGCACACCCAAGACCGACCGAACCGGAACGGGGACGGTAAGTGTTTTTGGGGGGCAATTGCGTTTCAATTTGAAGGAAGGTTTTCCGCTCATTACAACCAAAAAAGTGCATTTAAAAAGCATCCTTTATGAACTGCTGTGGTTTTTGAAGGGGGAGACCAACATTGCCTATTTGAAGGAACATGGCGTTAGTATCTGGGATGGGTGGGCGGATGAAAACGGAGAACTTGGCCCGGTTTACGGCAAACAGTGGCGCAGCTGGGAGGCAAAAGACGGACGTGTGATTGATCAGATTTCGGAAGCGATGAATCTCATTAAAAACAATCCGGACAGCCGCCGAATATTGGTGAATGCTTGGAATGTGGGCGAAATAGACAAAATGGCCCTGATGCCCTGTCATACGATGTTTCAGTTTTATGTGGCGGATGGCAACTTAAGCTGTCAGTTGTATCAGCGCAGTGCCGATTTGTTTTTGGGTGTGCCATTTAATATTGCCAGTTATGCTTTGTTGACGATGATGATGGCGCAAGTTTGCGGATTGCAGCCGGGTGATTTTGTTCACACCTTTGGCGATGCCCATATTTACAGTAATCACATGGATCAGGTGAATTTGCAGTTATCGCGTGATCCTCGACCTTATCCCACCATGAAGTTGAATCCTGCGGTCACCAGCCTGTTCGATTTTACCTTCGAAGATTTCACTTTGGAGGGTTACGATCCGCATCCGGGTATCAAGGCTCCTGTGGCCATTTAACCGATTCATTCGTCGAACAGTTTATCATTTGGCATAATGTTGTTGGCATCCATGCGGGTAACAAACTCACCTCTGACAGAGGTTAACAAGGCCGGTTTGCCGCAATCAGTCCATCACCCGTGCGCACAACCCTGCGAAAGCGTGCATCTGAATTCACAAAAGCCCGGGAAATATCTGCAGAACCATCGCTGCTGCCGTCATCCAGCATGCAGCATTCCCAGTCGGTGAATGTCTGCTGCTGTATGCTTTGCAGGCACTAATTTAGAAATGGTTCGGCGTTTTTAACAGGGGGCAGCACAGATACCCGTGGCATGTTGCAAATATGGAGTTGCGTGTGGTTTTTTGTACATGTGCAAGAATTGCCAAAAGCGGATTAGGACAATGGTGCGAACTTGCAGGCATGTTGGATGCATTCTTCGAGCCGGTTGACAAATCGGTGTGGGCTCCTTTTCGAAAAAGTGATTCGCTGCTGGGCGGCAAAATCCATATACACGGAAACTCTTTTCCCAAACTCAAAAACTGCAAGGTAGCCATTGTGGGTGCAGGCTATCCCGCCGATGAGGTCAGGCGCAAGCTTTATTCACTCAGCTGGCGCTTTGACAACCTTGGTGTGGCGGATTTGGGTAACCTAATACTCAATGGCGATGCCAAAAGTAGGCAGTTTGCCATGAGCGAAGCCATTGGCGAACTGCTGGCCGCAGGCATGAGGGTACTTATCATCGGCCATGATCCGTCTTTGCTCTACGCCTATTACAAGGCTTATCGCCAATCCAAAGAACCCGTAGAAGTGGTGAAGGTGAGCCCGGATGTGGACCTGGATGAAGGCACACCGCTCAGGCAAATATTGGTTGAAAAGCCTAGTTACCTCTTCAACATTGACTTTCTGGCCACCCAGAGCTATTACATCAACAACCAGACGGCTGCTGTGCTGGATAAAATGTATTTCGAGAACCACCGTCTGGGAGAAATACGGGCCAGCATGGAAGAAACAGAACCCATATTGCGCAGTGCCCACCTGCTGATGTTTGACATGAATGCTTGCCGCTATGCGGATGTGCCGGGTACCATGCTGCAAAGTCCCAATGGTTTGTACGCAGAGGAGGCCGCCAAACTGGCGCGCTATGCCGGGGTTAGCAATACCCTCAGTTCGGCCTATTTTTATGGTTTAAATCCTGAAAATCCACAGCCTGCGGATCATGTGCTGCTTTCGCAGATAATCTGGTATTTTCTGGATGGCTTCTGTGCGAGATTCAACGATCATCCCACTCACAACCACGAGGATTTTCTTATTTACCGCAACCGGTTGAGCAGCACCGGCCATGAAATTATTTTTTATAAAAGCCGCGAAAGCAACCGCTGGTGGATGGAAATTCCGCATCCCTACGACAAAAAAACCTTTTTCATCGGCTGCAGCTACCGTGATTACGAAATGGTGTGCAACGACGAAATGCCCGACCGCTGGTGGAGGGCATATCAGCGTTTGATGTGAGTAGGGTGAAAATAGTTTAATTGTTCATTGGTTTATTAGGAACCGGTTATTGATTTTTACTTAAATTAGAAGAGTATAACCCATAATAGCCAAGGTCCAAACCTAAGGATCTGGTTAGGATTGCACAACATGCGACCCCTTCGTGGTTAAGGTTGTATCGGGTTAATTATATTCAACCCATCCGGGGTTGGGAAGTCAAAACTTCTTTTATATTTGAACCATGTTACACCTTAGCAAACTACTCTTTACAGCAATATTATCTATCAGTACATCCATTTTTGCTCAGCAGATTAGCGGGTTTTCCCCGAAACAGATTATTGGAGGGAAAGGCGAGGTTCTTACCATCAACGGCAGTGGTTTCGGTGCTTCACGCGGCAGTTCCCATGTTTCGTTTTTTCGCGAAGGAAACTCATACACAGATGCCAATACTGGCAGTGGTTTCAACTACATCAGCTGGAGCAATACCGAAATAAAACTGGAAATGCCGGTGGCGTTTTCCAATAAAATAAAAGTGAATATCAGCGGTACCGATTATGCTTCGGCCGATACCCTGAAAGTAAAAGCCAACCTGGGTTACAGACAGCCCAATCCCCTTTTGTACGACCTGCTCACCGACAACAACAAAAAAGGCGGTGTTACCTGGCTTGTACATCCCGTATACTGGAACAACCCCGAAATAAAACAGACCATTGCCGATGTGGTACAGGAATTCAGATGTAAAACGGGTGCCAATTATATCATTGAGCCGCTTACGCAGTGGGTCCCCCTGAACCTGGGACAGGGCAAGCACATCATCGCACCCGATTCTTCGCTTGGTGCAGTAGGCTTCAACGATCGCCTGTGGGCTTCCTGCATCGTGGGCGCTGAAACTTTTTACCACAACCAAACCCAGCTGTTGCGTTTCAACACCCAGCAAAACTGGTACTATGGAAAAGGGCAGCCACCGGCCGGTGCCGCCAAATTCAGGTATGTGATGTTTCACGAAATGGGGCACTCGCTTGGGCTGGGCCATGTGAACGAATGGGGCGAAAGCATGTATCCTACTGTGACGCTGCTACCTTCGGACAACTGGTGCAAGCGAGACACCATTTCAGCGGCCGAGCAAAAAGCCATCAGACACTATATTTCGCTGAGCCAGAATTTTACATTCCGTGGTTGCGGCATCACCCCCATGAAACCCAATTTCGACTGCAAAGATGTATTCGGACTGAGTGTGGGTTTGGAGTCCATTACCCATGAAGGAGCCTGGCTGTTTCCCAATCCTGCTTCAAACCAAATTCAGGTGAAATTATCTGCTTCAGAAACAGCAGAGATAAGCCTGTGGGACACCCGCGGCCGTAAGATGCTGTCTGCCAATACCCGTGGGGCGGAGCCGATTAACTTGCCGGCTGAACTCAGCAATGGGTTTTATCTGGTTCGTCTCAGCACCGACCACGGCACCCAAACCCAACGCCTGATTATTCAGCGTTAATCCCTTCCGAAAAAAGAAATTTGAGCCTGCCCGGTATTTACCTGAACTTTGCAGCCATGAATGCCCAAACCCTCGAGAAACTGCAGAACACCCGGCACAACGACGACACGCACACTTGGTAAGGTTGTGTAAAATTTTACAACAATTGGTTGATACCTGTAACAAAATCCCTTCAGTCGGCGTTATTTTTGTAATCAGATGATAGCAGGTTCCCTCATACATGATTCTCTTTCACCCCTGCGTCTCACCGACACTGTGGGTGCTGCGCTCGAATACATGCATGCCATGCGTGTTTCGGAATTGCCGTTGGTAGACAACAACCGCCTGCACAATTACGCCAGAGCCATCAACCTGATTCAGGAAAAAGCAGATACAAAGCTATCAGATATTATTCCTTTCAATCCGCATGCGCCTTTCGCTCCGGCTCAGCAGCACATTTATCAGGTTATTCCGCTTATGGTAGCTTCCGATCTGGAAGTAATGGCGGTAGCCAATGAGAAGAGTCAGATTATTGGTATTATTGATCAGCGAAAAATAAACGAGAACTTCTCACAATCCCTTACCTACAAAGGCTTGGGAGCTGTGCTTGTGCTGATGGCCGAGCCCCGCGATTTCGCTCCTTCCCACATCATGCGACTGGTGGAAGAAAACGGAGCCAAGGTACTGGGCATGATGGTCAACCAGACCGAAGCCGGAAACCTGTTGGTGAGCCTGAAACTCAACATCACATTGGTGAAAGGTATCGTAACATCTTTATCCAGATTTGGTTACAAAACCGAAGATGTATACATGTCTGAAGATTTCAACAGGCAGGACAACAACGAATACGAAAGCGTGCTGCGGTTTTTCGACATTTAATAGGCCACTTCTGTGGAAAAAATGGAGTCTATCCATACAATAATCAGGTAAAGCTGCCGTTTTGTAACTTTGCTCGTTCAACATATGAAATTCCTACCCGGTTCAACCGAAAACCTCATTCAGGCCGACGATGCTCAAAAGCCCATCCACTTTGCCGATGTGGTCAATTTTTTCTGGCGTTGGCGCAAGGCGATTTTTGTGGTTTGTCTCGTTGCAGGTTTGCTGTCTGTGCTGATCACAAGCCCCTTGATTACCAAACCCAAGTACAAAGCTACCCACGTTTTCTATCCCACTACCAACAATTCCATTTCCAATGCCCTGCTCACGGAACTAAACCAGAGGCAAAAAGATCCACTGGAATTCGGTGAGGAAGAAGAGGCCGAAAAAGCGCTGCAGGTGCTCCAAAGCGGTGAATTGCTGAGCCGTTTGGTGCGCAATTTTAACCTGATGAAACACTATGGTATTGATCCCAAAACCGAGGCCCATCCGCAAACAGCACTTGAATACAAAATTGAGGAAAATATTCAGTTTAGCCGCACCCGTTATCTCAGCATAAAAATTGAAGTATTGGATGAAGACCCGCAAATGGCTGCGAATATTGCCAATGGCATTGCAGCCATATATGATACCGTAAAAACCGAAATCCAGAAGCAGGTAGCCGACCCGGCACTTAATATCGTGGAAAGGGCTCTGAAAGAGAAGCAGAATAAACTTCAGGCACTGAAAGATCAGCTGCGCGGACTCGGTGAAAAAGGCGTTACCAACTACGAAGAACAGAGCCGTGCATTGGCTGAAGAGATTTACAAAGCCCAGGCCACCGGGCAATTGGGCCGTGTAAAAGATCTTATGGAGCAGCAGAACACCCTCATAAGTCACGGCGGTGACTTTATTGCCCTGAACGAACTGATACAGCAGGAGGCGGTAAAAGAGAGTGACCTGATTGCCCAATACGAGAAGAGGCTAGTGGATGTGAAGGAAAATCTCTCACACAAATTTACCGTGAGTGCTGCAGCCAAACCCGAAATCAAAGCATGGCCCAAGCGCACGCTGGTATTACTGATGACACTGCTGACCACATTCGCGTCCATATCGGTATTGTTGCTTTTGTACGAAGTGATGTACCTGAACCGCAAAAAGAACCTTGCCTAATACGCCGGTTACATCGCACAGACCTTATCTCATCTACCTGCTGGCACTGCTGACAGGCCTAGCGGGCATGTGGGCCGCCATGTGGGGGCAGTACTATGTGTTTCTGATTCCCGTCGCCATTGTGGTGCTGCTTTTTTCCATTTACAAAACCGAGAAATTTATTTTATTGACGGGCGCCCTGGCGCCACTGTCCATCAATGTGAATGATATTGGCGGCGGACTAGGACTGGCATTGCCTACCGAACCCCTGATTATCTGTATTTTTTGTCTTTTGGTTGCTCGTTTTCTTTTGCAGGGTAAGGCAAATTTAACACCCCTTAAACATCCGGTTGTTTTACTGGTAATTGCTTATACATTGTGGCTTTGGCTGTCATCGGTATGCAGCAGTATGCCCATGGTTAGCGTTAAATTCAGCCTGGCCCGCACCTGGTATATTGTAGTATTTTTCATTGGCAGCATATACCTGTTCAGAAAGATGCAAAACATCCAGTATTTCTTTTCTGCGCTGGTGGTTTTTACACTGATTCTTGTCATTTACACCCTCACCAAACATGCATCATATGGATTTATCCGCAGTGCATCTTACAGTATCAGCTGGCCTTTTTTCCCAGACCATGGCATGTATGCGGCCGCTATTGCCTTTTGTGTGAGCATACTTGTATTCTACACCTTCAATGGAGCTGTTTTCGGCATTAAACCCGGCTGGGCACCATTGCTGGGGTTTTTTCTGGTGCTGCTGCTGCTGGGCATTGTGGTAAGCTATACGCGGGCAACATGGCTCAGCCTGATTGCTGCATTAGGCGTGTATCTGCTCATTAAATTTCGCATTAAATTTTATTGGATTATGCTAGCTTTGGTGGCTGTGAGCACCTATGGAATCATCAACCAGGACCGGTTGCTTTACAATCTGGAGGCTAATAAACAAGGCAGCAGCGATGAACTGGAAGGTCACGTAAAATCGGTGAGCAATATAACCACAGACCCCAGTAACCTGGAACGCATAAACCGCTGGAAATGTGCTTCGCGTATGGTTTCAAAGCGGCCTTTATTCGGGTTTGGACCGGGAACCTTTGTATTTCAATACGGACCCTTTCAGCAAAGCAGTGAAATGAGCATTATCAGCACCAACACCGGTGATCTTGGCGATGCACACAGCGAGTATTTCAGTGCCATGAGCGAAACGGGTTTTCCCGGTATGGCCTTGTGGATTGGTATTACCCTGCTTACCATGGCCACGGCATTTCGGGTAATTTACAGTACTGAAGACCGGAAGATAAAAATCACCGCACTCATTGCACTATTGGGTCTGGTAACCTACCATGTACATGCATTTCTGAACAATTACAGCCAGTACGACAAAATTGCAGTTCCGCTTTGGACATTTACAGCTGTGATTGTGGTACTAGATTTACAACGCAGGCACTACCAAGCCGGAGAAGATTTTTACAGGCAACAAGGTGGTGCTCATTAATAACCGCCGCTATTTGTTTATTGGGCAATACACCGATCCCAAAGATGTTAGGGACGATAGTAGTTTTTATTTTCCGATAGCCTTGATAAATGGACATTGGATGGACAATATTGGGGTGGGTATAAATACAGCCTATCTGGGTATGAGTTTAAAGGAATATTCGCAATTAAAGGAGCCATTATCTTTGGCTGAAATGATGGCGATGCTGTTAGATGCCAATCCTTTTACGGAAATGTGGAATTGCGGTAATCGGGGAAGTGTTTCTGTGGATGAACTGAATATTAATATAAAGAATAATAAGCTTATTGAAACATATAAAAAGATCTATTAATTGTATAAATATAAAAATACTAATTGTTGAATTTTACTATTCTTCAATTATGCTGCAATTTCAGATATTGCTGTGTTTTATTTGTATTTAACCCTAAAACATTAGCATATCAAACCGTGTTTTGCCCAAATCCAATTTTGGCATACATTTGGAATAACTTTTATCAGCATGAGAAATTTTGTTGCGGGCCTGTTTTTATTTATGCCTGTTTGCCTTTGGGCAACCAAAGACAGCACACTGCGTTACGCCAATGCCATTTATGAAAAAGATTTCAGGACCGTAAAAATGGAAAATACCACCTCCGGATTTCCCTTTCCCGTGGTTCAGATGGGTGAAACTGGCAGCCTTAAACTGGAATTTGATCAGCTTAGCACCGAGCGTGATTACTATCAGTTTACCCTCATACATTGCGATGCTATGTGGAATCCCAGTAGCCTGCAAAAAAACCAGTATCTGACTGGTCAAGGCTATGAAAACATTGAATCCGTGGCATTCAGCAACGGCACCCTCATGCAATTTGTACACTACGAATCGGCTGTGCCTGCTGCCAGTACCTCACCGCGTATTTCGGGCAATTATCTGCTGTTGGTATACCGCAATTATGATGAAACCGACATTGTGCTGTCCCGCCGCCTGATGGTGCTGGATATGAAAGGCCGCGTGGATCTCACTGTTATTCAAAGTTCGCAGGTAGAGCTGCGCCCCAACTACCAGCAGGTGAACTTCAATTTTGTCCTTACCGACAATTATTTCATGCCCAAGCCCTACCAGGATCTCAAAGCCGTAATTCTGCGCAATGGCGAATGGATATTTGCCAACACAGGGCTTGCTCCCCAGTTTATATCCGGCAACAGCTATAATTACCAGTACCAGACCGGGAGCCAGTTTGAAGGGTTAAACGAATTTCGTTTTTTTGACATCCGCAGCTTTCGCCAAAGTACCGCCGGTGTAAAACAACGCTTTAATGTTGCCAACCAGAAACACATCGTGCTTATCACAGATCAGACAAGACGTTTTGACCGCTACTTCAACTGGGCAGATTACAATGGCCGCTATTTCCTTTTCAGCCGCGATATTCCGCTGCCATCCGGTGCTTCTGCAGAAGGTGATTACTGCTTTGTTCATTTCTCGCTGAAGAGCGATGAGGAGCTAAAAAACAGTAAGGTATTTGTATACGGCGAGCTTAGCGACTGGCGCATGCATCCTGACTGTGAAATGTTCTATAATCAAGACAACAAAACCTATGAGGCAGTCATACCCCTCAAACAGGCCTATTACAACTATTCCTATGCGGTTTACGACCCTGCAGACGGTTCGGTGGACACCAGGCACTTTGAGGGATCTCACAGCGAAACAGAGAACAACTACATGGTTTTGATGTATCACCGCAACCAGACCATGAACTACGATGAGCTGATTGGTTACGGGTTGGAAAATACGCGGGGCAAGCGCTAGAACAAATAGGGCTTTGCGTTTGTTACAATAATTGCTCATGGAAGAAAACGAAGTCATCGATAACCGGCCCGATTACCTGAAAGACGCCTTGTATCAGGGAGAGCTGAGTCAGGCACCGTATGCTTTGTCGGTGAGTTCGCCCAAGATTGAGCCCATAGACAAGCGTCTGCTGAGAGCCAATGCCCATGAGGCTATGCAACACCAGGCCCAGCAGCAGATTGATATGCTGCGCAAACAGGCCGCCCTGCTCATTCATCAGGCTCGAGATATAGAACACCGTCTGGAAGTGAGCCATGCCATCTACCAGGCCTCCATCAATTTTGAACCCGTGATTGGCGGCATTTACCACCTTTACCAGAAAGATGATGGCACGC
>Ga0194129_10006315_pt1 | contig 14592 bp, 15 predicted proteins | sample TA2KigCa35mmetaG_FD_150862 | JGI IMG/M metagenome (GOLD analysis project Ga0194129, IMG submission 150862) | Freshwater microbial communities from Lake Tanganyika, Tanzania - TA2015038 Kigoma Deep Cast 35m | ecosystem: Environmental > Aquatic > Freshwater > Lake | place: Tanzania: Lake... | reverse complement strand
CACCGGCCGCCTGCTGCGGCTGGCGGTGAACGACAGCAACCTGCCGGTGATGGGCCGCAATGCCCAGGGGCCCGTGTTGCTGCGACTGCTGCCCGGTGAAACGGTGGTGGGGGCCGTCGGCCTTGAGTCCACGGGCAGCATCATTGCCGCCAGCCGTCAGGGCCTGCTCCAACAGCTCCCCCTTGAGGGTCTGCGCCGCTGCCAACGGGGCGACATCGGCCAGATCGGCGTGCGCTTCGAGCAACGGGGCGATCAGCTGGTGGATATGTGCAGCAGCAAAACACACATCCTCGGGGTCATGCTGAGCGATGGCCGCAGCCTTAGGTTTGAAGTCAACGGCGTCAACCCAGGAAGTTCACTGGTCACGACTGAGCCCTATGGTCTCTTAAGACTCGTACCTCTGTGCTCTGGTGTCACGTAAAGATTTAGAGCAAATGAGCAGATAAGGCGCAAGCATGCTGGCCCTGGTGCACGGCAAAACAATCCAGCTGACTCTGCGCCGACTGATACAGGAATTCCTCGAATAACGCGCACTCACCCTGATCAACCGCGCCCGCCACGCCTTCAAACGGGCGGAGCAACGACTGGAGGTGGTGGAGAGACTCATAACGACCCTCAACGCCCTCGCCAAGGTGATCATCAAGGTCACGGCGGCCATCGATGCCACTAGCGCCAAGGCAAGCCGTCAGCTGCAACTCCACCTCAACAGACGCCAAGCGGACGCCGTGCTGGCCATGCCCCTGCAGCAGCTCAAGAGCCTGGAGCAGGACTGACTGCGCAAGGAGGCGAAAGACCTGAGCCTGGAAAGGAGCCACCTGCGGCAACTTCTGTAGAAGCAGCCGGCCATGCTCGCTGCAGAGGTAGCCGAGTACAAGGCTCTCAACAAGCTTCGCCATACCGCGACGTACCCGGTTGGACGAAAGGGGGGTGAGCTGGTCGCTCAACGCATCGCGACCCAAAAGGCCAACAGCGAACTGCTGCGCCAACGGACGCTCCAGGGGCGCCTGCTGATTAGGGCCGATGGCAAGGTGCGAGTTGTCTGGCATGAGCTGATGTGGCACTTGCACCTGGATGAAGCAGCGCCCATTGGGTCACGGACCACCGTCGGAATTGTTATTGCCGGTGGCAGGCCTGAAAGGTTCCATACTTTAAATATATGTTAGATTGATTGGTCTTAGTAAAAAATTTGTCATTACTTTTTGAAGCCGGAAGGTGTATAACGATCGATTAAAGAAATGGATGAAAGGAATTTTTCTGTGTATTCTTTGTGGAGGATGGGACCAACTCGTAAGCTTATAAGAAAACGAGCGAAAATGCATGTGTAGTGAGGTGATTATGTTCATTTTGGATTGAAGAGCTTCACAGAAAGACCTCCGATGCGTTAAAAGCGGTTAATATCTGAGACATTGGTGGCCAGGAACCATACTGCCGTGCAAACAAGTATTGTCGCAAAGTGGGCTTGACTAGCTTGTTACTTTTATTAGATGTATCCTAAAACCTGTTGACATAATATTTCTAACTTTGGGATTGGATCGTCGAACGTCTTCAATCTCGCCGGGGAAACGCTTTGATACAATTAGATCCTCTTGTCTATTTAGCTGCAAGACGGAATAAGGTGACTCAGTGCAAATCTGTTCATAGTCCTCATAAAGTAGGCGATTAGGGATTCGATTAAAATTCACATGCCCGAGAAAATCCTGGATTTCCTGTGGACTTATGATGCCTGCTTCTAGTAGTCTATTTCTTTGGTCGGTGTTTGAAAGTAGATAAAAACCAATGGGTTTTTTGGAAAGTTTATGATGTAAAGGAATGACGCCATGATCTCCTTCATCAATATTCGAATATATTGGCGCAAAATAAGAAAACAGACGTCCCCCTCCTCTTGTAATTGAGTGGCAGGCTGATGATGCCTTCGGCAGGTCGTATATATGTTCAAAACAGGCAACAGAGAATATGGCGTCAGCAGATGCTGGCTGTAAGTGCTGGTCGATATCTTCAGCGTTGCAGTAAATTGTGGTTCTTCTTTCATGGTCGCAGTGGTTACAAGAAAATGCTAGTCCCGAATCAGCTTCTATATAGTCGGGGGACTCGATATTGGTGTAACCTTCGACTCCTAGGTGCTCGAATAAAAGATCATTTGGCAGGGATCCCCCAATTTCGACAAGCAACTTTCCACGTAGATCACATCGCGCGTGAAACATAATAAGCTCTCGATACTGGTAGTCAAACCCGTAGAAGAATTTTCCAATATTATAGATGAGTGAAACTTGTTTCCTGAATGCAGATAAACTGTTATTGCTAAATACGCCAGATATCGCAGCCCTGCCGTTGCAAAGGGCTAGGTCCACATGCTAGTCAAATAGAAGTCTAAAAGCTAAGTCTTGTCTATAAGCTATTGGGAGATTTCTGAGATAAGCCGTCCACTTTTGGATTGAAAAATGATTGGGATCAAGATCCTTCTCTATGAAATTGAGGAATTTCTTGGTATCATCTAACATTTGATAAAATAGGCTTAGTACATTTTACACTTTCCAAGATGTTGAACGCTGCAGCGTTCAACCTCATCCAATAGTCTTCTAGAATCTTAAAGGTAGGTACCGTATCAACCTGGCAGTGGACGCATTCCAACAGTTGCATTGGGGGCGACCAGACGAGAGCAGTGCATGCAAAACCGCATCGACTGACTGTTGGTGAGGCACAAGGGGCGTAGCGAGCTGCTGTGTGGCGGGGTGTTGGAAATAAAGGCCTATTACCACAGAAAAGTCAGCCTAACAAGGTTAGCGGCGCTCTCCTAACCAAGAAACACAGGGTGGTGAGCTCGGTCGGGTTTTAAATGCTTGTTAGGTATAGCATTCAACTATGCGCAAAAAGAGTAAGTTACACGTGAAGCAGAAGGCTTAGATGGACAGAAAACAAGGAGCGAAACAACTACGAGATAACTATGCCGGAAGAACAAGGGCATGGCGGACATAGAGAGACGCAGGAAGATCGAAGAGCTATTGGGTCTGGCAAGAGGGCTCATCCAAAGTATAATAGAATTTTTGATACAGAGATATACGGATTAGCGCAAGGCCGTGCTTGAGATCAGGACAGAGTCGAAAGATGCGATAATGGTGAAAAAAACATGCCGAACGGCGTGATGCTGTGTGACAGTATATAAAGATGCACAATCAAAGAAGGATTTGGCAAACGGTGGAGATTAAATTAAAGGGAGATTGGGCAGACAAGTGTTAAAAAAAAATGAAATTCTACAAAGTCTCCCTTTCAATGTGTCCGATAAGTGCAAAAAGCGCATAGAAGAACTCGAGATAGATGCGATAAAAACGTCGGGACAAGAGCTCGAAAGATGTATCTTAAAAATTGTAAGGGAAATTATTGATAATCAACCTGAAAAAGCAGGGGAACATAGACGCAAAGACTGGAAAACCGGCTGGGAAGAAAATTACAAGGAATACATCAAGGGAAAAGACATTAGGGCACTTATACCAGGTTACTACAATAAATATAACTTTATAAGATTCAATGGCCACCTTTATACATGTCAGTCGAGCTCTTGCGAGCTAAATAGCGTTAGAATTTTGATAAATTCGATAGCAGATGCTTATTTGAAGGATTTAGATTCAATTGTAGAGTTAGGTGCGGGGACTTGTCATCATATTGTAGAGCTGTCCAAGAGTTTGTCAAAAGGAGTGTCTTTCTTTGCACTTGATTGGAGTGACGCAACCAAGAAGATTGCCACAGAGTTATCTAATAACCATCAGGTAGAAAAGATACACGGTTATAAATGTGATTTTTTTGATCCGTGCTGGGAAGACAATGAAAATAAACCTCATGGCAAAGTTGGGGTCTATTCCTTTGCGGCATTTGAACAACTCGGAAATAATTATATGAACATGGTTGAGTTTATAATAGAGATGAAGCCATCTATAGTTATACAGTTAGAGCCGTTGACGGAAACATTGCCTGATTCAGAGCTTCTACCGTATCTATCAAAGAAATACTCGGAGAAAAGGGGCTATCTTGAAGGATATACAAGATATCTCACACAGTTACAAGAGGATGGTAAGATTGAACTGTTGACAATCTCGAGAATGCCATTTGGAAGTCTGTTCATAGAGGGTTATTCTTTGGTGGCATGGAAGCCGGTATGAAGAAAGTACTCGTAACTGGGGCTACCGGTGTAATTGGATCGGCATTAATAAGTAGACTCTTGAAAGAGAAAGATATTGAGATAACAGGCACGTACAATAAGAACGCAAACATTAATCCTAAACAATTATTTTGTTGCTCCGGGAAACTAATATTGAGGCGATACAGAGATGTGTTAAAAGAGGATCAGTGTTATGACGCTATATGGCATTTTGCAACATATGGACAACCTGCTAGATTTATTAATAATTGGAAGGATGTGATTAGCTTAAATACTCAGGATATTTTGAGATTAGGCGAATTGTTGAAAGATAGCGGCAAATTCTATTACGCGAGTACGTCAGAGTTATATGGGAACAATGATAAATGTACTGAGAAGACAATTCCTGCATCATACACATGCACGCCGCGATCAATATATACAGATTCAAAAAGACTGGGCGAGTCTATATTGGCTAACTCAATGCGAAGCAATCAATATATGATATTTAGAATATGCTTAGCGTATACTGAGTTTTTTAGATGGGGGGATAGAAGAGTAATGTATGAGCTTGTAGCAAAAGCATTGGTGGACAATAAGATAAAACTGATAGATAGTGGTAATGCAATAAGGCAATACATATATGTTGAGGATGCGATAGATATGATGCTCAGACTTTCGTTGAAAGAGGGAGTAGAAATGGATGCACAGATTTACAATATTGCAAACCCAGAAGTCATTACGATCTATAAGTTAGCAGAGTGCATAGCAGACTACTTCGATGTAGATGTTATACGTGGAGAAGAAAACAACCCGCACAGTGCTTTGGATAAGGTAAGCGTTATTCCAGAAAGATTTTTTGAGATTAGTCCGGAATATAAATTCACTTCATTGTCAGAAGGGGTTTCAAGGGTGTGCAGTGAGGGTAGAGAAATGTTCGAGCGAGATGCAGCATATATAGATCAGAGATGAACATATTAATACTAGGGTCTTCAGGGCTTTTGGGATCAGCAATAAAAGGGAGGTTGGAATCGGAAGGGGTTCATTGTATTTATGCACCTGCGAGAGATAAGCTTGACTTAATTAGTAATCGTAACGGAGTTACAGATTATTTATCCTCCAGATCAATTGATTTGATTATAAACTGTGCTGGAAGAGTTGGGGGGTTGTATTCTCAGTTAAATAAGCCAGTAGATTATTTAACTGATAACATTGGAATCATAGACTCAATATATTCAGCGGCGATACATGTGCAGGGAAAGGTTCGAATAATAAACTTCGCATCTACTTGTATATTTCCAGTTGAATCTACATATCCGCTGACAGAAAGTCAATTACATGACGGTCCGCCACATGAGAGTAACGAATCATACTCATATGCCAAAAGGCTGACGACAGTCTATGCACGTGCTTGCTTTAGACAATATGGAATACTAAGCACAACTTTTATACTAGGCAATCTATTCGGTCCAAATGACAATTTCAATCAACCAGAAGATGCACACGTGATACCAGCCTTAATGATGAAAGCACATAATATAAAAACAGGAGGGTTTAAGAGCCTTAAGATGAAAGGATCAGGAAAACCTATAAGAGAGTTTCTATACTCTAAAGATGCTGCAGATATGGTTGTAAAGTATATAGATAGTCAGCTGTATAGGGGTGAGGCGAAGGACAATATATATCTTTACTCAAACCATGAGGAAATTACAATCATGGGTTTAGCAAGGCTCATATTAGATGTTGTTGGAGTAGACAAGAGAACTAAGATAGATGTTGAGGATGTAAGTGACCCTGGACAGCTCAAAAAGCCATCAAGAACCTCCAGTGCTCTGAAGGAGTTGAATCCAACGTTAACAGAATTTAGACAAGCGCTAGCCGAGACATACGAAGATATGAAAAAAGCCATGGGGGTAACTAAATGAGCAAATATATACATGATAGATTTAGAGATGAGAGTGAAAAGATTGAGGCTCTGATTAAGCTGAATACAGCAGCGATCATTAGAAAGGCATTTGAGGTGAAAGCCGGTCATATTGGTGGTTCACTGTCAATGAGTCAGTTCCTGCTTCCTTTGTTATATTGGTTAGAAAAGAGTAGGGACAACTATGAGATTGTACTTGGTAAAGGTCATGCAGCTCTAGGGTTGTATTCAATACTGCATACACTGGGTGTATCAAGCAATGCGTACGAAGAGTTTTGTCAACGCTCTACAGGATCATTGCACGGACACACAACTAAGAGGGCATTCGAAAAGTTAATCGCCTCTACAGGATCGCTTGGACACGGTCTTCCAATTGCTGCGGGCAAAGCGTATGCAGACCGACTTTTTGATGTCAGAAATCCAATACTATGTGTAATGGGAGATGGGGAGCTTCAAGAGGGGACATTTGCAGAAGTCTTACTACAACACAAACTGCTTGCAGATACAAGTCTAAAGATTTTAGTGGACAATAATCACTCAGTTAAGGCGAGCGCAATTGATGGCACAAATATACTACCCTCAGTTTATGACATAAGTGTATATGATAGTTCTTCATTGGGTCATTTAGTGAAAGCGTATCAAGATATCTGCAGTCCAGGAATATCTGTCTTGATATTTGAAACAAAGAAGATGGCGAATATTAAGGGGCATGAAAATAATCCCAGATGGCATGCAGGACTGCCAAAAGACGAAGCAGAATTAAGCATGCTAATTGAAATGATTGACGTTAGGTTGGGAAAATGAGGGATAGTATTCTAGAAAGAGTTGGCAAAAGGACTTTACAAGATACTCGCTTAGTACTGCTAGTAGGGGATCTTGGTGTCTATCAACTGAGAGAATATATGGCAGCGATTCCCGAAAGAATCATTAACTTCGGAATTATGGAGCAAGCGATGATTGGTTTTGCGGCCGGTCTATCTAGAGGCAAAGCGTATCCAATTATATATTCTATAACACCTTTTATCGTAGACCGAGCATTCGAACAGATCAAGCTTGATCTGTGTTATAATATGAATAGCTGTCTGATATTAAGTGCCGGGGGAAGTTATGACTATAGCACTCTAGGGCCATCACATCATTGCCAACATGATATTGGCAGCTTAATGCAGATAGGATTTGATTGCATTATGCTACCATTCAATATTGAAGATGCAAAAATTCAAGTAGATCATTGTTGTTCAAAAAAAATGCTTGCTTACATGCGAATAAGTAGCATAGAAGAGTCTATAATCTCCGATGAATATACGAGCCCCGAGACTATAGTAGTAGAATCGAACGGTATTCCAGTGCTAAGATTAAACCGAAAGTCTAGTAAGCCTGATAATAAGAAGGCGTTAGTCGTAGTTGGACCGGATGGATATCTAATGGCAAAGATCGCAAAAATACCAAGGAATGAAGACGCTGTACACGAGCTATTGGTCATAAGTGAAGACTCCTTAACCAAGTTGGCGGCATATATGTCAGTTTATGAGACAATCACTATCTGTGCTGGCTTTAACTTATCGATATTCGCTGTGGAATTTATTAACTATCTAAAATATCAGGTCTCTGGAAGAAAGACATTGAATCTATTGCACACCCGCAATGGCTTCATATTTGACAAATGCGGTAGCAAAGAAGAAGCACTAGCCGAGGCTCTGGAACAAGTGTCACTCTAGTTATGAACATAACAGGTGCCAGGTATTTTCTATATCATTATAGTGATTTTAACCGATGGTTAGAAAAGGATTTACTGCAGATTGGTCCAAATATCAAATGCGAGCAGGGAATCATTTGCATGAATCTAGATGCAGGTTTGCTATACAAAAGTTTAGGTTGTTCTCTAAAGGACTGTAACGTCCTCTTTTACTATACTGATAACTTTTATATACGGTCTTCACCTCTAAGAAACCTGAGGTCATGGGTTGGGCCCAAGATTTTGGTGTGTGCTGATTTGCATCATGGTAATCAACCATTGGAGACGTTAGAAGGCTATCTTAGAACAGAAGTATTTGATGCAGTTCTGTTACTCTGTAATTATCCTCTACTTCATAAGGTGCGACTCATGACAGATGTTCCGGTAAGATTCTTACCCCCTTCATTTTTTAGATATCCAGAGGTGGAAAGGAGTAAAAGCCCCAAACCCGCACTTGTACATGTGGGTAACATTGGGGTACATCATCAGGAAAGAAGAATGATTGTAGAGGAATTACTAAGGAGAAAAAAGATTCCATTTTTCCACTACACCACAGATACTCCTGAAGAGTCGGTAGATATTTATGCTGACTATGCTATTGCACTCAACATTCCTTTAAATAACGATTTAAATCATAGATTTTTCGAGATAATTGGTGGAGGATGTCCACAGATAGTTCTAGGGAGTAAAGAGATCTTAGGAAATATTGAGAGCTATGAATTAAGAGGAGACATATTTTGGGTTGATAGTATCAGCCAGATTGAACAAGTTGCTGAAGACTTACTGTCGCGGGTGGATGAACTAATTAACATAGAGACACGTCCGTATTACAAGTACACAATCCATGAGTTGGCCAAAAATGCCTTGCGTCACTATGTGGTTACATGAATCTGGTTTGGACTAACGAGCTATAGTGGAATACATCAGTATGTATCTTGCTTGATGTACAAAATGTCGTCATTGGGAGTGAAGAAGCTAAAAACGACATTATATTGTAATTTACAGGATTTGCCAGAAAAGCGTGGTTAAAGTTTATTTCTATAGGTGGGCTGCCTTTGTTCGTTGAGAATACGAGTTTGTTATCAAATAAATGCGCACTAGAAATGCCATATGTAATTGTTACAGTTTCACTCTGATCTGGCAACCCAATATTACGGGGTACGGACAAAGAGAATAGGTCCTCTGAATGTTGTAGATATGTTGTAAACGTATCAAGAGACTGATTAAGAGTTATGCCGCACAACGAGCATATAGTAAATATATGCGGTAGGAAGTCATGATGAATAGTATGCTGACGCTTGTATGCATATTTACTGAAGAGATTAATCTCTGCCAATCTGTAATCATGGGAATTGATAATATCAAGCAGTAGATCTGTTGAGGTGGAGTGCGAATATGGATAATTTACAAATACCTTATCTTTGAATTCAGCCAGTTGTGAAATTTGATATTCATCGGTATATAGTGGCTTTTCAAGCCAAATTGAAAATGGAGGAAGATAGTCAAAAATTGGGCGATAGAGATTTAGGTTGGAGTAGAAATCAAATGGACCGCACAAAAAGAATGCTTTAAAGATATTTGGGATTAAGTCTACTGAAATAGAGCTATACTCTGCGGGAGAGAGTACAGTAATATGAGACAATCCTTTATTCGTAAGTACTGTAGTAACCTCAGTAATATTTCTACTGGTAATGAGGTAGACTGGGTATGGAGAACTATCACTGATAGCCTTGATAATGCGTTCGGCCCAATAGCCGAAGCCAAATATAATTACTATTTGTATGCTGATAGAGCCCATTCATATGTACTCTGAATACCACTATTAATAGTAACGATGGGCTTATAGTCGAGTGTGCTATACGCCTTACTAAGATTGGGGCAGCGGCGCATTGGCTCATCTTGGGGGTATGATGGAGGGTAATCAATACATTCTACAGATACCTTAACGCCCGTTACTTTAATAATCAAATGAGCGAGATCGAACATACTTATTTCTGGACTAGTATTGCCAATATTGTAAACTTCGCCGGGGACCCCCAATATCGCTACGCGGAGAATTCCCTGAATAGCATCCGTCAAATAACAGAACGTTCTGGTTTGTCTACCACTTCCATAAATCTTGATTGATTCTAGGTCAACAAGCGAACGGATAGCATTAGGTACCATACGGTAATCGTATCTACCCATACCAGGCCCATATATATTGAAAGGCCTTATAACGCGTGTGTCGACACCATAATACATATTGTATACATAGCAAAGAGTCTCTCCCATTCTTTTGCTCTCATCGTAGCAAGCTCTAGGTCCTCTACAAGATACATACCCATTATAATCTTCAGGGGTCGGCACAAAATTCGGATCCGGATTGCCGTAAATCTCTGAAGATGAGAAGAATATGAATCGGGCCGACCATTTCTTTGACATTTCTAATAAAGTCCGTGTCAGGCCAACTGCCACATCAATTGTTTCCAATGGAAAGCGTTTGTACTGGGCGGGACTAGCCAACCCTGCCAAATGAAAGACTATGTCAAATGACTTTAGTGATGAGTAATCATATGTTATAGCATTAGTCTCAATAACTTTTACATAAGATGGTAGACTAAGTTCGCATGATTGAGAGGTGATGCAATTATCTATTGCGGTTATGTGGTGATAAGAGCTAAGATTTAAGGAATGTAGATCATCGTAAATAATTATAAGTGATTGCAATAATGACTGGCCCAGAAAACCGTTGCAGCCTGTTATGAGTATGCTTTTATTTGCCAATTCCAATTTGGCATTTTTGGGAAGACTCACCGTTGAGACAGAAGAGCTGGGCAAGGTAGAGGAACCGAAAGAAGTATGTTATCACACCAAGGGAAGCTCTTGATTACTTTTTCTTGGATAGACTCAGCAATATTCCAGGCGAATATTATAACTAGCAAGGGCTTATTTTGAAGTTTTTGTCGTATGGGTGACTGTGGTTCGCTTAAATCAGCGGTATTAAAAACTTTGATGCTGGTACAAGGTATGTATTTTGAGTGCTTGAATGGTGCATCATCGATTACAGCGGTAATTAATGACTGAGCTTGAGAAGTCAAACCTGATATTAGTGTTGTAGCTTTTGCGGGAGCTGTGTACCCGATAATAGTATAGCCAGAATTTGCATATTCAATAATAAAGTTGGATAACAATGAGTATGTACTGATTACATTGGAAGTAAACATGTCAAGTCTTTTTGGTAACTCTTGTGGAGACAGCTGCAACTCTTGCGGGAAGAGATTGTGAATATTGGTAAGTGTAATAGCACTATAAGGGGAGGATTCGAGTGCGCAAACGATTCTAATACTGCCTCCATGTGTATTAACATGATCGACCTTTACAATAGAGAGCCCTTTTGATCTAAAAAAGGAAAATAGTGGTGCAATATGATGATAAGATGTATGTTCATGGTATATCATATCAAAATAATTATAGTCCAAGAGGTCAGCTAAGTACTGGACCTCAAGAGAGAATAGGCCATTTTCATTAAGTAAAAGTAAAACTGAATCAACAAAAGCGTTGAGATCTCGTGAATGTGCAAATACATTATTAGCTGTTATTAGATCAAACTTGCCTACTATCTGCAAAATAGAGCTTGCCAGTTCTGGAGTTATGAAGTTATTAAATATATGGTGAGAGGTTGAAGTTTTGCTTGCAAGATTGGTGGCCGGTTCAATTCCGTAAGTTGTCCATCCTAGAGACTTAAACTTGTCTAATAACGTTCCATCGTTAGAGCCTATATCTAAGACGCGCAAGGTCGTAGGCTCGGTAACAAATAGTGATGATATATCGGCGGCATATCGAGAGAAGTGACCATGAAAAGCTGAGGAAATTCCCGTTTCATAGGCATACTGTGAAAAAAGTATTTTTGGATCTACCTTGCAACCTAATTGCACATGAGAGCAGTCATTGCATAAGACTAAATTTAAGGGGTACTTATAGTTTGAAAAACTAATCTCAACATTTTCTGCGAGATTATTAGCAGGGGGTGAATATGTGATTGGTGAATAATGCCTGAGACTCCTAGAATTGCAAAGGCAGCAGTTAGTTATTATCACTGTTCTTTTTTGATTGAAAGATTATAGATCGTTCTCAATGAGTCAACTCGAACAAGATCAGATTCATAATCTTCTTGGTGACGAGTGCCCCCACCTAATGTGATGAATGTAGTTGGCTCATCGAAATACATAGTATGTTCAACCATTGGCGGTGTATAAATCATTGTTCCTGGATAGAATGTATTAAATGAGGGAATATCATCCGAGCTTACAACTCTTTCATAATAATGAATAGACCCAGTAAGTATATAACAATAATGGTAATCCTCCTTATGATAATGGTTCGCACGTTCAACGTGTGGCACAGAACTGATAATCACAACAGAACCTTTGTGATCATTTAGCAAAGTTTGTATGTAGCCTCTTTCGTCAGTGAAGGCGCTCGGAAGGGGAACTAATTTAGTGTTCATAATCAAATCAGGACTATAGCATCTTGTCACATTATCGCCCTCAACTAGCCTGCAGCACTGAAATTATTCTTGACACTAGATTTTGGTAACGGAAGTCTCTTTGTATTGACTGCTTGTTCATTATGCTATCAAATGAGATGCCATTTGCAAGTAGTTGAAAAATCTCCTTGGTTCTCCTTAAGGTAAAAGCGTTGACTTGGTCTTTTAATATTGTATCATCGTCTAAGATGATTATAAGTTTACTGTTAAAATATTTAGAAAGGGTTTCTGTTGAGCCCCAATATATAGGTATGGTACCTGCGGCTATAGCGTGTAAAAGTTTTTCAGAGGTATAGCCGGGATATTTACAGTTTTCTATAGCCAATGTGTGTGTGTACTTACTTGATACACGAATTTTGTCGTATTCATCTCCGCCATATGGCCCATATGTATTATTTTTAAAAGTTCCATAGGAATCTAGACTGAAGGAATTGGAGAGCTGACGGATTATCTGATCCCTTGGGTAAGAGGGGTTGTTAATAAAAGCTGAAATCCCAAACTTCTTTCTTGTGATGTGTTCCCAAAATAATGGTTGCTGTAATGCATTATGATCTACAAGATAGCTAGGGGATGATCCGTGAATGTACTTAGGAAGTTGTCCTAGGCTAAGATAGATTAAGAAGTGCGGAAAGAATATATCTTTACTCGATATTGGATTACATGTTAATACGCAATCTGCATAGTCCTGATAATTCTGTTGAATTGCTTGCTCGTAGAGACAACCCGATACTTCATTGGGAAAATATATCATTCGTTGACTACTGATATTAGATGGTGGCGGACCATAGACCGAGTAGATATGAATATCTGAATGATCTGCTACTATAGTTACTTCGAACATTGTCGAAAATAGCCTTGTGAAATAGTTGCTAGAGGGTAAAAAACCATAACCCTCGTGAGACCACATGCCACTAAAAGACATACGAAGAATTTGCATACACTTAGCGTTCGTTTGAAACGGGATAAGTACCCTTTTCGCTGCCATGTTGAAAACATGGGGGTTCAAGCCATCCGACTCGAGGTTTTAGTATATTGAAAATATACAATAACTGAAAATCTATCGGGAAAGCGATGGGTAAATTCAAAGTTAAAATTTTCCTGGCAAGTTCTGTGCGCATGAAGTAGGCACAGGTAGTACGTGTTGAGTATGTGGTTATATTATAGACACCGTATCCAGTCTCTTCATATATCCCTTGTGCTGACAAGCCTGCACCACCAGCAAGGTCAATATAATCGTAATTAAGAAAATTGACGGATTTAAGACCGTCTATAATATCTTTTGACTTGTCTGTTAACAGGACATCATCCTCAAAAACTATTAGATATTCTGCATCGTATCTTGATGTAGCTCGGATCCAGGCGTCTCTATGTTTCAAGTTCAATGATAGATTAGTTAGGCTCATTTCTTTTGGGGTAAAGAAGTCAACGACCTTAGGATCAAATGTATATTGAGACCCTGACATATGCTGCTTTAGTAAGTTTTTAGCATTAGACAAGTCACCTGTTGAGATCAAATAATTTAGGTAAAGAATCCATATTAATTCGACTGTAACTTTTTGATTGAAGGTTGGGTTATACTGGTACCAATTGGTGGAGCTATTATCAATTTGCTGTTTGTCAAATCTTCTTATAATTGATCCCGGGAATAAAGGCATCACATTAGCCAATATCTGGCTCAAGCGATCTATGTTTTTAGAGTAATGCAAATAATAAACAAAGGTTTTGTCATCCACTGTATCGAATGAATGTGATATAAAGGATGTGTTTTCGTTGACCAATGATTCCATTGTGGTAAGGAAAGTTTTCTGATTAGAAGAGAACTCAATGAAGTTAGCCGAGATTCGTAAGTTTATTCATGTGGTTAGCTTGATCTAATCGTGTGTAACATTTTTGTGGTGGCTTCAATATGTACATTATTGCGTCACGGGTATTATTGCTTAAGGAATTTCTTTAAATAATACCCAGTGTGAGATGACATAACATTTGCGAGGTCTTCTGGTGTTCCAGTGGCAACAATTCGACCTCCGTTGTCGCCGCCATCTGGACCGAGATCAATTATCCAATCTGAGCATCTAATAACGTCGAGATTATGTTCAATGACAACAACAGAATTGCCCTTATCCACCAGCCGCTGGATCACATCCATCAGCTTGTGCACGTCGTAGAAACTCAAACCAGTGGTGGGCTCGTCGATCAGATAGAGGGTCTTGCCGGTGGCGCGCTTGGAGAGTTCGGTGGCGAGCTTCACCCGCTGCGCCTCACCGCCGGAGAGGGTG
>Ga0194129_10006314_pt1 | contig 14594 bp, 18 predicted proteins | sample TA2KigCa35mmetaG_FD_150862 | JGI IMG/M metagenome (GOLD analysis project Ga0194129, IMG submission 150862) | Freshwater microbial communities from Lake Tanganyika, Tanzania - TA2015038 Kigoma Deep Cast 35m | ecosystem: Environmental > Aquatic > Freshwater > Lake | place: Tanzania: Lake... | reverse complement strand
GCAACGTAATCTCACATCGACGCGATTCACGCGCAGCCTTGCGACTGGGACACGCCGCATGTCTTGGGCCGGCCATCCTCACGGGCTGCCTCTGGCTCAAGGGGTTGCACCCGGGTCTGCCAGGGATCAGCTGCCCGTTCCGGGCACTGACCGGGATCCCCTGCCCCACCTGCTACGTGACCCGGGCCGCGGCTGCGGCACTGAGAGGTGATCTCGCCAGCTCGATCCAGTGGCATGCCTTCGGCCCCCCCGTGGCGGCCGCGCTGCTGTGGTGGTCGTTCAGCGCCATCCACCAGCGCCGCCTGCTGCCCCGGCGGCTACCGGCCTGGCCGTTGGGCTGGGGGGCCGCAGCGTTGCTGGCCTATTGGCTGTTGCGGCTGGGACTGAGCTTTGGGCTGGGAATCCGGGGGTTCCCAGGGTTCCCGGCAGCTTGACGGCCGCGGGACCGCTGCTCAGCTGATCACGCCCTTGTGATAGTCCGCGTTCTGCAGATAAAAGCTGCTCATCGGCACAGCCACCAACGCCCCCAGGCCGCAGGTGCAGACCGACACCACGACGACCACCAGCCAGGTCAACAGCTCGATGCCGACGAAATCCATGCCGTTGGTCGAGCGATAGACCGCCTGAAACGACGCCGCGAACGCATCGGTGATCGACTGATCGCTCAAAAAGATGCGGTCGACGTACACCGGCATCACCAGCATCACAGCAATCCCCGGAAGGATGCAGAGCACAAAGCCGATCGCGCTGACCAGCGAAAACAGCACCCCCGCCCAGAAGTAACGCCATGGGCGTTTGAGCAGGGCTGCAAAGGCCTGTTGCACGCTGATCGTCTCGCCCCGGTCGCAGTACAAGGCAGGAACGGCGACAAACAACAATCCGATCAGATTCTACAGGATCGTGAACGGCAACTGACCCAGCTGCCCCAGTGCCATGCCCAGGTTGGCGGCCAGACCCTCACTCTGACCACCAGCGATGCCGACGCCGATCAAGCTAATCAAGGCATAGACAGCGAAGACGAAACCCGCCAGCACCGCTGAAGCCACCCAGATCAGCACCATCGTGGGGACGTGGGCCAACAGGGCCTCCCAGGCCTTGTTGATCGTGGGCTGTTCGGTTGCCATTGGGGCGGCCATGGCGCATGTCCCAGACTGGGCCGCACCGTGGCAGCCAACGAACGGGGCCACAACCCGGTTGATGCATTCCGACGACTGGTTGCTGCTGTGCCGAACGGTGCGCTTCGGCGACACCGATGCCGCTGGTGTGGTGCACTTTGTGCGGCTGCTGCAGTGGTGTCACGAGGCCTACGAAGAAAGCCTCGAGCGCTTTGGCCTGGTGGCGAGCGCCGTGTTTCCGACGCCCGCCGCCACACCTGAGGTGGCTCTGCCGATCGTGCACTGCAGCGCCGACTTTCGCCGGCCTCTGGTGTGCGGCGACCCCCTGGCCATCGCCTTGGAGCCCCGGCGGCTGGACCCCGGCAGCTTTGAGGTGACCTACCGCTTCAGCACTGACGGCCAGATGGTGGCCCAGGGTCTGACGCGCCATCTGGCGATTCGCGCCGACAACCGCGGGCGCTGCAGCTTGAGCGAGCCGATCAACCGCTGGCTGGAGGCCTCGAGCCTGGCGAACGGTGTGCAGCCGCTCTGACCCAGAACAGGGCCGTCCATTGCGGCGGCAATCGGTTCAGAACCACTCGTGGCGGCTGGCCAGATCGATGGTTTCAAACGCATCCAAAGTGTTGGTGAGGTCGAGGGTGCCCTCGATCAGGCCGATCACATCCCTGGCCGCTCGACAGGTGATACCTCCCCAGAGGACCACGCCAACGGTCAAGCCAACCACCGGCATGATCACGCCCGGCTTGGTCTAACCGATCACGAACGTGTGCACATGCCTCTCGGACCTGGAGCCGGCTTCTTGTTGCTGATCTCGACAGGGTCACCCCTGGTCATGGTCCGGACTCTGTTGGAACGTGTGTAGCGACCGATGGCGCGTTCCAGGCCTGCCAGAGCCGGCCCCCATTCGGGATCGGACTCGACCTGATCAGCAAACACCGTTTCGCCACGGCTGTTGATGGCACCGTCGAGCAGACCAAATCTGTGGATGGGTAGCCCCGCTGGGTTCAACAGGCCTGCATCGCCGCCATACCACCAGCCTGCGCCCATCTGCGCCAGGGGCTGACGCACGGCAGCCCAGTGGCGGCAACGCAGCAAGGGCAACAGGCCGCTGACGTGGTGCAGTGTCAGCGGATTGCGATGCCGGCAGACGGCGGGTTCGAGGTCGTGCTCCCCAGGTCACTTGGCAGTGGTTGCATGTAATCAGTGATTGCATGTAACCACCACCAAGGGTGTTGTCAGGTGAGGGGGTGCGAGGTGGATCACGTCCAAGCGTCATCCACCAATGGCCCTCGCAAGCCCAATGACCAACTGGGGAGAGGAAGTGGGAAGCCTCCTACGCAGTGGCGCTGCCCAGACTCCGATGGCTGATCCCAACCCTCGAACCCGCAACAAGCCAGATCCCAGCTCAGTCGATGAGATCGACCCTTGGCTCAGTTTCTGGCTTTAGCTCAGTTTCTGGCTCCGGCGGATCAGACCTCGCCACAGTCCTGGGCAGCGTGGAGGCTGCGGCACGGGAGGCTGGCCACAACGCCCGTCGGCGGGATGTGCGTCGCAATGTGCGCAGCCATCGGCAACGACTGCGGGCCAGAGGTCTACGGCCTGTGCAGCTCTGGCTGCCGGACCTGCGCCAGGCAGCGGCTCAGGAGCAGGCGCGCTGCCAGTCAAGGGCTGTCGCCTGGAGCCACCAGACACCGCCGTGGTCAGCCTCGGAACCCTTGGTCGCGATCCAGCGCGGTGAGCTACGCGTGCTGTGCAGCGATGACACCCTGCAGCCAGCCACTCTGCAACCAGCCACGCTGCCGCCAGTGCTCGCCGACCAACAACTGCCGTTGCAGCCGCAGATCCAGATCGTGGCGATCCTGTTGGACAACGCCTTTGACGAACTGACCACGACGCTGGTGTGCCCGCTGACCACCAGGCTCTGCCGAGCACCTCTGCTGCGGGTTGGCGTCAGTCCGTCTGCGGACAATAGACTGGAGCTGGGCCATCAACTGATGGTCGATGCACTCACCACCGTGCCGCGCCGTCAGCTGGGGGTCTGCGTCGGACGGCTGAGCGATGACGTTCTGAAGCAGCTGTGCCACGCCCTGCTGGTGATTGCAGACCTAGCCCGCTAACGCCTCTGATCAAGCCATTGCTGCCAGCGCCAACGCTGCCATTTGCCGGTGACCGTGGGTTCCAGGGAGGGGCACAGCAACCAGCGCGCTGGCCGCTCGGCAGGAGGAAGCTGGCGCGCCAAACGGGCCAGAGCCTCCAGCAGCGACGCCGCATCCGCTTCGGCATCGCCCTGCAAACGCACCAGCGCCACCAACCGCTGCCCCCAAAGAACGTCGCTCTCGCCCAGCAGCAGCAGCTCGGCCAGGGGCAGGGCTGCGGCGGCAGCCAATGCCAGCAGCCGCTGCTCCACCTGCTCAGGAAACACGGTCTCGCCGCCGCTGTGGATGGCGCCATCGAGGCGGCCCACGATTAGCACCCCCGCGGCCGTCAGCTGTGCCGCATCGCCGCTGCGCCAACCGCCCTTGGCCGTGCGCGGCAGCGGCAGCAGCCGCCCCTGTTGCAGCCAACCGAGACTGAGGCGGGGCGTGACGATCTCGAGGGCCTCGGTCTGGGGATCAACGACCAACTGGACATCCATCAGCGGCGGCCCACAACCCCCATCCCCCGCCAAAAAGCGCGGCGGCGGCAGGGCGCACACCATGGCCGCGGTTTCGGTGGCGCCATAACAAGGGGCCAGACGCAGGCCCAGGCGGCGGGCCCGCATCGCCAGATCGGGGGGCAGCGGCGCCCCGCCCAGCCAGATCAGATCGATCTGCTGCAGCCAGGCCACACCCGCCGGCTCCTGCAGCAAGCGGTGCAACTGGGTCGGCACCAGCGACAGCAGGGCCGGACCCCGCCCTGCCAGGGGGAGCGCGGCGGCCAAGGCGACGGGATCCCTCATCAGGGCCGGTGGCACGGGCTGGTGGCGCGCCCCCCACTGGCGACAGCGCACCAGCGGCATCAGACCGCTGACGTGGTGCAGCGGCAGCGGATTGAGATGCAGGCAGTCGGGCGGGTCGAGGCCGAGGGCCCCGAGCCACTGGCCGGTGGCCGCGGCCGAGGCCTGCAGATGGCTCAGCGGCTGCAGGCACCAACGCCGCCCCCCCGCCGAGCCGCCGCTACCAACGATCACCCCCGGGCCCCACTGCTGCCCCAAGCGACCCAGCAGGGAGCGACCGGCCGCAGCGCCCAAGGCCGCCTCGAGGCTGGGCCGATCGCCCGGGCCTGCCAACGGCACGATCTGGGCAGCGGCCCAGGCCTGCTCGAGCTGCCCGGGGTTCATGCCGCCGCCTCCCAGACCTGCTGCGGGTCGGCAGCCATCAGCGGGCCCTGGGGTTGCCACGCCTGCGCCAGCCCGGGCGCCGACGGCGTCGGCCCCTGAACCTGCAGGGCCGCCAGGTGGTGCAGCCAGCGTCGAGCGATGCCGCTCTCAAAGGCGGTGCTAAGCACCCGGTAGGGCTGGCCGGCGCGCAACGCCGCCAGCAGGGGCCGCGGGTCCCCCTCCTGGCTGGGGCGCCGCACCTGCCAGCCCGGCCAGCGCTGCCGCAGGCTCGCGTCGGCGGCGAGCGACTCGTCAAGGGCCAGAGGCAGTTGCGCCGCCAGGGCTTCGAGGCCCTCGTGGTCGCCGGGATCGAGCGGCTGCTCCAACCACTGCAGCCGCGGTTCAGCCACCAGGCGATCGGCCCAGGCCTGGGCGGTGGGCCGATCCCAGCGGCCGTTGGCATCGAGGCGCAGGCGCGCGGCCGCAGGCAGGCGCGCCAGCACCTGCTCAAGCAGCGCCCGCTCGTCGCGATCGCACTGCACCGCCACCTTCCATTTGAAGCTTGCTGTGGCGGTTGGATCGACAGCCAGGTGCTGCTCGAGACGCGGCAGCGCCGCCGCACCGGCCGGCAACAGCACGGCGGCTGGAGGCGGCGGCAACCAGCCCCCAGCCGCAGCTCCCACCAAGCCATCGGCCTCGGCCAGGGCGCTGCCAAGGGCGAAGGCCAGCGCCGGCGGCCAGGCGTCCATCCCCCCGGCACGCGCCAACCCCTGCTCGAGGGTGGCGCGGCAACAGCTGCCGCCCAAGGCGGCGATGGCGGCCTCGAGACGCTGCAGGGCCGGCGCCAGCGCCTCACCAAAGGCCAGCGGCGCCGCTTCGCCCCAGCCGAGCGCACCCGAGGCCGTGGTGAGGCGCAGCAGCCAGCCCCGTTTGCAGGTCAACACGCCGCTGGCGGTGCGCAGCGGCTGGGGCAGCGGCAGCGCCAATGGGCGCCAGGCCAACTGGAGCGGTTCGGCAGCAGCAGCCGGCGGAGCCACCGCGGTCAGGCCGCGGGCCAGAAGCCGCGGCCCAGGGCCAGACCGAGGGCCAAGCCCAGACCATTGAGGCTCTGGAACCGCAGCGCCAGGAACTTGCTGCCAGCGATGCGGGCGGGCTCATCGTGATGGCCCTGCAACAACCGGATCAAGCCGAAGGCGGCCGGCAGCCCCAGCGCCCCCAGCAGGGCCGTCGCTGGCCAGATCCGCAGCATCACCGGCAGCCACTCGAGAGCCAGGGTCAAGGCCACAAACCAGGGAACCAGCGCCGCTGCGCGGGCTGTCCCCAGCCGCACCACCGGCGAGCGCTTGCCGTGGGCCGCATCGTCGGCCACCTGGTGAAAGTGGGAGCAGAACAGCACCAGGGTGGTGGCCAGGGCCGGACCACTGCCCAGCTCCAGGGCCGGCCCCCAGGGCACACCAGCCGGCGCTGGATCGAGCGCCAACAGCGCCGCCGCGGTGGCCAGGGGGCCAAAGGCCAACCAACACAACGGCTCGCCGAGGCCCTGGTAGCCGAGCCGCAGCGGCGGCCCCTGGTAGGCGTAGCCCACACCGCAACAGAGCAGCACCAGCGCCAGCACCGCCGGGCTGCTGGCCCAGGCCACCGCCGCCATCAGCAACAGGCCCAGCAGCAGCGCCCCATTGGCCCAGCCGGCCACCTGACTGCGGCGGCCCACCAGTTGCACCAGCGAATGGGGCTTGCCGGCCTCATCGATGCCGGTGTCGTGATCAAACACGTCATTGCTGAGGTTTTCCCAGGCCAGCAGCAGCACCGCCGCCAGCAAAAAACCCAGCAGCGGACCCCAGCGCAGGGAGCCGCTGCGCCCAAACCACCAACCCGCCGCCAGCAGCACCGGCATCACCGCCACCGCATACATGGGCCATTTGATCGCGGCCTTCCACAAGCGCCGCCGCTCGGTGGCGTAACGGCTTGCGACGACCTGGGGCTGAGCCATGGCGAGGGCGAGCAGCAAACGCTCTGGGGCCCATACATTTGAGCAGCTCTGCAACCCCAGCCAGTCCCGGCGACTCGCACCGCGTTGACGACCCGCTTTGACGATCTGCTGGCGCTGGCCAGCGCCGGTGCCCGCGACCTCGAGGAGGAGGGGGTGCTCAGCCTGGCGCTGCCGCTGGCCTGTGTCGACCCGCTGCCGCTGCATGGTCTGCTGCCGGCAGACGATGGCTTTCGCTGCCTCTGGGACAGTGCACCAGGCCTCTGCCTGGCCGCCGCAGGCCGCACCCAAAGCCTGGAACTGAGCGGCCCCCGGCGCTTTGAACTGGCCCAACGCTTTGTCAGCCTCACCCTGGGGCGCCTCGGCGCACCGCAGACCCTGCCCGCGTCGGCCCGGCCCAGGGTGCTGCTGGCCTTTGGCTTCTTTGATGCACCGTTGCACAGCAGCCCCGACGCGGTGCCGGGCGTGCAAGCCGTCTTGCCCCGCTGGCAACTGAGCCGCCATGGTCAGCACTGCTGGCTGCGGCTGCAGGCGTGCCTGGGCGGGGCCACCACCCCCCGCAGCCTCGCCGAAGAGCTGTGGGAGACCGCCGCAGCCCTGCAGCGCTCTGCCGCCGATGCCCCGCTGATGCGGGCGAGCACCAGCGCCACCGTGACCTGGCGCAGCCCCTGGCAAGACCACTACCGCCATGCCGCCGAGCGGGGGCTTGAGCTGGTCGAGTCGGGTGAGCTGAGCAAACTCGTGCTGGCGGTGCGGCAACAGCTGCACTGCGACCGCCGGCTCGAGCCCCTCGACCTGATCCCACCGCTGCGCCAGCAGCAAAGCGGCAGCTGCCGCCTGCTGTGGCAACGCGACACGGGCTCGGCCCTGGTGGGCGCCTCACCCGAGCGCTTGCTCACCGTGCGCCAGGGCCAGCTGCGCAGCGACGCCCTCGCCGGCACCTGCGCCGCCGGCAGCACGGCTGCCGGGCTGCTGCACTCGCGCAAAGACCGGCACGAACACGACCTGGTGGTCGACACGATCGAACAGGCCCTGCGCCGCCTGGGGCTGACCACGCGACGGCCGCGCCATCCGCGGCTGGCGCGCCATGGCCATCTGGTGCACCTGCACACCCCGATCACCGCCCCGATCGGCAGACAGCACCCCCTGACCGTGGCGGCGGCCCTGCATCCCACACCGGCAGTGGCCGGGTTGCCACGGCGCCAGGCCATGGACTGGCTGCGCAGCCTCGAGCCGTTTGAACGGGGCCATTACGCCGCCCCGATCGGCTGGATCGACAGCGAAGGCGATACCGACCTGAGGGTGGCGATTCGCTGCGGTGTCGTGCGCGGCAGTCGGCTCGAACTGACGGCAGGGGCCGGTCTTGTGAAAGGGTCCCAGACCAGCCTCGAATTGCAGGAGGTCGAGCTCAAGCTGGCGGTGCTGCAAAAGCAACTCAACCTGCCCAAAGTGCTGCCGAGCCGGCCAACGCGTGACATGCTGCACAGTGTCGCCGGGTAAGGGTTCATGCCGAGCGCAGCCGGCGCCTTCAATCTTCTTGTGATGTTGGCGCTGGGCCATTTCGTGGCCGATTTCGCTCTGCAGAGCGATCGCATGGCCAACGAAAAATGCCCGCACTCATCCGGCGTGCTGCCCTGGCAATGGTGGTTGACGGCCCACGGCGCCATCCACGGCTTTGTCGTGGCCATGATCACGGGGCAGGCCTGGCTGGGCCTGCTCGAGTGGCTGGTGCACATGCTGATCGATCGCGGCAAATGCCAGCACGCCTATGGGCTGCGCGGCGATCAGGCCCTGCACCTGAGCTGCAAGCTGCTGTGGACGCTCATCGCCGTGGGGTTGGCCGTCCCCCCACCCTGGTGGATGGGCTGAGGGCCTTCAGCCTGGAGCCCCCGGGTCCCTGGCCAGCAGCCGAGCGATCGTCAGATCGGCCAGGGGGATGCCGCCGAGGCGCTCCACCTCGCGGATGCCGGTCGGACTGGTGACGTTGATCTCACTGAGGCGGCCATCGATCACATCGATGCCCACAAAGAACAGCCCCTCGGCCCGCAACGCCGGCGCCAGGGCCGCGCAGATCGCCCGCTCAGCCTCGTTGAGCGCGGTGGCCTGGGGCTGACCACCCACGGCCAGATTGCTGCGAAATTCGCCACCGCTCGGCACCCGGTTCACCGCCCCCAGGGGTTCGCCGTCGACGAGCAGGATGCGTTTGTCGCCTGCCGCCACCCCGGGCAGGAACGCCTGGGCCATGACCGGCAGGGTTTCCTGGTCGGTCACCAGCTCGAGCAGGGCCCGCAGCCCCGGCGTGCCCGCCGCAGCAAACACCACCCCCTGACCAGCGCGGCCGCCCAGGGGCTTGAGCACCACCTCGCCCTGATCGGCAGCAAACGCCGCCAAGGCGTCAACCCGGCTGGCCACCAGCGTCGGCGCCATCAACGCGCTCCAGCGCAGGGAGCTGAGCTTTTCGTTCCAGGCGCGCAGGGCCGCCGGCCGGTTGACCACCCACACGCCCTGGCGCTCGGCTAGTTCAAGCAGGTGGGTGGCGTACAGATACGCCTCATCGACCGGGGGATCCTTGCGCATCCACACCGCGCCAAACTGCGTCAGCGGCAGCAGCTGGGGCTCGCCAGCGCTGTACCAGGGATCCGCTGTGACCGGCACAGCCATCACCCAGCACGTGTGACCGGCGTCGCCCTCACCCAGGCGGGCCGACAGATCGGCTGGTGTCGCGACCCAGACCGCCAAGCCGGCGCGCTGGGCCGCCTGCATCAGCGCCGAGGTGGAGTCCTTGGCCGGGTTGATCCGCTCGAGCGGATCCATCACAAACAACTGAGCGCTGGCGGCTGCGGCAGTGCTCACCAATCAGCCCGCCAGCAGAGCATCGAGCTGCCCGCCGCGCTCGAGCGCATGCAGGTCGTCACAGTCACCCACGTGGTGGCCATTGATGAAGGTCTGGGGCACGCTACGGCGACCGCCGCTCTTGGTGGCCATGGCGGCGCGGGCGGCCTCATCGCCATCGATGGCGTATTCGGTGTAGGCCACGCCCTTGCGATCCAGCAGGGCCTTGGCGCGAACACAGAAGGGACAGGCTCGCCAGGTGTAGATCTCAACCCTCGCCGCCATCGGACCCTGGAACCGCAATGGCTGAATCCTAAAGAGAGGTCCCCCTTCGCCTTGGCGGGCCAGCCCTGGGCAGGAGCTGTGCACAAGCCGCACCCAACCCTGCGCAAGGTTGACACCATTGTTGGCACCTTGCGCATGGCCAACCGAGCCATCCCGGCGACCTGCACCGCCGACCTGCACCACCGACCGCGCCGCTGCTGACGCGCCCCATTCAGTACGGTCAGATCAGCTTCGTGGCCTTGGGCCACAGACCACCGCTCACCCCTCGCTCACGCCAGTGACCGCCAGCCCCGCCACCAACGCAGCCAGCACCGCAGCAGCGATCCCGCTTGATCTGACCGATTTCAAGCGCGACCTCTCCGAGCTCACCGACCGCCTGGGCCAAGCCCAGGACTGTCTTTGACGTCGCTGCCCTGACCGCACGCCAGCAGGACCTCGAGCAACTCGCCTCCCAGCCCGACTTCTGGGATGACCAGAAGGCAGCCCAGGCCAAGATGCGCCAGCTCGACGAGGTCAAGGGCCAGCTCGAGCAGCTGCGCCGCTGGCAGGGGGCCGTGGACGACGCCGAAGCCACCCTCGAGCTCTACGACCTCGAGCCCGACGCCGACCTGCTGGCCGAATCGCACAGCGCCCTGCAGCTGCTGCGCGCCGATCTGGATCGCTGGGAGCTCGAGCGCCTGCTGAGCGGCCCCTACGACAAAGAGGGCGCCGTGATCAGCATCAATGCGGGAGCCGGCGGCACCGACGCCCAGGACTGGGCCCTGATGCTGATGCGCATGTACACGCGCTGGGCCGAAGACCACAAAATGAAGGTCACGGTCGACGAGCTCAGCGAGGGCGAAGAAGCGGGCATCAAGAGCTGCACGATCGAGATCGAGGGCCGCTACGCCTACGGCTATCTGCGCAACGAAAAGGGCACCCACCGGCTGGTGCGCATCAGCCCGTTCAACGCCAACGACAAGCGCCAGACCAGCTTCGCCGGCGTCGAGGTGATGCCCAAGATCGAAGAGGAGGTCAAGCTCGACATCCCCGACAAGGACCTGGAGATCACCACCAGCCGCTCCGGCGGCGCCGGCGGCCAGAACGTCAACAAGGTGGAAACGGCGGTGCGCATCCTGCACATCCCCACGGGCCTGTTTGTGCGCTGCACCCAGGAGCGCTCCCAGCTGCAAAACAAGGAAAAGGCGATGGCCCTGCTGATGGCCAAGCTGCTGGTGATCGCCCAGGAGCAGCGGGCGGCCGAGATCGCCGACATCCGCGGCGACATCGTTGAAGCGGCCTGGGGCAACCAGATCCGCAACTACGTCTTCCACCCCTACCAGATGGTGAAAGACCTGCGCACCCAGCACGAAACCACCGACGTCCAGGGCGTCATGGACGGCGACCTGGATCCCTTCATCCAGTCGCTGCTTCACGCCGGCGTCGAGGTGGGCGGAGGGTCAAGTGATGACTGAACCGCAACCCGCAGGTCGCCCAAAAACCGAGGAGAACCCCAGCTTCGTCAAGCTGGCCATGCGCAACATGGTGCGCAAGGGGCGCCAGAGCCTGCTTCACTTCGGCCTCACCGCCGCCGGCTTTCTGGGCTTCATCACCCTGATCGCCTGGCTGGGCCGCCCCCAGATCCCCGGTGGCTGAAGCCAGCGTGGCTGACTCCACTGCCGGGCCCTCAGCAGAGAACGCCGTGATCGACCTGGATCTGGCGTTCTCAGCCGATCCAGATCTGGCGCCCGGGCTGCTGGCGGCCGCCGGCCCCTGGTGCGCACCCCCGCAAGCCGAAGCGCACTGGCAACAGCTGCTGGCCGGCTGGCTGGCCCAGCTGCAGGCCGAGCTGCCCAGCGAGCTGCAAAGCCGCGCTTACAGCCTGGGGTTGAGCCTGGTCGGAGACGCCGAGATCGCCGAACTCAACGCCGACTGGCGCGACAAGGCCGGCCCCACCGACGTGCTCGCCTTTGCCGCCCAGGACGATGACCTGCTGGAGGCTGAGATCGACGGGGCGCCCGCCATGCCGATGCCCACAGCGCTTGCCTTGGGCGCCGAGGCGTTGGAACTGGGCGACATTGTCATCTCGCTCTACACCGCCGCCCGCCAGGCCCCTGAGCACGGCAACAGCCTGGAGCAGGAGCTGCTGTTTCTGGCCAGCCACGGGCTGCTGCACCTGCTGGGCTGGGACCACCCCGACGACGCCAGCCTGGCGGCAATGTTGCAGCGCCAGGACCAGCTGGTGCAGCAGCGTTAAGGTGCAGGCATCTGGCTCGACTCTGGGCCAACCATGACCAACCCCCTTCCACAACACCAGCCCCTGCAGGTCGCCCCACACCGCCGCCGTGGTGGGCGCCTGGGGGCCTGGACCGTGGCCGGCGATCTGCCCTCGAGTTTTCGCTACGCCGCCAAAGGGCTGACCTACAGCTTCAGCAGCCAACGCAATTTCCGCATCCATGTGATCACGGGCGCCGTGGTGTTCAGCCTGGGCTTGTGGCTGGGCCTCAGCATCGACCGACTCGCCGTGCTGGTGCTCACCGTGGCGGCGGTGCTGGTGCTCGAGCTGCTCAACACCGCCACCGAGGCCGTGGTGGACCTGGCGATCGGCCGCCAGTTCCACCCATTGGCCAAGATCGCCAAGGACTGCGCCGCCGCAGCGGTGCTGGTGGCCGCCCTGGCCTCGCTGTTGATCGCCCTGCTGCTGCTGCTGCCCCCCCTGCTGGCCCGGCTCGGCGTTTGAATAAGGCGGTCATCCCCGCCGGGGACCGTCCTCGATTGCGATGCTGCTGGTTCTCGACAACTACGACAGCTTCACCTTCAACCTGGTGCAGTACCTCGGCGAGCTGGCGGCAGACCATCCCCTGGCCGCCGAGCTGCGGGTCGAGCGCAACGATGCCCTCAACCTCGAGCAGATCCGCGCCCTGGCTCCGGCCGCGATCCTGATCTCGCCAGGGCCGGGCGATCCCGATCAGTCGGGCGTCTGCCTGGCGGTGCTGCGGGAACTCAGCCCCACCATCCCGACGCTGGGGGTGTGCCTGGGGCACCAGGCCATCGCCCAGGTGTACGGCGGCAAGGTGGTGCGGGCCGGCGAACAGATGCACGGCAAAACGTCTCCGGTTCTGCACCACGGTGAAGGGGTGTTCGCCGGACTGCCCAATCCCCTTACCGCCACGCGCTACCACAGCCTGATCGCCGAGCGGGAGACCCTGCCCGACTGCCTCGAGATCACCGCCTGGCTCGACGACGGCACGATCATGGGGCTGCGGCACCGCGACTACCCCCATCTGCAGGGCGTGCAATTCCACCCCGAAAGCGTGCTGACCCAGAGCGGCCACGACCTGCTGGCCAATTTTCTTAGGGAAGCCAGTCTTAGGCAGGCCAGTCTTCAGCAAGCCAGTGGTGGACCCTGACGCGTCAATCCCGTTGGCTGAACTGGGTTAAGGTCGCGATTCGTGCTGCCGTGCCATGCGCCTGCTGCCCTGCCTCAGCCTGACGGCCGCCCTGCTGGCCAGCCCGGCCGCGTTTGCGGCAGGGGGGGTCAGCATCACCAGCTATGGCCACAGTGCCCTGCTGATTCGCGGGGGCGGCAAAACGGTGCTGATCAATCCCTTTCGCGCCGTGGGCTGCGCTGCCGGTCTCAGCGAACCGCGGGTCAGCGCCGATGTGATTCTGGCCAGTAGCACCCTGCGCGATGAGGGGGCTGCCGTGGCCCGGGGCCGTCTGCTGGTCCAGCCGGGTTCGTATCGCATCGGCGGCCTGCAGATCGAAGGCGTCGCCACGCCCCACGACCGTTTCGGCGGGCGCCGCTTTGGCCAGGCCACGCTCTGGCGCTGGACGCAGGGAGGCCTGGACATCGCCCACCTGGGGGGCACCGCAGGCCCCCTGAGCCCCGCCGATCGGGTGCTGCTGGGCCGACCTGACGTGCTGATCATCGGCGTCGGTGGCGGCGCCAAGGTCTACGACGGGGCCGAAGCCGCCGCGGTGGTGCGCGAGCTGCAACCCCGCCGGGTGATCCCGGTGCAGTACGTCGCTGGCCGCAAACCGCCCAAGGACTGTGACCAGACTGGCGTCGATCCCTTCCTCAAGGCCATGGCCGGCGCCAAGGTCAACCGGCTGGGCACCAGCCTCAGCCTGCCGGGCAAGCTGGGCGACAGCCTGGTGATTGAGGTAATGCGCTAAGTGGTGACGTGCTGAGTGGTGACGTACTGAGCGGTGATGCGCTGAACCGGGTCAGGCTGCCAACGCGCTGAACACCTGCCAAAACTGCTGCATCTGCTCGAGCGTGCCGACGCTGACCCGAATCGACCCGTCGATCAGCGGCTTGCCCGCCATCGAACGCACCAAAATGCCGGCGTTGCGCAGCTCGGCCTCCACAGCGGCCGCCGATCGATCGGGCCAGATCAGCAGGTAATTGCCGCCTGCGCAGTGATGGCGCACACCGGTGGCTTGCAGCTGCGCCACCATCCAGGCGCGAGCCCGCTTGACCTCGGCCACGTAGGCATCGGTGTAGGCCTGATCGGCCAGGGCGGCATGGGCGGCCGTCACCGCCACGCTGTTGATGTCGTAGGGGCCTGTGACGCGGCTGATGCGATCGATCAGCGGCGCCGCACCAATCGCAAAGCCCATGCGCAGCCCCGCCAATCCGGCGGTCTTGGCGAGCGAGCGCAGCACCACCAAGTTGGGGGTGGCGTCAAAGTCGGCCTGGGGCAGCACGCTGTCGCCCGTGAAGGCCTCGTACAGCTCGTCGATCACCACCAGGGTCTGGGGCGCCGCTGCCGCCAGCTCCAGGATCGGTTCAGGGGCCAGGCGCGTGCCGGTGGGGTTGTTGGGATTGCAGATCAGCAGGATGCGCGGAGCACGAGCCAGGGCGGCCGTGATCGCCTCGAGCGGGAAGCCAAAGTCGTCGCCGACGTAGGGGATGGCCTCGATCGCCATGCCCTGCATCTGGGCACAAGGGGAGTAATATCCAAAAGTTGGCGTGGTGGTCAGCAACGTCTCCCCGCGGTCGCCATAGGCGTGAAAGACAGCGTGGAGCGCGGCATCGACACCGTTCAACAGGCCGACCTGCTCGCGGTTCAGGGGCACAGCCAGACCGGGG
>Ga0194129_10006311_pt1 | contig 14599 bp, 14 predicted proteins | sample TA2KigCa35mmetaG_FD_150862 | JGI IMG/M metagenome (GOLD analysis project Ga0194129, IMG submission 150862) | Freshwater microbial communities from Lake Tanganyika, Tanzania - TA2015038 Kigoma Deep Cast 35m | ecosystem: Environmental > Aquatic > Freshwater > Lake | place: Tanzania: Lake... | reverse complement strand
TTCAAAACGAATCTGCGTTTGGGTCCTGTGAGCGAGAACCGGGAGCAGATGATCGAAAAGGCCATGAGCTTCATGACCAGGCTATCCTCATGGCCCGAACGGGTACGGGCCTATTTTCAGCATCCTTCATCCGAATATGCAGCACAAACTATTTAAGGGCTAGGTCAATAAGTGACCAAGCGACGGATCATCTCCAGCGTGAGCGGGCGCTTGCGGTTGATTCCCGATGGGCCAGCGCTGAAGGCCCTGCCTCTGACCTGAATCCGGTCAACGCGATTGCAGCATTCAAGCGAATTTGAATGCGTCACAACAAGCCGAATTCCAGTCCTGCCGCGTCAGAAGATTTCTGCGTTCGCATTGGAGTTGGCCAGCCCGCATTGAGCGAGGGCCTCCCCGAGCAGCAGCGCGAGCGATCAATGCACCCGAAAAACCTCATCCAAGCTTGCAGCCTCGAAAACACGATCAGCCCAGGTGTTGATCTGCTCGGTCGATGCGCAAGCAAGTTGTTTGAGCACCTCTGCAGGTAAAGGGCCAAAGCGCTTGATCAGCAGCTTTTGCAGCAAAACCTGCTCACCTTCCTGCCGACCCTCCTGCCGACCTTCCTGAAAGCCCTTTTCCTGGCCACGCTGCTCGTGCCCCTTGGCCCACACCTCAAAGCGATGCGACAGTGTCATCTTCAACTCCTTCAGACTCGTCTCCTTTGGTAGCACCAAAGCACCACCACTTCGACGCGATAGTACAGCCGATATCCAGATCGCAAAAGTCTGCTCAAGCGCCGCATTGCCCGCCACCAGCTCGTAGATCAGTTCCACCACCTGCGGCAACACTTCCGGGCTGGCCGCATGCTCCACCCGAATCATCGCAGCCGCCAGATTCCTGAGCTTGGCCAGATCCTCATCGGCGTACTGATGCTCCTCAATCAGCAAATACGACAGATGCGGCACATACTGCGCCACCAACCCCGGCGGCGTCGGGATCAGTTCGGCCACATCCCTGGCCGCACCCCAGCGCGCGTCGCCGTTGTAGAGCACGATCGGCAGCACCGGTGGCAAACGCTGCCCCTCCAGCACCTGCCCTCTTCGGATCAGATCCTGATACAGCAAACCCACATACGTCATCACCCGCACCGCCATCCACGGATCCACCGTGCGCTGAAACTCGATCAGCACATAGATGTAGACCCACTGCCCCTGGGCCTGTAGCCGCCAGATCACATCGCTCATCCGGTGCTTCAAGTCATCGGTCACGAACTCGCTGGGCACTTTCTCCAGGGTTGCAAAGTCCAGGCTATGGAGCCATGGATCCTCGATCAGGCCAAGCAGCAGATCACGAACCAGAATCTCCGAGGAGAACAGCAACTTGCTCAGGGCATCGTGTGGGATCGTCATCGAAGCCATCCAGGCCCGCATTTTTTCTGCACAAGCCTGCCTCCGAGCTCAGATCGTTTGTAACCCATTGATTTTCGTGCGGGTAATTCAAGCTTTCCCGATTGTAGTGCCCGCTTGTTTCTTTGGCCCCCTGACAGGCCGGAGCCATTGGCGTTGGCTTCAGGGGTGTGTTCATGCGCCGCACCCAAACCCGCAGCAACGCCTTGCTCGATGCCATGAACAGCCTTATGCAGCAGGCTAAGCGTGCCGAGCGGGGAACCCCGTTGCCTCCAACTTCATCGCCATCGCCTACCTCCGGCTCGGCAAGCTCACCCACCTGCCAACCTCCCAGTTTGTGCCGGCCCATCGAGCCAGCCCTCGCCCACGACTCTCGGACCGATGGGCGAGGCCACGGCAGGCCTGCTCGAGCGCCAGCGTGGGGTTGATGCGCGGCTTTTGAAAAGGGGGCAAGAAAAATCCGAAAGCGCCAGAGTGCCTTCGATGGCTTCCACGCGTTGGTCATCCTCCCGCTTCGCGCGTCCAAGCGCTCACCACCTGGCCGTGGAAAACGCACTTCGCCCACCAATGACAGGCCCAGAACTTTCGGGTAAGCGGTTGCGGGCCTCGGGGTGAATTGTTCTGGTATCAACTTTTTCTAAAGATGGAATTGTACCAGATCACAGGGTATTTATAGACCGAATCAATAACAAGCGGAAGGAGTTTCTGTCAAGGCTGGTGAAACTGGTGGTGGCCACCATTGCCTGCAGCAGGGCTCCGAGCCGAACGGCGAAAAGGCCTGAACTACGGTGGCTGCGGCTGTTCTGGTTCGGGGGTGTTCATCATCGTCCCGCACCAGGCAGACCCACGGTCGCACCGCGCGCATCTTTCCTGCGCACGCAAAAAAGGCTGCCTGGAGGCAGCCTTTTCGCCCGGGCAGTGCCCGGGGAACCAAAGACAGGCAGCGGACTACTTCTTGGCGGGGTCGCCAGGAGCGGCGTCTTTTCCGTCCTTGGCATCGGCGGCAGGCGCAGCCGCTGGTGCCGCTCCATCCTTGGCGTCGGCTGCAGGGGCAGCCGGTGCAGCAGGCGCAGGGGCAGGGGCCTCGGCTTTTGGGGGCTCGGCGGGCTTGGGTTCCTCTTTTTTCTGGCAGCCCGCGAGCGCGAGCGCGAGAATCGATGCGAACAGGAGTGACTTCTTCATGCGTTTTTCCTTTCTTGAGGGGATCGAAACAAAACGGGCCACACGGGAAAGCAGCCTCTTTTCCGGGCTGTTGGCTGACGGGACGACGCTGCACTGGGCCTTACCTCGCTCTACGGCACCACGCGGCGCCAAGCGGCGCCACGCGCCTCCAAGCAGCTCCACGCGGCGCAACAGGGCGCTTCAAAGCGCTTTACGCCGCAACCATGACGCCAGCGCGTTCCTCAGCCATCCCATCGACGACAGGATTATAAGTTCGAGCTTCAAGGCAGCTCACCACAACGGATCCAGCCCCAGCTGTACCAGCCGTAGAGCCTGTGAAACAGTGGCGGAAAGTCAACACTCTGCTTGCATTCGTTTTCAATTGGCTCCGGGTCGGCCGCGTTCGAGGCGCGGCGAAACCGTTGGCGCCTCAGGTCGTGCGCGGCGAGTCCACGCTGGTCGGCGAGCCGACGAATCCACCCAAGGGCGCTGCCGGCGCTCTCCCCGTTGATCCAGGCGTGCGAGGCGCTGTAGAGCATGCGTGTGGCAGGGGCGAGATGTATGCCCCGGTCGCAGACCAGCGTGGCGAAGTCGGCCAGGGCGAGTCCCTCCGGAGGCAACTCGAAGACAGCGTGCGACGGAGCTTCGGTGAGGAAGCGGCCAAGTGCGCGCCTGAGCGTTGCACGGTTGGGGCGGTACCCCAGCGCCCAGCGCTCAAGCTGATCCTCCAGGCGCTGCGGAATACGCGCGGAGTGCACAGGAGTGATGGAGGGTAGAGTCATGACCGGCGAGGTCGCGGCGTTTGTTTGGGCAGCTCGCCCAGCGCGGGGTCCGCCACGGCGTTCGAATGGGTAGGGGTGCGGTTGGACTGCTTCCTGAGGTCGCCGCGAGTAGGGATGCGGATCTGCATAGCGCGGGTCGTTGCCGCAAACCGGATCGGCAGCCTCGCAAAGGAAGTGGGAGAGGAACTCCTTGCGCGACGGCGCACGGAAGCCAACCGACCAGGTACTGCACGGCTCGAGCGCCTCGCCTTCATGGCACCAGGAGGGAGGAAGGTAGAGGGCGTCGCCCGGCTCGAGGACGGCCTCCTGTTGAGGATCGAAGCGCTGCAGGAGTTTGAGCGGTCGGTTGGCCTGCAAGGCATGGTCGCTTTGCCAACCCCAACGCCAGCGCCGGCGGCCCCGACCCTGCACCAGAAACACATCGTAGGCGTCGGCGTGCGCGCCCACCCCGCCACCCCGGCTTGCTACGCTGATCATCACATCGTCGATGCGCGCCTGTGGAAGGAAGGGAAACGCGCAGCGCAAGGCGTAGGCCTGGGGATGCACGCAGTCCATGCCCTGGAGCAGGATGGTCCAGCCCGGGGTCCTGAGCGAGGGAAGCCGGTCGAATGGGCCGTGAGCGAGCGACCAGGCGGCGTTGCGTTGGCGGATCAGCCTGCTCGGTACCAACGCGCTGCGCGCGTGGTCCTGGAGGCTCTGAAGCTCAGCATCCACCGCATCTGGCTCCACAAAACCCCGCAGCAGCAACGGTTGGCTCTGCCAATGGTGTGTGAGGAACTGGACTACACTCGTATTACCCCATCGAAGTTTCATGAAACGCATCCAGTCGCAACCGCAGCAGGCTTCCGCCAATCTTAGCGATGCGGACATCCGTACGGCTGATCGCGATCAGCACCGCGCAGATCCCATGGCGCAGGCCCCGCAACCCACCCAACCCACCCAACCCACCCAACCCACCCAACCCACCCAACCCAGGCAGCCAAGGCAACCCACCCATCCGGGCGGTGCGCCAAAAGCCCCGCCGAAGTCGCAGCCTGGAAGCGGCGCGACGGGACAGGTGGTGGCCGCCAGCAACTGGGTGTCGCTCCGCTACCGTCTCCACGACAGTCAGGGTGAGGCGATCGAAGAGCAATCTCGACAGCTCGTGTACCTGCACGGGGCCCAGGCGGAACTCTTTCCGAAGATCGAGCAAGCGCTCGAGGGACTGAGGCCAGGCGCTCGCATCAGCCTTTATCTCGAACCGCAGGACAGTTTTGGCGACTACGATGCTGCGCGGGTGTATCTCGTCGACCGGCGGTCGCTACCGGCCGATCTCGAGGAGGGCATGGCTTTTGAAGGACTGCCGGGCCGGGTACTCGGGGCAAACACCGCCCCAACAGCCCCAGACGCTGCGCACGACCTGATCTACACCGTGACGGACCTCAGCGCAGACGTTGCGGTGCTCGATGGAAATCATCCACTCGCGGGAATGTCCTTGCGCTTCGACATCGAGGTGATGGAGATCTGGGAAGCTACCCCGGATGAGATCGAGCAGGCGTTGACGGCGCCTCAGGCCTGAGCGGTGAAAGTGCCTTGAGGCGGTAGATGAGTTCAAGCGCCTCGCGAGGCGTGAGGGCGTCGGCATCGGTAGTTGCGAGGATCTGTGCGATGGCCGAATCCTGTTCAGCTGCTGTGCGCTCTTCCTGAATCGGAGCTTCCCCGGTCTCGAGGCCAGGCGGGTTGCTCTCGGAGATGTTTGGCAGATCGAGAAAGAGGTCGGGCTGCGTGAGCGACTCCTGCCGCATCCGTTCGAATCCTTCGAGGATCTGGGTTGCCCGGCGGGTGACCGCCGTGGGCAGCCCGGCAAGACGGGCAACCTGGATACCGTAGCTGCGACTGGCCGGGCCCTCGCGTACCTGATGCAGGAAGCGGATAGTGCCCCGATGCTCGATTGCAGCCAGGTGCAGGTTCACAACACCTGCCTTTTGCGCCGCAAGGCGTGTGAGTTCGAAGTAGTGCGTTGCAAACAGCGCGAGGCTGCGGTTGGTTGTGGCGAGTCGCTCGGCAATCGCCTGTGCAAGTGCGAGACCGTCGTAGGTGGAGGTGCCACGGCCGATCTCATCCATCACCACCAGCGAACGTTCGCTCGCGTGGTGCAGGATCGCCGCTGCTTCGGTCATTTCCACCATGAAGGTGGAACGTCCGCCTGCGAGATCGTCGCTCGCCCCCACGCGGGTGAAGATCCGGTCGAACACCCCGAGAACACAGCGCTGCGCCGGGACAAGGAAGCCGCAATGGGCCATCAGCACGATCAGCGCGTTCTGGCGCATGAAGGTTGACTTCCCACCCATGTTTGGTCCGGTGATCACCGCCATGGTCTGACGCGCATCGAGCATGCAGTCGTTGGGGGTGAAGGCCTCGACCACATCCTCGAGCACTGGGTGGCGTCCCTGCTCAACCTGCAGCATCGGCGTGGGCTCGAACTCCGGCTTGCACCAGCGCGAGGCGATCGCCCGCGCTGCGAGCGCAAAGGCAAGGTCGACACACGCGACGGCCTGCCCCGCCTTCTGCAGCGCGAGGACGTGGTTCTGAAGTTCGCGCAGGAGATCCTCGTAGAGCTGTCTTTCGCGTGCCAGCGCGCGCTCACGCGCCGACACTGCCCGGTCCTCGAAGGTCTTGAGTTCGGGCGTGATGAAACGCTCGGCGTTCTTGAGCGTCTGGCGGCGCCGGTAGTCGCTGGGTATCCGGGCGAGCTGTCCCTGGCTCACTTCGATGAAGTAGCCGTGTACTGCGTTGTAGCCCACCTTGAGGTTGGCGATGCCGCTGCGCTCGCGTTCCCGCTGTTCGTAGGCTGCGAGAAACTGTCCACTGTCGCGATCGAGACTGCGGAGTTCATCGAGGTCTGCGTCAAAGCCTTCACGGATCACGCCCCCGTCGCGCAGCGTGGCGGGCGGCTCCTCACTGAGCCGCTGGCCGAGGAGTTCAACAATTCGCGGATCAACCCGCAGCGCGGCGCATTCCTCCGCGAAGGCTTCGCCAAGGTGGCCCGCCAGTCCGGGGAGTTTCGCCAGCCCCTGCCGAAGCGCCACGAGTTCGCGGGGCCGGATGCTGGCGAGCGCGATGCGGGTCGCGATGCGCTCGAAGTCGGCGAGGCCCGCAAGAAGGGTTTGCGCGTTCGTCTCGAGCAAACCGGCGGCCTCCTCGAGTTGGCGCTGGCGACTGGCGATCAGGCCGAGATCGCGCACCGGATTGAGAATCCGGTGTCGAAGGAGCCGTGAGCCCGCCGACGTGCTGCACCGGTCGAGTCTGCTGAGGAGGGTTGGCGTGCTCTCGCCCTGGAGCGTGGTGGTGAGTTCGAGATTGCGCCGGGCCACCGGGTCGACCACCATGTAGGCTTCGCCGCGCCACAGGCGGATACCCTGCAGGTAGGACACCTGGCCGTCGTCCTCCAGCCCGGTACTGCGCGCGGCGTAATCGATCAGTGCACACGAGGCTGCCTGCAGTCCGGGACTGTGCCCGATCTCGAAGCCCTCGAGCGACTGCACGCCGAGTCGCTCCCGCAGTCTGCGCCCGGCCCGCGCCGCTTCGAAATGCCAGTCGGCAAGGCGGGTGCACGCAACGCTGTCGGCAAGCAGGCTTGCCAGCCTTGGAGCGAGCGACTCCGGCACGAGAAGCTCGACGCATTGCATCGCCTGCAGATGTGCCGCGAGGTCGGCGAGGTGGAGGTCGCAGGCAAGGCAGCTGCCCGAGGCTACCGACATCCACGCAACCGCCACCCGCCCCGGGAGTTCTGCCGGCGCAACAGCGGCAAGGCAGCGTTCCTCGCGCTCGGGCAGCAGGCCGCTGTCGGTGAGCGTGCCAGGGGTGACCACGCGAATCACCTTCCGTTCGATCGGTGCGCGGTTCACCCCCGCCTCGCCCATCTGCTCGCAGATCGCAACCGACTCGCCCGCCTTGACCAGGCGTGCCAGATACTGATCCACACTGTGGACGGGAACGCCCGCCATCCGGACCGGTTGCTGGTTGGACTGACCTCGGGTGGTGAGGGTGATGCCGAGCAGTTGTGCAGCCCGATCGGCGTCGTCGAAGAAGAGTTCGTAGAAGTCACCCATGCGATAAAAGAGCAGGGTGTTCGGATGCTGCGCCTTGATGCCAAGATACTGCTGCATCATGGGCGTGTGCTGGGTGAAGTCCTGCGTTTCCCTCTGGAAAGTGGCCTGTTTTTCGTTGTTTTCAGAGGGAGATGCCATCTTTGTATCTTTGTCTATCGGGCCATGTTGTCCTGTGTTGTCCCGTTGTCGCGCCATGCCGATCCGCCAGGTCCTGCGCCAACGCGCCGCCAGGTTTCCGTTTGCTCCTGAAATCAAGGCGCACCTGGCGGAGGCAGTCGAGCACGACCGCCAAGCGACTTGAAAGGGGCTGCCATGAAGCTTGGGCCGACCCATGCGCTGGTGCAGAAGATGTCGCGGTCGAAGGTTCCCGAACCGGGCGTTTCCTTCAACAAGTGGCAGCCAACCGACAAGCCCGATTATCTCGTCTATGGCAGCAGCCGAAAGTCTCCGCCCGGATTCGCGCTTCGGGTGGGCCCAGGGCGTTGCTGAAGTGGCCGCAAGCTCAGCCCGGTTTCAGTCGCTGGACCATTGCCGCAAAGAGCACCGGGTTGGCGGCGAGTACCCGCCCGCCGAAGAGATGTTCGGACTCGCCCTGAAAGTCGCCGACCAGCCCACCTGCTTCGGTCACGAGCAGGGCACCGCCTGCAACGTCCCAGGGTGAGAGGCCGATTTCGAAGAATGCGTCAAAGCGGCCTGCGGCAACGTAGGCAAGGTCCAGCGCTGCGGCCCCGGGACGTCGAAAGCCGGCACCCTCGAGCGTGAGGCGACGGAAGTATCCGATGAATTCGTCGAGCTGGTCCATGCTTCGCGAGGGAAACCCTGTGCCGATTACCGACTCGCGGACACCGACGCGCCTGGTCACCCTCATGCGCCGGTTGTTGAGGAAGGCCCCGGCGCCGCGGCTTGCGGTAAACATTTCGTCGATCGCCGGGTTGTAGACCACTGCCTGGGTGAGCACGCCACGCTCCAGAAGCCCGATCGACACGGCGAACTGGGGGATTCCGTGGATGAAGTTGGTTGTCCCATCGATGGGATCAATAATCCAGAGGTGTTCCATTTCGCGTAACCATGCACTGGAGGGATCGACCCCGGGATCGCTCGCGCGGCCCGCGCGGCATTTCGGCCCGGCGATGAAGCCAGACTCCTCTGCTAAAATCGAGTGCGCAGGGAATGACTCGAGGAGAGTCTCCACCACCACCTGCTCCGAGGCGCGGTCCACCTCGGTCACAAAGTCGTTCACCTGCTTTCGCGTCACACGAATCGACTCGATATCCACCGAAGCCCGGTTGATGATCCGACCGGCTGCTCTTGCTGCGCGGATCGCGATGTTGAGCATCGGGTGCATGACTGGGTCCGTGGAACTGCGAGTCCTGGATAGTAATGCATCGACCTGCGTTGCTGCCCCCCTGCCTCCTCCTGCACCCGCCTTGCCTTGGCCCAACCCCACCTCCATCAGCCGCTCAACAGGGATCTGACCGCGCGCGCAATCTTCCTGCTCCACGCGCCGAGTCACCCGGGCAATATCGGTGCCGCAGCACGTGCCCTTGCAGTGATGGGGTTTGAGCGCTTGCGTTGCGCTGCGGCCAGACACCCGGACTGGAAAGTTCACCCCGATGCAATTGCGCGGGCAAGCCAGGCTCTCGAAGTGCTCGGCGGTGCAACCAGTCACGCAAGCCTCGACCATGCACTTGCCGACGGCCACTTCGTGATCGCAGCGAGCGCTGAGATCCGCGACTTCGGCCCGGACATGGTGTCGGTGTCGGAGGCCGCACAGATCGCGGTGCAACGACTCCGCTCGCAAGCCTGTCTTCGGGTGATCTGGCTCTTCGGCAGTGAGAGGCATGGTCTCAGTCGACAACAGGCCGCAAGAGCCCATCTGCTCGCGTGCATCCCCGGTCAGCCTGAGTACCACTCGCTCAACCTGGCCCAGGCCGTATTGCTTGCGGCATGGGAGACGCGAAAGGCGATGCTCGAGTCTGAGGCACTCGATGCCGGGAGGTGTGCACCCGGAGAATCCCTGGCGGTTGTCCCGCTGAACACCTCCGGTCCTCACCCTTGGCGCGCTTCCCCGCCCCACGGAGAGCCCGCTGATGCGCAAAGCGTCGAGGCGATGATCCAGCACCTGGAGGCTGCCGCGCTTCGCGTGGGGTTTCTGGATCCGGAACACCCCAGAATGCTGCTTCCGCGCCTCAGACGCATGCTGATGCGCTGCGAACTCCGCAAGGAGGAAGTGGATCTTCTGCGCGGCCTGTTCAGCGCGATCGAGCGCCCGCGGCGCAGGGGTGCATCGAACGAATCCCGGGGCGATTAATGTTTGCGAAACTGCGAGAATCCATTGATACGGTACTGCACAAGGACCCTGCCGCCCGCTCCCGCCTCGAAGTGCTCTTGTGCTACCCGGGCCTTCACGCGCTGCTGTTTCACGGACTCGCCGCGCAACTCTGGCGCTGGCGCCTTTTCACGACAGCACGGTGGGTGTCGCATGTGAGCCGGGTACTTACCGGCATCGAGATTCATCCCGGAGCGAAGATCGGTCGGCGGGTCTTCATCGACCACGGCATGGGCGTCGTGATCGGCGAGACGGCCGAGGTTGGCAACGACTGCACGATCTACCACGGGGTAACGCTCGGCGGAGTGGCGCTGCACCAGGGCAAACGCCACCCAACGCTGGAAGACGGCGTGGTGGTAGGGGCAGGCGCAAAGATCCTCGGCCCGTTCACCGTGGGTGCCGGTGCCCGCATCGGATCAAACTCGGTGGTGGTACGGGCAGTTCCGGCCGGGGCCACTGCGGTTGGAATACCGGCGCGGATCCTGCTCGAGCCGGCCCTTGGCACCGGATCGGGTGAGCGCGACCGCGCGAGGGACCGCCCGCATCGCCCGGATCAAGGATGCGGAAGCCACGAGGCACCGAAACCCGGCGGGGCGCCGGTACCGACTTTCGCCGCCTACGCGGTCACCGAGGGCGACGACCCGCTTTCGGTCGTGATCCGTGAACTGATCGACCATGTCGCAGTACAGGAAACGCGCATCGACGCACTTTGTCGCCAGATCGCTGCCTATGAAAACGCAGCCCCTGGCTCGGAGCGTGCGGAGCCTGCGCGAGACTTCGCGCCTGCAACAGGGCCTGAGCCCTCAGGCGCAGCGCATCGCCTGCCTGGACCGGAGGCTCGGGATGGGCTGTATCCCCACCATGCCACGGAGTCTCCAGGAGTTGCGCGCTCCCCCCTGGATCGCGAAGGACTCAACCGGCTTGTGGACTGAGCCAGCCGCCCGCTTGGGTCCAATCCCCGAAAGGGCCTTCGGCCCGTGTACCGTGACGGTCCAGCCGCAGCCAACCGCCTCGGCGCTTGCCGGCTTGCCAATCGGGAAGTACCCAGCGGATGTTTCCGGCGGCATCGAGGTGCCGGCTTGGCCGGTGGGTATGTCCGTGAATGATCACCGTGGTGCGGCTCTCCTCGAAGGCTTTTCGGATCGCATTGGAATTCACATCCATGATCGCTTCGGGTTTCCCGCGCTTGGCCGCCTCGCTCCCGGATCGCATCTTGTGGATGCTTTCGAGTCGTTCGCCGGGGCGCAGCGCGAGAAAGCGGTTTTGCCAGCCTGGGTCGCGCACTTCGCTGCGAAACCGCTGATAGTCAAGGTCGTCGGTGCACCATGCATCGCCGTGGCTGAGGAGTACACGGATACCAAACGCCTCGATCGCGCAGGGGTCGGGAAGCAATTCCGCCCCGACCTCCGCGAGGAAGCCGGAACCGAGGAGCAGGTCGCGGTTGCCGTGCATGAAAAAGACCCGTGGCGCGCTTGCCGCGCGATTGCGCCACGCTCGGAGCGCAGCAACGAAGGCCAGACGACCGGGAGGCTCCAGATCGTCGCCCGCCCAGAACTCGAACAGATCGCCGAGCACGAAGAGGTGGGTGCAAGGCACCATGAGGCCGTGCGCCAGCGCAGGAAGGAATCCGCTCGGATCCGAATCGGCCGCTGCAGTCTCCGGCAGGTGGATGTCGGAGAGGAAGACCGCAGTGTCACTTCCGGCGAGGCTCAACTTCATACCGATTTCCGGCGGAGTTCACTGGCTGAGCATGCGGGCAGTTTCAATCACCACCGCCTGTGCGGGAACATCGCTCATGCCGCCGCTCCTGCGGGTCGGCGTCTGGCGGATCTTCTCCACCACATCCATCCCCGAGACAACCCTGCCGAAGACCGCGTAGCCGTATCCGTCCGATCCGGGGTGGTTGAGGCCATCGTTGTTGACCACGTTGATGAAGAATTGCGAGGTGGCTGAATTGGGCGCAGAAGTACGCGCCATCGCCACCCAACCGGCATCGTTCTTCAGGCCGTTACGCGACTCGATCTCGATCGGGGGCCGGGTGGGCTTGCGATCGAGGTTGGGGAGGTGCCCGCCGCCCTGGATCATGAAGCCGGCAATCACGCGGTGGAAGACGGTGCCGCTGTAGAAACCCTCGTTCACGTACTGCACGAAGTTGGCCACTGTCCTGGGTGCCTTCTCGGGGTAGAGCTCGATCACGAACGTACCCAGGTTCGTCTTGAATTCGGCCTGTGTTGAAGCAGCTTCCGCGTCGGGACCTGCCGAGAGGCCGAGCCCGAGACAGAGCAGGCCGAAGAGGGGGAGGCGTTGGAACAGGCGATGCATGAAGACTCCTTGGGCTGGATCAAGTGGGCGGGCAAATTCAGGGGCGGGCAAATTCAGGGGCGGGCGAATTCAGGGCGCGCGAATTCAGGGGCGGACGAATTCAGGGGCGGACGAATTCAGGGGAGGGCGAGTTTGGTCGAGAGTTCGCGGGACAGTTCGAGTTTGCCCTGAAGCCGGCCACGCTGTGAAGGCTCGGAAAGTTCGATGGAGCGCGCCAGTGCCTCGCTTGCCTGGCGCGCGAGCACCGAGGCAAGGTTTTCCCACGCAAGGGCATAGCGGGGTTGCGCCTGGATGGCGCGCTCGAGCGCGAGGCGCGCATCCTCCAGCCGTCCGTCGCGCGCATGGAGGCTTGCCAGATTGTTCTGCACCTCTGCGAGTTCTGGAAACTGCTCGGCGAGCGACTCGAACTGTGTGCGGGCCGCGTCGTATTGCTCCGTTTCAAAAAGCAGACTGCCGCGCATGAAGCGCAGGGTGAGGTCCAGGGGTTCCTGGCCCAAGGCCGCATTCACGGTACGCAAGGCCTGCTCGAGCTGTCCGTTGCGCCACTGCACGCGCGCCTCCTGGGCGCGCTGCATCGCAAGCTTCGGCTGACTTACCAGTGGGCGCGGGATCTGCTGAAGCGTCTGGGCCTCACATACCCGGGCGGGTAGGTGCACGACGACGGTACTCCACAGCACAAGCAGTCCCAGGCCCGTCGAGCGTGTGTGCGTGATGGACGGGGACCGGGGGAATCCATCTATACTCCGGCGCATGTTTCGATTCTAGCCCGAGTCATGCTGCGCATCTTCAACTCGCTCACGCGCACCAAGCAGGACTTCGTCCCGCAGGTACCCGGCAAAGTCGGCATGTACGTCTGCGGTATCACGGTGTATGACTACTGCCACGTCGGTCATGCCCGCATGATGGTGGTGTTCGACACGGTGCAGCGCTGGTTGCGCGCGCACGGCTACAGCCTCACCTACGTGCGCAACATCACCGACATCGAAGACAAGATCATCCGCCGCGCGGTGGAGCAGGGTGTTCGCATCCGGGACCTCACCGAGCGCTTCATTGCCGCGATGCATGAGGATCTGGATGCACTTCGGGTGGAGCGACCGGATCACGAACCGCGCGCCACCCAGTATGTGCCGCACATGCTGGGCATCATCACCCGCCTGAAGGATCGGGGTCTTGCCTATGCGGTGGATGCGGGTCGCCAGGGCGCGGGCGACGTGAACTTTTCGGTGCGCCAATTCCCGGGCTACGGAAGGCTCTCGGGCCGGTCGCTCGACGAGCTGCGGGCTGGCGAGCGTGTTGCGCCCGGCTCGGGCAAGCATGACCCGCTCGACTTCGTGCTGTGGAAGGCTGCAAAGCCCGGGGAGCCCGACGACGCGGTGTGGGACTCCAGCTTCGGACGTGGACGGCCCGGCTGGCATATCGAATGCTCGGCGATGAGCACCGCGCTGCTCGATACGCCTATTGATATTCACGGCGGAGGAGCCGATCTGCAATTTCCGCACCACGAAAACGAGATCGCGCAAAGCGAAGGCGCGATGGACGAAGGCACAACGCCATTTGTGCGCTACTGGATGCATAACGGCTTTGTGCGGATCGATGACCAGAAGATGTCGAAATCTCTGGGCAACTTCTTCACGATCCGTGAGGTGCTCGCCCTCTTCGATGCGGAAGTGCTCAGGTTCTACATTCTCAAGGCGCACTACCGCAGCCCGCTCAACTACTCCGATGCCCATCTCGAGGAAGCGCGCGCAGGCCTGCTGCGCCTCTATGGAGCCCTTGGCGAAGGCCTGGCATCCGAAGCCGAGGGCCACCACCGAAGCGCTGCGGCGCCGCCATCCGAGGAGAAACACCCCGCTAAGCGGAGCGCTGAGGATCACCCCGGGTCGCCGACCACAGCGGATCAGGGTGCGTTGGACCTTGCCCACGCCATCCGACGGCGTTTCAGCCAGGCCATGGACGACGACTTCAACACGCCGGTGGCAATTGCCGCACTCTTCGATCTTGCTGCAGCAATCTACCGGCTCGGCAGCGCTGGGTCGGCACAGCGATCGCGTCCCTTGCCGGCACCCGCTCACGCCCGGTTGGCCGGCAGTGCTCAATCGATGGCCGTTTTGAGAGCGCTCCTGCGTGAGTTGGCCGCTCATCTCGGACTCCTCGATCAGGATCCTGATCGGGTTCGCACTGGGGGCTTGCGAGGCAGCGGTGGCAGTTTCAAGGCCGCCCGGCCCAATACGGAGCATCCCGTCGGGCACGGCGCGGAGCATCCTATCGGGCACACTGCGGAGCATCACGTCGGGCACAGCGCGGAGCATCACGTCGGGCACAGCTCGGAGCATCCCATCGGGCACAGCGCGGAGCAATGGATCCAGAATCTGGTCGATCAGCGCAGTCTGGCCAAGAGGGCACGCGACTTCCCGCGTGCCGACGCGCTGCGTGAGGAACTTGCGCAAGCCGGGATCGTGCTCGAGGACTCGCCGCAGGGGACGCGTTGGCGCAGGGCCTGAGCGCGCAGCCACCGGCACCGGCCTACTG
>Ga0194129_10006309_pt1 | contig 14602 bp, 21 predicted proteins | sample TA2KigCa35mmetaG_FD_150862 | JGI IMG/M metagenome (GOLD analysis project Ga0194129, IMG submission 150862) | Freshwater microbial communities from Lake Tanganyika, Tanzania - TA2015038 Kigoma Deep Cast 35m | ecosystem: Environmental > Aquatic > Freshwater > Lake | place: Tanzania: Lake... | reverse complement strand
AACTCCCCGAGGAATTTATAAGATTTATTTCGCTGAATCCCCTATGATCCGCCACTTGTTTGATGTGTCATAATTGAGATGCCCATGCCCCCGTTGGGGGGGTTGTAAACGATTATCTCACTTCGGGGTCACATAGATGCCAGTAATTTTTCCATCAAGCCCAAGCAACAACCAGACCTTCGAGTCGAACGGCAAGACCTGGCAGTGGAACGGTTCCGTATGGGCGCTCATCGCGGCGCCCCAGACCATCGCCGATGCGTCGGTCACGGAAGCAAAGTTGGGGGCCAGTGCCGTCACCAACCCGAAACTTGCTTCTGACGCAGTGCACAGCGCCAACATCGCCGCTGGTGCCGTCACGGCGGCGAAATTGGGCAACGACGTTTCTCTGACCCCAGCGGACGGGTCCATCACGGCGGCGAAGATTGCCTCAAACGCGGTCACCGAAGCCAAGGTGAATGATGGCGCAATCACTCAAAACAAAATGGCTTCTGGTCTTTCTGGTATCACGGTTACAACCACTGCACTAAGAAGCACTGTAGTTCCAAACCCGTTCATTGGTCAGTTCGTTTTCCTGACGGATACATCTGCCCTTCAGCGTTGGGACGGGTCATCGTGGGTTCTTGCAACTGGTACTCCGCCAACTACTGCACCGACAAATCTTGCCGTGGTTACAACAACTCCGACTTCAGCAATAATTTCTTTTACTGCTGGCGCAGATGGCGGTTCTGCGATTACCAACTATCAGTACGCATTGTCTACTGATGGAGGCTCGACGTTCGGCGCTTACGCCGCCCTCAACCCAGCGGACGGAACAAGTCCGATAACAATTACTGGTCTTGCTGGGTCAACTACATACCACGTAAAACTCAAAGCAGTAAACGCTCTGGGGGCTGGCGCAAGTGAATCTAACTCAGTGTCCTTCGAGACAGCCTTAAATATCGAATATCTTGTCATTGCGGGTGGTGGCGGTGGTGGAGAGGGAGATGCCGCAACGTATTATGGAGGAGGTGGCGGTGCGGGAGGTTACCGCTCATCGGTTAGCGGTGAAAGTTCTGGTGGCGGCGCATCTGCGGAAGCCGTCATAGCGCATAAAGGTACAGCAACCTACACAATTACAGTTGGTGGGGGAGGCGGCTTTCAAGGTAATGGAAGCGACAGTTCCATCTCTCGCACAGGGATGACTACAATAACCTCCACGGGTGGCGGTCGTGGTGGTACTGGCGTTCCTGGTTCTTCTGGAGGTTCTGGCGGTGGGGGTTCTACAGTCGGTCAAGCGGGCGGTAGTGGGACACCAAATCAAGGATTTGCTGGCGGTGTAGGACCTAGCCCATACGGCGGCGGCGGCGGAGGTGGTGCTGGCGAAGCGGGCAATACGGACGCAGGCAATTCGGGCGGTGATGGAGTTGCATCTTCAATTACTGGTTCTTCTGTTACTCGTGGCGGCGGTGGTGGGGCTCCAAATTCTTCAGAACCTGGCGGTGGCGGTGGTGCTGGCGGTGGCGCATCATGGACTGGAGGAATTGGCAAGCAAGGCGCTGCAAACACTGGAGGCGGTGGCGCGGGGGGAGCAGCACAGTTCGGTAGTGGCGGTGCAGGCGGCTCTGGCGTAGTAATCATTCGTTATTTGACTGCTGGTGCTACCAATTCGACAATCACTGGCGGAACAAAAGTAGTCGGACCCGCTGGTGCGGCGGATTACACCGTACACTCATTTACCTCAACAGGAACATTTAGTTTGGTGATTGCATAATGCCTATTGACTTCCCCAACTCCCCGACGAACGGACAGACGTTCACCGTAGGTGAAAAGGTCTGGATTTATCAAGATGGCAAGTGGCAGGGCGGCAACGGACCAGTAGGTCCAGCAGGAGCAACTGGACCAACGGGAGCAACTGGACCAACGGGTCCTGAGCAACACGTCACCATTTCGTCCAACGCGCCAGCATCTCCAGTGCAGGGCGAGATGTGGTTTGACTCCGACACGACGCAGACCTTCATCTACTACGGGAGCGTATGGGTAGAGGTCGGTACCGCCGCGGCGGGCGGTGCGCTCGACTCGCTCTCTGACGTGATCATTACGAATCCGGCAAACAACGACGTGCTCTCTTACAACGGAAGCGCATTCGTCAACGCGCCGTTGGCAAACATCGGCGGCGCGGGCAACGCCGTTACGACAATATCAACTTCTGCGCCAGCAAGCCCGAGTGAAGGCAACCTTTGGTTTGAGTCGGACACCGGAAGAACCTACATTTACTACGATTCCTATTGGGTGGAGGTCGGCGCCGTCTCTACGGGAGAGGTGAATTCTAGTAACATGGATGGCGGGCAAGCCAACTCCGTGTACGGCGGGGTTACCGGAATAACCGGAGGTTCGGCGTAAATGGCTGTAACAATTCAACTAAGACGCGACACGGCGGCCAACTGGACGTCCGCCAATCCCGTTCTGGCGCAGGGCGAGCTCGGGCTGGAAACGGACACCTCCAGGTACAAGATCGGCAACGGATCCACGGCTTGGTCGGGTCTCTCCTATTCTTCCCTGCCGTCCAACGCGATCGACGCGAACACCGTCGACGCCAAGGGCGACTTGCTGGTTGGTACGGCAAACAACGTCGTGGCTCGGCTGGCGGTTGGAACCAACAACTACGTGTTGATGGTGGATTCATCTACCGCCACAGGTTTGAAGTGGGCGCTTATTCCGCCCTCTGGTGGTTTGGCAACTTCAACCGAAGGTGCACTAATGATAATGGATATTGGAGCGTAAATCATGGCAGCAGGAGACAGAACAGAAGCAAGACTCGGTGGTCCGACACAGTTGGGTACGACAACCACGACCGTTTGCACGGTGGCGGCGAGCAGGGTCGAGGTGCTGAAGCAAATCATCATCACCAACACCGACACGGTAGACAGGACGTTTTCTTTGGCTATCGGCACTGCCGCGACCGCCGCAAACAGAATCATTTCCCAACTGCCCATTGGCGCAAACGACATCATGGTGTTTGACACGGCGCTCGTTCTCACGGCTGGCGAAACCCTTCAGGGGCTTGCAGATGCGGCAAGCGTCGTTAATGTGACCGTCATCGGGTGGGAAAAGGAAGTCTAAACCGTGGGTCTTTCTGCCGCTTATGGCGAGAAGTCCTTGACTGGATATTCTTACGGCGCTGGTAGTGGTGGAGACACGACTTCAACAGGTGTTGTAATCGGCGGAACCGAATACACGATTCACACGTTTACTTCTTCAGGTGCTTTTACTGTTACCAGACCAGGTTTTTTTGATGTGTTGATTTTTGCGGGTGGTGCTGGTGGTGGGAGCGGTATTGCGACGGTTAGTGGCGGTGGCGGTGGTGGCGGTGGCTATGTATCGCAGACCATCTATCTAGGCACAAACGCAACAATAACGGTTGGTGGTGGTGGGGCGACGAATGTTTCGGGTAGCGGAAGTGGTGTCGGTGCAGTTCATTCTGCTGGCGGTGGTCATGGCGCGAGTGCGTCACCCTATCTTCCGCCAGCAATCGGTGGGTCTGGTGGTGGTGGTTCTACTTACGGCTACAATCCTGCTCGTTACTTGACGGGTGCGGCAGCGGTTGTAAGTGGCGTGTCTGGATTTGCAGGTGGAACTGGCAATGCTGTTGATTATGACGGCGGTGCTGGCGGTGGCGGCGCAACAGCGATCGGAGCAAATAACTCTGGGAAGAACGGCGGTGATGGCGGTGCTGGTTACAATGTGAGTTCTTTCATCGGCGGCTCGGCTCTCTACAAGGCTGGTGGTGGGGGTGGCGGTTCAGGAAATACTGGTTCTGGTGGTTCTGGTGGTTCATCTGTCGGCGGTGCTGGCGGTACTCAGGCTGCTGGTTCATCTGCATCAGCGAATACTGCTGGTGGTGGTGGCGGATGTTCAGGCGACCGAACCGCCAATGGTGGTTCTGGCGGCTCAGGAATCGTCTACATCCGTTACGCAACAAACAGAGGCTTCACCACAAATACACCTGGGAGCACAAAGAACGGATATGGAACTGCGACTGGTGGAAGTTCCAGTTCAATTACCGATGGTGGCATGACCTACACACTTCTTTCATTTACAACTGACGGTACGCTCACTGTTTCTCAAGCGGGTCTATTTGATGTGATGTGCGTCGGTGGTGGTGGAGGTTCTGTTAGCACACAATACTACGGTGGTGAGGGTTCTGGGGGAGGAGGCGGAGGTTTAGTTTTGATAACCCAACTTTACTTAGTCGCTGGAACATATACGGCAGATGTTGGCGCAGGCGGTGCTGGAGTTGGTGCGGGTTACGGCCACGAAGGCTCTATGTCTATTTTGTATGATACTAAACAGGCAAATGTTTGTGCAATCGGACTTGGTGGTGGTGGCGGTGCTGGTGCATGGCACGGTAACGCAATACCAGTTGCTGGAAATCCTGGAGGGGCATCTTACCGAAGTGGTTATGGGGGTACTGCCGCCGCTGCATCACTTTCCCCAATTGGGTACAGTGGCGGCAATAGCGACGGAAGCACTTTTTCTGGCGGCGGTGGCGGTGCGGGTGGAAACGCAAGTGGTTCTACCGCAGGCATTGGTCGCACAACTTCTTTTACTGGAGCATCTTTGACATTGGGTATCGGAGGTGGCGGTGGAACATCTTCAGCCCATGGAAATACGGCGACTACTGCAAATAGTGGAAACGGTGCAAACGGTAGACAAATTTCGTCTAACGCAGCAGCAAACAATGGTATTGAGGGCGCAATTTATGTGAGGTTCCGCACATGAGCGCACCAACATTCGCAAAGGTTGAGAACGGCATCGTCACGCAAGTGAATGTTGTGACTTGGGAGTTTCTTACTGCCAATCCTGAACGCTACGGCGACTCATCACTCTGGATTGAGTGCTTCCAAGATGGTTCAGGTCGCGGCTACTGCAGCAAGGGCTGGTCTTATGACGCAGAAAACGATAAATTTAATCCTCCTATAGAGGTAACAGAATGAGCATCTCAGGAGCCCGCAAACCAAGACTCGCAACCGAATACGGGATCGCATCCGGCGGAACAGAAACGGATATCACCGTCTCTGGTGTTGCTTATAAATTACATACATTTACGGCAACAGGTACGCTGACCGTTACTCAACCAGGTTGGTTTGATGTGCTGGTGTGTAGCGGCGGTGGTGGCGGCGGCAGTACGAGCGGTTCAAGAAGCGGCGGTGGCGGCGGTGCGGGCGGCATAGCGCAATCCACGATTTACCTCGACGCGAACAAGACCATCATCATCGGCGGAGGCGGCAGTGCGGTTACGAGTGCGAACGGTGAAGGCTCTTCGTCGTCAATCGGAAACACGGCCCGCGACTTCTCGGTAGCAGGTGGCGGTGGAGGCGGCTTTCAAGGTGGCGGAACTTTTGGATGGCCTAATCGTGGCGGCTCTGGCGGCGGAGGCATTAGCGGTCTAGGCGGCGGCGATTTTTATGTCGGTGCTACGAGCATGGCCCCGAGCATTTCGGGCTTCGCGGGCGGAAACGGAGACCCCACATTCAACAACCTTGGCGGCGGAGGCGGCGGCGGCGCAACCGCTGTCGGAGCGAACCACAGTACCCCGAACGGAGGTGCTGGCGGTGCGGGGTTTGACGTGTCGGCATTTATTGGTGGCGGTTCGCTTTTCAAGTGCGGTGGCGGTGGCGGTGGCGGTCAGATAGGTGGCGCAGGCGGTAGTTCAGTCGGTGGGGCTGGCGGCTCAAACAACGCTGGAACTGCGGCGAGCGCAAACACGGCATCAGGTGGCGGTGGTGGCACAGGCGGTAATGCTGGCGCATCAGGCGGCTCAGGAATCGTCTACATTCGTCGTAGAGTCTCAGGATCTGCTGTAGGAACGCTTCGTTATCAACCGACCTTGAATGTTGAGTATCTGCTGGTCGGTGGTGGCGGTGGTGGCGGTGGCAACGGCGGCAACGGCGGCGGTGGTGGCGCTGGTGGTTTCGTTACGGGCTCAGGCATTGTCACCACGACCACCTACACCGTGAAGGTCGGCGCAGGCGCACCCGCAGGCGACAACCGCACCATCCAGAACGGAACAGCATCAAGTTTCATCGGCTCAGCAAACGGTGGCGGCGGTGGATGTAATGTTGAAAGCGGTCCAACTATTGGTGCATCTGGCGGCGGCGGTTCTCAGACACGACCAACAGGAGCGGCAGGTATCTCTGGCGAAGGGAACGCAGGTGGGAACTCGTCAGGCGGTCAGGGTGGCGGCGGTGGTGGTGCGAGCGCAGTTGGTGGCAACGGTTCAGGCTCAACAGGTGGCAACGGCGGCGCAGGAACGAGCAACGCCTACAACGGAACAGCGACAACCTACGCAGGCGGCGGTGGTGGCAACGGTTCATCAACGCAAGGCAACGGCGGGTCGGGCGGCGGTGGCGATGCTGGTGCGACAGGCACGAACGGAACTGCTAATCGTGGCGGCGGTGGTGGCGCAGGAAGCACGACAGGCGGCTTAGGCGGAAGCGGTATCGTGATCATTCGTTATTTAACCGCCAACGCAACAGGTTTGACGGTGAGCGCATCAGGCGCAACATCAGCGACACCAACCGACGCAGGTGGCGGCTACTCATACTTTCAGTTCACTGCAACAGGCTCCCTGACGGTTGCGAGGGCATGATGTCGTTTATCATTGAGGTGAGGTAACTATGCCGTTTAGTTCAGTTCTTGGCGCATCGTCGGTCATCAAGCCAGGTGTCTGCACGTCCGCGACCCGCCCGACCGTTCCCTACGAGGGTCAACTTATTTATGAGACCGATACGGACATGGTTGCGGCGCATAACGGAAGTGCATGGGTGTATACGCATTCAAGTGGTCTTGTATTGATTAGTTCTACGACGATAGGTACTGCGGTCTCAACCGTCACGATATCAAGCGCGTTTTCCAGCACATACGACAACTACAAAATTATTATTAGCGGCGGCGTTGCGTCAGCAACTAGTGATTTTCGTCTGCAATTAGGTAGCACGACCGCAGGCTATTATTCAGCGGCACTTATCTTGCGTTACAGTGGAACCGAGTTTAACTTTACAACGCAAAACGGCGCTTTTATGGATTTCGTAGGTTCCAACTCAGTTAACAGCCTCAACGCAGACATCACACTGTTCGGGCCTAACCTTGCGAAGCGAACCAACTTCCTAGCGTCAAGCGCACACGCCGGAACCGACGGCGAAACTAAATACTCCGGCGGATTTCTTAACGACGCAACCCAATACACGGCGTTTACGATGCTGATGAACACCGGAACGATCACGGGCGGCACGATCAAGGTCTACGGATACAGGAACTGACCATGACGTACAAAGTGCAAATCAACGATGAGGTAAGGGATGCAACACCAGAAGAAGAAGCACGTATTCTTGCAGTTCAAGCAGAAGTAGCAGCGCAGGAAGAAGCCCGTCAAGCAGCAATCGCCGCCAAAGAATCAGCCAAAGCAAAACTGGCTGCCCTCGGTCTAACGGAAGCAGAAGTTAACGCAATCATTGGAGGTGTGTGATGCCTATTGATTTTCCAGCGTCACCAGTGAACGGACAAAGATACTCATACGACCTGCGCACCTGGGAGTACAATGGTGGTCAGTGGATTGTCGTGACCACTGGTGCTATAAGTCTGAACGTCGACGGCGGCGGACCTAATTCCAACTACGGCGGTTCTGGCACGATAGACGGCGGAGGGATCAACTAATGGCTGTTCGCATTCAGCTGAGACGCGGGATTTCATCCGAATGGACCGCCGCCAATCCCGTATTGATGGAGGGCGAATTGGGCTACGAGACCGACACGGGTCTTTACAAGGTTGGTAACGGTTCCACAACTTGGACGGGTCTTTCCTACAACGGTTTGTACGGGTCTGCAACCCTTGCCCAAGTGAACATCAACGGCGGTACAGACATCGGCGCGGACGTGGTTGACGGCGACAAATTCGCCGTTTATGACGCGAGCGCCGCAGTAAACCGCACGGTTTCAGTAACAAGGATTTCAAACTTTGTCGCCCAAGACGACCAGACTATTCTGGGCGTACAGATTTTCGGTTAGGAGTAACACATGGCAACATTCAGCAAAGTTCTACTTTCTGGCTCTACTGGCGGGCAACCGATTCTTGTCGCCGCCACAGCCACGGCAGGAACAACCATTCATACGACTGGCACTTCGTCGGCAAACTTGGATGAGATTTGGTTGTATGCGCAGAACGACCATTCCGCCGACCTTCTTCTCACGATTGAGTTTGGCGGCACGACTTCGCCAAACAACTTGATTCGACAGACGGTGACCACCCGTTCTGGTTTGATGCTCGTCATCCCAGGTTTGCTTCTCGCTGGCGACGGAACGTCTGGGCGGGTCGTCCGAGCGTTTTGTGCGTCAGCGAACGTTGTTCACCTCAGCGGTTATGTGAACCGCATCACCGCATAGGCGGCAGGCGATGCGTTTCGGTGAGCGCACACGCTCAGGCACGAAGATTACCGAGTGGACTAAGCGTTCGGCGGCGGCGACAGGCTACGGCGTAGCAACAGGCGGCTCATCGTCAAGCATCACGGTTAGCGGTCAGAACTACACGCTTCTCACCTTCACATCGTCTAGCACTTTGACGGTGACGAAGGCTGGGTTGTTTGACTATCTGATTATCGGTGGCGGCGGCGCAGGTGGCGGCGTAACTGGTGCGTTCCGTGGCATGGGCGGCGGCGGCGCAGGTGGTGTATTGACGGGAACGATTTACCTTGACGCAAACGCAACGATTACGGTTGGTGGCGGTGGTGCTGGCGCAACGAACTTCGGTGCTAACGGTTCGGCATCTGAGATAGGTGCGGCGGCTATCGTCTCTGCCGCAGGCGGCGGCGGCGCAGGTGGGGGCGAGGTCTTTCAAGGCTTTGTCGGGGGTTCTGGCGGTGGTGGTGGCGGTGATAGCGCAGGGGGGCAACCCGTTGGAACGCAGGGTAAGGCTGGCGGTACTGCCGCAAGCAGTGGCGGCGGTAATCCAGCAGGTGGCGGCGGCGGCGGATTTTCCAGCGTTGGTGCTAACGCAAGTGCTAACACAGGCGGCAACGGCGGTTCAGGTACAGATGTCTCAACATTCATCGCAGGCGCAACATCGAACAGAGCAGGCGGCGGCGGCGGCGGCGGACAGACCACGAGAGGGAACGGAACGGCTGGCGGCGGTAATGGCGGTCAAGGTAATCCAGCGACAGGAAGCAACGGCACAGCGAACTTCGGCGGCGGCGGTGGTGGCGCAACATCAGGCGGCCCAACCGGTAATCAGGCAGGCGGCTCAGGCGGTTCAGGCATCGTCTATGTAAGGTTCAAGGTGTAGTCGTGGCACACTTCGCAAGAGTTGAGAACGGCATCGTTCAGCAAGTCATCGTCGTAAGCAACGGCGACTGTGCTGGTGGCGACTTCCCTGAGGGTGAAGCGGCAGGTCAGGCGTTCATCGCAAGCATCGGACTAGCAGGCGAGTGGCGACAGACTTCGTACAACAACAACTTTCGTGGCACATACGCTGGCATCGGTTTCACCTATGATGCGGTGAACGATGTATTCGTCGCACCGACAGTTGAGGAGTAGGATCAGGGCATGGACTCCGAGGCAATTTAGGGAAATTGTCCACCCCGTGGGAAGACGGCCAATATACAGCATGACAATTTTGAAACTAAGGCAGAGGAGTGGCATCACTGGGTTGGTGACCGTCAATGGCTGGCTTTGATTCGTTTTACTTCTTCCACATCCCGAAAACCATAGACCCGGTGTTCGACGTGTCGGTCATTCGCCCCCTGTACGCGAGCATGGCCGCCGTCGGAATAGACGCATCGGCGAACCACGATTTCGCGGATCACTGTTTCTGGAGGGATCCGTCGCCGGAAACATACGTTCTGTGCTTCGTGCGGGATCCGGTGCGCCGCACGGCGGCGGAGTTTTGCTACGCCACCGACTTCGGCGAGCTGAACGTGGAGAAGCGCAACCAGCGGTTCATAAACCAACCGAACGAGATGCACACGCTCGACCTGTTCGAGCACTGGCTGCACAATTTTCACACCCCCAACTACCAGACCATGCTCACCAACGGGTGCGAGACGTCGAGCTCGTCGATGGCGATAAGGCGTCTCTCCTCGGTTCGGCTCGCCTGCAGGGTGGAGCGAATGAACACGGGGGTGAGCTACCCCGAATGGGCCGACAACGCGCCGCTGAAACTGGTGAACAAGATAATCGACGATCTGGCGCTGGCACCGAAAGTCTGCCACGTCCCGCTGTTCACCTGGGCGGCCTACTACGACTTCGTCAGCACGGATTTGGTCCACAAAATGGTCGGGTCGTCGCTCATGAAGCAGGTCGAGGAGATGAATCGCGAGGACATGAATCTGTACCACGCGGATTTCTACTTTATGTAGGACTCCACCTTGGCCCTCGCGGACGACGGGTCGTCCGCGTCCGAGACGTCTATCAGCGAGTATTTCGACCCGGCGACGGTGTGTATTATGTCGTGCTCCCAGTCGAACCCGTACGAGCCCACCTTGACGCCGTAGAAGGCGGAGCCGTCCTGGCACCAAATGCCGTTGTGGAAGGCCGTGCCGAGGAAGCCCGCGAAACTGCCGGCGTTGTAGGAGCGTCTAACCTGATCCGGGAACGCCATCTCCCCGAAATCCACGATTTCGTACCCGTGATCCGAGAAGGCCTGCTCCACCGCGCCCATCAGATCCTCGTCCACGAACCTGTTCCTGTACCACGGGTCGTCGCGGCGTTCCCTGGCGGCGATTTCGGCGTTGCGCTGCCTTCTGGTGACGAATATCTTCGACGCGGCGGTCTCGTCCTCGATCATGAGATCCGAGAAATAGTCCCTGAGGCAGCTCGCTATGTGCGGCGTCCTGCACTCCCAGAAGTTGGGGTGGCTACGGCTGGTCAGCAACCTCCCGTTGTCGAGCATGACCACGAGGCGTTCGATCCTGAAGTTGAATTGGTGAATCGCCGAACCCTCGTAGTGTCGAAGTTCGGGCAGGCCGCAACTCATCCGATCGAAGATCATGTCTATCGTCTGCCTCATTTGCTCGTTGGTCTCCGACGGGAGGACCCGCATGAACAGCGGTTGGAGGTCCGGAAAGATGGTCCGGCAGTAGAGGAACGCCCCCACGCCCTCCCTCAGGAAGTGCCCGTACTGACCGAAACCGTCGGTCACCACCATCCACGTCCCTTCCAGCTTCACGGACGACCCGGCTCTCGGGCTTATGTTGGCGTTCTCGAGCACGTAAACGGTGATCGGTTGGTTCGGGACGACGGTCAGGTCGTCGTAGTGAACCCACTCCCTGAAGATCGGTCGTTCCGTTTGCGAGTGCTTGGCGTGCATGGTCACCCGACGAACTCGTTGACGGACAGACCGATCTTGCAACTGGCGCATATCCCCGTTTTTATGCCGTCGTCGGCGAGATGGAGCCTCCAGCTCGAGTAATTTTCGGAGGAGAATATCTCCCATAGCTCGGATTCGTTCACGTTCCCCATGATCGCACCGGAGTGTTCCGGGACGTCCGATCTGGTGTTGCAGCACACCATCGCGTTCCCGTTGTAGTCGATGTACATGTTGTGGAAGGGCTGGTCGCATGCCCTGGTTCGGACGTAGGATTCCCGCACCATTTTCCTGAGCGCGTCGGTCCTGCCGGATCCCTCCAGTTCGAAGTTCCTTCCCCTCACGTGCACCGTGATGCCGACCGTGTTCAGGTTTATCTCGAACCTCTGGTTGTGCAGGTCGGACACCACGGAGTAGGAGAAACCCAGCTGGTCGACCTTCCTGAAGATCGCCGACCTCATTTTTGAGTGGTCGTACGATTCCTCGTTTCCGAGGTACTGCTGGACGAAGAGCTCGTTCAGGCCGGCGTCCCTGAGCTCGTGCACGTACTCCCTGTTGAGATAGTCGCCGTTAGTGTTCGTTCTCAGCTTCGCCCCGGGAAGGTGCGACCTGGCGATCCTGAGCCTGTCGAGAAACAACTCCTTTTTGGAGAGGGGCTCGTTGTACCTGCTGAAGGTCACCTCTCCGGCGAAGGACATTTGCCCCAGCTGCGACACGATGTTGCGGTAGGTCGCCTCGGGCATCACGTCATCGTTGGAAAGCCTGTCTATCGCCGAGTTCGGACAGAACCAGCATTTCCTGTTGCAGAAAGCGAACAGCTCTATCTCTATGAACCTGAGATTGCGCGCCAAATCCTCCCTGGCTCGTTGCTCATTTCTTGTAGTCATACCATTTTGCGATCGCGTATCGTATTCCGCGTTGCACGGGGAGGACCCTGTGGATGTAGGGGAAGCTCGAGCAGAAGAACACGACGGTGCCCGCAATCGGTCGCACGGTCAACCCGAATTCCCTGAACTCCAGTTGCCCGCCCTCGTAGTCGTCGTTTAGGAACGTCGACGACGACACGACCCTCGGGAACTTCGGATGGTCGTCAACGTGGTGACCGAAGTGATCCGACTCCTCGTACCTCAGCAACACGGAATGGTGGCTCACCAGCTCCTCTATGTGGTGTTGCGATCTGAAATCCTCCATCATTTTGTCCAGACCGAGCTTGAGCGACTCGCTGGTCCTCCTGATGGGATCCTGCGGGTGGCACCCGGATTGAGTCTCGCTCAGGAAGTAGTTGTAGCACCTCCTGGCTTGTCGGTTGACGCCCGGTCGCTGATCGTCCACCAGCACCTCGGCCGGCTCCCACTGACCGAACATGCAGTTCTGTATCAATCCCCTGAGGATTCGCGCCGAACCCGGTGCGAACGAATACCTCACTATCCCCGGGGCGAGTTGCTCCTTGCCCGTCACGGACATGTCCACGAGCTCCGGATCCGAGTCGTGGAATTCCCCGACTATTTTGTCGTACAGCCTGAGAGTTCCCGAATAGTCGTGGCAGGAACAGACCTTCTGGGAGAGCGGCGCGTCCGGCATGGCCAGGAATCGGTTCCTGTTGAAGAACCTCACGTCGCCGTCCTCGCCGTACCTGTGTATCCCGTCCCGCTCCCTCTGTATCCAGTGGTCGGGTTGCGTGAAGTGCAGGAACAGCACCGTGGTCCAGACGTCCTCCCGGTAGGTCGGGTACGGCGGCCGCGAGTGGATGTGCTGCTGGCCGGCGAAGATGATGGCGTTGTTCGGCTCCTGCTTGAACCGTTGCCCCTCCACGATGATGTCCCAGTCGGCGGTGTTCTCCACCGTTATGTCGATCGTGGTCTGGGTTCCGTTCTGGTCGGTGTGCTCCCACAGGTGCGGCACGCAACCCTCCCTGCGTTGGTAGCGCACGGCGAAGAAGTAGGCCTTGAGCAGGGTGTCGTCGCCAAAGATTTCCCTTGCTTTGACAACACAATGTTCCTCAATGTCGGGGTCGAACTGGATCGGCGACTCCCACCGGGCCAGCATCGTGTGGAACTGACCGCCCTCGGGCGTGCCCATCTTGGTGTCTGCGACCGCTTGTTTCACGCGACCGAACATCTCGGGCGGGAAGAAGTCCCTCACCACGTGCGGCTCCCTGAGCGCGTCGGGTAGTTCCCAAACGAGCTCCCGTTGTATCACCATTTCCCTAGTGGGCATGTCGCCTGCTTTAGTTTTGTCTTGAGAGCCATAAAGCAACCACATTCTTTGCACTGTTTTGTTGTTTTAATCAAACTTGGACACTCAAGACACATCGCATATCGTTGTTCCGCCGTTTCCGCATCCGCATAGTTGGCGGAATCAAGGAGGTCGGTCGGTCTTACGGCGGCGCCGTTCAACAATTCCTCCGACCTCTTCTTCTTGTAATCGGACCACGCAGACATGGTTGCTACCCCTCGCTCGGCTGCGCGGGTTCCGGCGCAACCCAGCCCTCTGGCGGAATCCAATCGTTTCCATCCCACCTCCACCCCTCCACAATGTGGGCGTAGTTGGGGTGGTCTTCGGGCACTTCCACTATTACTGGATTGCTCCTAAAACAGGCGACGAGTGCTTCGCAATGCGCGGGAAGGGGGTCGCCACCGCAAGATGCGGCGGTGGCAAACTCGCCGTCAACGACGAAAACAAACTTGTATCGGCTCATGGTTTTTATCCTTTTGTAGTCGTCGCAATCCTACACCACCAAATCAATAGTGGCGAACCAACCGTCAATGAAAAACTTGCCATCAGTATTCGCATCAAATCTGAGGTTGGAAACCCGGTCCGGTCCAGTAGAAGCATACGCAGCCACCAAAGAGGTCGGTGCATTGACCAGGTATTCCCGGCGCCTCGCCGCAAGCCGTGCAGGCTGAACCATTGGGGCAAGGGCAACCGTTGCACACTATGTCGCAACCCAATGGCTCGCAGCCTGCCCTGTGCAGATGATTGTACGTCATGCTCGTGCAAAGAGGGTTGCAAATGGATGGGTTGGGGGAAGTGGTTATCACTATTACCCCGTACCCCATCTGTTGTGCTTCCTGACAGGTACTTGCACAGGGGAGCGGAGTGACGGGCGGAGTTACTGGCGGGCTGACAGGCGGCGTGACAGGCGGACTTACGGGTGGGCTGACTGGCGGCGAAACGGGCGGAGTGACCGGCGGAGTGACCGGCGGAGTGACCGGCGGGGTCACGGGCGGGGTCACGGGCGGGGTTACGGGCGGGGTTACGGGCGGGGTTC
>Ga0194129_10006307_pt1 | contig 14604 bp, 14 predicted proteins | sample TA2KigCa35mmetaG_FD_150862 | JGI IMG/M metagenome (GOLD analysis project Ga0194129, IMG submission 150862) | Freshwater microbial communities from Lake Tanganyika, Tanzania - TA2015038 Kigoma Deep Cast 35m | ecosystem: Environmental > Aquatic > Freshwater > Lake | place: Tanzania: Lake... | reverse complement strand
TACAAGTTCCGTAACCTTGAAAAATAACATTTGTTGGAGCTTGATATACTTGTATCCAATGACCTAAATAACTTTGAATGTCAAGTTCATTAACTGTTGTTTTAACATTTTGACTATTTGATAAAATAAAATACAATAATACTAATAATAAACTATACAACATAATATAATATAATATAATATAATCTTTTTATATTATTTACTTATTTAATTATTTGCTCTAAACGACCAAAGGTATAAATAATTTTATGTAAAATTGTTATAGATAATTACGTTTTTGTCTCATTTTTCTTTTCAGTCGGTGTAATTTTCAAAAAAAATTGAAATTTTATTTCCCGGAATAAATTATTTTATTAAGGCTTAAAACACCTCTTGAAAACTTTAAAGTATTACTAATTATTATAATATGGCACACACTAACGATTTTAATATGATGGACATTGAAAATATTCAATTGTCTACAAATAGACTTGTCGGAAACTTGGGAGATTATGAAGGAGAAATATTACAGATTTTAGACAATATAGTAAAAGAAGAAGAGCCATCATTTACTAGACAGACTTGTGATTATACTGGTAATCCAGATGTTAATATGTATCCTGAGGATGGAAATCCTTATGAAAGATTACAAAAATTCAGCACCCCTTGGAAACTACCAGTACCACCATTAGATTATAAATGTGACAATAAAACTCAAGAAGATATTGAAGATGATGAGAAAGAAGAAGATAAATCCAAGCCTAGAGATTATTTGATAAGTAGTCGTGAAATGTTATTGCAACAACAACTAAAACTCAACGAGCAAGAAATACAAGAGCTAAAATTAAGATTAAATCATACCATAGCTAAGATTAATGATATAATCCAACAAATAGAAGAAATAAAGCAAGAAAAAAATAAAAATAATGGTCCAATGACTTTGGAAGAACTGAATGTTAAAGATGAAGATGAGGATGAGGATAAGGATGAGGATAAGGATGAGGATAAGGATGAGGAGAATAAAAATGATGATATATTAGATGAAGAAGAAATTCCTGATTATAAATATGAAGTTAGATACATTGCTGGTTCTGATGCGAAAAAAAAATTTAATATAAATGGGTCTGTTATTCATGATAAAGTATGTGGATTTTGTATTATTTTCAAGTCAATATTTGTTATTATACGTTTTGAATCCTTAGAAGATATTAATTTTGTTGGAACAATGATTAATAGAATTAGAGGTTTAATTGATAATCTAAATTTTACCTCAATTGAAATTATGAATATTGAAAATGGACAAGAGTATGTAATAACTAAATATGATTATGAGTATGGTATTCGTAGACTTGTATAATTTGTATAACTGTATATTTGTATAATTTTAATATTAATTTAAAAGATATTATTTTTTTTTTATTTTTTTTGAAAAATGAAGAAAAGTGTTCCCAAAAAGTAAAAAGGAAAATGAATTTTGGACATTTTTAAAAATGTCCAATTTTGAGAATCCCAAATATTTTTCAAAAAACACTGAAAAATCACGTTGTGACCTAAATGCTCTAAATTTCATTTTTTACTTTGAAAATTTTGTGATGCTAATTTTTAAAATTTTGTTTATAAATTATTTAGGCGATTTTTTTGTATCCTTTTAGAATACAAAAGAGAATACAATGGATACAATATTTGTGACTGAAAAATCGCCAAAATTTGAATGTAAAATTTGTGACTATAAATGCTGTAAGAATAGTGACTATATAAAACACACTAAGACGAAAAAACACCAGTCATTGGAGCAAGAATACAAAGAGAATACAGACCATAATGAGTATTTTTGTGAATGCGGTAAAAAATATTCTTACCATTCTGGTTTATGGAAACATAAAAAAATATGTAGTGGTTCGGCGACAAACTCGCCAAATGGCGACAAAAAACTCGCCAAAAAAAACGGACAAAAACACAAACATATAACTCTACCAACTAACAATGAAATTATTGAAATAATAAAAGTCCAAATGGTTGAAAATCTTGAGTTTAAAAAATTTATGATGGAACAACATACACAAATGATGGAGCTCGCATCAAAATCAAATATTACAAATACAATTAATTCAAACTGTAACAATAATAATAACACTTTTAATTTACAGTTTTTTCTTAATGAGAAGTGTAAAGATGCTTTAAACATTAATGAATTTGTTGACTCTATTAAGATACAAATGTCAGATTTAGAGAATTTTGCGCATCTAGATTATCCAGATGGTGTGTCTAAAATATTTGTAAAAAATTTAAATAATATAGACACATATTTACGACCTATACATTGTAGTGACTTAAAACGTGAAACAATATATATAAAAGATAATGATAAATGGATAAAAGAGACCGAAGATAAATCTTTATTAAAAAACGCAATTAAAAAGATTGCAAATAAAAACATAAGACAAATTAATGAATGGGTCAAAGAGCATCCAGGGTGTCAAGACCCAACTACAAAACAAAATGTAAAATACAATAAAATAGTGATGAATTCAATGTCTGGAGGCACAGTTGAAGAACAACAAGATAATTTGGAGCAAATTGTTAAAAATGTTACAAAAGCAGCTGTAATAGATAAATATGCTATAAAATAATTTTAAGCATTTACATCTTTTCGCGTTGAAGACGCGAAAAGTAACCGTTCCAATCCATTAATTTCTGCCCCCGAAGGGACATATTGAATGAGAATTGGTGTAAAAAAATTGAATTTTTATTTTTACAGAAAATAAAAAGTATTCGTATAAAAATAAAACATAAACTTAAATCAAATTTTTTAAAATAAAATGTCAACCAAGGTCAGTTTGTATATTCCCTCTGTAAAAATATCATATACCGAGGATAGAATTAAAACTATATTTGAAACTCTAGGATTAGGATTAGTTAACCGCATTGATTTTGCTCCTATTATGAAAACTGTTACTGGAAAAGAAGAAAAAATAGCGTGTAATAAATTTAAACAAGCATTCTTATATATTGACCCTAGAGAGGAGATTATATGGGCAAGAGACATAGTTAGCGCATTAGATGAAAATACAGCACATAAAATTTACCCAAATAGAGAACAAAATGAATATTGGTTAATTCTTAAAAATAAATCACCTGTTCCTTACGCAAATACAGAACTTAATATTCATCAACTTGCGCACAATAATGCGCTTCTAGAAGCACGCATTCTTGAAATGGAGCAAGAAATAAAAAAATTAAAAGAAGAAAAGGATGAAATAGAAGATATTGCAATCAAGATGGTAAATAATTATAATTATGATGAAGATGCTAGATTTATTGATCAAACACTAGAATACGATGATGATAGTGATAGTGATGACGATGAAACAAAAGAAAGAAAAGCTAAAGAGTTTGTTGACTCGCTTGAGCATATATTAGAAATGATGGAAGAAAATATTGATAATCGTGTAGAAGATGTATAATTTAATTTGTGTATTTGTATAATTGTATTTGTATATGTATAATTTAGTTTAATTAATATAAAGTGTATAACTTTTTTCTTTATAAGTATAATATATGTTAGATTTGTGTAAATATAAGAATTTACTTGGAGTTCCTGGAACTGGAATACATGCTTTTAAAATTTATGGTATTTCAGTTTGGGATACAATAATGACAATAGTTGGCGCATTTTTAATTGCTTGGGTAGCAAATTGGTCTTACTTATATACATTAATTGGTCTATTTATAGCGGGTATAATTTTACACCGATTATTTTGTGTTAGAACTACTGTAGACAAGTTGATTTTCGTGTCAGAATAGATTTTTTTATTTTTGTTTTACTGTGTTTAAAAATAAAAAAAAATATTATACAAATACTACTATATAATACATAATTAAATTCCAAACTCAGGAATAGAATATGTATCAATGCCTGTTTTAACATACTTGGCAATTATCTTTGGATTAATCTTACCCACTACAATATCTTCTGCTTGATAAACATTTCCAGTCTTATCAATATAAAAGTAGATACCTTTAATATCTTGAGCCCATACATCTACTTTTTGTCCCAGTGGTTTATCATTTTCTTCATTATCGCATATTCCGTGAGGTGTGCCTTTCATATGTGTTCCGCAATACATTGATGTCTCATCCTTTCTGCGTCTGGTACACTGCTCATTATTAGCCCTTTTTGCGCAGCAACGGTCAGCCAAATGAACAACATTCTTAACACGCTTACGCTTCATAAAATCATCCTTAGATAATACTAATCGCTCATAGTCGCAAATATATTGAACCAATTGGCACATATTATTGTCATTTGCTAATCCAAGTTGTAATGCTTTTGTCTTTATATCGTCCTTAAACTCAGTAACATATTCGCTGATTTTCTTGTTGATTCTTCGCTCCATTTTGTCTTTATATTAGTTATAATATACTATATGTGTTTCCGTTTAGTTCAATTTTTTTATATATATTGTAAAACAACTTAAAGAACTGTCCGGATTATTTCTTCTTCCCCTTTTTCTTTTTTTTGTTAGCATTTGCTGCTAAATTGTTTGATGCGTTGAATTCTGTTAGTTCGGTTTCGTTTTCTTCATTTTCTCCTGTTTCTCCTATTTCTCCATTTCCTCCTATTTCTCCATTTCCTCCTGTTTCTATTTCTATACTAGCGACGGCTACAACTTTCTCCTCCATAATTGTGTCAGGTTGTAATTGCTCTTTTTTCGCACTTTTTCTTGAACCTCTTGAAGAAGTGCTTTTTACAGATTTTTTATCGTCATCATCAAAGGTTTTTGTTAGTTGGTCAAACATTTTAGATACCAAATTTGGGTCTTTATTTAATTGCTCACTAATTATGTTACTAGTTTCTTGACTTATAAGTGCTACATTTTGCTCATTTAATTCATTGCCGTCCGTTTCCGAATTAGTTTCGGATATTATTAAATTCACCGAATTCATAATAGGGTTTTTGATTTCTTCATCTTGTTTAACAGTATTAGTATTAGTATTAGTATTAGTATTTGTTAGATCAACATCAGGTTTATTCTTTGGTTTTGTTCCAAATGCTTTTAATCCATTTATAACTGTATCAACTCCCTTCTTTAACATACTTTTTCTAGGAACTGCTCTATGTGGTTTTTCGTGTTCTATATTATTTAAATGGGAAGCCATTGCGTCATCAATTGCGATGCCCGCACTAGAACTGCTTTCTGAAGATGTATCATCAAAATCTCTAGATGACTTACGCCTAGGACTATCATCAAACTGAATATCATCATTTATATGATCATCCATCAGTTTCATTTTCTTTGAAAAACGTTTAAAATGCTTTGTATGAATATTATGAAAAAATTCCAAATAAGCCATAAATAATAATAATTTTTGCTTTACCATAATTATATTATAATCAAATGTGTTGACAAAGTTATTAATATTAAAACCAGAATATTGTTTCATTTTATAGTTTTCTAATTCAGTATCTTTTAGCACAATATAGTCATTAATAATAATAAGTAATGAAATAATTGTTTTATGTACTTCTTCAATCGTATCAAAATTGTATTGCTTATAAGGTTCTAAATCTTTATAAATTGGAAACTTACTATTTGCTTTTATCATTTCAAATGTTTTATTTTGAGATATTCCACTGTTCTGTTCAATATATTCTAACACAATCTTATATAATTTATAATATTCACAATACATACGATTATTTAATGCCGAAAAATATTTTTGCATATCATTATATTCATAATCTATCATTTTGCTTTGAAACATAAATGAATCTAGACCAAATACAAATAAGGTTTCGTGATTATTTTTAATAAAGTCATTTGCCAAGGATTTTAGTTTTCCTATTTTAATTTCTAATGTAGCAAATATATTAACAACAGCTACTCGTATATCCTTTATCTTGTTGAAAGTTTGTTTTACTTTATTTAATTTAGTCTCCATTATATATTTTGTAAATATTTTATTTTAATTTTTATTTTATTTTATTTTATTTACAAAATATATAATGAGCACTAACAACGTAAATATAAATAATAATGATAAAGAAAAGGACAATAAGTCTACTGAAGAACAACAACTGGAAGTTTTGCCAGAGATAGAATGGACAATTGACCATGAAGATATTCTTATTGAATGGGCCGATAAAGCAATGTGTTTTCGTTGGTTACATTCTAGAGCCCACGCATTATATAGTAAACTCAATTATAACTATACCATTCCTGTGATTGTAATATCTACTTTAACTGGAACTGCTAACTTTGCGCAAGAGCGTGTGCCATTAGCATACCAAGGTTATTATGTTATGATTGTAGGTGGTTTTAATATTTTAGCTGGTATTATTACAACTATACAACAATTTTTAAAAATCACACAATTAAATGAGGCTCATCGTGTCTCAGGAATTGCTTGGGATAAGTTTTATAGAAACATTAAGATTGAGTTAGCAAGACATCCTGATGAGAGAATGCACGTAAATCAAATGCTTAAAATGTGTAAGGAAGAGTTTGACCGTCTTATGGAAACAAGTCCAAACATACCTGATCAGATAATTGCTGAATTTAAAAATAAATTTAAAGATAGCCTTGAATACGAGGATATTATTAAACCTGAAATTTGTGATAAGCTTACTTCTACTGAGAACTTTAGAAACCAATGGGCAAGTCAAGATAATCTAATTAAAAAGAAAAATTTAAAGGCGCAAAAAGACGCAAAACTAAAACAAGTTGTTGTTTCATTCAAATCTGATTTTGCCAAGATGCAAGGACGTGATCCAGTTCAAAGCGAGATTGTAGATAATTTAAAAGATAAAATAGATGTTAAAACATTAAATGCTATTTTAGATGAAATATATAAAGAAGCGGCACGTGTTAGTATGTCTAATGTTGAGCTCCCAGTTTAAATTTATACTCTTGTGTTTTCTAAGTTATTTATTGAAAGTGATGAATCGTGTGGTAATATAAAAGAAAGTATTACAATAAATATTAAAAATGCTAGATATGGCCCATATATGCTTAATGACACATCATAAAAATTTAATATTCTTGATACACATATAAGTAATAATAAACCTAATCCTATTCCAGTTATAGCTGACATATATAATTATTTAAGAAATAAATAATTATATTTATACTATTGTTTATATATTATACATTATACATTATACATTATAAAACCATAAACTTATCTTGATCATCTATTTCATACTTTTCTCCCAAAGTAGTTTTATCTAATATATGATATGATATTGGAATAAATTGTTCATATTTTTTTACTAATAAATCAGGCAATATTGTGGCAAGTTGTTCATTTTCATATTGTATTACAATTAAGTCTTTTTTCCCTAGTAACCTATTTATAATATCATCTGTTAATGAGCATAGTATTGTTTTTTCATTATGAACAGCATAATCTTTGGGAAACAAAGCATAACGATTAATTCCTCCTTTAATATATCTACCGTGTTCATTATCAATCAAATGTCGGTTTGAGTCATTTATATCTTTTGTCCAACCACCTTCCATTACAGCATCTTCAAAGAGTCTGTAAAAATAATAATATTCGCCACAAGAACTGTATACTTGTTTTCTAGGGACACCAAATACTGAATTAAATTCAACTTGTTTAAAATGAGAACCAGTATATACCGCATCAGGTAATGGATATCCGTCTTCAAATGTAAATATTTGTTCTTTAATTGGTTTATGTAATACTCCAAGTTCTGGACTATTTTGAAATAAATTCATTAAATTTTTATCAATTGGGATATTACATATAGTTCCTATATTCATAATTTCTGTTGGTAGCGCAAACCAAGTATTATTCATTTTACTATTGCTTATGCGAAAAATATCTACAGAACTAATATCTACTAATAACATATTTGTATTATTTACATTAATTAGACCTAAAAATGCGTCTTCATTTAATGGGCTTGTATCACATCCAAGTTCTTCTAAATTTTTTTTTATTTTGTTTAAAACATATGTGGATAAATTTGTTTTTACATTTGTCATATGAATAAATGGTAATACAAATCTTCCGCTAACCATGTTTATATATGTGAACCATTCTAGTTCAACCATAACCTGAATAAATGGATATTCTATAAATTTATCAGTTACATGATAGCATAATATATTTATTATGGGTTGTGTAATTTCGCTAACTATAATATCCTTATTTGCTTTATTTTTAATTAAATATCTGTAGCTTGACTCTGTTTCTATGTTATCCATACTTCTTGTATTATATAGTGTTATACGTATTTTTATTTAAATCTTTTTTACAAGTTAATTTATAATTACTTTTTAATTTTACGTCTAATATCCTCTTTAATAACTTCTTCTCTATTATCCATAATGTGTTGGGTAACCTCCTTCGCAACATCAGGCTGATCTTTATAATATTGTTCTAATTGTTGTAAAAGAAATTTTCCAGAAATACATTTTTTGGTCTTCTTCTGATTATAAACTAGCGCGCCTCCATTTATATCAAAACAGTCAATTGAATTTGTCTTCATTACCTTTACTAAATTTTCGGTTAGATTTTTCTTTTGATTTTGTTTATTTTTAATTTCATTCTTTAATGAAGCTATGTCCGTATCTATTTTAATCCATTCGCGAATATTATTTATAAGTTCTTCTTTTGTTGTTTTCTTTTGGTCATTCTTTTGGTCATTCTTTTGGTCATTATTATTTTCCATTCTTAATTAAATAATAATGTTACTTTAAAATTGTTTATTTATAATATATTATTTTACTCTATTTTACTATCAGGTTCTTTTATTATTACACAGTGTCTTAGACAAAAACCATTCTGCTTTATATTAGAGCCACATTGCTGTCCCTTTTTTAAACCTGACTTCAAAATAGCAGGACATTTATTTAATGTTTGTTCTACCTTTTCAACTTGTTCCACTGGTTCATTAAATTCTCCAATATTTATGGTTCCACTTACTACAGTATTTTTTACAGTTTTTTTTATTTTATTCTTCTGTTCTAACTTTTCTTGTTTCAATTGCTCTCTCAACTTCTCCTTTTCCTCTCTTTCTTTCATTAATTTTACTTTCTTTTCCACTTTTGCCATTATTCTTTTTTCTTTTTTCTGAAAAGATTCAAGTTCTTTCATTTTCTTTTTATGTTTTCCAATTTCTCCTCTAATATGTCCCCAGCAAAATGACTTGTTCATTTCTAAAACTAAACATGTATATATGTTTTGACAATATATTGGTGTATTATTTTTCATTGCGATAACCGAATTACAACATATTCCTGGTTGTTGGTTTTGAACAGTAAACCCATATACTGTGTGTGTATGATTTGACTCTTGTGGTATTTTTATTAAAAAACTATTTTCATCTGGTGTTTTTTCCAAAGTATTTATACCGTATTTTGGTTTATGTTTATTATTTTTTGAACTTGGAAGCAATGTAAACTGAATACTTCGGCAATACGGGCATTTTATGTAATAATCTTTTCCAGAATCTTTAAATTTCTTGAAGTCACTATTAGTTAAACTTGAAATATTGTAAGACCTATTTATGTATTTTTGTGTACAGATTTCAGTATACAATGGACTATAATTAAACTTATGAGAACATTCTAGTGTAACATAGTCGGGTTCCAAAGGCATATTTGTAATTTGACACACATTATGTGCCGTATCAGTTTCATCATTTGTATCACTTTTATCTAGTGATTTATATAATTCTTCATAAAAATTAATGTTTCCTTCAATAATATATTTAACCATATTCTATACTTTATATTTTACATTTAATCTTTAAATTTATTTTATTTAGTATAAATATGTCGCCAAGTCAATGGGGTCCACCCACATGGATGTTTATACATACTCTAGTTTCCAAGATAAAAGATGAGGAATTTTCTATTATTGGACAGCAAGTTATTTCATATATTATTCAAATTTGTCTTTTTTTACCTTGTCCTGAATGTTCTGTTCACGCAAAACAATTTTGGTCTAATGTTAATACTAAAAATATTAACACAAGACTAGATTTAATTAATTTATTATTTGTGTTTCACAATGCCGTAAATAAGCGCCGCAGTGTAAAACCATTTAGATATGTTGATTTACAATATTATAATACAACTGAACTTATTACATCTTTTAACAATTTTGCGCGAAATTTTAATACAGCTGGAAATATGAAATTATTAACTGAATCATTCCATAGAAGTCGTTTATTACAATCATTAAGAGCTTGGCTTATGTCTAATCTAACACATTTTAATCTTTAATTTTTTTTTATATTTTTATATAATTTATAATATAATTTATAATATATATTTTTAATTTAAAGAGCTACTAATAAGTTCGCCATTTTTGTAGACAGAGCATTTAAACTGTTGCTTACTAGGCATTGAACATACTTGTGCGTTAGATGATGTTTCATTAATAAATAAGAATTTACGACCAACATAATACATTATACCTGATGTTGCGATACCAGCTGTAATACCTCCAACAAAGTCACTCAATACTGTAACTCCTGATATAATTCCTAAACAACCCTTTGTTTTCTTAACAAGCAAATCAAAAATAATATATGCTATAAAGAATAAAAGTATTCTATAATTGAAAATATCTGTATTATTATCATTATTAACTAACACCATAGGGAATACAAAATAGAACATTGTAAATGCTAATATGTATGTGCTATATGTTAGATTAGTGCTTGGTATAAGAGAACCAAATACAGTTGTGTTACAAACATTATCACCTGACATTCTGGGAGTAACAGTTCCGGATATTTTACCTATCATTTGTCTTATTCCTGTTACAACAAATAGCCAAAATACAAAGATAAATGCTTTAGTTACTGTTGCGGAAAATACAGATAATATGAAGACGCCAAAAATTACTATAATTGGTGCGTAAAATGATAAAATAACATTAAGTGAACTGAATACTGAGTCTTGACCAGATTTTCCCAAAAATAAAGGCATTACTGTTGACATTGGATTACTGCCTCCAATGTTAGAACTTGGATTTGAATTTGAACTACCTAATGGAGCATTTGTATTTCCTGTTGACATTGACATTACTATATTATTATATTACATTAATAAAATAAAATCATAATTCATTTGTTTTTTTATTTTATTTTTCCATTTTTTCATTTTTTCATAAAAATCAAAAAATTGAAAATATTTTCTGCTTGTAAAAATATTTTATTAGTATTACAATTTCTAAATAAATTAAATTAAGACAAGATTAGACAAGACTTTTAAAATGGAATTTAGTAGTTATATTGAGAATGGATTAGTTATCAGACCAGTTGCTGCTGACTATATGGTTATAGAATTAGCAGAAGAAGAAGATAATGTATATGAAGGTGAAGTTTATCAACCGAATGATGAAGTACAGCACAGTATTATTGAGTTAAATATGATTTATAATAAGTCGGATATTGATAAATTACGTATATTTCTAGAAGGCAAATATGTGTTTGAAGAAGGCGAAATACTCGCAGCATTTGATGCCATTGATAGTGACAGAGATTTTATGGTCAGGATGTCATATAATTATCTTAAGTCTCTTGAAGATTATGACCATATAGTTAATAATTGGTCTCTTGAAGATGCTAGTATATGGGCACTTGATATATTAAGATATCATATTAGTGAATTAAATGCTGCTGAAATATTTGCTGTTATAAATATGATGTTGGAAAATATGACATCTAACAAATAAATGTATTATGTATTATATTTTATTGTATAAATTAAATAAATAATGTTTTTTTTATTATTTTACTTTTACAAGCAAATAAAATAATAAATTTTTAACCGACAACTGCAGGATTTGAACCTACGCGCGAATTTCACAACAGATTTCAAGTCTGTCTCCTTAACCACTCGGACAAGTTGCCTTTTTGGTAGACTATTACTTATTTTATAAGTCGCCTCCAATTAGTTATTGAATTTTGTCTTTAAGTAGTTTTAATAATATATTATTTATTGACACACTATTCAAAAACCATACTTAAAACATCCTGAATATCTTCTACAGTAATAAATATAATACCTTTTGTTAGTTCATCATCTTTATACTTCTCCATAAAACTATTAAAATCCTTTTCATTTTCTTTTGGAAACAAGAAAGTCTTTACTCCTGCTTTAATACCGCCCAAAATTTTCAGATCTAGACCACCAATTGCCGTTATGTTACCTGACAAAGTAATTTCACCAGTAATAGCAATATTATTTTTTATTTTTAAGTTATTAAATAAACTATATATTGTTGTTGTAATTGCTGCTCCGGCACTTGGTCCGTCTTTTGGTGTGCTACCATCTGGACAATGAATATGAAGTCCTGACTGTATTGTTTCCTGAATATGTTTAGGTGTTAGACTGTATGCCAATGTTAGAGCCACATTCATTGACTCCTTCATTACATCACCTTGTGTTCCTGTTAAATGTAGTGATAATGATTTATCGCTTGGTCGCCATTTAGCCTGTATTGGGATTATACCACCCATACCCAACGCATTTGCCCAGAGACCATTAATAATACCCACTTTATTTTCATTATGTATCTTTTGAACTTTGAGTTCGTGCTTATCCTTAAAATACTTAGTCTTAATACTGTCAACTGTTATTTCAATAGGTATTTCATAAGTTGTATCAAAATTCTTTAATATATCCAAATTAATTTCACCTACGATTTCAAATAATATTTCTTTTAGTTTTCTAACACCGGACTCTGAAGTATAATTCTCTATAACATATTTTAGTGTATCATTGCTCAAATGTATCATATCTTCTAGACCCATCTTTTTATAAACTTCGGGCAAAATATGCTTATTACAAACTGTAAGCTTCTCATCTGTTGATAAATTACTAAACTTAATTCTATGAACACGGTCTAACAATATGCGGTCAATTGCGTCCACATCGTTATAAGATAGAATAAATAGTGCTTTTGATAAATCTAAATCAATACCTGAAAAATATTTATCCTGGAAGCAGTCGTTTTGTGCTGGATCTAACAAATGTGTTAGTATACCTACTATTTCTTTTCCGTGTTCCGTCTTTGATATCTTATCTATTTCATCAATAAAAATAATTGGATTCATACATTTCTTATCCATTAATATCTGAACAATAGAACCCCAAGTTGAACCTACATATGTGTAGTTATGACCGTGAATACTAGAACCATTTGAGTCACCGCCCATTTGTATCATAGCAAAAGGTCTGGGAACGCCATTTTCATCTTTTAAGCAGTCAGACAAGCCTTTCTTAGCTAATGTTGTTTTACCTAATCCTGGCGCACCTTCAAAACCAAAACAGTAACCGTCTTGTTGCCCATTAATCCACTGGCCTATAATGCGCTCAATTTGTTTTTTAGCCTTGTCGTGACCGTGAACCGCATTATCCAATGTGGCTTTTACACCAGACATATAAGTATTAATTTCATTGTATTTGTCTTCTATTTTTGATACTTGATTTATAATAGATGTATTAGATCCATTAGTAGTTCCATTTATAGATCCATTAGTAGTTCCATTAGAAAAAATAGTGTGTAATATTTTATAATTTGATTCGCCACAAGAGTCAATAAAAGCATTAATTTGTCCTATTATTTCACATTTCTTTTTGTTAGAACACTTTAAACTTGGAACACACATTTTGTGTTTTAAAATAGCTTCGTTTATTTTTAATGTATATGTAACTAGACCATTTTTATCACATTCTTCTATTATAGTTTTAAACGTATTTTTATTAGCTGTGTTACTTGTATTTGTATTTTTAACCTTATTCAGACATTTTAAAATCTCCAAACTAGTATATTTTTCCTTCTTTACTAACTCTTGTGTTAAATGTGCTAATTCTGGATTATGTATTAGCTCTATAAACTGACTGCGGATATTGTCCATTATATTTAATATTGGCTCTTTTCTGTATATACTAAAAGGAATCTTTAAAAGTCCATCTAAAAATTGTCGCGCTTTTGACCCAGAATCTTCTGATTTTGCTTTTACTTCTTTAAGCTTCTGCATTGCTTTTTCTTTCACAGTATCTGGTGCTTTTAATAAGCATATTTGCTGCTCTAATGGTATTTTCTGAATATCAAAATTTGACAGCTCATTTGTATATTGAACCGTATTTTTCATCGCATTCTTAAAACACTGTTTTATTGTCCAAGGCAAACTATCAAATAACGCAATTTGTTCATATGTATCAACACTTCCATTAGCATCATTAGAAAGTAAATCATATAATAAATAAGCCAAATATTGATTATCATATTTGTCAGACTTAACTAACAACTGTATAATTGTTAGTCGCTTTATATATAAGTCACTTGTAACAAATTCTTTTACAATTTGCCCAATTGGTTTTTGTTTTATACTATTTAGATTGCTTAGATGGCCAACATATTTTGAATAGACTTCGTGTGGCTCATAAATCAAAAAATCTTTGAGACCTAATGAACTAATATAAAGATTAAATGTATCTCCTTTGAATTCAGGTGAATTAGGCGCATTGTTTTGTATTGCTTTTATTTTTAGATTTACAAATTTATTATTTAAAATATCAATAATAATATTATCTACAACACCTGAAATAACTAAGCTTTTATTATGCT
>Ga0194129_10006304_pt1 | contig 14612 bp, 8 predicted proteins | sample TA2KigCa35mmetaG_FD_150862 | JGI IMG/M metagenome (GOLD analysis project Ga0194129, IMG submission 150862) | Freshwater microbial communities from Lake Tanganyika, Tanzania - TA2015038 Kigoma Deep Cast 35m | ecosystem: Environmental > Aquatic > Freshwater > Lake | place: Tanzania: Lake... | reverse complement strand
GGCCTTCGCGGGACCACCCCTCGTCGGCGCGACCTTCGCGGGACCACCCCTCGTCGGCGCGGGCCTCTCCGTCGCGGGCCTCGCGGGACGAGCGCTGGTCGGCGCGGCCTTCGCGGGACCACCGCTGGTCGACGCGGGCGCTTCGTCGCCGTCGTCGTCGCCGGCGCGGGAGGGCCGCTCGCCGCGGGCGGCGGCCGCGACGGCGTCGTCGACGACGAGGGACGTGCCGCGCAGCAGGGCGCGGAACCGCTCGGGCACCGGCGCGGTGAGCGTCGCGGGCAGGGCGGCGACGCTGCCGTCGTGGGACAGGCGCCAGGCGTGCAGCATCAGGCCCTGGGCGCCGTCGACGCGGATGTCGCCGTCGCGGCGGGCATCGCCGTAGCGCGGGTCGCCGACGATGGGGTGGCCGATGGCCTTCATGTGGCGGCGGATCTGGTGCGTGCGCCCGGTGTGCAGCTGACACAGCAGCAGGCTGAACCGCCGGCTCTGCGCCAGCGTGACGAACGTCGTGCGCGCGTCCTCGACCTTGCCGGTGCCCCGCCCGCGCGCGCGGCGGGCGGCCAGCGGGATCTCGAGGTCACCCTCGCCCGGCGCGCGGCCGTGCACGATGCACAGGTACTCCTTCTTGAGCACCGGGTCGCGTTCACCACGGGCGTCCTTGCGGGTCCACGCCGCCTGCAGCGCCGTCTCGCTGGGGCGCGACAGGCAGGCGACGACGAGCCCCGACGTCGGCCGATCGAGGCGACCGGGGAACGACGGCCCCGGCATGTCGTCTTCGACGCCGAAGCGCTCGAGCAGCAGCGCCGACAGCGTGTCTTCGCCGTCGCCGTCACCGTCTTCGGCGGCGCCGCCGTCGCCGGCGCCTTCGGCGCCGTGCATCGCCACGCCGTCGGCCTTGTCGACGACGACGACGCCGTCGCCCTGCCACAGCACCGTGCACGCCGGCCCCGGCGGCAGCACCGCCGGGCCGAGCTTGTTCGCGGCGGCGTCGATGGTGACGACGCTGCCCGCGCGGGCGCGCGCGGCCAGCGTCGCCTGCGCGCCGTTGATGCGCAGGCGACCGTCCTTCAGCAGGCGCAGGGCGAAGGCGCGGTCGACCTCGGGGTAGCGGGCGCGTACGGCGTGGTCGGCGCGGACGCCAGCCTCGCCGGCGGTGTCCTCGTCGACGGTGAAGCGAACGGTCATGGGGTCCTTCGGGGGCTCAGTCTTCGATCTGATCGAGGGGGATGAGCTCGGGCCCGCGGGTGCGGTACGTCGACTCGACGTGCCGCAGGAGCTCGTAGAAGGCGCTCTCGAAGCGGCGGTCGTCGCGCGCCAAGCCGCGGAAGTCGGCGTAGAAGTTGCCGGTGTAGCAAGCGTCGCCTTCGCAATTGCCGTCGACCCAGATGATGATCGCGCGCTGCAGATCGGTCTTTCCACTCTGCAGTCGATCGCTGCGGGCCGACTCCTTCATCGGGCCGAGCAGCGCGAGGCCGAGGGCCACCAGGTCCTGCGCCTTCATGCCCTGGCCGTGGAAGAAGTAGAGCACCGGGTACCGGCGGTCCTGCGCCTCGGGCAGGAAGTAGTCGGGCGGCAGCAGGAACCCGAAGTCGACCGGGCGCCCGAGCACCGTGCTGTCGTACGACGACATGTTGGCGAAGTCGGTCAGGGTGCCGCTCGGCGCCAGCTCGGTCAGCGAGCCGCCGAACGACTCGTCGCGGCCCTGCGCCGGCATCCGCGCCGACAGGAACGAGAACAACGTGAAGATGCGGCTGACGACGTCGCCGGCGCCGACATGGTTGCCGTCGCCCAGGTTCACGTCGGAGTCGGGGCAGACCGCGGCGTCGCCGTAGCGCAGGTAGGCCACCTGGCCCATCGCGTCGCGGCTGTAGTCGGACTGGTAATAGAAGTACTGGCTGGTGCTCTCGGTGTACTTCTGGTCGAGGGGCAGATCGGCGAATCCGCTGTAGGCCGTCGTCGACGGGATGCGGCGCTTCAGCTGCGCGTACAGCGCGTTGGACGTCTGCGCGGTGTTCAGGAAGTCGCGGATGCCGGCGTCCATCCAGACGTCGAGGCGGGCGGACTGGGCGTCGGGCATCGTCGCCATCAGCGAGCCCGGCGAGTCGTCGAGCAGCCGCTGCAGCGCCGGAGCGCGGTCGAAGGTGCCGTTGTCCTCCCCGAAGTCACCGGTGGCTGGCACGCCGTCGAGGCCATCGTCGTCGAAGTCTTCGCTGGCATCGAGGCGGCCGTTGCCCTCTTCGCCGTCGGGGTTCGTCAGCGGGTCCCAGTCGTCGACTTCGGTGTCGCCGGCCTCGCCGTGGCACTTGCCGTCGGCGCCGCAGTCGCCGAACCGCTCCTGGTTGTTGACGATGATCGGCTCGCCGTAGTCGCGCAGGCCGTTTCGGTTCAGGTCGACGGCGAGCAGGAACTCGACGGGGATCGGGTTGCCGCGCTGGTCGGGGGAGTAGTTGCCGCTGTCGTCGTCTTCGCCGCCGCGCTCGTTGCCGTCGCAGAACGTGATCACCGGATAGGTGCCCTCGGGGTTGTACTCGCGGTTGAAGACGCCCTGCAGCACCGTCGGCGCCTCGCAAAGCGCCCGCCGCGTGTCGCGGTCGTCGCCGACGTTCTGGATGATGTGCCACGTGTCAGGGACGCCCGGTGGGAAGTAGTCGCTGAACTCGTTCTCGTAGAACGGGTTGCCGAACGCGGCGATCAGGTCGTGGACGACATCGAACAGCCCGTTACGATCGAAGCTACCGCCGCGGCCGGCGTCGGGGCCGCGGTACCAGTGGTTGAAGTCGCTGCGGAACCACGCGCAGCGCGAGCCTTCGACGGCGGGGAACTTGCCCGCGTCGACCTGATCGTCGCCGGCGAGCGGGTAGACGTCGTGAACGCCGCAGAACACCTGCGGGTCGTCGACCTCGTTCAGGGTCTTGCCGTCGGTCATCGCCGCCTCGAGCTGCGACAGCGGGCAGAACCCGCCCATCTGGTTCTCCTGCAGCATCCGGTAGAAGAACTCGTTGTCGGCGAACGGCGTGCCCATGATGCCGACGACGTCCCACAGCTCGGGGTGACGGAAGCCGATGCGCCCGGCGGTGCCGCCGCCCATGCTCACGCCGGCGACGCCGCGAAAGGTGAAGCAGCGCGCGTCGGCGTGGGCTTCGACGGTGTCGGTGTCGCAGGCGGCGATGCCCTCGACCTCGCCGAACCGCGGCGGGGCGGGCGACTCCGGCGACGTCGGGCAGCCGACGACAACGATGGCGACGGCGACGGCGACGAGAAGGGCGATGGACGACGCGGCGGTGCTGCGCATGGCGACCTCGGAGGAGCGGAGACCCCGACGAGGCTACCGACGGCATCCCCAGCGTCAACGGCGCCGACGCAGGCCCGGCTCGTCTTCGTCAGCCGAACAGGCGCAGGCCGTCGCGCACGGTCAGCCCGACCATCAACAGGAGCAGCACGAGCACGCCGACGGCGTTCACCGCCTCTTGCATCTTCAGGTTGATGTTGCGGCGCACGAGCCCCTCGAGGGTCAGCCACCCCATCTTTATGCCGTCGAGGCCGGGGATCGGCAGCAGGTTGAACAGGCCGAGGCTGACCGACAGGGACGCGAGGATGCGCACGTAGTAGCGGAACCCGAGCGCGATCTTGTCCTTCATGTCGGCGACGATGGCCACCGGCCCGCCGACGTCGACGCCGGGCTCGCGCTTCACCAGCGACGCCAGCGCCTGCAGCGTGCGCCATGTCTCGCCGGTGCAGTTGACGCCGGCGGCCAGGAGCGTCGGGCCGAGCCCCGCGTCGGGCCAGCGCATCGCCGGCGAGACGCCCAGGCGCAGGCCGCCGTCGACGACGCGCGGGGTCACGGCGACGTCGCGCGACGCGTCGCTGCGCGGGTCGTAGACCGTCAGCGAGAGCGGCCCGCCCGCCGATGCGGTGACGGCGGCGCGGAACTCGTTGTCGCCCGTGACGGCGTCGCCGCCGACGTGGGTGATGAACTCGCCGGCAACGAGCCCGGCTTCCTTGGCGGCGCCGTCGTGGACCTCGACAAGCTCGAGAGCCGGTGCCCCTGTCGGCGACGGCCACGCCTGGAAGAACACGAAGAAGAAGAAGAACGCGGCGATGTAGTTGAAGCCCGGACCAGCGGCGAGCACGAGCCAGCGCTTCCAGCGGGGGGCGTTCAGGAACGACTGCGGATCGTCCTTCGCCGCCTCGTCGAGCGACGACATCCCCGCGATCTGCACGAAGCCGCCGAACGGCAGCGCCGCGATCTGGTAGTCGATCCCGCCCTTGAACCAGCCGAACAGGCGGGGCCCGAAGCCCAGCGAGTAGCGCAGCACGCGCATGCCGAGCAGTCGGGCGACGGCGTAGTGGCCGAGCTCGTGGAACGCGATCAGGAAGCCGATGCCGCCGATGGCGAGCAGGATCTGGACGAGGGAAAGCTCGCGAAGCACAGGCGAGAGCATAGCCACCGGCGCCGGGGACGCCAGAATCCGCCCGCGCCGGCGGCGTGCGGCGGAGTACGTCGGAGCGTCGTCGTCGCCGCCGGGGCGGTTGTGCTTTCGCCGGTCCTTGCTACCCGCCCCCCATGGCGACCGACGACATCGAGTTGACCATCGTGATGCCTTGCCTGAACGAGGCGCGGACGCTCGGCGCCTGCATCGAGCAGGCGCAGCAGATGTTCGCGTCGACGGGACTCCGCGGCGAGGTCGTCGTCGGCGACAACGGCTCCACCGACGGCAGCCAGCAGATCGCGCGCGAGCGGGGCGCCCGCGTCGTCGAAGTGCCGGTGCGCGGCTACGGCGCAGCGCTCCTGGGCGGCATCGCCGCGGCGCGCGGGCGCTACGTGCTGATGGGCGACTCGGACATGTCTTACGACTTCGGCCACGCGCCGCGCTTCCTCGACGCGCTGAAGCAGGGCCACGATGTCGTCATGGGCAACCGGTTTCGCGGCGGCATCCAGCCGGGCGCGATGCCGCCCCTGCATCGCTACCTTGGCAACCCGGTGCTGACGAAGCTCGGCCAGCTGTTCTTCGGCATCGGCCACGTCGGCGACTTTCACTGCGGGCTGCGGGCGTTCCGCAAGGACGCCGTCGCTTCGCTGCAACTGTCCTGCACCGGGATGGAATTCGCGTCCGAGATGGTCGTCAAGGCGGCGCTGCACGGCCTGAAGATCGCCGAGGTGCCGACGACGCTAGCCCCCGATGGCCGCGACCGCCCGCCCCATCTGCGGACGTGGCGCGACGGCTGGCGGCACCTGCGGTTCCTGCTCTGCTACAGCCCGCGCTGGGCATTCCTGTACCCGGGCCTCGTCTGCGCGCTGCTCGGCCTGCTGCTCGGGCTGTTCGTGCTGCCCGGCCCGCGCCGCGTCGGTGGCGTCGTCTTCGACATCCACACGCTGGTCTACGCCGGCGGCCTCGTGCTCGTCGGCGCGCAGGGTGTGTTCTTTTCGGTGCTCTCGAAGATCTTTGCGATCACGCAGGAGCTGGTACCCGAGCCGCCGGCGGCGACGCGCTTGTTCCAGAAAATTACCCTCGAGCACGGCGTCGTCATCGGACTGTTGCTCGTCACTGCCGGCGTGCTCGGCTCGTTCGCCGCCGTCTACGGCTGGGTCGAGACCGGCCTCGGCGACTACGATCCCGGCCGCGCCATGCGGGTCGTCGTGCCCTCGGTGGTGGCTCTTGCGCTCGGTGCGCAGACGATCTTCTCGAGCTTCTTCCTGAGCCTGCTCGGCATGCCGACGAAAAAGCGCTGACCCGCCCGCCCTCCCCTCAGATGACGCTCTGCGCGCAGACAAAGAAAAGGCCGCCCGAAGGCGGCCTCTTCTTCGCTCGTGAACCCGTGGCTCAGTCGCGCTTGAGCTTGCCCTTGAGCGCGTCGGCCAGGGTGCCCATGCCGCCACCGGTGCTCGACAGGTAGGCACGGTAGTCCGTGCCCGCCTCGGCTTTGCCTACGGCCTTGATCGACAGGCCGATCTTCCGATCGTCACCGTCGATGTCGATGATCATGACTTCCTTCTCGTCGCCGACCTTGAGGTACTTGCGCGGATCGTCGACGTGCTCGTCGGCGATCTCGGAGACGTGGACCAGACCCTCGACGCCGGGCTCGATCTCGGCGAACGCACCGAAGTCGGTGATCTTCGTGATCTTGCCCTTCACGCGGCTGCCGCGCGGGTACGTCTGCGGGATGCGGCTCCACGGATCCTCGTGCAGCTGCTTGATGCCCAGCGAGATACGCTCGTTCTCCGCGTCGATATTGAGGACGACGGCTTCGACTTCGTCGCCCTTCTCGTACATCTCGGACGGATGCTTGACGCGCGTCGTCCATGACAGGTCGCTGATGTGGACGAGGCCGTCGATCCCCTCTTCGATGCCGACGAAGATGCCGAAGTCGGTGATGTTGCGGACCTGGCCCTTGATGACCGCGCCCACCGGGTACTTCTCGTTGAGCGTGTGCCACGGGTTCGGCTCGATTTGCTTCATGCCCAGCGAGATGCGCTTGTTCTCGACGTCGATGCCGAGCACCATCGCCTCGACCTCGTCGCCGATGTTCATGATCTTGGACGGGTGCTTGACGCGCTTCGTCCAGCTCATCTCGGACACGTGGATCAGACCCTCGACGCCGGGGACGAGCTCGATGAACGCACCGTAGTCGGTGAGGCTGACGACCTTGCCCTTGACTCGGCTGCCGACGGGGAACGCCGTCTGCGCCGTCGTCCACGGGTCGGCCTGGATCTGCTTGAGACCGAGGCTGACGCGCTCCTGATCGCGGTCGAAGCGGAGCACCTTGACCGTGACCTCGTCGCCGACCTGGAACAGCTCGGACGGGTGGTTCACGCGGCCCCAGCTCATGTCGGTGATGTGCAGCAGGCCATCGATACCGCCAAGGTCGACGAACGCGCCGTACTCGGTGATGTTCTTGATGACGCCGGCCATCACTGCGCCCTCTTCGAGCTTCTGCAGCGTGACGCCCTTCAGCTGGTCGCGCTCCTTCTCGAGCAGCGCGCGCCGCGACAGCACGATGTTGCCGCGCTTCTTGTTGAACTTGATGACCTTGAACTTGTACTTCTCGCCGATCAGCTTATCGAGGTTGCGGATCGGGCGAAGGTCGACCTGGCTGCCCGGCAGGAACGCCTTGACGCCGATGTCGACCGACAGGCCGCCCTTCACGCGCGAGACGATGATGCCTTCGACGACCTCGTCGCGTTCGCACGCGGCGGAGATCTCGTCCCAGATCTTCAGCTTGTCGGCCTTCTCCTTCGACAGGACGATCAGGCCGTTGTCGTTCTCGCGGGTCTCGACGAGGACGTCGACGGAGTCGCCGGGCTTCACCGACGGCTGGCCGTTGATCATCGGGAACTCGTGGAGCGGGACCATGCCCTCGGACTTGAAGCCGACGTCGACGAGGACGTGGTCCTTGTGCACCGAGACGATGATGCCCTTGACGATCTCGCCCTCATCCACTTCGTCGCGGGCGAAGGACTGCTCAAGGAGCTCGGCGAAGCTGGGCTCCGCACCCTTCGCAAACGACGTGCTGACATTCACCATAAACTGAAAACCTTCTCTCTCGCCGGAAAGACCCACGAGGGGCCGCCAGCATGGACGGTAAGCGGGCTCCGAAGGCTTTCCGGAGAGATACCGCGCGGGGCGCCGCAGGCGTCGCGCCCGCTGCTGTCCGACCCCGCTGGGGAACGACGTTGCCGCACCACGCGGGACCGCCGTGCGCACCGTGTTGCACGTCCGGACCCGATGTCAAACCCCTCGTCGCGTGTCGTCGTCCGGCTTGCTCCGACTGCCTTCGTCGTCGACCGACGGGGCCTCGTCGCCCGTCTCGTTGCCCGTGCTGTGGCAGGACGACTGCGTCGTCGTCGTCGACAAGCCTGCTGGCTGGTTGGTGCACAACTCGGCGTGGGCAGGCCCGCGCGAGGACACCGTCGTCGACGTCGCCCGCCGGCAGATCGCCGCCGGGCTCGTGCCCGTGCACCGCCTCGACCGCGGCACCAGCGGGGCGCTCCTGCTGGCGCGAAGCGGCGCCGACGCCAGCGCCTTGCAGGCCGCCCTGGGCGGGGCCGAGGCGACGAAGCGTTACGTCGCACTGGTCCGCGGTCCCGTGCGCGCGGTCGTCGACGTCGACCACGCGCTGCGCGACGACGAGGCCCCCGACGCGCCCGCCCGGCCGGCGCGCTCGCGCCTCGTGCCCGTGCGCCGCTCCGACGTCGAGCGCTGCTCGCTCGTCGCCGTCGAGCTGCTCTCGGGCCGGCGGCACCAGGCGCGGCGCCACTGCAAGCACGCGAGCCACCCGATCATCGGCGACGCCTCCTACGGCAAGGGGCCGCTCAACCGCAGCTACCGCGAGCGCTTCGGCCTTGCCCGCCTCGCGCTGCACTGCGCGCGGCTCGCGCTGCCTGCCGCTGGCGTCGATGTGATGGCGCCGCTGCCCGCCGACCTTCGCGCGCCGCTCGCGCTGTTGTTTCCCGGGATCGACGTCGACGCGGTCGTCGCCGCCGCCGTCGGGGCCGACGCGGGAGCCTAGGACCCTGACGACGCGAGCTGCTTCTGCAGGGTCGTGACGCCGTCGTCCCACAGGCCGGCGCGGGCCGCCGCCAGCGCCCGTACGAGGGTCGCGCGGGCGTCGTCACGCTTGCCCGCGCTGGTCTGCAGGCGGGCCAGCTGCGCGAGCACGCGCGCCTCCAGCTGGGAGTCGCAAGCGTCGACGGCCACGGTCGCGGCGTCGCCGAGCAGCTGGCTCGCCGCGGGGCCGTCGCCCTCGGCCTGCGCGATCCCGACCAGCGCTTGCAGGATGTCCACCGCCAGGGCGGCGCGCCCGGCGGCGCGAGCGCTCTCGAGCGCGCGGCGCAGCGTCGCCTTCGCCTCGGCGGCCCGGCCGCGGCGCGCGATCAGGCGGCTGTGCAGCAGCAGCGCCTCGAAGCCGCGGTCGGGGGGCAGATCGGGGCGCGCGGCCCGCGCCGCCGCGAAGCGCTGCAGCGCATCCTCGAGCCGCTGCACGGCGCCGGCGTCGTCGCCGCGCTGCTCGAGCACGCCCGCGAGGTCCACCAGCAGATCGCAGGCGATGGCGTCGTCGTCGGCGGCGGAGAGCACCTCGAGGGCCTGCACGAGGCCGCCCTCGGCGTCGACGAAGCGCTTGCTCAGCGACAGCGCGCGCGCGCGATGGCGCAGGGCCTCGGCGGCGACGCGCGGCGCCGCCCGCACCAGCGGCAGCGCGGGCACGACGACGTCGATGGCTGTCGCCGGCGCCGTGTCGGCGAGGCAGGACGTCGCCCGGGCCGCGCAGTGCAGCGCCCGCGCGGCGCCATCGGCCGACGGCGACGCCGCGACGCGACGCAGCTCGGCCTGCAGCGCGCGTCGCCAGTGGGTCGCGGCCAGCTCGAGCAGGCCCACGGCCTCGGCGCGAGTGGCCAGCAACGACGAGGCTTCGACGACGTGTGGCAAGGCATCGAGCGCGGCGAGGTGGTCGGCGAGGCGCTCGGCGACGTCGAGCCGGAAGCGCGCCGCGAGGCTCTGGGCGAAGGCCTCGGCGCGGCGCCCGACGCGACGCTGTGCTGCGGTCGCCTCGTCGGCGGCGAGGGCCGCCTCGCACTCGACGGCGCTGCGGAACAGCCAGCGGTCGTCGGCCCAGGGCTCCAGCACGCCAGCGTCGCCGAGCACGCGCAGCGCGGTGGCTAGGTCGGCGACGCCCTCGGCGACGTGGCCGACGAGCACGGGCTCGACGACGTGGCCAAAGCCGGCCGCGGCGCGCAGCACGGTCTGCGCGTCGGCGGGAAGGGCGGCGTGGAGCGCCGCCAGCGCCGCTGAGGCGCCAGCGGGGATGGCCAGCCGCGACGGGTCGCCTTGCAGCCCGACGCCGCCGGCGCCGACAGCGAGGACGCCGCTCGCGCCGAGCCAACGCACGAGCGCGACGATGGTCAGGGGCTCGCCGCGCCCGTGGGCGACGAGCAGTTGGGCAAGCGGCACGCCGAGCGGCGCTCCCACGGCGAGCGCGGCGACCGAGATGGCGTCGCCGGCGGGCAGCGGGTCGACCACAAGGCGGCGCGCCTGCGGCAGGATGCGCTCGTCGGCGATCGGGCGCCCGGCGGCGACGACAGCGAGGCGGCGGTCGCCCAGACGCGTCGCCAGCTCGGCGAGCAGCGCGAGGCCGTCGGCGTCGGCCCGCTCGGCGTCGTCTACGACGAGGAGCACCGGCGTGCGCTCGCACAGCCGCTCGAACAGCGCGAGCACCGCGCTGCGCGCCACGTTCGCGCGGCGCGCGGCCGACACGTGGGGCAGGCCGCCGTCGCCGTCGTCTTCGACGAGGGCGCGCAGGCGCGCGGCGGTGGCGGCGGGCAGGCCAAGCAATTCTAGGGCCCGCGTCCAGCCCCCGGGCGCGCGCTCACGCGCCAGCAGGTCGACGCAGGCGCTCTTCACGAGCTGACGCACAACGTCGAGGGTCGGCGCCGGCGTCGCGCGCGCGCCGCGAGCGAGCCCGACGACGAACTGGCGATCCCGCGCGAACGCGGCCGCCGCCTGGACCAGCGCCGACTTACCGACGCCGCCGTCGCCGACGAGCGCGACCTGTTGCGACCGGCCGCTGCGCGCCACGTCGTCGAGCAAATCGTCGAGCACGGTGAGCACGGGGGCGCGGCCGACGAGGCGGCGGGGCAGCGTGAGGTCGTGGGCGATCACCTGGGTGCCGTCGGGCTGCGCGAACGACCCCGAGCGGCCGGTGATGATGCCGGCGCCGGCGCCGGCGCGCACGCGGGCGTCCTCGGTGATCAGGGACGCGCCCGGGGCGGCGTGGGCCACGAGCCGCTCGCCCACCGCGCGCAGGCGGGCGGCGAAGTCGACGGGCGCGGCGCCATCGCTCACCACCGCGAGGCGCAGCAGGGCGTCGTGGCCGATGCGGGACGACAGGCGGACGTTCGCGCGCGCCACGGCGACAGCGCGGACGGCGGCGCGCTCGCCGGCGAAGGTCATCGCAAAGCGCGCCTCGGCGATGTTGAGGGTCGCGTCGGCGGCCTGCGCGTGGGCGGCGAGGGCAAGGGACGCGGCGGCGAGGGCGTCGGCGTCGGCGGCGACGGTGACGCCGCCGCGCAGCTGCTCGACGAGACCCACGACGACGGCCAGCTCGACCGTGCCGTCGGCGCCGCCTTGCGGGCTGACCGCGCGGGTTGCCACCGACGGCGTCTTGCTGCCCAGACCGAGCGGCGCGTCGAGGCGGAACCCGCCCGTGGTCGTGCGGGGCGGCGCGCCGAGCACGTCGAGCCGCGGCACCGCGACGCCGGGGTGGCTGGCCGAGCGGCGGTCGTCGACGGAGCGCGCCGCGGTGCCCGCTGCGGGGGTGCGCGGCGGCGCCAGCGTGGCCGCCGGCGTGGCCAACGGTGTGCCGCCGTGGGGGGTGCCGGCGGCGCCGCCGACGACCTTGCCGCACAATCGACAGAAGCGGTCGCCCGCCGGCGCCGGGGTGCCGCAGTTGCCGCAGAACACCATGGCGCCGGGCGCGGTCGACGACGGTGTGCCCTGCGTGGCGGTGCGCGCCGGCGCGGGCGCGGCCAGATCCTTCACGCGGGCCGCGAGCTCGGGGCCGACCGTCGAGCGGACGAACTGCGCGGTGGCGTTGTCGGGGGTCTTCAGAGCGTCGAGCGCCTTCCGGATGGCGAGGGCGGCGTCGGCGAGGCGGGCGAAGCGGTCGACGGGCTCCTGCGCGGTCATGCGCAGCGCTATGGCGTCAAGCTCGGGCGGCACGTCGGAGCGGAATTGCGATGGCGGCGCGATCTTCTCCTTGACGATGCGCGTGAAGATCGCCGGCGCGTTCTCGCCGGTGAACAGGCGGCGCTGCGCGAGCAGCTCCCAGAGCACGACCCCGAGGCTGAACTGGTCGCACTTGGGCTCGGCGGGGCCGCCCTTGATCTGCTCGGGGGCCATGTAGCCGAGCTTGCCCTTCAGGAGGCCGACCCCGTCGGTCTTCTGCGAGCGGTTCTCGGCGACGGCGACGCCGAAGTCCACGACCTTGCACAGGCCGTCGGCGCGCACCATCAGGTTGTGCGGGCTGATGTCTCGGTGGACGATCCGCAGCGGCGCACCGGTGGCATCGCCAGCGACGTGGGCGGCGTCGAGCCCGAGCGCCGCCTCCCGCACGATCTGCGCGCTGACCGCGGGCGGGACGCGCAGGCTCTTCTCCTCGCAGTGCTTCAGCAGGTGGCTGATATCGACGCCGTTGACGTACTCCATCGCATGGAAGTGCGTGCCGCCCCACTCGCCGACGTCGTAGAGCGCCACGACGTTCGGGTGATTGACGCAGCCGAGGATTCGGGCCTCGTCGAGGAACGCCGCCACCGATTGCGCCTCGCTGGCCAGCTGGGGCAGCAGGTTCTTCAGGATGACGAGTCGGTCGATGACGCCGGTCTGCCGCGAAAGGAATATCTCGCCCATGCCGCCGACGGCGAGCCGACGTAGGACCTCGTACTTGCCGAACACTTTTTCGCCGACGGCCACCATAACGGGGCTCAAGCTATCCACAACCCGGCGCGAAAGCGACGAAACGACCTTCGTACCGATCTCCTTGCCGCCGGCGATCGGATTGTTAGGCTGGCGCCGACAACCGAAGAGGCACCTGATGACGCCGATCGAGCCGGGCGGAAAGAAGCGGGTCAACACGCGTAACCGGCGCCCGCCCGACGTCGTCCGGCCGACGGCGCCGACCTCCACCGCGTCGACCGCGGCCGGCGCCGCCCACCCCGCCATCGCGCGCGCGGGCGCGCCGCGGCCCCGGCCCCTCGACCGCAAGGGCGGCGGCAACCTTTACGTCGGCGGCGCGCGCAACGAGCACGGCACCCGCGTCTCCCGCCGCGTCATCTGCGGTCGCTGCAGCACCGAGGACCACATCCCCTACGTGCCGAAGAACGGCGGCAAGCCGCTTTGCCGTTCGTGCGCGGCGCTGGTGCTGCGTGCCTACGAGGTGGGCACCCGGGCTCCCACCGAGACCCGCGCCGAGACGTGCAACCTGTGCGGCACGCCGTTTCGCATACCGCTGTCCGTCGTCGACGACGGCGACCCGCTCTGCCCCAACTGCCTGCGCGGCTTCATGACCTGGTCGGGCAGCATCGACACGCCGTTTGAGGAGCGTCAGGGGCGCGTCATCGAGGCCCGCGGCGCCGGCGTCGTCTTGCGCAAGAAGGCCGACCGCGACGGCGGATGACGCCGACGACGAAGCGTGCGAAGCCGCCCTATGCCCGAATCGAACGAAGGCGCGCCGCTCGTCCGTGACCCGCAGTCCAAGACGCATCACATCGACGCCTGCCTGACGCCGGCGGTCGAGTATGCGAAGACGACCGGCTTCGAGCACTTCGACTTCGTGAACCAGGCGCTGCCCGACGTCCGCCTCGACGACATCGACTTGTCGACGCGGCTGGCCGGCAAGCCCCTGCGCGCGCCGCTGATGATCGCGCCCATGACCGGCGGCGTCGACCGCGCCCACGTCTTGAACCTGCGCCTCGCCGCCGCCGCCGAGCGGCACGGCCTGGCGATGGGCGTCGGCAGCCAGCGCGTGGCGCTCGAGGACGCCACGCGTGCGGCGCTGTTCCAGGTCCGCTCGGTGGCGCCGTCCATCGCGCTGTTCGCGAACTTCGGCGTCGGCCAGCTGGCCAAGGGCTGGGGCGTCGACCACGCGCGGCGCGCGGTGGCGATGATCGGCGCCGACGCGCTGTTTCTGCACATGAACCCCGTGCAAGAGGCAGCGCAGGGCGGCGACGTCGACTTCCGCGGCCTCGCCGACCACATCCGCTCGCTGTGCGCGGCGCTGGCCCGCGACGGCATCCCGGTGTTCGCCCGCGAGGTGGGCTTCGGCTTGTCCGCCGACGCCACCCGCGTCCTTGTCGACTGCGGCGTCGCCGGCCTCGACTGCGCCGGCGCCGGCGGCACGTCGTGGGCCAAGGTCGAGGGCATCTGCGCCCGCACCGAGCGGCGGCGCAAGATGGGCATGGCGTTTGGCGAGTGGGGCATCCCCACCGCCGAGGCCATCCGCGCGGTGCGCAGCGTCTCGACCTCCATCCCGCTGATCGCCACCGGGGGCCTGCGCTCGGGGCTCGACCTCGCCAAGGCTCTGGCGCTGGGCGCCGACGTCGGGGCCATGGCGCGCCCGATGCTCGTCGCCGCCGACGCCGGCGACGACGCCCTCGACGCCTTCGTCTCCGACACGCTCACCGAGCTCCGGATCGCGATGTTCGGGATCGGCGCGGGCGATCTCCGCGCGCTCCGCGGGACGCCCCACATCCGTGCCGCGTGATCTCCTACACGAACGGTGAGACACCTGTCGGCAGTCCGCTCCGGCGCGCCGGCTGTGAGACAGCGCACAAACGGCGCCTACGGCCGGTGCGCTGGACGCAGTGAGGCAAGAATGCGCACGGCAAGTGATTGAAACTTCGTCTGGAGCCGCGCGGGCGAAAAAGAGGAAAACGGCGTCAAGGCGGTGCACGGTGGCGACCGTGAACCGAAAAATCTCCCTCGCACCTACCTTTCCCTCCTCTCTCGCTGTCGCCAATGGGTGTCTCAGCGATCTGTCTCGCGGCTTGCGAGACAGGTGTCTCGGCACGATACTGAGACATATGGGCCCCGCCACCCGCACCAGCTGTCTTGCTCTCGCCC
>Ga0194129_10006303_pt1 | contig 14612 bp, 16 predicted proteins | sample TA2KigCa35mmetaG_FD_150862 | JGI IMG/M metagenome (GOLD analysis project Ga0194129, IMG submission 150862) | Freshwater microbial communities from Lake Tanganyika, Tanzania - TA2015038 Kigoma Deep Cast 35m | ecosystem: Environmental > Aquatic > Freshwater > Lake | place: Tanzania: Lake... | reverse complement strand
ATTTTCTTCATTATTATTTAGTTTTTCCATTATATTATAATAATAAATAATATAATTTAATTTATATATTGATTAAGAATTCACTTTATTTTTTTCTGCTAACCATGCAGAAGGGTCTTTATCATTCATAAATGGTTGTTTCCAAAAAAATGGAATTAAATGTGATGTATTAGGATAATATTTTTCATATATTTCTCTATAATATAATGATTCTTTATCATATGGTTTATTCCAACTATAATTTTCTTTTTTTGATTCAAATTCTTTATCTGTATATTTTGTATTCATATATTCTTTAATAATTTCATACCAAGGTCTTTCTGCATTACTTACACCATCTGAAAATGCTGTTTTAACTCTCCATATTAATTCATTTGGCAATATATATTCAAATGCTTTTCTAAATAAATATTTTTCCATTTTATCATTTGTAAATCTTTTTTCAGATGGTTGTATACTCATACAATATTCTAGAAAATCTTTATCTGAAAATGGTACTCTTGCTTCTAATCCTGCACCTGAAATAGATTTATCTGAACGTAATACATCAAAATAATGTATATTATCTAACATTCTCTTATTTTCTTCTAGAAAATCATCATCATTTTCTGCATAATAAAATCCTCTATAACTTGCAAATATTTCATCTGATACATCACCACAAAATATTACAGTATCATCACTTTTTTCTTTTATATATAAAGAAACCAAATAATTACCAACCGATGCTCTTACAGATGTTGTATCGTAACTTTCAATTTGTTTAATAGTTTTTTCTATAGCGTCCAAAAATTGTTCATTTGTTAGTTCAATAGTTGTATGATTTGTTGATAAATATTCTGATGCAAGTTTTGCATAATATAAATCAACTGAACCTTTTAATCCAATTGAATATGTACTTAATTCGAATGGTTTATAATAACTTGCTACAATTGCTGATACTGTTGTACTATCTAAACCACCTGATAATAAACATGCTAATTTTCTTTCAGACATCAATCTTTTTTCGACTGCTTTAATAAATAAATTATGTATATTTTCAATAATAATTTCTTCTGTATCATTTCTTAAAGGAATTGAATAAATATCAAAATATGAAATTGTTTTATTTAATTTAGATGACCAGTAAAAACCTGGGGGAAACTGCTGGATATTATCCATAAAAATAATACCCTTTAATTCACTACATACACATATTTCTTGATTATTTTTATTAGACCAAAACAATGAACGAATACCAATATGATCTCTTGAAATAAATAATTCATCATTATTTGAATCATATAGAATAAAAGCAAATTCTCCATCTAATTCTTTAACAGTATTTTCAATACCAAATTTTAAATACATATGAATAATAATTTCACAATCACTATGAGTTTGATATACATCTTCAAAATTATATTTTTCGATTAAAGTTTTATAATTAAATATTTCACCATTACAAATTAGATGAATTCCATTAATTTCAAAAGGTTGATTACTAATAGAATCTAAACCATTAATTGCTAAACGATGAAATGAAAAAAATAATGTAGAATTAATTTTTTTATGTATAGTTGAATCTGGTCCTCTATGTTGAATTTTATTAGAATATTCAATTAAAGTTTTATCTTCATAATTATCTCCTAAATAACAAAATATTCCACACATTTTTTATTAATTAATTATATAGTCTTTTTTTTAAGTTGTTTTTATAAGAGGAAATAACTTTGTAAAAAAATGAAGATTTTATTGTCCCATTTTTCTTAAATTAGGTGTAATAATGATAATGGTGAAGTAGAAATAGAAGCATTAAATAATGAAAAATGTGGATTATATAATTATTGTATAGTATTTCCAATTGGTTTATTGGGTATTATATTATTTTGTATTTATTTATTGAAACATGGATAATTATATTTAACTAATAAATCATATAGTCCAGAAATTCCATTTTGTTGAATATTTTGTATAATATCATTTGTTTGGTTATTATATATTTTTTGACTAAATATTTGATTTAATCCAAAAAACAATAAAATTATTGGTATAAAAACAAATATTATTCCGAATAATATTCCATAAACAATTAAACCTTCTTTTAAATTATATTTATATTGTACATATTCAAATGTATAATAACAATAAATAAATATAACAAATAGAAATGGTAATATAGATAGAAATTTAAAATTAAAATTATTATATATAAAGTCAACAAAAGAAAAATCTTGTTGATTTAAAAATGTATATAAATTTGAAAATATAGATAATTTAGAATTAAATAATGAATAAAACAATAATATTATGATGAATGGAAAAAATATTAAAAAACATAATAAATAAGAAAACCATGTATTATGTTTTATATCATAATTGTCAAATTTCAAAAAATTTATTATAAAAGGTATTGAAAATGGTACTAGAAAAATAATTCCTAATGATATTATTCCAATATAATTTGACATTATTGATGTATATGGTAATGTTTTTGTTTTTGTTATATTATTTGGGTTGTTATATGGATTATTTAAAGGATTTATTTGAATAACAGATGAATATATTGAATAAATAAAGTTTCTTATAAGTCCTTGTAAAATAATTATTAAAGTTATTACATAAGATATAATAATCATTAAATATGATAATGAAGATAAACCAATAAATTTATTTTCTCCAATATTTAATGTTTCAGTTTTCATAATATTAAAAGGTGAATTATAAGTTATACTATTAAAATAATGTGGTGCATTTTCATTAAATTTATATTTACTATTTGGAAAATAATATTGGGTAATACGAATTGTATAGAGATATAAAATAGAAAATATTATTAAAATATAATAAAATGGAATAAATAACATTGTACCACCTGATATAACTTTGTAAAAATCATTTTTATTTAAAGAATAATTAATATTACCAGTTCCTTGCATATTGTTTAATCTATTTTATAATTATATAAAAAAATTAAAATAAATTAAAAATAGCCATAATTATTAAAACTAAAACAGTGAAAAAATAAACAACACTCATTATTAATCCTGTACAAGTACCTGCTTTTAAAGAATCTACAATATTAACAACATCACCCATTTTTTGCATAATATCTAATGAAGTACTTGATGTTTGGGTTATATTACAAAATGATGTTATTAAAACATTTTTCAAAATCATTTTAAATAATGAATTTCTAGGAACATAATTGGAATGATTTTTTTTAGCATATTCTATCATGATATTTTGTAATTCATTTAAACTTTCATTTGTTTTATTAATTTTTCCTTGATTTGTTGGTAATTCTGAATCTATACATTGTTGTATTTCTGATATTAAATTTGGATTAAATGTTTTTAGATAATGATTTATTAAAATAATTGTATTTTCTGATAAATTACTTGAGTATTGATTTAATATATCTGTAAAAAATTTAACTCTTTCATCCATATGTGTTGGAATTTCATTTTCATTATTAATACTTGATAAAGCATATTCATAAAATGCTTCATTAAATAATACAAATGAGGGTAATATATTTGTTGCATTTAATCCTATTTTCATTATTGGATTTTCAATAGTGGTTTTTAGAATATCACCAATTTTTATGAAATTATCTGTATTACAACATTGAATATTACTTGGATTGCATATTTCAGGACCTTCATTTGGTAAACTAAATGGATGTTGTTGTGTAATTTCATCTAATTCAGGTGCTTCCTTTTTAAATTTATTTAATTTTGAACTAATTTTTTTCATAAATTTAGCAGGAATTAAAGTGGATGAACAACCTAATTCTGATATACTTTCAAAAATCATTTTTATTACATTTACTTCAATATTTAAAACAATAAAATATGCTTTTATTCCTACTCCAATGAATGGTATAATATATACTGGAATATATTTAAAATTATTATATACTTTTAATATTGTACTTAATATAGGATTTACTAATGTATCTAAATAATAATATTTTTTAAAAATACCAATTAAAAATGATATTGCTATATTACCAAATCTATATAATAAATATATTGATATAAATACTATTGTTAATATAAATCCAATTGTTGTTGATTTTTTTATAGGGTCGCACATACTTAATGGGTTAGCTTCTAATGTGTAACCTTTTAATGTTGTACATAACAATGCTAATGGTATTGTAATAATTACATAAACCATAATAAAATAAATTGTTAATTCTAGAAATTTTAATAATAAATTTATTCGATTAAATAATGTTTTTTTACCTAAAACACATACTAAATAATGTCCCAATGTATCTGTACTTTTTTTTATAATTTGAACTATTAATGAAGAAATTGATGGTATAAAACCCATTGGTAATATAAATATTGGTAATAATGCAATAATAAATGAAAAAACTACTAAAAAAGGATGTTGCATTACAAATGAAAAAAATCCATTACCACCTTTATTTTTTTTTTCAAGTATTAAGAGAGAATTATTAGTTATATCATATTTTTCTAAAGAAAAATTTATACTTAATGGTTTACCATTAAATGTTATAAATAAATTGTCAATATCTTCTTTTATATTATTTTCGTTTAAATATTGGTTTATTATAGAATGTATTGAAATAAATTCTTTTGTAATAATTGTTTTATTTTCATTATTGTATTGAATTATAATGTGCATAATACTACTATTATAATAAATGATTTTTTTTTAATTTTTTTATAAATTATCTACTTTAATAATTAGAATGAAACCAGATTTAATAAATAAAAATTTGGTATATGATATGATTTATAAAAAAAATAAGGTTAGTGAAAAAATAAGTTTGGATAATAAATCTGTTTATTTTAATTTTTTATTAATATTATTTTTTATTTTTTGTTTTACTATTTTATTTTTTAAATTTTTAGAAAAAAGAGACAATAAAAAAAATATATCGTAATAATATAAATAAATGAGTTGTGGAAAAAATAGTACTATTCCTTTATATGTTGAACAATCTCCTGATTGGACAAATAATGGTATTACTGCACCACCTTTTGCAGTAGGAACTGAAGTTAAATGGAATGAATATACTTTTGGTAGAACTACTCCTGATAATCAATTTATTGTTGCATCTGGTTTAGAACGTAATAGTCATGGTATTGAAATGGTAGGTGGTAAAAAAGCTAAGAAATCTACTGATTCTAAGAAAAAAACTAAAAAAACTACTACAAAAAAAGTATCTAAGAAATCTACTGATGCAAAGAAGAAAGTTGTAAAGAGAAAAACTACTGATGCAAAGAAGAAAGTTGTGAAGAGAAAAACTACTGATGCAAAGAAAAAGGTTGTTAAGAGAAAAACTACTGATGCAAAGAAGAAAGTTGTGAAGAGAAAGACTACTGATGCAAAAAAGAAAGTTGTGAAGAGAAAGACTACTGATGCAAAAAAGAAAGTTGTGAAGAGAAAAACTACTGATACTAAAAAGAAAGTTGTTAAGAGAAAAACTACTGATACTAAGAAGAAAGTCACTAAAAAATAAATAATTTATTTATAGAATATGAATATTTTTTATAATAATTTGGATAATTATTATAAAATAAATTAAATTTTTTTTTAACTTATATATAGAGTAATAAATGGACATTATAAATGAAAAAATTAATATTAAAAACATGTATAATTATGATATGACTGAATTAGATAAAGAGTCATATCAAAAATATATAAGATATTTAACAATATACTTTGCAAAAGAAGGTAAGAAAGATAAATATACTAAAGAATATATTGATGATACTTTTATATTAATAGATAAAAGTAATCCTAAAAAGAGAATTGAAATAAAACCATCACAATTTATAGATTTAAATGAATTATATTTTGAATTACAAAATTATTCAAAATTGATTTTATATAAAATCAATAATATTATAGATACAAAAAATAATATAACAGATAAAAATAGAGATGAATTTAATGAATTGAAAAATAAATATTTATTATGTAAAGAGAAAATAGATGATATTAATGTTATAAAAGATGAATATTATACTTTAGTAGATGAATTGTATAAAAAAATGATTGAATTATCATTTTTATTAGCAAAATATTATCAAAGTAGAAATGAAAGTTATGATGATATAGAAGAGAATATAAAAGAGGAATTAAAAAATAAATTAATAAGATATTTTAAAGAAAATAAGAAAAGAATACCACCTTTAAATATTATCAATAAAATAGCTAAAGAAAATAACATTAAATCAGTTGAAATTGAGAAATGGTTTGTATGGATAGAGAATGTTTATAAATATTTGGATATTCAATTTCAATTAAATAAAATAGAAAAGGATATTAATGAAAAAGAAACTCAATATATGTTAACAACAAAATATATGATAATAAAAAAACCAGAAATAAAAGAATAAAAAATATATAATAAATATATATATATTATTATGATTAATTTTATGGATTATATTGACATTAGAGCATTTTTTATAGCATTATTTATTGGAATATTAATAACATATGTATTGTCAAAACCTAAAAAAATATTAATAAAATGGCCAACTCCAGAAAATGCTGGTAAATTAGTGTATAAAGACAATGCAGAATCTTGTTATAAATATAAAGCAAAAGAGATAGAATGTCCGGATGATAAATCATTAATCAAAACAAATGATATCCAATATTAAAAATATAATATTATATATATAATATTATAAATGAATAATATAAATAATAAAAAAGGTTGTATATTTAAAAGATATTATGATGAACCAAAAGAAAAATATGTATGTTTAACAACAAGTTTATTTTATAAAGAAAAATACATAAAAAGAAAAAAAAATACAACTTTTTATGATGCAACATTAATAAAAATAAATTCATTTATAAAAAATATAAATAGGATGTTAGATAAATTTGATAATGGAGAATTTCCAGGTAATTTTTATTATAGAATATATTTTGATAAATCAATTTTAGAAGTTCCTGAATATAAAGATATTATAAATAGATTAAAAAGTCATAAAAATGTACAATTAATATTATTTTTATGTAATGACTATACAACTGAATATTCAGTACATAATCATATAGAATTATTTGGTACAATTGTTCGTTTTCATGCAATATTTGATAATGAAAGTCCAAATATGAAATATATAATATGTATAGATTGTGATAATACTTATACTGATAAATTGATAGAAATATTTAATCAATTTGAAAAAAGTAAAGATTTAGTAAAAGGTTTAATGAATATAACTTCATTAAGTTTTCATTGTAATGATTTTATAGAATTTGATTATTTTAATTATATGTATTTAATAGCTTGTATGATAATGATTAAAAAAGATCCTATATTTTCAATGGAAATATGGAATAAATATTTTAATAATATGTTTGAGCAATATGATTTAATGTATATAATGAATTATTTAGATTTCAAAAAAATTTCATTTATATCAATATTGGATGAAAAAGGATTTGATAATACATCATTTCGGTCATTTATATATGGTGCAGATGAAATATGGATAAATTATATATTAAAAAAAATATTAATAGATACTAATAATAAAGAAAAATTATCAGTATATTTGTCAAATGAATATAATTTATTTTTTTTATTTAATAAATTAATTGAAAATTTAAAATTCAATAAAGTAGTAAATAAATATCATTATAATTTATTTATAAAAAATACTCCATATAAAAATTCAGTAAATTTAGAAAAACAAATAAATCATTTTATGGAAAAGAAAAAAATTGATATTAAAAAAGCAATTGATTTTTTTGAAATTTTAAAGAAAAATAAGTACATTAATAAAATATATATACAAAACAGTTTAAAATATGTAATATTTAATTTTGAATCTTTATTAAAAAAAAGAGACAAATATTCTTTTTATTCAATTCTATATGCATAAAAAAATATTTATTAATAATATAAATGGTAAATAACTTTTTTAAGAATCAATATACAAAAATTATATTGGGAATTATTTGGGGATTTGGAATAGCTTGTATTTTTAGATCTGCATGTAATGGAAGAACATGTGTAATTTATAAGGCACCTAATCCAAAAGATGTTATAAAGAACATATATAGTTTTGATGAAAAATGTTATCAATATAAAACACAAAATGTACCTTGTACAGATGATGCTATTGAACATTAATCTTTTATGGTATGCGTTAGATATAATAAAAATATTATAAGAAATAATAATATATAAATGGATGAACAAAGTACTCCTATTTCAAGTTTAAATAATAGAAATGATGAATCACAAGATGATAATTCAAGTGTTGTTAGTAATATTTTAAATAATTATAATAATTTACAAGAAAATAATAGTGGTGAATTACCATCATTAAGACCAGATTTAACAAAAATGGAAAATGAATTTGAAAATAAAAATATGAATCAAGGAATATTTCAACATTCTAGTAATAATGTAGCTTATAAGAAGCATTATGATTCAGAGTTAGATAGAGTTGGTAAATTAAATAAAAAGAATGAAGAACAAGATGAAGATGATGATGATGAAGAAGATGAATATGAAGAATATGAATTAGTAGAAATACCATTATGGAGAAGATTATTAAATGAATTTAGAATTCCATTATTTATATTTATATTTATTTTGATATTTTTTAATTGTTCATTTGATAAACAATTAATTAAGAGAGTAGCATTTTTAGGTAATCAATTTAATGAGTGTAATACCTATGGATTTTTATTTAAGGCATTCTTTGTTTCATTATTAAGTTATTTATTAATAAAATTTATTCGATTTTAATAAAAATATTTGGAAAAATATTTGTATATTTATAATATAGATATGGCAAAAAAAATATTAAATAGAATGAATAATGATATTAATTATTTCAATTTAAATTTACAAAATAATGAAATAAAAATGATATTAACTATAATAGTAATATTGGTTATAATATTATTATTTAGAAAAAACTTCAATACTATTATTGAAAAATTAGTAGTTTTTATTATTATATTTTTATTATTTTTGATTATTTCTAAAAATTTAATAATTACTTTTATTGGAACTTCTATTGTGTTTTTACTATTAAATTTATTAATGGGATATAAAAGAACAATAGAAAGTTATCAAAATGTAAAAGAACATCAACAAGAACCAACTATAAATAAGAATATCTTTGAAACAGATGAATTTAAAAAATCATCAGAAGGTATAAAAGAGTTATTAAAAAAGGTAAATGGTGGTATTGAATTAAAAGATGATGATTTAAAAGAAACAGATAAATTAGGTGTTGATTCAAATAAATATAGTGATGATAAAAAGCCAAATATATTAAAAGATGCACAAAAAGAAGCATATGAATTAATTGATACAGTAAATGCATTAAAAGACACAATTAATACATTAACACCTGTATTAAATGAAGGTAAAAAATTAATGAATATATTTCAAAGTTTAACATTATAAATTTTTTTTTCTTTCCAAAGTATTGTATAATGAGGTAAAAGACTATCATTACTCCTTTCATTAGCATAATTTTCGTATACTTTTAATATTGGTATATCATTAAAAGTAATATAATTTATATTTAAATTATCTTTATAACATTTTAATTTAAAATTATTTATTTCATATTGTGTAAAATAATATTTTAACAGTAATGGTCCTGTAGGTTCCAATGAAGTTTTACCATAATAATTATTTTTATAATTATCAACAATTTGATATATTGCTCTTTCTAATATTTTATTACCTGGTTTACTTATCATAATTCCATTAAATACACCTCCTCCACTAAAATCAAAATCTTTACAATAATAATTATTATCAAGTAATTTATTAAAATTAAAATTATTTATACAAGTAAATTTCATATCTAAATATATTCCACCATATTTATATAATACACAATAACGCCATAAGTCTGCTTTATAAGCATAAGGTATTAAATTTTGATATGTGTAAGAAACTTCATTATCAAAATTATTTTTTATAAATTCATAACAATCATTTTTATTAAATAAATAATAATTGAAATCTGGGTTATTTTCTTTTACATTTTGTGAAGCTTTTTCCATATATTCTGGTAATGTATATGAATGCCATATTTGAAATATATTTTTTGGTACTTGTTCATTTATTGTAAAACTTTCAATGTTTTTTTTAAATTTAGTGTATAAATAATAAAGTAATAAAATAACTATAAATAATATAAATAATTTTAGTGTCATATAATTAATAATAATATAATAAATTTTTTTATCATATAAATTATATAATATGGATACAAAAGATATTATTATTATTTTAGCATTATTATTTATTCCATTAATTTTATTGGTTATTTGTTATAGAAATTATACTAAAAATTATTGTAGAAATGACATGCAATGTTTACAAAATAAATTATTATATAATTTAAATAATTTAAATGACATTATGAAAGAAAAAAAAAATGAATTAGAAAACATTTTAGAAAAAGAACATTTTAACAATAATAGTAATATTATTAGTGAAACTGATGAGAATGAAAATATAACAAATAATACTATTGAAGGATTTTTAGGTAGTTTAGGTAATTGGTTTTCTTCTGGTAGTACACCTATGCCTGTAACTCCTGGTAGTTTAGGTAATGAAAATTTAAGTATATTAGAAAAAAAAATAAATGATAAAATGCAACATTCTTCTTCTTTTCCACCAAATGATACAGATGACAATAAAGACTCTAATAATCAAGAATTATTGAATAAAAATAGTGTTAGTAATAATTTAAAGAAAATTGCTCCATCAAAGTATGATATTCCAACATTATCAAATAATAGAATACAACAACCTCTTGAAAATTCTACTTCAAATATTCAACAATCTTCTAGTATAATTTCAAATCCAATTTCTATTACTCAACAACCAGTATCACAACAAAATACACAACAAACATCACAACAAACATCACAATCATTAACAATGAAAAGTAAAGAAGATATGATAAAAGATATATTTGGTTCATGTCAATTTCATAATGATAAATGTCCAGATAATTATTTAGAATTAGGTAATTTTTCTGTAAAAGGTGCAGATAATAATACAATGTTATCTTGTGGAAATGTAGAAAATATTAAACCAGCACATGCAATAGCATTAATTAAAAATAATTCTATTTACGAGATAGTTGTTACAGACAATGGTTTGGGATATAGTACAATAAATCCACCAAAAATAAGAATTGAAGGAGGTAAAGGGAATGGTGCTACTGCAGAAGCAATAATAGATGATAATGGTTATTTAAAAATTATTAAAGTAATAAATCCCGGTTATAATTATACTGAAACACCAAATGTATTTATTGATCCACCATTTATGAATAGTTCTTGTCATTTATGTTGTAAATTATAAAAAAAATATTTGAATAATATATAGAATGGAAAAAATAATATTAATAATAGTATTATTATTATTATTCTTTGTATTATGTAATTTATACATTAAAGAAATATATAATAAAATATGTAATTTAACAAATAATTATATTGAAGATTTTATTGATTATAAATAAGGAATATATTGAGGAAAATCTGATTCATAAATAGTTACTCTATATGGACTTGCAGAACCTTTAATAAAAACGACATCATTTGTTCCTAATTCATCTTTTCTATTTTTTGTAACTAAAGGTACTTTACTTCCAAATTGTCCAACTGTTGTATAATAATCATATTTAGTATCATTTGGATATCTTCTTCTGCCATATAATGGTAAAGTATCATTTTCATCACCAAATATTTTATATAAAACACCTAATTGTTGTGGTTGTCCTAATGGACCTCTTGTTGATATATTTATTGGTGCTATATTATTATCAGAAATATCAATTGATACTGGTGGATTATATATAGGTACTTGTGTTCCACCTAAACATGGTTGATTTCTACTACCACATCCAATAACTTGAAAAGGTAATTGTAAATTAGGATACCAACCTTGATCATAAAAATAATCACTTCTATAAGGATATCTTAATGGATTATATATTCTATCTAATGAATTTAAACTTTTTGGGTCTCTTTCAATAACAGCAGTTGGATAATTTATGGAAGTAACAATTTCTTCTTTATTATTTTGATAATTTTCTAAATTATCAGATATTTTTTTTAAATTATCTTCTAATCCAGAAATAGTTATTTTTGTTTCTTTTTGAGAATATTGGTTATTTTGTTGATATAATAAATGGATAATATAAATAATTAATAAAATAAAAATAATGAAAATAGTTACAAGTGTTGTATTAAGATTTAAATATTTTTTCATATATAATATAATAAGATAATAAAATGATATAAAAAGAAAAAATTATAATTCAACATTTTTCATATGATATATTTGATAATCATTTTCAATTTTAATGTTGTTACTATCTTTTGGATTTATATAATTATATAATTTTTTTGCGTTTTTTTTAAGTCCAATATCAGGATTTCTTAATTCACCTGATAATCCATATAAATTATTATTTTGTAGAAATTCTGAATATTCATTATAATTATATCCTATCATAGAAGCAGTAGTTGAATTTAATTGAGGTGCTATATTAAATTCATTAATTTTATTATACATTTTATTAAAATATTCTTCTGAATTATTTGTTGAAAATTTATATCCAGGTGGAGGTAATATACCTTCTTCTTGAACTAGTTCTATACCTAATTTTAATTTTTCTAAATTTTTAAGATGATTATAAGGTAATTCATCTTCCTTATCAATAAAACAATATAACCAATTAATATAATCTTGAAGTGTCATATTTGGTGGATAATTTAGTTGAAATATATTAAGGTCAAATGGAGACATATCTTTTGGATCTGCATAATTTGTTACACCATAAGTACATCTTGTATCCATTCTATGTAAATGATTTTGTGTACATACTTGTGTTTTTTTTTGTTCAATTGTCCATTCTTTAAAGGAATTATTATTATCAGTAAATCCTTCTATATTTGTTTTTATTGAAATATCTTTTTTTTTGTCATAATTATTGGTGTTTTTGATTAATGGTATATTTTTATTTAATATTTCTGTAATTTCATTTTTTATGGATGTTAATATATCATTTGAATTATTATTTTTTAAAATATCTTGTTTTGGTTCATTTATTGATTTTTCTATTGGTTCGTCTATTTTATTATTGTCTTTAAAATGTTCAGTATTTATTTTTTTATCAATTAGATTTAATAAAGTAATTCCAAATATATATCCTAATATAATAATAATAATAAATAATAAAAGATATAATAAAAACATATTTATATTAATATTAGAATATAAATTTATTTAATAATCTTATAAATATGTTTATAAAAAAAAAATAATATATATGTTTTATAATAGGTATATAAATGACAGATATATTAAATATACAAGTATCTGATGAAATTTTAAATAATATTTTTAATAAAAATCCATTTTATATTAATGTTTCTGGTTCTGTTAATATTTGTATGGCTAGATGTGGACAAAATATTGAACAATGTAATGATGTAACTTTTTCAACAATGACTAATTATGGTAAAGTATTGGTATTAAATCCAATAAATAATAATAGAGCAAAATGTAATATTAAATTAGCTTTTGATACATCGAATGATTCAACAGATGAAAATGGAACTTCTAATTATACTTTTCAAAGAGTATTTTTTACTGTTCCTTCTTTACATAGATTGAATGGACAAATATATGATATGGAAACTTTTTTAGTTTTTTCTTCAACACAAAAAAATGGAAATGTTTTATATGTATGTTTATCTGTATTAAGTTCTGGTACAAATACTGTTCAAAGTAATGATTGGAAATTATTAAATTTTAAATTAATGAATGAATTATTTATAAAAAATAATAAAGTTCCTGATATTTATGGAACAAGTGATATCTCTGGTTCACCTAATCCTATTGATTTAAATAATTTCATACCAAAAGAAGGTTATAGGAGTTTTTATGATTATACAAATCCTGTTAATTCTTCTATTAATGTTCGTGTATTTCAAACACCTTTAGCAGTTTCTAATGAAGTATTAACTTTATTAAAAAGTAAATTAACACCTGGAACTATATATGAATCTTTTAAAGGTGCTATTACAAAATCAAATAATCCTACAGATGGTTTATTTTTTTATTTTAGTCAAGATATGACAAATAATTATGCAACTTATCAACGAAATGACAATAATAATAAAAAACAAAATACTAATAAAACAAATGAAAAAATACAAAATAAACAAAAAGAAAATATTAAAACTGAAGAAGAAAATATAAAAGAAGAACATAATAATGAATCATTTGAAATTAACAATAAAAATGACGATGAAATTGAAAATAAAAATGACGATGAAATTGAAATTGAAAAAACAAAAAATATAAAACAAAAAGAAACCGAAACATTTACTAATGAAAATAGTTATTTAAATGGTAAACAAACCACATATTTAATTTTTTTTATTGGTGCATTATTCTTTTTTTTATTGGTTTTTAAATATTTAATATTTAAATTTATACCAGCTAAAAATGGAATTTCTGTTAATGATTTAAATAAATATTTGAGTGAAATAAGTGAACCTGATATAATTAATATATTGAAATTAAGATTTGGTATTCAAAGTAATTTAATATG
>Ga0194129_10006301_pt1 | contig 14615 bp, 16 predicted proteins | sample TA2KigCa35mmetaG_FD_150862 | JGI IMG/M metagenome (GOLD analysis project Ga0194129, IMG submission 150862) | Freshwater microbial communities from Lake Tanganyika, Tanzania - TA2015038 Kigoma Deep Cast 35m | ecosystem: Environmental > Aquatic > Freshwater > Lake | place: Tanzania: Lake... | reverse complement strand
GCGGCCCGCAGCAGATGCCAGCACCTTGGCGCTTGCCTGTGCCGACGCGGTGACGATCGCCGGTGCCGCCGCGCGGACTGCTGCCATGGCGATCTCCTCAGCCTGCTGGAGCGACACCATCTGGCGGCCATCGGGCAGGGTGACGGAGCCCCCGGTGACGGAGATCTGGATCGGCCCTGTGCTGACGCTCACGTCCCCCAGGGCTGCCATGGCGGCACCCCCACCTGTGGCGCCGACGGGGCTGGGGCTCATGGAGCTGCCGGGGGAGAGGCCCGACGATTGCCAAGCGTTCACCAGTGCCTTGCCTCGAAGGCCCGCCTGCCACCCTGCTGCGGCCCGGTCCATGCCGCCCTCAGGTATCACGTACTCGCGCGGGTTGCGTGGATTTTCGCCGATTAATCCGAGGGTCGGCCGATCGACATATCCGCCCTTGGCAAACCCTGGAACTGGTGGCGGTTCCGGGATGGGGTTCATTCGTGGTATCCGTGCAAGCCCGGCAAGCCTTGTGTCAGCAACTTTATTCCATAGTCCAATGATGTCATTCAATACCCTTCTGACACCACCCATCATGAGGCGCCAGCCGTTGCCCATGTATTTCGTGACGTTGTCCCAGGTTCGTTGAAGGCCGCCTGCAACCAGCCCCCAATAGTTGGAGATAGTATTTGCGGCATCAGTAAACCATTTTGTAACGTTATTCGTTACGTTTTCGGGTGCTTTTTGAAGGGCTGTCCAAACGTCAGCCCATTTTTTACTAAAATCTTTATTTGCAAAATCTACGATTGCCTTCCAAGCGTTCTCAAACTTTTTCTTGATGTCAGACACAAAATCAGTGATCGGTTTCTTCAGGTGATTGTTCCACAGATCAACCCATGGCTTGATTTTTTCTTCATACACCCAGTCCACTAACTTGTTCCAAAACTTGCCGATTTCATCCATTGCCCAGGTGACAAATTCCATTATAGGTTCTCGGAACGCATAAATTGCAATTGCAAGAGCTGCAGCACCAAGCACCACCCATCCAACAGGACCAGAGAAAAACGCCACCATTGACGGCACGAATGTGGTTCCCATCCACGTCAAAAGACCGCCCAGCGCTGCCGTGATGCCCCCCACCACAGGGCCAACCGCACCAGCCCATCCGGCGATGGTGGCGCCAATTTTCAGGCCAGCCAGGGTGGAGCCCAGGCGCCCGACGGCTGGGATGGCTTCGATTATGAATTTGCCCGCGAAACGGCCCACTTCCAGGGTGAGCCCCCCGAGAGCACGGGCGACCGTGCCAATTTCTTTCAACAGTCCATTGAACAATCCTGGACGGGGCGCCTGGACCGTCGGCAGTTGTTTCACCTGGAACGGGTTCAGTGAAGTCCGGCCGAGGTTTGAAATGTCCTTGACTGCGGTAGCGGCTTTGGCTGCGCTAGACATGGCCCTGAGACCGCTCACAACGTCCCAAACCTGCTTGCCAAATAGGGCAAGGCCTCCGACCGCCAAAACACCAGTTGCAAACAATCCCAGGCCAACAGCCGCAGCTTTCACGGGTCCGGGAAGTGATGTGAAGCCTTTGACCAGAGATTCCACGCCTGAAGCTAGCGGAATCATCACAGGATTTAAGTTGTTTCCAATCTCTCGCGATAGATCGCCAATCGCTTTACCTAGAACCTGTAATGGCGTTGGATCTGGTATTTTTTGTTTATCAAGTTCAGCCAGTGCTTTTGCCATAATCTCAGGCGTAATCAATCCATCCGCCGCCATCTGCTTTAGTTCACCGCGAGTAACCTTAACGCTTGATAATACATCCGCAATTATTTGTTCATTTGCTTTTTTGTTGCCATCAATGCGTGTCTGCAGTTCAATATCAAGTTGTTGTTTCTGCTTATCTAAGCCATCTTGCAAAATTTTCTCTTCTGATTGTTGTTGCTGCTGTAATTCCTGTTCACGTTGTTGCCGCTGATCACGCAAAGCACGCTCTTGCATAGTGGCTTCTTCCTCATGCTTCAGCCGCAATGCGTCCAGCTCTTCATCCTGGCGCTTTTGCAAGGCGTCAAGATATAAGTCTCTTTCGTCTTGAGAGTTTCTTTCAATTTGTTTTAGCGATTCTTCTGAGAGATGTTGGTTTTGTTCAAGAAATTCATCACGAGCATCAGAATATCTTCTTTCAGATAAAGCCCTCTCTCTGTCAAAGCGTTTTGTTATTTCTTCTTCCTCAGCCGACAAGCGCTTGTCGGCCGCGCGTCTGGCTGCACGGTCCGCGTCTTCATTTCGATCGCCTTCAATCTGCCTGATCCTGTCGTAGCGCCGCTGAACCTCAGCGACTTGCTTGTCCGTCTCATCCTTAGCCGCAGCTTTTCTATCTTCAATGCCACGCCTCAGCTCTTCGGTTTGTTTCTTCTCTCCGTCTCTTACTTCCGCAATAATTTGATCGGCCCTGTCTTTTGTGATCTGCTGTATCCCTTTGCTTGTAGCAATATCATTGAAAACTTTCACGATTGCATCACCAATCGATGGCATCCGCTCCATGAGAGATCTGAATTCATCACCTTGCAGTCTCCCGGAACCCATCGCCTGAGCAAGTTGGCGGAATGCTTCTTTTTGATCAAGAAGGCTTAGGCCCGCCGCTCTGGAGGCCTTCGCCACGCCGCTGAATGTCGTCTGAATTTCTGACAAAGACAATCCCATTGGCCTTAATCGGCCGTAGAGATCTGCAACGCTTTTTTCTGCCGTTGTTTGGCTCAACGTAAACTCTTCCGCCGCCTTGCTGGCGAAATCGAACAGCCTTGCCGTCTCTCCATTGGCGGAGCCGAGGTTCTGGATGCGGCGAGTCACGAGCAGCGACTCATCACCGGCGATGATCGCTTCCCGGCCAAAATCCGTCATCCGGCCGGCGAGGTTTGACAGCCCGATGCCAGCCGCCACCCCACCCATGGTCTCCAGCATCCGGGACATGCGGCCCACCCCCGCCGCGCCACTGTCCGCCGCCGGCCCGAGGCCCCGCAGACGCCGATCCAGCTCCGCCAGCTCCCGCTGCCCCTCGGCCTTCGCTCGAACCCGCAGGATGGCGTCAAACGATGGCATCAGCGCCTCCGTACCTGCTGTGCCTGCAGTTTGGCAGCCTCCTGCTGGTGATGCTCCTGCAGGAGAGGGAGCGCCTCGGTGGCGATCAGGATCACGTCCAACAGCACCTCCTGGCAGGGGCGCCCGTACTGGTCCGCCACAAGCTGAGCCAGGGGCAGGGCCGCCTCAGGCCGCCAGCGGATCGGGGCTCCGCCCCATGGGTCCCGCTCCCACATCTGAGCCCCGCCATAGACCAGCCACACCTCCGCAGCCGGGTAACTGGAAGGCAGGACCACCAGGTCGCCATCGTCGTTGCGGATGTCACCAGGGGCAGGATGACGCGCATGGCGGCTGACGGTTGCCGGCCTCAGTGCGGCCTGCTCCGCCTCCGCCATCTGCGCGAACCACTCCCCCCAGCCGGGGCCGGCCAGCTCCGCTTGCGCTACCAGCGGGTCTGAGGTCATGTCTGACGCGGCGCCGCCTTGGCCGCTCTGGATCTGAAACCATTCCCTCGCGATCGCTCGGAGTTTCCCAGGCGCACCTTCGCCACACTTCCCTGCAGATCAAACTCCTCCGCAGCAAACGCGGTGATAATCGCAAGTGCTAACTTTGGAGCCTTTATCATTTTCATGCGTCGCTCTTCATCGCAGTCAATAGGCTGGCCATCTTCGGTAACCCACAAGTCTTGATCTCCGTCAGGATCATTTACCCAGCCGAGGAAGATGTCAGAGGCAACATCTTTAGTCACTTGACGAAAAGCGGGTTTTGTGGCGATTTTTTCGCCATTTTCATCCTGTTCATTGAGCACTTGCTCAATTCTTGCTTCTATTTTTTCGCGCTCGTCGTCAGAGTCAAGCGTAATAAATCTGCCAACAAATTTGACTGTTTGACCGTTTGAGTTGCCTTCAACAATAATTTTTTGATCTTCAGGTTTGGTAAAATCAAAGCCCATGATAAAAATGCGGGTGAGGTTTAGAGTCTAGCGCTGAACAATCACAAGTGAATTGTTTGCGCCTGCATCGCGCTCAGGATACAGCGTAAATTGCGTGTGCTGAATGCCTCCAACGTCTGTGTTACCGGTCTGGCGGAGACTCATTTTAGGAAGCTGAAACTCCGTAATCCTTCCCGCGACAGATCCATGAACAATCTTAAAGCTGTCAACCGTTCCATTTATATAGTGATTCCAATAGTTAAACTCATCCAGCATGGGCGTTCTGATCACCATTTCAGCCGTTACTGATCTGTTCGTGATCTCAACTTTCTGTTTGCATCCGGCCCGATCGCTGACGTCAAGGGTATTCTCAACCTGAATAGAGAACGACTGGAGACACAGTGGAATTGCCGTCGGTGATGTACCGATTTCCACTGTGGGAGTATTGCCCCCGTTCAGAAGCAATCCTGAGGTTTGATTGGTGAATGTTGGCGCGGTCTGAGGGAGTGCGACCTGAGTTGGCACAGCAAACAAGCCGGTAAAACTAAACGCGCGAGTGACAAACCCTCCCGCCTCACCCGCAAACGTGACAGAACCACGGCAACCCGTGGCTTTGTGCAATTGCAGCGCATGAGCGAATGACAGATCAACCCAATCCTGGGTGGCCTGCAGGTCGGTCAGGCTGTAGGTCACGCTGGTGTTGGCCTGAATGGTTTCGGCAAAGCTGCAGGCCTTCAACAGTTTGTTTTGTGGGTTGGCGGTCCCTGCCGTGCCACTGCCAGCCTCATACGTGCTGAACTGCACCCCCCAGCGGCGGTTGGAATATTTCGGTCGTTCAAGAAAACCGGCTTGAGTGTCATCACGAGCGGTTTCAACCTCATCGACCTCCTCAGTCGCCTCCAGCCCGTAGCTGATGATCGCGTCAGATGGTCCTGGCTCTGAGCCGGATTGGCCAGGTTCGGGGTAGGTGGAGCCCTTTTTCGCCCAGACGGGCGATTTCATTCCTGAGAGCTGTGGCATGGTTAGGCGGGGAGTTGAGGATCGTCCGTTGATTCTGCCGCAGGGAGCAGCGCCAGCGGCGGTTGTGGCGCCTCTGACGCCTCTGACGCCTCTGGGATCAGCTCACCGCCTGACCAGAGGTAAGTGCCAGGCAACTGGGGAAGCGCGTCAATGGGGATCGAGGATGTCATATTGCCATTGAGAAATCGTGGCCGGTGGTTGCGATATAGCTATCATAGTGCATCCGCATAACAGCGCAAGGCCCCTCAACGTCGTAGATCGTGCCAGGCGCCTCATATTTTGTACCTACGTGGCCAGGAAGTTGCAGTGCTTGAACAATCATAACGTTGTTAATTGCGATAAATAATTCATCAGATACCTCGCTGATATTGTCCAGCACTGCCACGGGGAAATAGGCGTTTACCTGCAACTCCAGTCGATGAGTCACAACGCCCATGGCATCGCTGATCCCACCCGCCTCCGCTGGGCGCCGGTTGGGTGTGCCAGGTGGCGAACCCAACTGCCTGACGATGATCACCGGACCCGCTGCCAGCTCGTTCTCTCCGACTGGTAGAACGCGGTCCAGGTAGGCCGCCGAGACGCCGGGGATCGCCGCCAGCAGGGGGATCAGCGACTGCTTGAACTGAAGGGGGAGACTCGCGGTCATCAGCGGGGGGATTGCCGCTGGTAGACCAGCGCCAGCAGGGTAACGGCCACACCGCGCCACTCGCCAACGGCCTCACCCTGCAGGGGTCTGCAGGCAATACCTCCCGCGTGCGCGTGGCAGGAAGCCCATGCCGCCGTGGGAATCAGTGCAGCGATGATCATGCACGCAATGGCAAATAGGATTGAGTATAGGGTGATTTGACTATTCATGGCTTGTAAAGGTTTCTTGCCCTAAGATGCTCAACCAATTTGGTCATTTCGTTTGCATCTTTTTCTGCATAATCTTCAAGTGCTTGGATCCTTGCTTTCATTTCAGGGAGTTCTCTTAACTCTCTCTTGATGTCGCTTACATCGTTTCGCATCGTGATAGCAGCGCTGAATATCCCAACCAGCGCCAATGCCATCACTGCTCCAATCGCCTGCCCCAGAGCATTTGATCCAACGCTGCTCCATGTTGTTGGTGGTGTGACTCCATTGGAGGACGGCGACGGCAGTTGTTCAGTCATTGCCGCGCAAAATCGAAGCAACCTCACACCCACTGTAGCGGGGCTTTGCGCGGGTGCTGAAACGCGAACGACACTGGGAGCCGTGATCGTCATGGCTGCGTCATGACGTCCTCCAGCGCTGCTAGGAAGGCGGGGTCCATATTGCGCGTGGTGGCAGCAGCTAGAAACTCTTCGGCCAGCAATGCCCCGTTTTCGGGATCGAGTTCTGCCAGGCCTGCCAGAAGAGCTGATAGAAATGGCTGCCAATTTCCGTCCCTTCTCCAATCATCAAAACGCGAGACTTGCGCAATGGTTGAGAATGGGTTCAGTTCTCCCATTGCTACAAAGTATTCCTTAAAGCCGTTCGCGGTTTGCATGTCATTTGCTAGGCCATCCCAATCAGGCCCAGGGGGAGGGGGCGGCAGATATGCAGACAGGGCATTCTCTATTTCTGCATCAGTTGAGGTGAGGGGCAGGATCAAAGGCTCGCGGCTTGGATTGTCGTCATCTGTTATGAAGATGCCGTCTTGTTGATAACTGATCATGGCAAAGAAGCGATGCGGAACACTGGCAGCGCACCCCGGTTGCCAGATATAAGAGTGGTTGAGGCGCCTGTCATATTAGGCCATGAGCCATATACTGATGTTAGTCTTCGTGTAATCGCTACAGTGGTATGACCGGTCCAAAACGAGAGATTTTCTACGCTTGTCTCGTAAAAGGACGATGCATCAGTCTGAGACTGTGTAGTCAGTGCGATGTTTGAACTTCCGTATGCTACGGCGAACCAATAAAGGCGATAAGCTTCTAGGGTAGCGGTTGCGGGCGTTAGGCCCGTCGTTGCTTGGACTATTGTAGTTGATGCTGCCGACATATTGGCGGTATGTATTATAGGATTTCCAGTTATATCGCCTTGAGATGTAGATTCATAGATTGCCAATTGAAAGCTAGTCCCTGGTGATGAAGTTGTGACTCTTCCCGCCAGTCCGTCGATCACCATACTTCTTTGAACCCGAAATGGCATCATTTCTATGATGTTTGTAGCACCAGGAGTTGTGCCCTGGGCAGGGTTTGTTTGTGACCCACATGTCCAGCGCCCTGGCGCATACCCATCCACAATAGGAATGCTGCCCGTCGCCCCTGTTGCACTTAACTCCCCGCTATATATAGACAACCCGCTTCCAAGTGATAAGAACTCAAATCTGTTCGTTGCGTTATTCCAATACAGAAGTCTTGTTGCCCCTGGATTGATTGCGCTGATTTGCGAGCTTAAAGCTCCATCAACCTCCAGAATTTGTCCTAGATTTGAATTAACAGAAATATCGCCCTGCAACATTGCTGTTCCGGACCAGTCTGGGAACGCAATCACTTGCGGCTCTGTGAGCGCTGAAGCGTCGATAGTGAGCGAATTGCCGCCGACCCGCTGCAGGCCAAACCGGCCCGAGGTGTCCGCAAAAAGGCTGAACCCACTCGCCGGGGGTGCAGGAGCCGCGCCTGGCAGGAATGAAGCCAGGGTCAGACGCCCCGAGGCCTCGTCCACGGTCAGGCCCGACGCCCCAGCAAATGCTCCCGCAGACGATCGAAACTGAGTCTGGCCAGAGCTGCCGCCGGGGGATCCAGCCGCAGCCACTAGAAATCCGCCGGTCACGCTCAGGCCTGTCCCGAGGGGCAGGTGCTCCAGCCGGCTCGTGGAATTGTTCCAAAACACCAACCGATCTGCCGCAGGGTTCACGCCACCTATCGCCTGATTCGTGACGCTCAACACCTGCGACGCGCTTACCGCTGTTGTCACTGCTGCCAGGTGAGGCAGCGCCGCCACATGGCCGCTCAGGGCCGCCGCCGCCGCCCCAGCCGGCTCTGCACCGATCGCGCCAGGGGTCAGCGCATCCGCTCCGCCAGTTGCGTGGGTGCTGGCGTGGGCCGTGGGGGGACGCGCATTGCTCAGCCGGCTGTCATCCCCCGCCGCCACCGATCCGGCCGTGGTCCCAACGTTGCGAGTAGCGGAGTCCCCCAGCCCCAGCGTCCCGATCTGCGCGGTCACCTCTGCCTCGATCGCCGCTGCGTGAGCGGCTGGGTCCGCCAGATGAGTGCTGATTGCTGAACCAATCGCCCCTGCCGCCCGCGCTGCGATCTGATCGGGGGTCGTGCGGACCGTGGCCACCCGGTTAGCCGTGCCGGTGCCGGTGCCCGCGGCGCTGCAAACGAACTGGAGGCCCGCCACGGCCGTCACACCCGCTGGCACGCCGCACGCCTGCCAGTTGGTGCCAACGCCAACAGAGACGATGCGGTAGCCCAGGCCTACCACCAGGGCTGTCGCAGCCACGGGGGAGCCGACCAACTGGTCGCACGGGACCGCCTCGCTGCCTACCAGTGGAGCCGTGGCCGGTGAGAGGTTGCCGAGAATGTTGTCAGGCATTGATGAACCCCTGCGCTGTGGTGATCGGATTGCCGGTGGCTGTGACAAGCCGCTCGCCGGTAGCAGTTGTGAGCACCCTCGGCCCATAAATTGGGGGAGGCGCTGCGATTGGACCGCTCACCGGCACGCGACAAAACGCAAACGCCGCCGACGGCATCGGATCATGCTCAACCGTAAAGATTTCGCCGTCGTAAACCAACTGATCACCATATTTCAGATCAGCCAGTTGTGAAGCGAGGCCAAGGATGCTTTTGTTGTAAAAAGTCTGTTCTCCCTGAATCGCCATCGTTGATTCCCCCCGCAGGACGCCGAGACCGCCCACCCCTTTGACGCTGAGGGGTTTCCCCATGTCAGACAGGAACGCGGTCACGGCCTCCAGGGTGTCAATCATCAGTCCTCACCACCCTTTGCCGGTTTGGCGGAGGGTTTGGCTGGAGCGTTGGCTGCAGCGTTGGCTGCAGCGTTGGCTGCAGCGTTGGCGATGACGCCAATCTTCAGCAGGTGGGCGGCCTGCTCCTCCGTCAAGGAGGAGATGGTATTGCCCTCCAAGAGAATCTCCCCGTCATGATTAACGGGGCCAAGATCAGTGACGATGTAGGACATAATCAAATAACGTTTTGAAGAAAGTAGCCAGCATCAGACGCAATGATAAGCTCGTTCACAAACTCGCCGGCAACTGCAGAGCGCCCCCCGAGCAGTCCTACATGCGGTTGGCTAATCTCCCCAGCGACTGGGGGCCCCCACTGAGCAGTAGCACCAAACGTCAGGCCACCAGTCCTCAAGCTGGTCAGAGGATTCTGATGCAAGAAGCACATGTGATTGCCCCAAAGCCTGGTGTAAGTCGGCGATTGACCCTCAACAGCACTGTTGTAGCGCCCTTCACCAATGTAAATGGCGTCAAGCTCAAACAACTCGGCAACCGCTTGAAGGCTGGCAGGCGCACCTTGACCAGAACTATTCCCATTGCTGGGAGCGGTTAGGCATGACGTTAGCTTACTGTTGCGGCGTAACTTAATCCATGAGGGCCTATTGATGATTGCAATGTTTGGCCGCACGTCCATGCCTTCCAGCGCTGTCATGACTAAATCAAAGGGATCTGAATCAGCGTGGCTGAATTGACTAGACCCGCTCAGTGTCTGACGGTTTGCGGCCGGATATGTTGCAGGGTTAAACAACAGATCCGCAACACGCTTTTCCCTGCCAAGTGCCACAACCTCTCGGATGGCAAGAATGTTGGAGCTGACAGGATTGTATCCGGGAAGCGACTCGGCGGCTCTAACGTCCTGTTCGGGAATCAGGGTTTCCATCCCATATGCATGAACAATACCGGACTCCTCAGTGGCGCTGATTTCCATCTGGTTAGGGCGCCCTTTTCGTCCGACCTTGGTTTCCCGAAGCGTAAAGAGTTGCTCTTTGGCATACTTAAACCATTTGAAAGTTTCGGCTTCTACCGGAACCCGAGGCATGACATCGTCAGCGATAAATTGCCTATTACGATAAGAAAGCCAGACCGCCAGATACTGAGGAACTGATGGAAAGGGATAGTTAAATTGAGCCATGGTAAGAGTTGGTTACCTCAGTGATTAGGTGGCACCCTGGACATGGCCAGGATTGATCAAAACGGATCCAACGTCGCCGACGACGCCAGATACAAGCGCAACGCCCCCGGTACGATTGTTCACGCCTGCTGCGGGTGCGGCGGTGATGGCTCGCCCGTCGCTGTCGGACACCAGAAGATCGCCTCTTGTTACGGTCCCGCCATAGACGATTCTGACCGGGCCTGTTACATGAACATCAACGGTCATGCCGGTTGAGGCATTGGGGTAGCCAGTCGTGACGCCATCGCTAACGCCAAAAATCGCGTCAGTCGCTGCAGCGGCCTGCACGATTGTTCGATTGGCTGATCCAAATTTGACAAACCGGTTTGGCTTGACCGTTCCGCCTGCGTTGTAGGCAAGCGTCAGGAGAGGATTGTGCTGAGTCATTTTCTGTTACCAAAGTGTTCGGTTTTGGCCATTTCAATCGCCTGAAGGGTGTTGATTGAACGACCCGCAGCCTTGGCCTCATCCTCAATCTGCTGGGCTCTGCTTGCCAAACTTTGAGCTAACGCGAAGTCAACGTTGGGATTGGCAACAGATTCAGAGCCTTTTTCCTTTTCAGGAGCAACGGCAAAGGCAAGCGGCGCAGGGGCCTGCTCATTACGAGTTGTGGAGGCGTTCGCCCGCAGCTGCCGTTCAGCCGCCAAGACCGCCTGAGCGGCTTCAGGGCCGGTGGTCCTGCCGTCAGCCGCCAGGCGTTCGATCAGGGCCTCATGGCCGGGCAGGGACTGAGCCCGCACCTCAGCGGCACGCTGAGCTTCGGACGCGGCGCCTTCAGCACGAGCGGTAGCTTTGGCGGCTTCCAGCTCGGGGGCGAATTTCTCGCGTTCGGACGCGGCGCCTTCAGCCCGTAGGGCGTTGGCTGCGTCCGGATTTTTGGCGGCCCAACTGGCCACCTCTTCGGACAGGGAAGACATAGAAGATTCAACAGGGGGCAATTGGGCCACAACTGGGGGACCAGTCGAGGCCATTTGTTCCATTCTCGCACCACCCGCAATGGGCCGCCACTTGCCGCGATCCGTCATCTCTGCCACCAGCTCATCCATGGTCCGGAACCCATCTGCCAGGCCTGCGTCGATGGCCTGCTGACCGATGAACACCCGACCATCGGCCATGTCTGACAGGACTTGCTCAACACTTCGCACGCGATTCCTTGCTACGTCATTCACGAAGATGCTATAAAGAGCATCTACTCTATCTTGAATGACTGCTTTATCTGTATCGCTAAGTTTTTTGGCATCTGATCCGACAGTTTTATATTTTCCCGCATAAATCTGAGTAACGTCAAGTCCTGCCGCTTCCATAGCTCGCGCCTTGCTCACATGACGGATCATCACGCCAATGGATCCGGCCAGAGCTACGGGCGAGCCCATATAAACCTGCTCTGCCGCTGATCCAATCCAGTAGCCAGCACTTGCGGCCTGCTCGCCCACCAGTAGCGCCGTTGGCTTGATCTGTCTCGCCCTGAACAGCGCTGCCGCTGCGCCAGGAGTCCCCGCCACAGCGCCGCCGGGGGTGTCGGCGTCGATCACAATTGCTGAGATTTTTGGATCATCGGCTGCCGCTGTGATGTCTCGCGCCAGCAGCTCCGAACTGGTGCCCCCCGAGACGTCAGACATCATGTTCATCCGTTGGCTGATCACTCCCTGCATGGGAATGATTGCCACTCCATTGCGCACCTCATAGCCTCGCGACGGCCCAGCCAACGGCTTCCCGGTTCGAGCCTCAATGGCGGCCATATCCAAGGGCTCGCCTGATGCCCACCGTTCATAAATCGCATGCACATGATCCCCCCAATCCGGGAGGATGGCCCACGGCGCACAAATCAGGTCGATGATTTTGTTCATTGGTTCATGTTAGGGGGAGGATCCCCTCCAGGCTGGTCCCCTCCAGGCTGGTCTTCAAGGTCTTCAGGGTCATCCGCCGGATCAGGAGCCTCGGCTTGTGCCTGCGTGCCGAGGGGGGGGAGCTCACCATCTCTGCGGGATTTCGCCTCTCTCACCCGTAGTCGGTGGCGGGTGTCGTAGTCGCCGCCGTCGTACGCCAGGGACTCCTCAGCCTCCGATGTCAGGAACTGCGCTCGCAATTCTGCCGCCTTGGCCTCCTGCAGAGGATTAAGCACAAATTTGCCCGAGCCGGTCCAGGTCGCGCGGTTAAACGCAGCCCTTGCGAACGGGTCAGCCAGGTAGCCAGGGGCGTCAATGATCCCATCGACGACAGAATCAAACAGCCAGGTTTCATAGGTAGGCTGGCAAAGGTCTGTAATTGCATCAGCTCTGTCAATAAATACAGTCTGAAACCATTGCTGAAAAGCAGCTTGAGCTGCTGTATAAGATGTGGTGAATTTGCCGATCAGTATCTCCGACGGCATAGTTAAACCCATGGCGATAATCTCAAGCCACAAATGAAAAAATGGCGCTGCGTTTGGATTAGGCCGACCTGGCGTGGGGCTGGTGATGGTTTCACCAGGCAAAGTGTTGACAATTCGCCCGCTTTGCAAGGCTGTGCCTGCTTGTCTGGCCTCTAGTCCAAGTTTAACGTAAGCTAATTTTTGCTCTTCGCTATAGATTGCATCAAAACTATCCGGGTTCATCTGTGCAAAAATTGCATCCGTCGCGCAGTTCACCGCAGCGTCCAGTTCGGCATCCGCATAGCGTCCGGCTTGCTTCAGCGTGTCCGTAATGACGCTGGGCAAAGGCGTCCCGCGCGATTGTCCGGGGCGGCGCATGGTCTTCCACTGCGCAACCGCTTGTCTGCCGTTCCCGTCGCGGATTTGTATCTCAGTCCATGTCCTGTTGGATGGCAGATACGATGAAGACGGGTGATGATTTGCCACCCATATTGACTGAATTTCACCGTCTACACTTCGCTGAATACCTTCAAAAAGTTGCGCTGTGTTTGCGCCGTTGTTGTCATTACACACCCTATCCGCTTCAATTAGCTGTACGGCGGTCCGAAAAGGCCAGTTACGACGCTCTTTTACCGTGAATACTGCAAAAATATCACCGCTAGACTTTGCAGAATGCGCCCCAAGTCGCTGCATTTGATAGAAGCTCTGATCACCTTCAACTGATGCACGCTTGTCTCTTGCCCACATGTCAAAACGCCTCTCAACTAATTTTTGCCATTCCTCCGCCCGCTCATCTGTCCATCCCAGCTCCTCCACATCAATTTGCGACTGCATCCGCAGCCCCTGGCCGATGACATACTCTGCCCATCGGATGACGCCAGCCGCCGCGATCGGGTTGGTTCGCGACAGCTCGCGGCTAGCGGCCCGTTGATCCAGCAGTTCAAACTGATCGGCCCCGTTGGCGTCACTCGCCGTGGGTCGCCACAGGCCGAACACCTGCCGACCCAGGCCTGCATTGCCCATAATCGCGGTGGCTGCCGTCGTGGGCGCCGCCGTGGGGGGCGTGGGGGCAAAGGGTTGGCGGCGACGCTTTCCCATCACCAGTTGGGCACGCCGACGCGCACCCGTGATCGGCCCTGCGTCCGGGCTGTCACCTGCTCGATCTGAATCTCCAAATCGACGATCGCCTGTCGAACTTCCCGCAGGTCAGGACGACAAAACCGCGAACCGTCAGGCCCTGAGCTGATCTCATACTCCTGCCCGTTCTGCCGGATTTGGGCCTCTACCGCCCGATATTCGGCCAGCCGTGTTTGGAGATCAGTCAGAGTTGCCATGGCGCCATCATACTCACGCGAAATGCAAACCATCCAAAAGACTGGCAGGGGTTGATGCCCTGCCAGGGATCGATCGCAGAGCGGCCGCCTCCCATCGATCCCACATCGTCATGGGATTCGAGAGCGTTGCCGCGTACTGGAATGCCGCATAGGCCAGCCTGGCGCAGTCGCCCGCTTCATCTCGTGCGCCCGCAGGCTTTGACCAGGTGTAGACCGGCTGGCCCGCACTGGTGAACTTCCCCTGCTCCCGGACGCGCTTCCACGGGAACAGCTCCGCCAGGGTCTGGTCACTCGTGCCCTGCCCCAGGTGCACATAGCCCGGCCCTGGCCGCTCCACCCCGAGGCGGTTTTTCCAGAGTTGGATGCTGGCTTCATAACCCACCCACCACAGGAACAGGTCGCGCGCGTAGGTGCCGCCGCGTTTTTTCGATTTGAACCCGACCGGGTTGGTGCCTCGTCTGAACAGCTCCGCGCCGCCACCCTTGCAGGCGATCCAACGGCCCGTGTTTGCTGCGCAGAATCGCCGGACCTCCTCGCTGGCGTGGCCGCCCTGGCCGCCGTCATCAATTGCGCCGGCTGTCATGGTCAGCTCTGCGCCGTCTGCGCGGCGCCAGGTGGCGGTCGTGAATGGTTCGAGCACCTTGGCGATCACGCCCTTTTGTGCCGGGTCGCAATCGATCACATGCTGCGCCAGGTGCCAGCGCTCCTCCCCCCGGCCCATCCCCCAGACGTGCACATGGAGGCCCTGCCCCAGGCTTCCATCACCCCCCTGCACATCGACCCCCAGCGTG
>Ga0194129_10006300_pt1 | contig 14616 bp, 15 predicted proteins | sample TA2KigCa35mmetaG_FD_150862 | JGI IMG/M metagenome (GOLD analysis project Ga0194129, IMG submission 150862) | Freshwater microbial communities from Lake Tanganyika, Tanzania - TA2015038 Kigoma Deep Cast 35m | ecosystem: Environmental > Aquatic > Freshwater > Lake | place: Tanzania: Lake... | reverse complement strand
TCCTCGATCAGGCCCTTCTCCAGGAACCATTTGAAACTCGCGCGCTGCACCTCCACCAGATCGGGCAGGTAAGTGGCGGTCTTGGCGACCTGGATCGCGCTGCTCATGCGGTGAACCTGCAGGAACGGGTGAACGGTTTTCAACTGGCCAGCCGCGGCCTGGCAACCTGTCGCTTGCGGCAAAGGTGGTCGCAGAAAGCGCCGCTCCACCGCAGGGGGGGGAACGGCGCCACTGAGGCCCTCTCTATCCGGCTCGCTTCAAGGCTGCAGACGTGGTCAACAAGGAGCGCTTCAGCGTCCAGGCCAATGGACCATCATACATTGTGAAGCGGCAGCCGAAACAGTGCTGCAGCGTTGCGGGTGCTGGTAAGGGCCACCTGTTGAAGCGGCTCCTGACGCAGCTCCGCCACCCGCTGGGCCACCGCCGCCACATAGGCGGGCTCATTGCGCTTGCCGCGCCGGGGCACCGGTGCCAGAAACGGACAATCCGTCTCCACCAGATAGCGGTCGGCGGGCACCTGGCGCACACAGGCATGGGTGGCCTCCGCCTTGGGGAAGGTCACCACACCGCTGAAACTGATGAAGAAGCCCAGCTCCAGAAAGCCCTCCATCTCCTGCGGGGTGCCGCCCCAGCAATGCATCACGCCACGGGGGCAGGCACCGGCCTCGGCACGCCTGCGCAACCGTTGAAGCATCGGCTCGGCCGCATCGCGGCAGTGCACGATCACGGGCAGATCCAGCTCACAGGCCAGATCCAGCTGGGGGTCCAGCACGGCGATCTGTTCCTCGAGGTTGCTGTCGCGAAACAGATCCAGACCCAGTTCACCGATCGCCACCACGCGTGGATCGGCCTTGGCTGCTTCACGCAACTGCTGCTGGGTGCCGGGCGTCCAGTGCTCGATGTCGAGGGGATGGACCCCCACCGAATAGCGCAATTCAGCAAACCGATCGGCCAGGGCTCGGATGGCCGGAATCTCGGACGGTTCGACGCAAGCGTGCACGAGAGCCACTACGCCGGCCTCGCGCCAGCGCTGCACCACAGCGTCGAGATCCGCATCGAAATTGCGGAAGACGATGTGGCAATGGGAATCCACCAGGGGGCCCATTGCTGACGAAGAAGGGGCTGACGCTGAAGATTCTTCAGTGGCCAACGAGGCAGCACTCGCTTGCAGCATCACTCAGCAGCCGGCAGGGAGCAGCACCATGCTGGCGCAAGGGCTCAGGCCTTGACTGCAGCGGCTGGCTCAACGGCGCTCTTGACGGCAGCACTCAGGCGCGACTTCTGGTTGGCACCGGTGTTGCGGTGCAGCACACCCACCTTGACCGCCTTGTCGATCTTGCTGAAGGCGGCGCTCATGGTCTGCTGAACGGCCTCTTTGGCCTCTGCCCCAGGCTGCTGGGTGTAGGCCGTGCAGGCCGTGAAGCACCGCTTCATCAGAGTGCGCAAGGCCGACTTGTAGGTGCGGTTGCGAAGGCGGTTGCGCTCGGCGATCTCGATGCGCTTCTTGGACGAGGTGTTATTGGCCACAGGCGACTAGACGCGTTGCACAGCAAACGGAGATCCTACCTCCTGACTCAGCCTTGGACAGTCGCAGCTCTAGTTTGATGGCCCCGCCCCACCGCCGGCCTGATGGTCGTCCCACCCACCGCCACCACGATCGCCTGCCTGCAGGATGCCGAGCAGGCCGCCGCTCGTCTCGAAACGATCGCGGCCCGCACCAGTGGCGCCCAGATGGCCGAGGCGGCGCACCGGGTCGAGGCGATCCTCGAGCAGGTAGCCCAGGGCGGTGATCAGGCCCTGCTAGAGCTGAGCGAGCGCTTTGACGGCATCAGGCCCGACCCCCTGCGAATCCCCAGGGATCGCCTCGCCGCCGCCTGGCACGCCTGCGAGCCCGGCCTTCGCCAGGCCCTGGAGCTGGCTCACCAGCGCATCCTCGATTTTCATCAACGCCAGCTGCCTGCCGACCTGCGGGTCCAGGGCCCCCATGGCGAGCTGCTGGGCCGACGCTGGCGCGCGGTGGAATCAGCCGGTCTCTACGTTCCCGGGGGCCGCGCTGCCTACCCCAGCACCGTGCTGATGAACGCGGTGCCGGCCAGGGTGGCCGGCGTCAAGCGGCTGGTGATGGTGACCCCGCCCGGGCCCCAGGGCGAGCCGAACCCCACCGTGATGGCCGCCGCCCACCTCGCCGGGATCGAGGAGCTCTACCGGGTGGGGGGCGCCCAGGCGATCGCCGCCCTGGCCTACGGCACCGAATCCATTCCCCAGGTGGATGTGATCAGCGGTCCCGGAAACCTCTACGTGACCCTGGCGAAAAAGGCTGTCTACGGCCGGGTGGCCATTGATTCGCTGGCCGGCCCCAGCGAGGTGCTGGTGATCGCCGATGGCAGCGCCAGAGCCGATCTGGTGGCTGCCGATCTGCTGGCCCAGGCCGAACATGACCCCCTCGCCGCCGCGATCCTGCTGACCACCAGCGCCGAGCTCGCCGCCGCGGTGCCCCAGGAGATCGAGCGCCAGCTGAGCGGCCATCCGCGCGCCACGATCACCCGTGAGGCGATCAGCACATGGGGTCTGATCGTGGTCTGCCGCGATCTGCACGAAGCCGCAGCCCTGAGCGATCGCTTTGCCCCCGAACACCTGGAGCTGCTGGTGGAGGATCCCGAGCCGCTGGCCGAACGCATCCAGCACGCCGGTGCGATCTTCATAGGCCCCCACACGCCCGAGGCGGTGGGCGACTACCTGGCCGGTCCGAACCACACCCTGCCCACCAGCGGCACCGCCCGCTTTGCTGGGGCCCTGAGCGTCGAAACCTTTCTGCGCCACACCAGCCTGATCCGCTTCAACCGCGAGGCCCTCGAGGCCACCGGGCCGGCCGTGGTGACCCTGGCCGAGAGCGAAGGGCTGCACAGCCACGCCGAATCGGTGCGCCGCCGGCTGGGCTGAGGAGCCTGGGCTGCTCAGCGCTTCGGCAGATCGCGCACGCCAGCAACACCACCGGTGATCTCCCCCACCAGCACCTGGTCGGTGAGGTTCACAAACAGGCCGTTCTCGAGCACACCGGGAAGGTTGTTGATGTCTTTCTCCAGGGCCTCCGGGTTGCCGATGCCACCGGCAAACTTGACATCGAGCACGAGGTTGCCCTGGTCGGTGACCACGGGCCCGGCCTTTTTAACCGCCATGCGCAGCTGGGCATCGCCGCCCATCTCGCGCAGCTGGCCCTGCACCTGGCGCCAGGCCCCGGGCAGCACCTCCACCGGCAGCAGAAAGCCGAGGTTCAGTGTGTCGACCAATTTGGTGGAATCGACCACCACCACGAAACGCTTGGCGCGCACCGCCACGAGCTTCTCCTGCACGTGGCAGGCACCACCGCCCTTGATCAGCTGAAACGAGGGATCGACCTCATCGGCCCCGTCGATGGCCAGGTCGATGCGATCCACGGCGTTGAGGCTCTGCAGCGGAATGCCCAGCTTCGCAGCCAGTACCTCGCCCTGGAAGGAGGTGGTGACGCCGGTGATGTCGGTGAGTTCGCCGCGTTGGAGTTTGGCCCCCAGGGCCTGGATCATCAGCGCCGCTGTTGAACCGGAACCCAGACCCACCACCATGCCGCTCTGGATCTTTTCGGTGGCGGCCTGGGCCACGGCCTGCTTCATCTGGTCCTGCAGATCTGCCATCGCTGTTGGTGCGGGAGCGCGACCGTAGCAAGCCCGCTCACCGGCGACTAGCCCGGCTGGGGCAGGGCCGCGGGGCGTATGGCGAGCTGAAGCTCGCTCTGGCCGCGCACCACCGTGAGCGGCAGCGGTTGCCCCACGGCAGCGCGCTCCACCTGCTGCAACAGATCCCGGGGTTCGCTCACGGGCTGATCCGCGACCGCCACCACCAGATCACCCCGCCGCAAGCCGGCCTTCTCAGCCGGGCTGTCGACAATCACCCGCTGCACCAGAGCCCCATCGCGCTCGGGCAGCTGCAGCAGGGCGCCGGGATCGCGGTTGTTGTCGCGGGCGCGGCGGGCGGTCAAGGGCACCAGCTGCAAGCCCAGGTAGGGATGCACCACTGCCGTTCCGCGACTGAGCTGATCGGCGACGCTGCGGGCGAGGTTGATCGGAATGGCAAAGCCCAGTCCGGCGCCCGGGCCCGAGCGCACCAGGGTGTTGATGCCGACCACCTCGCCGGCGGCGTTGATCAGGGGCCCTCCAGAATTGCCCGGATTGATGGCGGCATCGGTCTGGATCAGGTCCAGCCGTTTGTCGGCGAAGCCCAGGGCGTTGATGTCGCGGTGCAGGCTGCTGACGATCCCGAGGGTGACGGTGCGCTCGAGGCCGTAGGGGCTGCCGAGGGCAATCGCCCAGTCACCCACCTCCAGGGCCTCGGAATCACCCAGACGGGCAGCCTGAAGCTCGGGATTGGAGGCGATGCGCACCACGGCCAGATCGGTGATGGCATCGGCACCCACCACCTCACCATCGAGCTGCTGACCATCGGCGAGGCTCACCTCAACGCGATCGACCTGATCGACCACATGGGCATTGGTCAGCACCAAGCCCTTGGCGGCATCGAAGATCACCCCGGACCCCTGGCCCCGTTCGTGCAACGAGCCGAGCGGATCACCGAACAGGTCGCGCAGCATCGGATCCAGCAGGGCCGGATCAAAGGGCTGCGCCACCAATGAACGCTCGGTGTCGATCCGCACCACAGCCGGGGCGACGGCGCGAACCGCCGTGGCCACAAAGCTGTGGGCTTCAACGGTGCTGAGGCCATCAGCGCCGGGGTCGGCCGCAGCGGGCTGGAGCGGCAGTGCGAGCCAAAGCACCAGCAGCCAGCCCAGACCCAGCAGTGCAGCAGAACAGCGGCGTCTCACCAAAGCTTGAGGCCCCAGGGCCCGGGGTGCACAGGGTCAGCCAAGGCTAGAGGCCGCTGCCGGACTCCAGCGCAACAGCTGCTGCTGCAGGCCGCCATCAGGGGTGATCGTCAGCAGTCGGGCCCCGGGATCGTCGGCCCGACCGAGCGGGCAGGGTTGAACGGCGGCAACGCTGCGCAGGGTCGACGGACAGCCCAGCGCCAACACCGGGAAGAGGGCGGGTCCGCGACCGGGTAGAAGCCCCTGCCAGTGCTGATGGATGTGGCCGAACAGCACGGCTTTCAAGGCCGCCACGGGACGCAGCAACTCCAGCAGCGCCGGCCCATCGATCAGCCCGATGCCATCGAAGAAGGGATCACCGATCGCCAGCGGCGGATGGTGCAGCGCCACCACCAAGGGGCGCCCATCCCGCTCGGCCAGCAGGGCCTGCAACCAGCGCAGCTGCGCCGCGCCCAGCTCTCCGCCTTCGCAGCCGGCCCGATGGCTGTCGAGCACCACCAGATCAAGCGCTCCGCAGCGCACCAGCGCGGGCGCCACGGCGCCGTGGCGGCCGAGGGCGGCGCGCAGCAGCTGGGGATGGTCGTGGTTGCCCGGCAGCAGTGCCATGGGGAGCCCCAGTTGCAGCAACAGATCGCGCAGCTGGCAGTAACCCAACCAGCTCTCGTCATGGCAGAGATCACCGCTCAGCAGCAACAGATCAACCGGCCCAGGCCCACTGGCCAGCAGCTGCTGGAGCCCATGGCGCAGCTGCTGCAGGGGCCGACGCCCCCGACACAGTCCCTCAGGGTCGGCCAGCAGATGGGAATCGCTGATCTGTAGCAGCCGCATGCACCTAAGTTGAATTGTTCTGCTCCTCTGGGCCATGGCCTCGATCCCCCCCGGCAGCCGCCAGCGCTGCAGCGTCTGCAATGTGGAAATTCAGGGGATGGCCGGCGGCAACGATCTGGTGTTCTTCAGCCGTGGCGGTCCCGGAAGCCGCTCGAAGCTGTGGGCCCGCGTCTGCCAGTTTCTCAACAGTGACGACAAGCAGCGTCTATGCCTCAACCAGGACCCGAACCTGCGCGGCGCGATCCAACCGGGAGACGGCTTTGACGAAGCACCACTGATCGAGCTGCCGTCGCTGGACCCTCAGCAGCACCCCCCCGCATGACCACCCCGCCGTTGCAGCAGTTGGAGGCCCTGGCGCGCACGGCTGCGCAACCGGCCGGCTACGACGTGCTGAGCGTGCAGCTGCTGAGCCATCGCATCCCGATCACCGTGCAGGTCACCGTGCAGCGCAGCGATGGCGCCGACATCAGCCTCGATGAATGCGCCAGCCTCAGCGCACCCCTGGCCGAGGCCATCGACGCTGGCGGCCTGCTCGCGGGCGCCTATGTTCTGGAAATCAGCAGTCCTGGAATCGGCGAGGAGCTGCACAGCGATCGCGACTTCCGCAGCTTCCGCGGATTTCCGGTCGCCGTGCTCCACCGCGATGCCAAGGGAGCTGAGCAGCGAAGCGAAGGGCTTCTGCTGGAGCGCGACGACGAGGCCGTGCAGCTCAACCAGCGCGGACGGCCCAAGCGCATCAAGCGCGCCGATGTGATCCGTGTTCGCCTGATCACACCCCCCTCCGACAACTGAATCACCTCAAAACTGAATCACCCCTGCCATGGCCCTGGTCCTACTGCCCGGTCTCAACAACCTGATCGAGGACATCAGCGACGAGAAGAAGCTGCCGCCCGCCGTTGTTGAAGCGGCCCTGCGCGAAGCGCTGCTCAAGGGATACGAGCGTTACCGCCGCACCCTCTACCTGGGAATCAGCGAAGATCCCTTTGACGAGGAGTACTTCTCCAACTTCGACGTGGGCCTGGACCTCGAGGAGGAGGGCTACCGCGTGCTCGCCTCGAAGATCATCGTTGAGGACGTCGAGAGCGAAGACCACCAGATCGCCATCGAAGAGGTGCGCCAGGTGGCCGAAGACGCCCAGATCGGCGACACGGTGGTGCTGGATGTCACCCCCGAGAAAGACGACTTCGGCCGCATGGCCGCCGCCACCACCAAGCAGGTGCTGGCCCAGAAGCTGCGCGACCAGCAGCGCCGCATGATCCAGGAGGAGTTCGCCGACCTCGAAGACCCCGTGCTCACCGCCCGGGTGATCCGCTTCGAGCGCCAGAGCGTGATCATGGCCGTGAGCAGCGGTCTCGGTCGCCCCGAGGTGGAGGCCGAGCTGCCCCGCCGCGACCAGCTGCCCAACGACAACTACCGCGCCAACGCCACGTTCAAGGTGTTCCTCAAGGAGGTGAGCGAAGTGCCCCGCCGCGGCCCGCAGCTGTTTGTGAGCCGCGCCAATGCGGGACTCGTGGTTTACCTGTTTGAGAACGAGGTGCCCGAAATCCAGGAGGGTTCGGTGCGGATCGTGGCCGTGGCCCGCGAGGCCAACCCCCCCAGCCGCTCGGTGGGCCCGCGCACCAAGGTGGCCGTCGACAGCGTCGAGCGCGAAGTGGATCCGGTGGGCGCCTGCATCGGTGCCCGCGGATCGCGCATTCAGCAGGTGGTCAACGAGCTCCGGGGAGAGAAGATCGACGTGATCCGCTGGTCCCAGGATCCTGGTCAGTACATCGCCAACTCGCTCAGCCCGGCCCGGGTCGAGATGGTGCGCCTGGTCGATCCCGAAGGCCAGCACGCCCACGTGCTGGTGCCTCCCGACCAGCTCAGCCTGGCGATCGGCCGCGAAGGCCAGAACGTGCGCCTGGCCGCCCGCCTCACCGGCTGGAAGATCGACATCAAGAACGCCAGCGAGTACGACCAGGATGCTGAAGATGCCGTGGTGTCTGAACTGATCGCCCAGCGTCAGGAGGAGGAAGCGCTGCAGGCCGAGGCGGAAGCCCGGCTGGAAGCCGAGCAGGCGGCCCGGGCCGAAGAGGATGCCCGCCTGCGGGAGCTCTATCCCCTGCCTGAAGACGGGGAGGAGTACACCGACGCTGACGCCGACGAGGACGGAGCCCGGTGAGCGCCAAGGTGGTGCTGCGGCGCTGCGTCGCCTGCCGGCAGCTGCTTGACCGCGAGCAGCTCTGGAGGGTGATTCGCCTCGCCGAAGGTGGTGTCGTGTTGGACCAGGGCCAGGGCCGATCGGCCTATCTCTGCCCGACCGCGGCCTGCCTCGACGACGCCCGCAGACACAAGCGGCTGCAACGGGCGCTACGCGGCCAGGTTGCAGATTCCATCCTCAAGCGCCTCGAAAGCCGATTGAGCGGCAACGCGGATGCCTGCACTGAGGCAAGATGAGGATTGGCCGCAGAGTGCGCGCGGCCCGGTCAGCCCAGCGACCCTCGCGGTCTGCGGGCCCCGCCCATTGGAGACCTGAATGACCAGCAGCGGCAAAGTGAGAATTTATGAGTTGTCCCGGGACCTGGGCCTGGACAACAAGGACGTCCTCGACGCTGCCGAGAAACTCGGGGTCGCAGCCAAAAGCCACAGCAGCTCGATCAGCGACGACGAAGCCGTGCGCATCCGCGACCTGATCACCGGCGGCAACGGCACGGCCAAATCGCAGCCAGCGCCGAAGCCAGCAGCTGCCGGCAAAGCGATTCTTTCGGTCAAGAAAGCGGCAACGCCCCCCTCTGCGCCGGCCGCCTCGCCCCCTGCCGCAACAGCGCCGCCCGCGAAGCCGGCCCCAGCCAAGCCTGTGATTCTCGGCAAGCCTGTAGCCGCCGCTGCCGCTGCGCCCAAGCCCCCCCTGCCTGGCAAACCCCTGCCGCCTGCGGCCGTCAAGCCCGCGGCTCCTAAACCCCAGATCGTGACCAAGCCCGCCGAAGCACCCCCACGGCAGGTCGCTCCACCCAGCCGGCCAACAGCCCCGGCAGCCGCCACGCACAGCCGGCCGCAACCGGTGAACCGCAGTGGTGCACCCAGCGCGGTGGGCAAGCCGCCCCTGCCGAGCAAGCCCGTGGTGATCGCTGCCAAGCCTGCCCGCCCCGGAGCACCGACGCCCAGCCGCCCGGGACAACCCAGCGGCGCGCGGCCCGCTCCTGGGGCCGGGCGCCCGGGACGACCGGAATTGATCGGCAAACCGATCAGCGCTCCCACCAGCCCGCCGAGCCGGCCGGGCGCACCGGCGCCCACACGACCGAGCCCTGGCGGCGCGGGCCGTCCCACCCCAACCGGTGGAGGCCGAGCGGCTGGACGCAGGCCGGGTCCAACGCCGCTGGAGCTGGTCGGCAAGCCGATCCGCCGGGATGGCAGCAGCGGCCCGGGCATGCCTGGCCGCCCCGGCATGCCCCCCGGCATGCGCAGGCCCATGGCCCCGGGCGAGCTGATGCAACTGCAGAAGCCGTCACCCGGCCGCCCATCGGCTCCTCCGCCGCGCCGGCCCGGCGAACGCAGCGAAGGCGGCGGCACCGACGGAACCAGCACCCCAGATCTGGTGAGGCCCAGCGCCACGCCCCCCAGCGCGCCGCGCCGGCCAGGCTTCCGCACCCCCCAGCCCGCCGGTGCCGCCACCCGGGCACGACGCCCGGACTGGGACGACAGCGCCAAGCTGGAGGCCCTGCGCAGCCGCACGCCGCAGAAGCAGCGCACCAAGGTGCACATCATCGGTGAAAACGATGATGCCCTCACGGCTGAAACCGGTGGCTTTGCCGGCGAACAGGAGGCCGTGGTGCTGCAGGCCAGCCTGGCCCGGCCTGCCAAGCCCCGCAGTGCCCCGGGATCGGCATCCAAGCCGACCGTGGCGGTGCGCAAACGCAAGAAGGAAACCACCCGCCAGCGCCAGCGCCGCCGCGCCATGGAACTGCGCGCCTCGCGCGAGGCCAAGGCGGTGCGGCCCGAAATGCTGGTGGTGCCCGAGGGCAACCTCACCGTGCAGGAGCTGGCCGAGAAGCTCGGCGTCGAGAGCTCCGAGATCATCAAGAGCCTCTTCTTCAAGGGGATCATCGCCACCGTCACCCAGAGCCTCGATCTGTCGACGATCGAAGCGGTGTCCGATGAATTCGGCGTGCCGGTGCTCGAGGACGATGTCCAGGAGGCGGCCAAGAAGACCGTCGAGATGATCGAGGCGAGCGACCTCGCCCACCTGATCCGCCGTCCGCCGGTGGTCACGGTGATGGGTCACGTCGACCACGGCAAGACCAGCCTGCTGGATGCGATCCGCAAAACCCGCGTGGCGGCGGGCGAGGCCGGTGGCATCACCCAGCACATCGGCGCCTATCAGGTGGAGGTGCCCCACGCAGGGGCGATGCGCAAGCTCACCTTCCTCGACACCCCGGGCCACGAAGCCTTCACCGCCATGCGGGCCCGCGGCACCAAGGTGACCGACGTGGCCGTGCTGGTGGTGGCCGCCGATGACGGCGTGCGCCCCCAGACCCTGGAAGCCATCAGCCATGCCCGCGCGGCCGAGGTGCCGATCGTGGTAGCGATCAACAAGATCGACAAGGAAGGGGCCTCCCCCGACCGGGTCAAGCAGGAGCTGTCGGCGTTGGATCTGGTCGCCGAAGACTGGGGCGGCAGCACGGTGATGGTGCCGGTCAGCGCCATCAAGGGTGAAAACGTCGACGCACTGCTGGAGATGATCCTGCTGGTCTCCGAAGTGGAGGATCTGCAGGCCAACCCCGATCGCATGGCCAAGGGCACCGTGATCGAGGCACACCTCGACAAGGCCAAGGGACCTGTGGCCACGTTGTTGGTGCAGAACGGCACCCTGCGGGCCGGCGATGTGGTGGCAGCGGGTCCCGTGTTGGGCAAGGTGCGCGCCATGGTCGACGACACCGGCAAGCGGGTCAAGGAAGCCGGGCCTTCGTCTGCGGTGGAGGCCCTCGGCTTCAGCGAGGTGCCCACCGCCGGTGACGAATTTGAGGTCTATCCCGACGAGAAGGCCGCCCGGGCCGTGGTGGGCGATCGCGCCAGCGAAGCCCGTGCCACGCGCCTGGCCCAACAGATGGCCTCGCGCCGGGTGTCGCTGGCCTCGATGTCGGGCCAGGCCAGCGAGGGCGAGCTCAAGGAGCTCAACCTGATCCTCAAGGCCGACGTCCAGGGTTCGGTGGAGGCGATCCTCGGCTCGCTCGAGCAGCTGCCCCAGGGCGAGGTGCAGGTGCGGGTGCTGCTCTCGGCCCCGGGCGAAATCACCGAAACCGATGTCGACCTGGCGGCCGCCTCGGGTGCGGTGATCGTGGGCTTCAACACCTCGATGGCCCCGGGGGCCAAGCGCGCTGCCGATGCCACCGGCGTCGATGTGCGCGACTACGACGTCATCTACAAGCTGCTGGAGGACATCCAGATGGCCATGGAAGGCCTGCTCGAACCCGAGCTGGTCGAAGAGGCCCTGGGCGAAGCCGAGGTGCGGGCCGTGTTCAGCATCGGCAAGAGCGCCGTGGCGGGCTGCTACGTCACCACGGGCAAGCTGCAGCGCAACTGCAAGGTGCGTGTGTGGCGCGACAAGGAAAAGGTCCACGAAGGCGACCTCGACTCACTGCGCCGCAACAAGGACGACGTCAAGGAGGTGGCCACCGGTTTCGAGTGCGGCATCGCCTGCGATCGTTTCAATGCCTGGCAGGAAGGCGACCGGGTGGAGGCCTACAAGCTGGTCACCCAGCGCCGCACCCTGAGCACCTGAAACGCAGCGACTCACCATGACCCCCCGCAGCGCGCCCTACCTCTGGGTCCAGCTGATCAACGGGGGGGCGCTGCCGCTGGAGGCTTTGCTGCTGCTGCTGCTGCTGGCTGGCGCCGACCCTGGTCCGGTACCCGCCTTGGAGCGGTTGCTGGCCTGGGCGCTGGGGGCAGCGGCACCGGCCCTGCTGCTGTGGCAGCGGCCCGCGAATCCACGCTCGCTGCTGCTGCTGAGCGGCAAGAGCAGCGATTGCAGCGATCTGGAGCAGGCAATGATCGTCGAGGGCAGCCGGATGCGGGCGCCACGGCTGATCTTCGCCTTGGGCGTGGTGGTGGTGCTGCCACTGCTGGGCTGGCTCGATGCCACCGCAGCCCTGGCCAGCCAGCTGAGCCCGCTGCACAACGCCGATCGACTGGTCTGCCTGATGGCGGCCTCCGGCGTGTTGGCTCTGATGGTGTGGCAATGGCAGCAACTGATCCAGGCGATCTGGCTGTTGGTCCCAAACCAGGTCCCAGCAGCCGACAGCGCTACGCCAGCACCCCAATCAGCAGGCGCATCCACCACGACGCGCAGCCTCGGCCTGCCCCTGCTGCGCTGGCCACACCTGGAGTGGCCTGTCGAAGCTGAGCAAGCCAGCCCTTGGCTTCACCAGTCCCATGACGAAGAGCTGAGCCCGCCAGAGCGGGATGCTGCTGAGGCGAGTCAGTCAGAGCTGATTGAGGCCGAGGCGGCGGCTGAGGCCGGGGAGCTGGAGTCCAGGGAGCTTGTGGCCGATCAGCTTGAGGTTGATGAGGTTATGGCTGATGAGCCTGAGCCTGGGGAGGTTGATGCTGAGCAAGGGGATCTTGCAGGAGAGCCCGGTGAGCTTGAGGCGGAGCCCGAGGAGCGAGCCGCTGAGGCTGTGGAGCATGCAGCTGACGTCCTCGCGGGTGAGGTCCTCGCGGGTGAGGTGCTTGAGGCCGAGGTGCTTGAGGCTGAAGTGATCGATCCCGGCGATTCAGCTGTCCCGTTGCCGGTCGAACCAGAGCAACCCACCAAACACGAGGAAGGCGACGATCTGGATCAACAGATCCGTTGACCCAACCTCCGACCCCGCCGCGGAGCGCATGGCCATGGTGGCGAGCCCCACGGCAGCCGATGCGGCCAGGGCCACCCACAGGCCGCGCCGCAGGCCGCGCCAGGGCGTGCGCGCTTCCTGCAACAAGCGAGCCTTGAGCTCTGGGTCGAGGGGCTTTGGATGCGGCGCCACAACGAAAGCTCCTGTCCTGGTTCAGATGGTAGGTTCGGGGGCCGCGCCGGTGTAGCTCAGCGGTAGAGCAACTGATTCGTAATCAGTAGGTCGCAGGTTCAAATCCAGTCACCGGCTTTTGCCTTCCACACACCGCCGCTGGGAGGTCATCCAGCAGGGCCGCCTCGGGCTGATCAAGGGGCGAGGCGGGCGGCGCTGACACCGCTGCGGCTTCCGGGGCGATCAGGTCCACCGCCCGACGCGCATCGCCCAACACCTGCAGGAGCAGGCCAGGTGTGTCCCTGAGCAACGCGATCCAGCTGGCGAGGTAGGAGGCGTGGTAGGCCAGATCGATACCGATCTCGAGACGATCACCCAGCAACACCGAACCGAGTTCTGCCACCAGCTCCTCGCGGGCATAGCTGGGACTGCTGGGGCTGCCGGCAAGGTCACGGGCCAGTCGGGTCCGATGGCCTGTGCTGTGCACCACCTCATGGGCCCAGGTGGCATAGAAGGCAGCAGCGCTGTGAAAGGCGCAACGGACCGGCAGCAGGATGCGATCAGCCGACGGCACATAACAGGCGTGATCACTGCCGTGGGTGACTACTACGGGCCAGGCGCCAAGCACCGCTTCCGCCGCAGCCAGGCGCTCTGGTTCGCCGCGACGGGCCGTGTGTGCCCTGAGCGATCGCTGCCGCACCAAAGCCGGTAAGGCCTCACCCACCAGATCAGCGGCGTTGAACACCGGCACCGGCCGGTAGCTCACCCAGGCAGACCCATCCTGATCAGACGGCGGAGCGATGGTGCTCGCATCGCCGAAGGCCGCAACCCGGGGCTGGCTGCTGCGGCGATGCACCTGGGGGCGCAGCACCATCACCGCCTGGTTGCCCTGCCGGGGCACCAATCCCAGAGCCCTGGCCTCTCCCCAGCCGCACCAGAAGGGAAGGGCCGAACCCCGCAGGTGCATCCCCAGGGTCAGGAGGATCGGATTGGCACCGCGGTAGCGGCGGCCTGAGCGCAGATTGACATGGTGACCAGGGCCTGCCACATCCCACTCCCGCCGCCAGGGCGTGGTGCCGCGCTCCAGCAGCGCAATCAGCGAGGCCACCAGGCGCTCGGTCTGAGCTGGGTCCATGAATCGAGGAGAGGGTGTTCTCCTGATCCAGTTCCACCATCTGTTTCATGCAGCCGTGCGGCTGGGCCTGCTCAAAGCAACGCAGGCAACGGAAGCACGGGCCGCTGCCCCTCGGGCAGGTCGCGCAACAGGGTGAAGTCGCTGAAGTCAAACCCGGGGCCAACACAGCAACTCACCAGGCTCCAGGCACCGGTGCTGCGCGCGGCCTGCCAACACCCCGCTGGAACCACCGCCAAGGGCTGCCCTGCCGGAGTTTCGGGCGACGCCAGGACGACGGGATCAAGCCCAGCGCCCGGTGCCGCGATGCGGAACAGCTCCAGCGGGGCACCGCCGGCGAAATGCCAGGTCTCATCGGCGCCGTCGACACGATGCCAGCGGCTGATCTCGCCGGCCTTCAGCAGAAACAGGATGGTCGTGAGCGCAGATCGGGATGCACCATCCCCCCGCTGCACCCTGAGAGAACTGCGATGCACTTTGGCATACCACCCCCCTTCGGGATGGGGTTGCAGTCCGTAGAGCGCAATCAGTCGATCGGCCGGCATGGACCCGGTCATCGCCCCTGCTGCGGCCTGGTTCATCGGTGCTGTGACGGTTCCTCGTCCAGGCTAGGAAGCTGCCCTGAACCGCACTGAACAGCGCCCAATCCGATCCAGCGCAGCCCCCTCAGCCAACCAAAAAGCCCCCCGCCGTGGCGGGAGGCTTTGGGATTCCGTAGGTTACTTAACCGAGAGTGTTCAGCCCTAAGCGAGCTGTACAGCCTCAGCCGATCGCAGGAGCGGTCAGTGCCACTTCGCTGGTGCCGGCAGCTGCCAGGTCCA